>Ga0068877_10003680_pt1 | contig 12127 bp, 6 predicted proteins | sample NOAtaG_FD_66437 | JGI IMG/M metagenome (GOLD analysis project Ga0068877, IMG submission 66437) | Freshwater lake microbial communities from Lake Erie, under a cyanobacterial bloom - NOAA_Erie_Diel6S_1000h metaG | ecosystem: Environmental > Aquatic > Freshwater > Lake | place: USA: Ohio, Lake... | reverse complement strand
GTCGGCGGGCTTCGTCGGGATGGTCGAGCCAGTGCAGGATCCGGGTGGTGGTCGCGGCGAGGTCCTTCTGCGGCACCAGGTCCAATTGCCCGGGGAACACGCTGCGGAACACCGGCACCTCCATGGCCACCACGGGCAGGCCGGCGGCGAGGAACTCGTTGACCGACAAGCCCCAGCCCTCCTCGCGGGAGAGACTCAGACCGACCCGGGAACGCGCGACCAGCGACACCTTCTCGGCCTCGGAGACGGGGCCGGAACAGTGCACCGAGGCACCCAGGCCGGCGGCGGCGATCCGGGCCTGCAGCTCGGTCCGGTGCGGCCCCTCGCCGATCACCAGCAGGCGCGCCCCGGGGCGGCGACGGACGACCTCCTGCCACAGCGGCACCGCGTCGAAGACCCCCTTGTGCTCGTGCACCCGGCCAAGCAGCACCGCGTCGAACTCCTTGGGGTGGTCGACGGCCAACGGAAGTCGCTCCAGGTCGATGCCGTACCCCGTGGCGTGGGTGCGGCTCGGGCGCAGGCCGAGGGCGGTCTCGACGTCGTTGAAGTCGCGGGCGATCAGCTCCGTGCCGCACAGGATCGCATCGGCCTCGCGGTTCAACCACCGGGCCGTGGTGCGCTCGGAGAGGAAGTGCAGCCGGTCGAAGAGCCCGGCCGGCTGTCGCTGGGTGGACAGCACGTGGTGGATCTTCACCGCCAGGGCCGCCCCGCATCGACGGGCCAGCGTACGCGCCGGGCCCACCTCGTAGATGAACTGCGCGCAGGCCAGCACCACGTCGTAGGCCTCCGGCAACCGGGTGACGCGGGCGGTCAGCATGCGCCAGGCGAAGATCGGCAGGTAGCGCCAGGTCTGCCCGAGGTAGCGGTTCGGGTCGAAGAGGTCGTCGCTGCTGACCAGGCGCGACTTCGGGTAGAGGCTCTGGAACACGGGCCACGCCGACCGGCCCACGAGGAAATCCACCGTGTGCCCGCCGGCGATCCAGTGCTCCACCACTCCGGCAAAGTAGGTCTGCACGCCGGAAACCGACCGGGCATCCAACGCCGAATTGTAGACGATCAGGATCCGCACGCGCCCCATCCAACCCCAAACCGGTCTGGGCCTCCAGCGGTGGATTGCCGAACCACCAACCGCCAACCGCCAACCGCCAGGCACCATAGGCACCACTGGCCGACCGTGAAAGAATGCTTCCCGACAGCAGCCTGCGGTTCCCTGGCCTGTCCCGTCTCCGCCGGGGCGGCCGCCGCGAAAACTCCGCGCCCAAAACTCGACGCCAAAACTCGTTGACGACGACTTGGGCGTGTCGGTAGGTTGCGCGTCCTTCGAGCGTTCCAGAGTAGCTCAATGGTAGAGCAATCGGCTGTTAACCGATGGGTTGAAGGTTCGAGCCCTTCCTCTGGAGCCATTCCCGCGATCCGATCCTCGCAGGTCTCTTGATTCAGGTTCTTCGAACCTCCCCCGGCATTCCCGGCTGCGTCCATGACGCCCATCCCAGCCCATCGCACCGACGATCCCACGGGAGGCCATGGAAACGATGCCCGAGGCTGCCCGAGCCCGGACCCAGCAACCTTGTCCGGCCACGCCTCCCAGGCCCCCCTGCGATCCGATCCGCCCCGGTCCGCGCGGACTCCGCGCCCGGCAGACCATGCACCGACCGGATCGGCCCAGCCATCGCGCCGGGTCCAGCGGCTGAAGCGCCTGCGGTGGAGCCTCCTGCCCTGGGTGCTGTTCCCCCTCTGGGACGCCGGCGCCGTCGATGGCCTCCGCCCTTCCCCCTTGGCCGAGCGGTTGCAACGGGAGCTTGCGGCCCCTGAAGCGGGACCCGAGGCGCCGGCAGTGCGGTGGGGCGCCCTCGTCACCCGTCTCGACGGCACCGTGCTCTTCGCGACCAATGCCCACACGGGATTCATCCCGGCATCCAACACCAAGCTGTTCATCGGGGCGCTGGCCCTCGGGCACCTCGGAGCCGATGCGCGACTCCGCACGCCGGTGCACGTGGCCGCGGCTCCCGGTGCCGACGGCACGCTCGCGTCCGACCTCTGGGTGATCGGCCAGGGCGACCCGACCCTGGGAACGGCCCCCCGGGCCGGTTCCGTGGACTCCCCGGGCACGTGGGACACGGCCCTGGAGACCTGGGTGGACCGCTGGCGATCCAGGGGCCTGAGGCAGATCCGGGGAGACCTGGTGATGTGCGATGCGGCGGTGCGGGTGCCGGAATACGGCCCGGGCTGGGACGCGGAGGATCGCGCCGAATGGTACGCGGCACCGGTCTCGGCCTTCGTGGTCAACGACAACACCTTCCGGTTGGTCGCCCCGCCCGGGGCGGCCGGCACCCTGCCGGTGCCCTTCCGGGTCGATCCCCCGCTGCCATCCCTCGAGGTGACCTGGGCGGTGTTCCCGGGCACCAACTCCACGCACCGCATCCGGTACGGACGCACCGGGCCGGGTCGGCCGATCGAGGTCCGGGGACGGTTGGCGACCGGCACCAACGCCTGGTCGGCCGAACTGGCGGTGGCCCAACCGGCCCAGGTCTTCGGCGAGCTGCTGCGTCGGACGCTCGAGCGCCGGGGTGTGCGGGTCTCGGGGGGAGTGCGGGTGGACCACTCCGGCGTGGCCTGCCCTCCGCTGGTCTGGGACCAGTGGACCTCCGCGCCCCTGGGTGACCGGCTGGGCCTGTGCCTGAAGCCGTCGCAGAACCTCCACGCCCAATTGCTGCTGGCGGAGGTGGGGCGCTCGGCCGAACAGGCGGCAGGATCCCCGGGGTCCGGAACCCCGACACCCCCCGACGCTGGCTCGCGTGCGGCGGGTCACGACGCCTGGGGACTGGCGCAGATGCCACGGTTGCTGCAGCGCGCCGGGGTCGCCCCGGACGAGGTGCACCTCGAGGAGGGCTCCGGGCTGTCCCGCTCGAACCGGGTCTCGCCCGCGGCGACGGTGGCGCTGCTCCGGTTCATGGCACGGAACGCGCACCAACGGGTCTGGAAGGAAAGCCTGCCGCTGGCCGGGGTGGACGGAACGCTCCGCCGCCGGTTCCAGACGGGCCGGGCCCACCGCTCGGTCCGCGCCAAGACCGGCAGCCTCCGCGGAGTCCATGCGCTGGGCGGCTACGTGACGACGGCGGGCGGCGAGGAATGGGTCTTCGCCATCTACGCCAACGAGGCCCAGGGCAGCCCCCAGGCGCGGGCCAGGATGGACCGCTGGGTGGAGTTGCTGGCGGGGGCCGATCCAGGGGCGGTCTCCCCACAGGTGCCGGAGGCTCCGAAGGGTCCACCTCCGGCGGCGACGCCAGTCAGGCCCCGGTGATGCGCTGGGGGCCGCTCCGCCATCGGTCGTCGATCACGGATCGAACCCGAAGGTGCAGACGCCGGCCGAGACGGACCGGAGTTCCAGGCGCGAGGCGCCCCGGAGACGGTAGAATCGGCTCGTCGTCCCGGGCACGGGCACCTCGATGCGTCGCTGTTCGGCATCGACCGCGTAGGCGGCCTCCTCGGCGAACGGGCCCCGCAGGTCGGGGGATGATTCGAGGATCCGATGGCCCGCAGGCGGCTGCGATGGGATCTGGAGCGCCAACCAGCCGGCATGGCTGGAGATGCGGGTCATGAAGCCCAGGGTTCCCGTCGGCGTCGGGCCCTCCGGCAACCATTCCTGGAGGCCCGCCAGCCCCACCCACAGCCCGCGCGTGTCGTAAAGCGCCCCGGATCGTGGCGTCGAGTTGGTGTCGGGAGCGTACGGCCCCTCCACCGAGAACCCCACGCCGGCCAGCTTCCAGCGCCCGTCGCGATCCAGCAAAAAGGCGCCCGAGCCGGAGTCCCCTCCCGAATACATCGCTTCATCGCCACCGGCGTTGGCCGAGAAGTCGATCACCAGCAACTCCCCCACCGGGGAGACGTCGGCGGGCACGAACCCCTCCACGCGGTTGGTCCCCCACCGCTGGATGCCGTCGTAGTCGCCGACCCACCATCCCCGCCCGGCCACGGCCTCGCCCCGGGGACTGCCCCGGCCGAACAGCATGAGCGGACGCCCGCCCTCGCGGGCGACGGTCTGGAGGGCAGCGGCGTCACCGAACCGTCCCTCGACGGTGACGACCTGCAGGTCGGTGCCCGGCCGGTTGGTGACGGCCACCGCCCGGTAGCGCAGGCCGCGGAACTCGAAGGTGTCCCCGGGCCGACCCCCGAGGTGGTCGGCGGTGAGGAACTGCCGGGGACCGATGACCGTGCCGAGGGCGAAGCGCCAGCGTCCCTGCCAATCCCACCCGCTGCGCTCGAGGGGTGCGGCCGGCGGGGTGGTGTTGCGGACCGGATCCCCGGAACCGAAGAGGATCAGCGCCCGCGCCGCCAAACCGGGGAGCATCCACCCCAGGAGCCACAGCCAGGGACGATGAACGGCGGACCGGCAACCCCGCAGAGGCCTCACGAGTCGGCGGGATCGGGGGGGCGATCCTTGCGTTGGCGCTGCTCGAGGAAGAAGGCCTTGAGCAGGTGGCGGCATTCCTCCTCCCGGACGCCGGGGGTGATCGTGCTGCGGTGGTTGAGGGTGGGAAACTGCAGGAGGTTCATGGCCCCACCGGCAGCTCCGGCCTTGGCGTCGGGTGCCCCGAACACGACGCGGGCGAGCCGGCAATGGACGATGGCCCCGGCGCACATCGGGCACGGTTCCTTGGTGACGTAGAGGGTGCAGTCGGTCAGGCGCCAATCGCCGACGGCCTCCTGCGCCATGGTCAGCGCGAGCATCTCGGCATGGGCCGTGGCGTCCTTGAGCAACTCCACCTGGTTCCAGGCGCGCGCGATGACGCGATGCCCCCGCACGATGACCGCCCCCACCGGAACCTCCTGGGCGTCGTAGGCCTTGACCGCCTGGCGCAGGGCTTCGCCCATGAAGGCACGGTCGACCTCGGGGTCGATCAGCTCCGGGGATGTCAGGGGATCCATGGTCTGCGGGAGGAGTTTGGGCGGGGAGGTTTCAGGCGCGTCGGCGCGGGCTGCTCTGCTCGAGCGTCCAGGTTGATCCGCCGTGATCGTGGCAGTGGGCATGCGCGGCGAAGAACCCGTCGCGATGGCTCCAGAAGAGGGGCCAGATCTGCTCGCGGTCGGTGTCGGGCAGGTCCAGGAGGGCCAGCTCGGCCCGGCTGTAGAATCCGAAGTCCCCCTCGCGGTGCGGGGGCGGCAGGTGCCGGAGGCGGGGCCGGACCTCGAAGAGGAACATCAACCAGTGGGTCTGCCCCTGGTACCCGTGCTCGCTGATGAGTCCGGTGAGATGGAGATCGGCGGGAGTCAGGACCAGGCCGGTCTCCTCGTGGGCCTCGCGACACGCGCAGGCATACGGGGATTCCCCGATGTCCGTCTTGAGCTTGCCCCCCGGCGGGCTGAAGAGTCCGCGATTGGGCTCCTGGGCCCTGCGCAGCAGGAGGACCTGGTCGCGCTCGTCGAAGCAATAGAGCAGCGTGGCGATCTTGTAGGGTAGCGGCACCGCGCCCAATAAAGCCCCAAACCCGCCGGAGGGAAAGGCGGCCGTCGCCGGGCGGGCGCCTCAGCGGGGCGGGCGCGGGTCGGCGGGCGGAAGGATCTCGAGGATGTCGGCCAAGGGGCGGCCATCCGGGGCGGACAAGGTGTTGCGCCGGCCGTAGAGCGGGGTCGGGTCGGCGAGACCGAGGGCGGCGCGGATGCGGGGATCGCCCTCGGTCCGGAAGAAGGCCGAGGGCCTGCTGCGATAGGCGATGCCCCAGGCGTTGAGGATGCCTCCCAGCGGACGCTCCCCGGCAAGGATGAGCCCACGCCACGGCTCCGGGAAGTGCTCCAGGTGGACACGGGTGGCCCCGAACTCCACCGGGAGCCCGGAGCGCTCCAGCTCCAGGGCCACCCTGCGGCGATAGATGCCGCCCGTCAGGGTGCTGGCCGCCGTGCGGAGCCGGATGGAATCTCCATGGTAGGCCTCGAGCGTCCGGGTCATGTCCCGGTCATGCACCAGCAGGCCCCGGTAGGGCTCGGGGATGTGGGAGCCGTCGAGGATCTCCAGCCGCGGCAGGGCCTCCCCGTCGTCGCCGTAGATTTCCCGCAGCGGCTGCAGCAGCTCGGATTCCCGGGGGGAGGCGCCGGGAGGAGGGGGCTCAGGTGAGGTCATCGACGGGGGATGCTGGTGGTGGCGGACGCTCGTGGCGCGGAGGGCCTTCAACCCGGGTCCCCGGGGACTCAACGCGCCTCCAACTCCCCGAGCCGGGCGGTGATCTTGCGGACCATGAATTTCTGCAGGGGTTGCTTCTTGGGATCGGCCGAGCCCAGGGCCGCCTCGATCTTGGCCAACTGGGCCTTGAGTCCGGCGGCATCCTTCTCGGCGGCGATGGCCGCGGAGATCTGCCGGGCCACGGGCTTCTGGTCGGGCGAAAGACCCGCCATGTCGGGATCCTCCGAGGCGGAGGCGCCGGTGCCTGCCTTCCGGGTGTAGATCGCCACGGCACGGTTCTCCTTGGTGAAATACCGGCCCATGACCCGCTTCACATCGGCGGCGGTCACGGCCTGGATCTTCGCCCCGGCGGTGTTGACCTCGCGCCAGTCGCCGAGGCCCTCGTTGAAGATGAGCTGGAAGAGGATGGGCGTGTTGGCCGAGAGCTTGCGGTACTCGGCGGCGGCGAAGTTGTTCTTCACCTTCTGCAATTCATCGGGCGGGACGTCCTCGGTCCTCAGGCGTTCCAATTCCCTGCCGATGGCCAGCTCGACCTCGTCGGGGGTGTGGCCGTCCTTGACCTCGGCGGAGATCTCGAAGGCGCCGGCCCACTTGCGGCTGTCCTGCTGGGCCGACACGTCGGTGGCGACCTGGGCTCCCAGGATCAGCCCCTTGTGCAGGCGGCCCGTGCGCCCAAGCAGGAGCTGCTGGACGACCTCGAGGGCGTAGCTGTCCTTGTGGGCGAATCCCACCGTGCGCCAGAGGATGTCCACCTGCGGGTTGGTCTCGGCCTCGGCGTGGTAGCGCTTCTCGCCCAGCGAGGGGATCTCCAGCGTGGTCACCTCGGGCGGCGGTTGCGCGCCGCGCGGGATGCGGCCGAAGTAGCGCTCGGCCATCGGCAGCGCGGCGCCGGCCTTGAAGTCGCCCACGAGGATGAGCGTGAGGTTCTGGGGCTGGTAGTAGAGGGCGTAGAACTCGTCGGCCTGCTTCTTGGAGATGGCCGGGATGTCGCTGGGCCATCCGATCACCGGCCAGTGGTAGGGGTGGGCGTCCCAGAACAGCGCGTTGAACTGCTCGGCGAACTTGCCGGTGGGGGTCGATTCGGTGCGCATGCGGCGCTCCTCGAAGACCACGTCGCGCTCGGCGTAGAATTCGCGGAAGACCGGACGGAGCAGCCGCTCGCTCTCCATCCACATCCACAGCTCGAGCTTGTTGGCCGGCACGGAGATGAAGTAGGCCGTCATGTCCTCGGAGGTGAAGGCGTTCATCCCGGAGGCCCCGGCGGTCGTGTAGATCCGGTCGAACTCGTTCTTCACGAGCACCTCGCGCTGGGCGTCGATGAGCTTCTTGAACTGCGCCTCGAGCTCTCGGTGCCGGGGGCTCTTGGACTCGGGGCTGGTGATGTCGGAAACCTCACCCCGCCGCAGCGCCGCCCGGAGCCTGGCCTCCTCGACACGGATCTGGTCGCGGAGGCGCTCCTGCTGCTCCATGATCTCCCGGTCCTTGGCCGCGTCCCTGGTGCCGAGGGTGGGCGTGCCCTTGAACATCATGTGCTCGAAGAGATGGGCGATGCCGGTCATGCCCGGCTTCTCGTTCGACGAGCCCACATGGGCGACCCAGCCACCCGAGATGCGAGGCTCCCCGGAGCGCTCGACCATCAGGAGCTTCATGCCGTTGGAGAGCTCCTTCTCAAGGACGGGGATCTGCTGGGCATCCAGTCGGGGGAAGCCGCCGAGCGCCAGGATCACCGCGACGGCGACGATGACACGCACGGGGCTCCAGGGAACGGATCGGACGGGCCGCCGGGTCTCTCTCAGGGTCTTGGACGTCACGGACTCCAAGGAAGCAGCGGAGAGGGGCCGAGGCAACGGCAGAGATGGGGCCGACCGGGCAGGCCCCGGACGGGCGGGTGCCACCGCGCCGGTTCGGTCACCGAATCGGCCCGAGGCCCCCTGAATGCCCGCGAGGCGGGAGGCGTCCATCGGTGCAGACGACACGCCGGTGGTGTCCGCCGTCCGCGACCCGAATGAAGCCCCCCGACCTTGAATGGGAGACCGCCCCGGCCATGCCCGGGGAAGCCCCGGATACGGCGGGCAACGGTCCGGCACCCGGCAACGATCCATCGGCCACGGAACCCCTCCGACCCGCCGTGACCAGCGCGGCCGGGGCCCGGATTGGGGCTTCCGTTCCCCCGGACACGGGGCGATGCTCCGTCCCAGTGCCGGCACCCCTGAGTCCGTCGGGTGCGGCCATGGTGAACGTCGCGACAGCAACATCTCGGGTCCGGGTCACGGTCGATGGCAAGGGCTTCCGCCTCGGGGCGGCCAAGTTCCACGCCAAGGGGGTCACCTACGGTCCCATGGCGCCCGGTGCGGATGGCGCGCCCTTCGCCACGCCCGAGGCCACGCGCCGCGACTTCTCCCTGATCGTCGACCTCGGAGCCAACCTGCTCCGGGTCTACCACGTGCCCCCCCGCTGGTTCCTCGACCTGGCCCACGAGCACGGCCTCAAGCTGCTGGTCGACGTCCCGTGGAACCGCCAGCAATGCTTCCTCGACGCGCCCGCCACCCGACGCGAGCTGGTCGAATCGGTCCGCCAGGCGGCGCGCCGATGCGCCGGGCACCCGGCGGTCTTCGCCCTCAGCGTCGCCAACGAGATCCCCGCCGACATCGTCCGCTGGAGCGGGTCCGAGGCGGTGACCGCCTTCCTCGATGAACTCATCCGGGCGGCCAAGGCCGAGGATCCCGAGCTGCTCTGCACCTTCGGCAACTTCCCCACGACCGAGTTCCTTCGGGCCGAGGCGGCCGATTTCCTCTGCTTCAACGTCTACCTGCACGACCGGCAGCCCTTCGAGAACTACCTGGCCCGGCTCCAGATGCTCTCGGACACCCGGCCCCTGATGCTCGGGGAGATCGGCATCGACACGGTGCGCGAGGGCGAGGAGCGCCAATCGGAGGTCCTGCGCTGGAAGATCGAGAGCGCCTTCCGCTGCGGCTGCTCCGGGGTGGTGGTGTACGCCTTCACCGACGAATGGTGGAACGGCGGCCGGTTGGTCGAGGATTGGGCCTTCGGGCTCACCCGCGCCGACCGCTCGCCGAAGCCGGCCTTCGAGACGGTCCGCCGGCAGTTCGCCGTGGCGCCCTACTTCCCGCTGCCGGCCAGCCCGAAGGTCTCGGTGGTCATCGCCAGCTACAACGGGGCGACGACGCTCAAGACCTGCCTGCAGTCGCTCGAGCACCTCAACTACCCCGACTACGAGGTCATCCTGGTCGATGACGGGTCGACCGACGCGACGCCGTCCATCGCGGCTCTGTTCCCGGGCATCGTCAGCCTCCGGCACCCGAAGAACCTGGGACTGAGCGCGGCCCGCAACACCGGCATCGAGGCGGCCACGGGCACGATCATCGCCTTCACCGACTCGGACTGCCGGGCCGACGAGGACTGGCTCCACCACCTCGTGGGCGACCTGCTCCGCTCGCGCTTCACCGGCATCGGGGGGCACAACCTGCTGCCGCCCGACGACTCGCCGACGGCGGCGGCCGTCATGGTGTCGCCCGGGGGACCTGCCCACGTGATGCTCAACGACCGGGTGGCCGAGCACATCCCGGGCTGCAACATGGCCTTCTACCGGTGGGCCCTGCGGGAGATCGGCGGCTTCAACCCGATCTACCGGAAGGCCGGCGACGACGTGGACATCTGTTGGCGGCTCCAGCAGCGGGGCTACCAGATCGGCTTCAGCCCGGCCGGTTTCGTCTGGCATTACCGACGCAACACGGTCGCCGCCTACCTGCGGCAGCAGACCGGCTACGGCGAGGCCGAGTCGCTGCTCGAGCGACGTCACCCCGAGAACTTCAACCGCTTCGGCGGGTCGGTGTGGCACGGCCGCATCTACACCTCGGCCAAGATCGGCGTGGAGACGCGACGGCCGGTCATCTACCACGGCATCTTCGGCAGCGCGCCCTTCCAGAGCATCTACACCCGCGATGCGAGCCTGACCCTCGTGGTCGGGACCAGCCTCGAGTTCCACGTGCTGGTCACCCTGCCCCTCCTGGTCGTCAGCGCGGTGGTGCCGTTCGTCTGGACCCTGGGGGTGGCGAGCCTGGTGTTCTCGCTGGGGCTGTGCGTGACGGCGGCGCTGCAGGCCGAGATCCCGGCGAGCAAGTCGCGCTTCTGGTCGCGGCCGCTGGTGGCCCTGCTCTTCCTGCTCCAGCCGATCGTCCGGGGCTGGGCGCGGCACCGCGGCAACCTGCTGGGCAACCAGACGCCGCTCAGCGCCCGGGAAACCCTCGATTCCCTGAGCCTGGCCGACCGGGGCGAAGATCTCGACCATCTGCTGTACTGGGCCGAGCAGGGCATCGACCGGATGACCTTCCTGGCGCACCTGCTCGAGCGGCTGGACGCGCTGGGCTGGCAGAACAAGCCCGATGCGGGCTGGAGCCGGTTCGACGTGGAGATCCACGGCTCGCGGTGGTCTCGGCTGCAGTTGCTCACGGCGGTGGAGTTCCACGAGGGCGGGCGACGGATGCTGCGTTGCCGGCTTCGATCGGAATGGAGTTCGTTCGCCCGCGTGGTCTTCGCGACGGTGGCGGGCACGCTGCTGGTCTTCATCGGCATCTGGAGCCGGTTGCCCTTCCCGGAACCGTCGATACCGCCGAGCCCGCTGCGGTTCTGGCCATGGCTGAGCCTGCTCCTGCTGTGGCCGCTGGCCTGGAAGCTCAACGCGGCCAAGCGGGACCTTCACCGGCTCGTGGCGGCGTTCCTCGACGGCTGCGCCAAGGAGTTCCGTTTCGTCCGCGTGCCCCGCTCCGGGGAATGACCTCCGGCCCCGCTCCGGAGGGCCGAACCACCCTCCCGGTGCCCGCGCTTGCGGCGAGGGGCCGCCTGTCGGCAGGATCCGGGGCGTGATGGTCGATTCGATGTTCCTCCCGGCCCCGAAGCTCGCGCCCGTGCTGGATCCCGGGTTCCGCCCGGCCGCGCTGGCCCGGAAGGCCTTCGCGGCCCAGGCCACCGTGCCGGTCCGCGTCGCGCTCGAGCAGGCCGACGGGTCGGTGTTCCACCACGACACGTCGGTGCTCGCCGACTCCCACCCGAAGTCCGCGGCCAACGCCTTCTTCCTCGAGCGCCTGTGCAAGACCCTGCTGTGGACCTACGGCGGCCGGCGCCTCTGGATCCAGGGCCCGGCCGGGCTGGCCGCGGGCCTGCAGGCGCACTACCGCGACACGGCCGTGGGCCGGTTCGACTCGGAGATCATCGGCGAGCGCATCTACGGCGGACCGATCGAGGCGATCGCCACCGCCACCCCGCCGGCGGCCCGGGCGACGTCGGCACCGCTCGGGCGCCACCTCGAGGGCTGCCGGATCGGCTTCGACCTCGGCGGCTCCGACCGCAAGGTGGCGGCCGTGCAGGACGGCAAGGTGGTCTTCAGCGAGGAGATCGTCTGGGATCCGTACTTCCAGTCCGACCCGATGTACCACCTCGAGGGCATCCAGGACTCGCTCCGGCGCGCCGCGGCCCACCTGCCCCGCGTCGACGCCATCGGCGGGAGCGCCGCCGGCGTGTACGTCAACAACCGGGTGAAGGTGGCCTCGCTGTTCCGCGGCGTTTCCAAGGAAGACTTCGCCACCCACGTTCAGGACCTGTTCCTGACCCTGCGCCAGCGCTGGAACGGGATCCCCTTCGACGTGGTCAACGACGGCGAGGTCACGGCGCTGGCGGCCTCCATGTCGCTGGGCGTGAACTCCGTGCTCGGGGTCTCGATGGGCACCAGCACCGCCGGCGGCTTCGTGACCGCCGAGGGCAACATCACCAGCTGGCTCAACGAGCTGGCCTTCGCGCCGGTCGACTACCGGCCGGACGGTCCACCCGACGAGTGGAGCGGCGACCGCGGCTGCGGCGTGCAGTTCTTCAGCCAGCAGGCCGTGGGACGGCTGATCCCGGCCTCGGGCCTCGAGATCGCCGCCAGCCTGCCGCTGC
>Ga0068877_10003673_pt1 | contig 12135 bp, 8 predicted proteins | sample NOAtaG_FD_66437 | JGI IMG/M metagenome (GOLD analysis project Ga0068877, IMG submission 66437) | Freshwater lake microbial communities from Lake Erie, under a cyanobacterial bloom - NOAA_Erie_Diel6S_1000h metaG | ecosystem: Environmental > Aquatic > Freshwater > Lake | place: USA: Ohio, Lake... | reverse complement strand
CATCGACGGCCACGGAGCGGGACGACTGGGGCCCGATCCGCCGCGAGCAGATGTCGCGGATGCGGAAGACGATCGCCGCGAACATGGTGCGGAGCGTGCAGACCATTCCGCACCTCACCAACTTCGACGACGCCGACGTCACCGAACTCGAGGCCCTGCGGAAGGCCTCGGCCCCCGAATATGCCAAGAACAACCTCAAGCTCACCGCCCTCGCGTTCGTGATCAAGGCCGTGAGCCTGTCGCTGCGGCAGCATCCGGCCGTGAATGCGACGATCGATCCCGAGAAGGGAGAGATCGTCTACAAGGACTACGTCAACGTCGGCCTCGCGGTGGACACGCCCCGCGGGCTCGTGGTGCCCGTGCTCCGCGACTGCGACGCCATGAGCATTCCGCAGATCGCCCAGGCGATCGCCGACACGGCGGAGAAGGCGAAAAACGCCCAGTATGGGATCGAGGATCTCCGCGGCGGCACGTTCACGATCAGCAATCTGGGCGCCGTCGGCGGCGCCTATTCGACGCCGATCATCAACTGGCCGGAGGTGGCTATCCTGCTCCTGGGCCGGTCGCGAAAGATGCCGGTCGTCCACGAAGACAAGATCGAGCCGCGGCTGATGATGCCGCTGTCACTCTCCTACGATCATCGGCTGATCGACGGGGCGATGGCGGCCCGCTTCCTGAACGAGGTGATCGGCTACCTGGAGAGTCCGGGCCGGCTGCTCTTGGCCATGTAAAGCCCCGGCCGCGGCGAGTGGCTGGATTGGATGAACACAGTGAACACACCCGACGACATCGACTCCACCGGCACGGCGAGCCTGGCGTTTCTCGAAGACCTGTTCGAGCAGTACCGCGCTGATCCCTCCGGCGTTCCGGCCGACTGGCGGGCCTATTTCGAGGCGCTCGACGCCGAACCCCGGAATGGCGTGGCCCGCACGGCAGCGGCGACGAACGGCCATGCCACCACGGCGCCGCCGCGGCCCGCAGCGCCCAAGCCCGCGGCCCATGCGAAGCTCGTGACACCCGACGGGATCGCGACCGGGCATGCGGTGGCGATCGCCAACGGCGAGGTGAAACTGCCGGCGGCGCCCGCCGGCGAGGCGAAGCCGCTCCCGCTGCCACCGGTGGCGGAGGGCACGGCCGGGGAGGAGCGGGTCGCCTTCCTGCAGGACCGTGTCGATCAGCTGGTGCGGGCCTTCCGCGTCCGCGGCCACCTGATGGCCGAGATCGACCCGCTCGGCCGGCCTCGGCCCGGCCTGCCCGAACTCGATCCGCGGTTCTACCACCTCACCGAGGCGGACATGGACCGCAGCTTCTCGACCGACACGATCGAGGGGCCGCAGTCGATGTCGCTGCGGCAGATCATCAAGCGGCTGCGGAACACCTACTGCCGCTCGATCGGCGTGCAGTTCATGCATATGGACGACCTGCGGGTGCGACAGTGGCTGCAGGTCCGGATGGAGGGCTGCGAAAACCGCATCCAGCTCGACCGGCGGCAGCAGCTGCGGATCTACCGGCAGATGACGACGGCTGCCGTGTTCGAGGAGTTCATTCAGAAGCGATTCCTCGGCGCGAAGAGCTTCTCCCTGGAGGGCTCGGAGAGCCTCATCCCGCTCGTCGAGATGGCGATCGAACGGGGCGCCGCGCAGGACGTCACCGACTGCGTGCTCGGCATGGCCCACCGCGGCCGGCTCAACGTCCTCGCCAACATCATGGGCAAGAGCCCGCAGAAGATCTTCCGCGAGTTCGCCGACATGGATCCGGAGTTGCACGTCGGCCGCGGCGACGTGAAGTATCACCTCGGCCACTCCACCGACTACCAGGCCGCCAACGGCAAGAGCGTGCACCTCACGCTCTGCTTCAATCCGAGCCACCTCGAGTTCGTGAATCCGGTGGCGATCGGGCGGATGCGGTCGCGGCAGGACCGCGTGGGCGACACCGCGCGGCAACAGGGGCTCGTGATCCTGATCCACGGCGACGCCGCGTTCGCCGGCGAGGGGATCATCCAGGAGACGCTCAACCTCAGCGAGCTCGACGCCTACCGCATCGGCGGCACGCTCCACGTGATCGTGAACAACCAGATCGGGTTCACGACCGGGCCGCGGGAGGCCCGCAGCTGCATGTATGCCACCGACGTGGCCAAGATGCTCCAGATTCCGATTTTCCACGTGAACGGCGAGGATCCGGAGGCCGTGGCCCAGGTGGTGAACCTGGCGATGGACTTCCGCCGCGAGTTCCAGCGGGACGTCGTGATCGACATGTACTGCTTCCGCCGTCGCGGCCACAACGAGGCCGACGAGCCGGCGTTCACCCAGCCGGCGCTCTATCGCGTGATCGAGCGGCGGCCGAGCGTGCACGAGAGCTACCTCGAGAAGCTGCTCAAGCTCGGCGAGGTGACCCGCGAGGAGGCCCAGCAGATCGTCGAGCAGCAGCAGGCGAAGCTGGCGGCCGATCTCTCCGTCGCCAAGAGCGAGGACTTCGTCCACAAGAACGACATCGGCGGCGTCTGGTCGTTCTACATCGGCGGCCGCGAGCGGGAGGCCGCCGACGTCGACACGGGCGTCCGCCGCGAGGTGCTCGTGCACCTGCTCGAGCGGCTCGTGACGCTGCCCGACGGGTTTCAGCCGCACGCGAAGATCAAGAAGTTCCTCGAGGGTCGGGTGCAGATGGCGGCGGGAGCGCAGCCGCTCGACTGGTCGGCCGCCGAGGCGCTCGCGCTGGCTTCGCTCGCGACGCAAGGCCTGCGGATTCGGATCTCGGGCCAGGACAGCCAGCGGGGCACGTTCAGCCACCGCCACGCCGTGATCCACGACGCCGTGACCGACGAGACCTACTGCTCCCTCGAGCACCTCGCCCCCGACCAGGCGCCGGTCGAGATCTACAACAGCCCGCTCTCGGAGGCGGGCGTGCTCGGCTTCGAGTACGGCTACAGCCTCGACTGCCCGGACGGACTCGTGGTCTGGGAGGCCCAGTTCGGCGACTTCGTCAATGCGGCGCAGGTGGTGATCGACCAGTTCATCTGCAGCGCCGAGGACAAGTGGAACCGGCTGTCGGGCCTCGTGATGCTGCTGCCGCACGGCTTCGAAGGGCAGGGGCCCGAGCATTCGAGCGCCCGCCTGGAGCGGTTCCTCTCGCTCTGCGCAAAGGACAACATGCAGGTGGTGCAGCCCACCACGCCCGCGCAACTGTTCCATTGCCTCAGGCGGCAGGTGCTGCGCGTCTGGCGGAAGCCCCTGATCGTGATGACCCCGAAAAGCCTCCTGCGGAACCCGGCCTGTGTGTCGAACCTCGACGAACTCGTGAAGGGCTCGTTCCAGCGGGTGATTCCCGACGCCTCGGGCGTCGCCCCGCAGGACGTGCGGCGGATCCTGCTCTGCTCGGGCAAGGTGGCCTACGAGCTCGAGAAGCGGCGGCAGGATCTCGGCCGCCGTGACGTGGCGATCATCCGGGTGGAGCAGCTCTATCCGCTGCCCCGCCATGAACTCGAGCAGGCCCTCGCCTCCTACACGCCCGGCACGCCGGCGGTGTGGGTGCAGGAGGAGCCCGAGAACATGGGAGCCTGGCGGTTCTTCCGCATCCACTTCGGCGAGAAGCTGCTCGACCGCTTCCCGTTCTCCGGCATGTGTCGCCAGAGCGCGGCCAGTCCCGCGACGGGCTCGAAGAAGAGCCACGACCTCGAACAGAACGAACTGCTCACCGCGTCCTTCACCGTCTGATCCATCCCTCTCCGCGCGCGTCCCCCTGGGGCGGCCCCATCTCCACGCCATGGCCATCGAACTCAAGGTCCCCGAAGTCGGCGAATCGATCACCGAAGTCATGATCGGCACCTGGAAGAAGCGGGAGGGGGATGCCGTCGCCGCCGACGAGTCGCTCGTCGAGATCGAGAGCGACAAGGCGACCGTCGAACTGCCGGCGCCAGCGGCCGGCCGGGTGACCAAGATTCTCAAGGCGAGCGGCGAGAAGGCCGTCGTCGGCGAGGTGATCGGCTACATGGACACGGTGGCCGCGGGAGTGGCCCCGGCTACGGCTCCGGCGGCCCCGACACCGACGGCACCGGCGGCGGCCCCCGCTCCCGGGCCGGCTCGCGTGATGCCGGCGGCGGCCCGCGTGCTCGGCGAGGCCGGCGTGTCGCCGGCGGCCGTGGCGGGCACCGGCCCGGGCGGCCGGATCACGAAGACCGACGCCGTGGCTGCGGCGTCCCGGCCCGCGGCGCCCCCTGCTCCCGTCGCCAAGCCCGCCCCCCCGCCGGCGCCGGCGATCGCCGCCAAGGCCGGAGGCAGCCGCGAGGAGCGGTATGTGCTCATCAGCCCGATCCGGCAGCGAATCGCGGAACGGCTCGTGGCGGCCCAGCAGGAAGCGGCACTCCTCACGACCTTCAACGAGGTGGACATGAGCGCCGTGATGGCCCTGCGAGGGAAGTTCAAGGACACGTTCCAGGAACGGTACGGCGTGAAGCTCGGCTTCATGTCGTTCTTCGTGCGGGCCGTGGTGGAGGCCCTGCGGGCCGTGCCGCAGGTCAATGCGGAGTTCCGGCCGCCCCACATCGTGCACCGCGACTACTACGACATCGGGATCGCCGTGGGCGGCGGCAAGGGGCTGGTGGTGCCCGTGCTGCGAAACGCGGAGACGATGTCGTTCGCCCAGGTCGAGCAGACCATCGGCGACTTCGCCCGCCGGGCGGCCGACAACAAGCTCAAGCTCGAGGAACTGCAGGGGGGCACGTTCACGATCTCCAACGGCGGCGTGTATGGCTCGATGCTCTCGACGCCGATCATCAACCCGCCGCAGAGCGGCATCCTCGGGCTGCACGCGATCCAGGATCGGCCGGTGGCGGTGAACGGCCAGGTGGTGATCCGCCCGATGATGTACCTCGCGCTCTCCTACGACCACCGGCTCGTGGACGGCCGCGAGGCCGTGACGTTCCTGAAGCGGGTCAAGGACACGATTGAGGATCCGACGCGGCTGATGCTGGAAGTGTAGTCCGCGAGGCTCATTGAAGGGGCGCCGGCGAGGGGGCGGCAAAAGTCTCCTCGCGAAGAAACTTTCTCCGCTGACGACCTGCGGAGCTTCGGATCTCAGAAGGTCGAAAGTTCCTAATGCTCGTCGAGCTTTCGCCGACCCCCTCGCCTCGCCGTTCGATATCTCGACCATGAAAACTGGATGCTGTGCGTATGAATCCTGATGTGATCGTGATTGGTGGCGGCCCTGGGGGTTATGTGGCCGCGATCCGGGCGGCGCAGCTCGGGATGAACGCGGCCGTCGTCGAGAAGGAGCCGCAGCTGGGGGGCACCTGCCTGCGCGTGGGCTGCATCCCGTCGAAGGCGCTGCTCGAATCGAGCCACAAGCTCGAGATGGCGCAGCACGAGCTCGCCACGCACGGCGTGAACGTGATGGGTGTGTCGTTCGACCTCGCCGCCATGATGAAGCGGAAGGCCGACGTCGTCTCGACGCTGGCGAAGGGCATCGACGCGCTGCTCGCGAAAAACAAGGTGACGCGATATCGCGGCACGGGCCGCCTCGCGGGCGCCGGCCGAGTGGAGGTGACCGCGGCGGACGGCACGAAGACCCTGCTGGAAACCCCGCGGGTCGTGCTGGCGGTGGGCAGCCGCCCCGTGGTGCTGCCCGGCGTGGAGACCGACGGCCGGCTCGTAGGCACGAGCACCGAGGCCTTGTCGTTCGAGACGGTGCCGGGCCATCTGGTCGTGATCGGCGGCGGCTACATCGGCCTGGAGCTCGGCAGCGTGTGGCGGCGGCTGGGCTCGAAGGTGACGGTGCTCGAGTACGCCGACCGCATCCTCACGGGGATCGATGCCGACATCGCCTCCGAGGCCCTGTGTCTCTTCCGGAAGCAGGGCCTCGAGATCCGGCTCGGCGTGAAGGTGAAGAGTGCCAAGGCCGCCGGGCTGGGCTGTGTGGTCGAGTGCGAGGGCCTCGAGCCGATCCACTGCGACCGCGTGCTCGCCGCCACGGGCCGCAAGCCGGCCACCGACGATCTCGGCCTGGAGACGGTCGGCCTCACGACCGATCCGCGCGGCTGCATTCCCGTGGACGGCCACTATCGCACGCAGGCAGCGGGCGTGTGGGCGATCGGCGACTGCATTCCCGGGCCGATGCTCGCCCACCGGGCCGAGGAGGACGGCGTGGCCTGTATCGATGCCCTGGCCGGCCGCTGGAGCCACGTCGACTACGACCTCGTACCCGCCGTCGTCTTCACGCATCCGGAGATCGCCGCGATCGGCAAGACCGAGGAGCAGCTCGTGGCCGCCGGCACGGCCTACAAGAAGGGCGTGTTCCCATTCCGAGCCAACGGGCGAGCCCGCACGATCAACGACACGACCGGCAAGGTGAAGGTGCTGGCCGACGCGGCGACCGACCGCGTGCTGGGCATCCACATCATCGGCCCGGCGGCGGGCGACCTGATCGGCGAGGCGGCGGCGGCGATGAGCTTCGGCGCGACGGCCGAGGACATCGCCCGCGTCTGCCACGCCCACCCCACGCTCCCCGAAGCCCTCAAGGAAGCGGCCCTCGCCGTCTCCGGCCAGGCCGTCCACGCCTAGCCGATCACCACCGCCAGCCCATGCCGGCGTCGGAGAAGAAGGGCGCGGTTTCGGAGGTGAGTCCCCAGCCGACGCGAACGCCGAGTTCGAGGTTCTTGGTGACCATCACGTGCATGCCCGGGCTGAAGAACGGCTCGCCGCTACGACCGGGGGCGCCGACCGGATACGAGCCGAACCATTCCGTGTGGACCTCCAGCCGTTCGGTGACCGGCATCCGCAGCACGGTGGAGGGCGTCCAGCGGCTGAACCAGCCCCCCAGGCCTTCTGAGTAGGCGTAGCGCACCGCGACGTCGAGCCGCCATGGTTCGGCGCCGCGGAGCGGGAACCGCACTGGCAGTTCCCAGCCCGCGGCTCCGGTGGCGACGGGCACCGTGCCGAGCACATCCCCCTGCATCGGCGTCGTGCCCTCCATGATGAAGCAGCTCTCGGGCAGCCAGCCGTCCTGCTCCGAGAGGCCGAGCTTGAAGCCGTAAAGCAGGCTCGACTCGTAGAGCCGGCGGCCGTCGGGCGTGCCCTCGCCCACCTCCACGCTCGTCACGATCGTGCCCTGGGAGCCGACGCCGTAGTTGACGCCGAACCGCCACTCGAACCGCTCCGTGGCCCCGATCCGCAGCAGCCACTCCGGGTAGTTGTTCGTCGGCAGGCCCGAGCGGTTGTCGATGTAGACCGACGAGGCCTCCATGAGGAGGGAGCGGGCGGGGATCGTGTGGGTGGAGGGCGTGAAGGCGTCACGGTCGGTGCCGAGGTCGGCCTCGCCCGCGTGGCTGGCCAGGGCCATGACGGAGCAGGCGAGGGCAGTCACGGCGACGGCCGCAAGCTTCCTGCCCGTGATGTGAGTGGGAAAGGTCATGCCTGTGACCCCCTCCGGCCTGCCAGCAGGTCGAGCACCGCATCGCCGTCGGCCTTGGGGATCACCTCCTCCGGAAGCCGCGACTCGAGCGACGCGTTCACGAGCGTGCGGCCCGTCCGTCGCAGATAGTCGCGGACCAGTTCGAAGGCCGGCAGGATCGCGGGGGCGTAGTCGGCCGAGAGTTCGGAAGGCGATGCGACGCCTTCCCGATAGAACCGCGGCCCGTCGGACAGGTCGACGCCGAACATGTACAGCTCCCGGTAGCCGATCCCGAAGAGCAGCTGGATCGCGTCGTAGACGACGGTGCCCGACGGCCAGATGCCCCGGCGCGGATCGAGCGAGAAGCAGACGTCGTGGCTCGGATGGGCGATGACATGCGGGTCGCCGAGCAGTTCGGTCCGCGATTGCCGGGGCCGCTTGAACGGCCTGCGGAGATCTTCATGGATGAAGAAGATGTCGGCGGCCAGTGCTTCGGGCGTCAGGAGCATCGCCGTGAAGGCCGTCATCGGCGTCAGCACGACGGCGTCGGCGAGGCTCGTGCCGAGCCGAAAGAGGTCGGGCTTCTCGAGGATGAAGCGGTGGTCGCTGACGATGAAATAGGGAACCCGGCGGCCGAGGTCGCGGGCGAGGCAGACCGACCCGTTGACGCAGGCGACCGGCTGGTCGAAGAGCCGCTCGAGGCCGTGCATCCGGCCGACGCTCGGTCCCGAGGCCAGGATGCAGGCCGTGTCGCCCTGGCGGGGCAATGAATCGACACTGCGGGCATCGAGAATGCCCCGACCCGGCCAGACGAGCCGAGAGCCGCGATCGGTCGGCTCCCACCTTTGCCCGGCGGTGAACGCCCGGTTGTGCCAGCGCAGCCGCCCGCCGCAGGAGCGATGCCAGAGCATCCGCCCGAGATCCTGCCAGCGGTTTCCATCGCTGAATCGAAAAGCCATCGGTCGCGCCGTATCCCCTCGGTCGGTCGTCAGGGGGCATCGGTCAGGAATTCATTTTTCCGAGTCGGAGCGGAGCCTACCGCTTTCCAGGACTTCCTGCCTCGCCCGGTCTGCCAGCCGCGGGCAGCTTGCCGTTGACCGGCTCCGGGCAGGTCGCGATACACCGTCGGAAACCTCCGCCAAACACTCCGCTCCGAGGCCGAACCGCCATGAGCCGTCCGTTCAGCACGTTGACCTACGTCGTGGGGCACTCCCGCGGGGGTACGACCTGGCTTGGCGAACTCCTGGGCTGCCATCCGGCTTGCCGGTACATATTCGAGCCCTTCGCGTCGCAGGCCCATCCCTGCACCGGGATCGACATGCAGACGGTGTTCAACGGCGGCCGTTTCATCCTGCATGACAAGCGGGGACGACCGGAGCCCGACCTGCCGATTCCGCGGTTCTTTCGCACGGCCGCCGAAGACCCGGCGTCGGCTCGGCTCTCGCGACTGGCGTCGATGCACGTCGAGGAAGTGGCACGCGGCCGTTTCCCCGGCGAGGCGGGCTACCACCTGATCATCAAGCAGCCGCGGATCGAGAACGTGGGCTGGGCCGCGGCCGCGATCGCCGCCGATCACGTGGTCGCGCTCGACCGTCATCCGCTGGGCGTGGTGAACAGCGTGCGGCGGTGGGGCATGCTCAAGTGGAGCCGGATCGAATGGGAGCTCGTCGAGCGGGACGCGACGCTATCGCCGGCCGCGCGGTCCCTCGCCGCGGCCGCCGAGATCCTGGAGGAGCGGCTGCTCGTGCTGTCGTGGCTCCGGTCGCAGCACCTGCGGCAGTTCGTCGCCGAGACACGCGGCGCGATCCTCGTCGAATACGATGCCCTCTGCGCGGATCCGCTCGGGGAATCGCTGCGGGTGTGGCGGCACGTCGGCCTGTCGACCGACGCCGAGCCCCATGCCGCCCTGGCGGAGGTCGTCGCGAAGCGTGACGGTCCCGGCGAGGATCACAGGTCACGGTTTCTTCACGTTCACAAGGATCCCCTCGCCCGGCAGCACGCCTGGCGGCACGAACTGCCCGACTCGATCCGCCGCCGGCTCGAGCGGTTCATCCGGCGACATGAGCTCGCGATCCCGCTCCCCGGCGACGGCCTGCCCGTCCTGTCGGCGACGGAGCGAATGCTGGCGGCACGGGCCGACGCGCTGGCGGTCGGCACGCACGTCAAGCGTCTCGCACTGCGTCTCGCCGGCCACGGCCGTCGTGAAGCGGCCTGACGTGCCGCGGGGACACCGCGCCGGTACAATGAGGTCGGTGACGGATCTGACGATGCGAACTCGCAAACGGGGGATCAAGCCATGGGGAAGAAACAGCGCACTCGCCCGCCCGTGTCCGGCGGCTCGACCGACCTGGAAGCCACGTACATCTGCGAGACGTGCGGCGAGGAGATCGTCGTGCCCGTCGACGTGTCGGCCGGCTCGCACCAGGACTACGTCGAAGACTGTCCCGTCTGCTGCAACCCGATGGTGCTGCACGTGGACATCGACGGCAACGGCGAGGCCCACGTGGACAGCGAGCACGAATAGCCCCTGTCGAGATCGGAAAGTACGCCCGGCTGGACTCGAACCAGCGACCCTGGGATTAGAAATCCCATGCTCTATCCACCTGAGCTACGGGCGCGAAGGAATCCGTCGTGTGACGCGGTATGGCATCACGAGTGATGCCCCGTGGATTCTACCCGGCCGCGGGTGCGGGCGCGCAGGCGGCGGTTGAAACCCATCGCGTCCACCTCTCTTTCGGCCGTGGTTGGGGTTGTCACGGGAGTCGTGCCACGGAGTATTCTCCTCCCCGCGTTCCCGTTTGTGGAGGCCGCAAAGCCTGAGAAGCGACTCATGATGGCGGCGATACATCGACGGTTGCAGGGCGAGCGGATCGTATCGCTGCTGGTCTGGCTGCTGCCCGCCTTGCTGGTCGTGGCCTATGGCACGCTCGCCGTGACCGGACGGCTGTTGTATCAGACGTACGACGAGCCACGTCTCGCAGATTTGGCCGAGGGAGTCTTGGAGCCGAACGCGTACGCATGCACCATCGTTCTCATGCACCCGTGGCTTGGAAAAGCCATCGCGACCCTCACGGCTCTCGTGCCAGGAGTGCGCTGGTTCGCCTTGACGATGCTGGCTGCGCACGTGGTTGCCCTGTGGCGGATCATCGACTCTTTGCGCCGGAGCGGCTGCGACGCTCGCGGCATCGTTGCAGCCGCATCGGTATGCGTTCTCGGATACACCATGATCGAGCCGGGGTTTACCACCGCTGCCGCGCTGCTCGTCGCTGCGGCCCTGTTTCCCCTCCTGGCACCAGGTTTTCAGGAACTGCGGTCGTGGGCACGGGGCTGGCATGGAGTCCTCTCGCTCCTTCTTTTGTCACTCGGCGCGGGGTATCGCGATACCGCCGCGATCCTGGCGTTTGCGGGCGTGTGCGCCGCATTCGCCGCGGTTCGCGGAAGGGAGGTCGTTCACCGCAGCCCCGCTGCTCTGCGGGCTGTCGCCGCGCTCGTGGGCGCTGGCGCGGTGCTGGGCGGGCTAACGCTGGTCGGCAGGATCGTGCCTGCCACCCCGGAGGCGGCACGTTTTCGCGCGTACTACCAACGCAACGTCGAGATCACGGATTATCACCGCACGACCTACGATGCCTCATGGGCAGGACCGCTCGCGATGTCGGCGAACGACTTCGCCATGATTGGTCGGCACTTTGTGACCGATTCAGGTCCGTTTCGGTATGATCGCCTCGCTGCGTTGCCGGCGAACGCCGGCCGGTCGAATGTCGTGCTGGCCGCCGTGTCGCTCGTTCGGGAAACCTCGCTCGCGGCATGGGCACTCCTCGCGATTATCCTGCTCGGCTGTTTCGTGCAACCGCGTCTCGCTCTGTGTCTCTGCGCGGCGAGCGCAGCCCTGATTGCGATCCGATGGGGTTGCGACAGGATGCCGCCTCGGGTGGCGATGCCCACGCTGGCCCTGCCGGCACTGGTCGCCGTCGCTTCGGCATCCCGGGAGGGGGGGCGCTCTGCGCTACGGTGGTTGGGGGCGGGGTTGGTTGTGTTGATCGGCTGGTTCGCCATCGAGTCTTGGTCGACGAGGGTCTACAAGCTTCGCACTCATCAGCGCGACGAGGCCGTGGCCTGGGCATTCTGTGACAGCCGCGGGATTCGGCCGTTTCATTGGGGGCCGAGTGGCCGCAGCGTTCAGGTGTTTCATCGGCCAATCGGATCCGAAGCCGAGGCGGTGCGTGTTGGCAGCTGGGCCAATTCTCATCCTTCGCGTCTCAAACGCATTCATTCCCTCGTCGGTGACGACTTGTACGCGGCTCTGGTGCAGGATGGCAGCCATCACGTCATCACGGGCGCCGGTGACCGATCGGTCGTCGAGACGTTCCTGAGGGAACGCGGCCCGAGTGGATTGCGAATGTCGAAACTGCTGGATTGTGAGCGGGCGGTGGTGCTCCGAGTCGATGTCTCCAGTGACGCCGACACGACCAGCCCCGATGGAACAGCCCGGGAACCGCGCTGAGGTCGGCCGCCATGATGCCGCGGTGTATCCTCTACGGCCGGGCTTGCGTGACGGGCCCGGCGTAGACGGAGGATCAACGCGTGGGTGGATGGCCGTGGCGAGACTGGTTTCAGCCGAATGAACGGACTGCCGGCCCGGATGTGCTGATCACCGGCCTGCCGCGGAGCGGAACGAGCTACTTATGCGCCGCAGTGCATAACGTGCGGGAGTGCGTTGCCATCAACGAGCCCGAGGAGATTTTTGCCCACCTTGCC
>Ga0068877_10003672_pt1 | contig 12138 bp, 7 predicted proteins | sample NOAtaG_FD_66437 | JGI IMG/M metagenome (GOLD analysis project Ga0068877, IMG submission 66437) | Freshwater lake microbial communities from Lake Erie, under a cyanobacterial bloom - NOAA_Erie_Diel6S_1000h metaG | ecosystem: Environmental > Aquatic > Freshwater > Lake | place: USA: Ohio, Lake... | reverse complement strand
ATCACCAGCGCCATCCAGGATTATTTCCCGATTGCCGGGGCACGTGCCACCTTTCGTCAACTGCGCCGCGTGTTTGACCTCATGGGAGCCGAAGACAAAGCCGGATTCTTTGAATACGACGATACGCACGGCTGGTCGAAGCCACGGCGCGAAGCTGCCTACCGCTGGTTGACAAAATGGTTTTTCGGCCGAGAGGACCAGAGCCTGGAGGCGCCTTTTGAGCCGGAGGAGGAGGCCTTGTTGTGGGCCAGTGCCGAGGGCTTGGCGGGAGGACGGACGACACGCGAATTGTTTCAAGAGGCTGCCAGCGATCGAAAGACGACGTCCTGGACAGCGGAGCGCTTTCGCGTGGCGACGGGCTGGCGCAATCCAGCCGAAGGCAGCCTGAACGGCGATGCGTTCGAAGTCGAACCCGGATTGCGTATCCCGGCTAGCCTCCATCCACAAACGGGAGGCCGGGGCTGGGTGATTGTGGCTGGTGTGGCTGAGGACAGCGCTGAGTTGAAGGAGATTCTTGCCAACGGGCTTTCTGTATTGCGAATCGACCCCCGGGGCTCGGGCCCGGCTTATGGACGAGCGGGAATCGGAGGTTACCGTCTCCCGTATCAGTTGAATGCTCGGGAGTGGCTGCTCGGCCGCAGTCTTGTGGTCGATCAGGCAAGGGATTTGGTCAGCGCCTTTCGCTGGATCAAGAAAGGGCGGCCCGATGACTCCGTTTTGCTTTACGCCAAAGGAAGCTTGGGAGTTGCCGCGCTGATAGCTGCCGTGGCGGAACCACGCATCGGTAAGGTTTTGGTCGATTCGACCCTGGGGCGATGGGGGGCGTTGCTCGAACTGCCGGTGCACGAGGGATGGGATAGCGTCGTGATACCGGGAGTTCTAGCTTATTTCGATTTACCGGATATAGCCAAAGAGATTGGCCGGGAGCGGCTATTGCAGTTGAACCCAATGTCGCCATCCGGTAGCATCGACCGGAAATTGGCGGCACAGCCGGGCTATGCGCCACGCGGGGAGGGCTGGTCGATCCGGCGCGCAACAGGGAGTTTCTTTCTCCCTTAACAATTCCTTCAGAATCATCAGTCTCCAATCCGATGAGTTTGAATAGTGATGGACAGCAGTTCCATAAACGGTTTGAGTCCATCGCCGCTTACCCTTGATGCGCATGGAAACGTGGTGGATCTGGAGCCACTGATGGCGATTGGCCTGAGTGGTTTCTGGGCGCTCCGGCGGGGACTTTTCGGGCCAACACCGGTTTCGTTGCGGCTTTGGGCGGAGGGGAGCCTGCAAATAGGTGGGGCGAGGCGGGAATTGGAGGCGGCCTTTGGCCGCCTGAGTAATGGGCTCGAGAAGCTACTGGGCGTCAACGGAGAGAGCGTTCGCTTAGCTCGGGGGAGTGTGCACGCTGGTTTGGGAGGTGAGGCCGGGTCGAGTTCGCTGGTTACGGCGGCGCAATTGTGCACGGCGGCACTGCGCTACAACGAAGAGAATCAGGAGCGCTCGGCTCATATGCGAGACTGGCTCGGCGAACTGGAGAAGATGTCTCGCCAGATTCACCTGATGGTGACCGAGATTGAAGAGCACATGCGGCCGGCTGAGGTAGTGCAGGTTTTGTTGCGAATCGAATGCGCGCGGCTGGAGGACTCCGCCCGCGCTCCGCTCGAAGCCTTGAGCGCTGAGATATCACGTGCCTGCGGGAAGATGGCGCGGACAATGGAAGCTGAGTTTGAACTGGTGGGGCAGACGCGCGCCACCGTGGAGCACATGGTTGACTATGTCCGCAAGCTCGAACATCGGCAGGCTGAGGGCATGCGCCGCCGCGACGAGTTAGCTGCTGAAATGCAGCAATTGCACGAAAGGGCTTTGGCGCAACTGGATCGGGATCAGGTGTTGAACCGTATTTCCTCTGAACTCGATCGGGCGGTTGGCGGATTGATCGAGGCGATGCAATATCAGGACATTGTGGGCCAGCGTTGGCAGCATGTCGAGGATGGCTTCCGTGGTGTGGCTGCTGGGGGCTGGGCCGATCGGGATACGCTGTGGAGCGCCCAAGTACAACAGGCCCAGCTTGCCGAGGCAAATGCGGAAATGGCAGAGGCACTCTGCCGCATTGAAGATAGTTTGACTGTTGTGGCCGAGGCCGAGCAGACCCTAGTAGAAGAAATCGACGCTGTCATTGCCGATGCAGGCCGGCAAAAGTTGAATGTAAGGTTGCATGCCGTGCTCTTTGAGGTGTGGGATATGGCTCGAACGAATCAGGAGGAAATGCTGGCCATCGATCACCTCATCACCCCACTGCTCGATGTTGCCGGCAAAATGGGTTGCCAGATTGGCGATGTTTCGCACGAGATGCGCATTATCGCCTTGAATTCGCAAGTTCAAGCGGCTCGCTTCGGCGCCGGAACCGGCCTTGAGGTACTGGCCGAAGGACTACGCCAGATTGCCGACCGGATGGGGGACAGTGGTGCGGTACTCGACCGGGATTCGCGGGAAATCGAAGCCATCGCGCAGAGCCTGCGGGCTGGCTTCGTTGAACTCGGCGAACGAATGACACAAGTTCGGCTTGAATGTGACCGGGATTTCCCGGCCATAATTACCCGCCTGACTGAGGAGGAACAACGAGTCAAGAAGCTTTTGGGTGAGGCCCGCAGGAGTTTGGAGTGTATGGCTTCTGTTCGCATGGAAATGGGGCAAAGCTTGGGCGAGGCGGCTGAGCCGCTGGAGAGGCTTGGGGTTCTGGCTCAGCAAACTCAGAAGTTCGTCGAAAAGAATGTTGCGCCATCGAGAACCTGGCGTGACCGTCAAGTGCTGGCGGCCGAGTCCGCCCGCTACACGATGGAAGCGGAAAATGCCGTCCTGCGCAACATCGCGGGCGAGGCGGCGAAGCCGGAGCCAGCCAAAGTGGCTCCCGGCGAGTTGGATTTGTTTTAAGAACGAAACCGGAAGCGAGGAACTGATGGCCAAGAGAATCATCACCGTGGATGACGCTGCGACGATGCGCCGTCTCATCGCTTACACGTTGCGTGGGGCTGGCCATGAAGTTCTCGAAGCCGAAGACGGTGAGGATGCCTTGCGGCTACTGGGAGGCCAAGGAATCGATTTGGTCATCACCGATATCAACATGCCGAAGATGGACGGCATTGAATTGGTTCGGCGGTTGCGGTCGCTGCCGCGATTTCAGGCGACACCGATTCTGCTTTTGACAACCGAATCGGACCCGGAAAAGAAACGGCAGGGCAAGGAGGCGGGGGCCACGGGCTGGATCACGAAACCGTTTCAGCCCGACCAACTGGTTGCAGCCGTGGCGAAAGTGACGGGGGCATAGAGGGGCAATCCGGCGATGAGCAAGGACATCCAACGCCAACTGATTGAGGATCTCGTTATCGAAAGCCTGGAAGGCTTAGACGCCTTTGATGCCGAAATGCTCGCCCTTGAACAGAAAGAGGGCGATGCGAAAGAGCATTTGCATTTGGCCTTCCGGTTGATGCACACGATCAAGGGCTCGAGCGGTTGCCTGGGGCTGGAATCCATCGAACAGATAGCCCACGCTGGGGAAAATCTGCTGAGCCTCATGCGCGATGACGAGATCAGCGTAAATCAGCGAGTTGTTACTGGCCTTCTGCGTTGTTCTGACACGTTGCGCGATATGATGAACGCCCTCGAGAGGGGGCAAACTCCAACTTCAGCCTCCTATGGTCAATTGCTGCAACTGCTTGACGGGCTGCAGAGGGCAGGGAAGCCAGAGGCGGAATCTGGTTGGGGGTTGTTTGCCGACGAACAGGAAAGTCAAGACCGTTCCGCGCCGGCAGAGCAAAGCTCCGCTGTAGAAATCGCGCCAGTCGGGGAAGCGGACAACCAACGTCCGGCTACTGGCACGAGTTCCCCGCGCGTCAGTGAATCGGCTATCCGCGTCGAGGTGGCTCAGATCGATCGGTTGATGAACCTGGTTGGCGAACTCGTTCTGGCCCGTAATCAGATTCTTCAGTTGGCGGCAGAGCGGCAGGATCCGCTGCTGTCGGCTCCTGTCCAACGGATTAATCTGATCACGACTGATTTGCAGGCCGGCGTGATGAAGACACGTATGCAGACGGTGCAAACCATCTGGAGCAAATTGCCCCGTCTGGTTCGTGATCTAGCCAGTGAGCAGGGCAAGAAAGTGGCGCTCGTTTTGGAGGGCCAGGAAACCGAACTCGACCGGACGGTCATTGAGGCGATTAAGGACCCTTTGACGCATCTTGTCCGCAATGCGATTGATCATGGGCTGGAGGATGTGGCCGCGCGGCAACGCGCGGGCAAGTCGGATACGGGAACTTTACGGCTCAGAGCCTTTCATGAAGGGGGCCAAGTTGTTCTAGAAATCGCCGATGACGGCCGTGGTATTGATCCGGCGCGGATCTCCCGCAAGGCCATCGAGCGGGGGCTGATCGGTGCGGAGCAAGCGGCTCGTATGTCTAGCCGGGAGCTAGTGAATCTGATCTTTCTGCCCGGTTTTTCGACGGCCGAGCGTGTGACTAACGTTTCCGGTCGCGGTGTTGGCATGGATGTTGTGCGCACGAACGTGGAGAAGATAGGCGGCACCGTGGAGGTTGCCGCCCACCCGGGCGAGGGCACGACGTTGCAGATTCGAATTCCTCTCACATTGGCGATCGTGCCAGCACTACTGGTTTCCTGCCAAGAGGCCCGCTTCGCGATTCCGCAGGCAAGCCTACTCGAATTGGTGCGGCTCGATAGCACAAACGTCAGCCGGCGGATTGAGTATGTTGACCAGGCTCCGGTGCTGGGGCTTCGCGGCAAGCTTCTCGCCTTGCTCGATTTGGGCGTTCAACTTGGGCTACGCGAGTCGGCACGCTTTGAGAACTGTTTTGTGGTGGTGGTTGAGGCGGCGGGAAACAAGTTTGGTCTGGTGGTGGATGCCGTGCTTGATACGGAGGAAATTGTAGTCAAGCCGCTGCACAAGACGCTAAAGAGCTTAGGCGTATACGCCGGGGCCACAATTCTTGGCGATGGGGATGTGGCCTTGATTCTTGACATTATGGGACTCTCGCGGCGAGCGGGCATGATGTCAGATCGCCGTTCCCTGGTGTCTGATTCCGGCTCTACTCTCGCGGCCGGTTCTGGCAAGGGATCGCGCCTTTCACTGTTGATCACACGCGTTGCGAACAACCGGATTGCGTTCCCACTGGCTGAGGTGACGCGTATCGAGGAGATTCCTAGCTGCCGGGTGGAACGTAGCGCTCAGGGCGAGGTGTTGCAGTATCGGGGAAGTCTGATGCCGCTGATTCGCATCGCCGACTGTCTTGGTTACCCGGCTGCGAATGAAGCGCCGGCATTCTTGCGAGTCGTGGTGTGCCAGCTACGGGCGATCACGGTGGGCTTGGTCATCGACGAAATCGAGGACATTTTCGAAGACAATTTTACCCTCGATCGATTTGGAAAAGTTCAGTTTCTGGTCGGCTCCCTGGTCGCGGGCGGCCAAGTAGCCGATCTTCTCGATCTTGGACAGATTGCGGAACTTGCCGGGTTGATCGGAACTCAAAAATCATGACCCAATACTGCACATTTTATTTGCAAGACAAGCACTACGGCGTACCCATGCTTGAGGTTCAGGAAGTCATTCGGGGTCAGAGTCTGACGCCAGTGCCTTTGGCGCAACCAATGGTGGAGGGCCTGATGAATTTACGCGGGTCCATCGTGATGTGTGTGGATCTGCGCCGGAGGCTGGGGCTTGCGGATGCTCGGGAGAATCAGGCTCCCCTGCAGATCATACTGAATGGGCAGTCGGGGCTGGTTGGCTGGATCGTGGATCGGATGAGCGAAGTCCGGGAGTTGGACCCTGAGTTGGGCGAGTCTCCTCCGGGAACGATCCTGGCGGAAAATCGCGAGCTCCTTGATCGCGTTTTTGCTCTGGAATCTGGTTTGTTGATGGTGCTAAATCCCGAGCGGGTTTTTCAAGGGGAGCCGGAACGCACTGAACGACATCGGGAAAGCTCTCGTGGGTTTGTTTGATTTGTTTGACGGTGGCTTCTCAGGGAGGCCTTCCGTCTTTCGATTGGTTTCATATCTCGATGCAAAGAATCGAGTTGCAGAACAGGAGAAGAAGATGAAGCTGGAAAATCCTTATCCTATGCCGGAGCAGACAATGCCCGGTTCACCGCAACTGGCGGCATTGGCCACCGCCTCAAATGACCGTTACGCGATTCTCGAACACTTAGGAACCTGCGTGGTGGTGACTGGTCCGGATCTGCGCGTCTGCTATCTCAACCAGCGTGCGAGCGATTGCTTAGCCCGCTTAAGCGACGACCTGGAGTCGAGCCTTGGCTTTCGTGCCGGGGAAGTCATCGGCCAGGACCTGTCGGCATTCTGGGGCGGTAAGGCTGACTCGGTCCGGCCTCGGCTCGGGGAAGGTAAGCATCTGCCGGTTACGGCGGAGTTGGGTATTGGAAAGAGTTGGGTTGACATTGAGGTGAATGCCCTGGTTCCCGGGCGCGGGCCTGTAACCGGGCTAATTGTGAATTTTGCTGACATTACGGCGCAGCGTAAGGCTCGGATGGATCTTGAGCGCACCCGCCAGATGGTCGACAATGCGCCGATTAACATCATGCGCACGAACAACGAATTCGTCATCGAGTACATGAATCAAGCGAGTGTTGATACTTTGCGCCGGCTCGAGCATTTGTTGCCGGTCAAGGTCGACCAGATACTCGGATCTTCCATGGACATTTTCCACCGCCACCCGGAGCGCCAGCGGTCCATCGTTGCCGACCCGTCGCGGCTTCCGCATCGTACGAAGTTCAAACTCGGACCGGAGACACTCTCATTGCTGGTGACGGCGATGAAGGACGAAAAAGGCAACTATCTTGGGCCGATGGTGACCTGGGAGGTGATTACAGCGCAGGTGAACAGTGATGCCCGCCAGGCCGAGATCATGGAGCAACTGAAGCATACGGCCAGCAGTGTTCTGGAGAATTCGACTTCATTGAATGAGATCAGCCAGCAGATGACCAGCAATGCTGAGGAAACCGCTGCACAAGCCAGTATCGTTTCAGCGGCGAGCGAACAGGTTTCGAAAAATGTGGAAGTTGTCTCCACCGGCGCGCAGCAGATGCTGACAAGCATTCGCGAAATTTCGAAGTCGGCGAATGAAGCGGCCCGTGTCGCCAAGGCTGCGGTGAGTGTTGCCGGGGAGACGAACACAACGATTTCGAAGTTGGGTGAGTCCTCGATCGAGATCGGAAAGGTGATCAAGGTCATTACTTCGATTGCGCAGCAGACCAACTTGTTGGCGTTAAACGCGACCATTGAGGCGGCGCGAGCCGGGGAGGCCGGGCGGGGCTTTGCTGTTGTTGCCAACGAAGTCAAGGAGTTGGCCAAGGAAACGGCCAGGGCTACTGAGGAGATTGGGCGGAAGATCGAGACGATTCAGGGAGACACCCGTTCGGCCGTGGCGGCTATCGGTGAGGTCAGCGGGATCATCAACCAGATCAACGATATTTCGAATGTGATTGCCGCTGCCGTCGAAGAGCAAACGGCGACCACCAACGAGATCGGCCGCAACGTAGGACAGGCGGCTCAAGGTACGCAGGAGATCGCCCGCAATATCTCCGGTGTTGCCACGGCAGCGCGCAATACGAGCGCGGGAGCTTCTGAGATGCAGCGTTCGGTGACCACCTTGACCGAGGTGTCGAACCAACTCGACGAACTGATTGCGAAGTTTTCGGTATAAGCCGTCGCATGAAGGAATCCCGAATCCTGGCTGAAGGAGATCGAATTCGTGTGCTCGTGGTTGACGATTCCGTCGTCGTGCGCCGTGCGGTCAGCCACGTGCTTGAGTCTGACCCGCGAATCGAGGTTGTGGGCGTGGCCGCGAGCGGCGAACTGGCGCTTCAGAAGGTCGATCAATTGAACCCTGACGTGGTCACCCTGGACGTCGAGATGCCGGGGATGAACGGGTTGGAAACGTTGGTGGAATTGCGAAGGCGCAGGCCTGGCCTGCGCGTTGTCATGCTGAGCACATTGACGGGGCCTGGTGCCCGGACGTCGGTGGAGGCGCTCAGCTTGGGGGCCGACGACTGTGCCGCGAAATCCTTGGCGGGTGTAACTTTCGAGCAATCGCTCAGTCATCTGCGGGACGAATTGTCAGGCAAGATCAAGCAGTTTTTTCCCATTCCCGCTGGCGGCCTCACCGCATCGCCGAATGGTCCGGGCGCGGCCGTGAGGCCGGCTCCGGGGCAAGCGGTCGATGCGATCGTGCTCGGGGTTTCCACCGGTGGGCCTACCGCGTTGGCGCAGGTATTGCCCGCGTTGCCGGCGGACTTCAAGTTGCCGCTGCTGATCGTGCAGCACATGCCTCCGGCCTTTACCAAGCTACTGGCCGAACGGCTCGACAGCCAGAGCCGAATCCGGGTGCGAGAGGCCGAGTCCGGAATTCCGGTTGAACCGGGCGAGGCGTTGATTGCACCCGGTGATTTTCACCTCCGGCTGAGCAGGCGCGGCTCCGAGGTGTACACGGTGCTCGACCAGTCTGCTCCGGAGAATTGCTGCCGTCCGGCGGTTGATGTTTTATTCCGAAGCGCCAGTGAGGTCTGGGGCAAGTATGTCGCCGCCTTCGTGATGACCGGAATGGGACAGGATGGGCTCGCTGGTGCTCGCAGTCTTTGGGCAGGTGGTTCTCCGGTTTATGCTCAAGACGAGCCGAGCAGTGTTGTCTGGGGCATGCCCGGTGAAATTGTGCGCCATGGCCTGGCCGATTTTGTCTTGCCGCTTGAAGCGATTGCTCCCGCCATGGCGGCGCTTAGCCGGCATCGGAGCTAACTATGGCAAAACCGGAATCTGTGGCCGCCAGCTACCAGTTTCTCCGCGAATACATCGCCGGGCAGACAGGCATTGAACTGGGCCCGGACCGACAGTACCTTGTCGAAAGCCGGCTGGAGCCTGTAATGGAGGAAGTCGGGTGCCAGTCTCTTGCCGAGCTTTGTGTGGCGCTGCTGCGCGAAAACCAGAGCGTACCGTCTTATGCTCATGCCGCCGCGCCGATCCGCCGCAAAATTATCCATGCGCTAAGCACCCACGAGACCTCGTTTTTCCGCGATCCTGATTTGTTCGCCTTGCTTCAGTCCCGATTGCTAAAGCAACTGAGCGAAGAAAATGGTTGCCACCGCCTGCGGATGTGGTCGGCTGCAGCCAGCTCCGGCCAGGAGGCCTATAGTCTTGCCATGTGCGCTCTCGAGACTGGAGTTTACGCTCCACCCTTGATTTTTGCCTCGGACGTTTCCGCTATTGTCATCGAGGCCGCCAGCCGGGGTTGCTTTACCGATTATGAGTTATTGCGGGGAATGGATGACCCGGTTTTGCGGCAAAGGTACTTTGTGCCGATCAAGGGCGGCGCACAAGTAAAGCCGGAAATCCGAGCGTTGATCGAGTTTTCTTGCGCTGATCTGCGTGAGCCCCCAAATGCAAAATTTGCACCTCTCGATTTAATATTATGCCGAAACGTCATGATTTACTTTGAAGAAGAAACACGTTTGCAAGTGCTCTCTCATCTTCGGGATCAATTGCGGCAGGGTGGAATTTTGATTCTGGGCGCCGCCGAAACGATCTGGTCGCATTTTGTGGGACTGGAACGGATTCAGGAGGGAAACACGGCGTTTTACCGGAGAATAGAGTAAGGTTGCTCCTGAACTGCGAGTCTGAAAAGGCCCATCGAAAACTTTTATAGAGTAGAGGCCTTGAAGATCTTGGTAGCTGGCTAAACACTGTTTATACTCCTAGAAACGAGGAAAAGAGAGATCGTCTCTTTGCCTCCACGTTCCTGCCCCACTTTGCCTGTCATTATCGCCCTGTTGCGACTCTGGCTCTCCCGTGCTCCGAGCCAAGAATCCAATCGTTCAGGGGATCTCAATGAAAAAATCTCGTCTTTGCCTCGCGTTTTCGCTGTTGGCTTTGTTGGCAGTGAACAGCGCCACTTGGGCACAAAGCGCTTTTGGCAACATGCGTGGAAATGTTGTTGACCAAGGTGGAGCCACCGTCGCCAACGCAAAAGTCACGTTGCTCGAAGAATCAACAGGTGTTACCCGGTCTGCCGTTACGTCCACGGCCGGGGAATATGTATTCGCCAATATCAATCCCAGCACCTACACGATCATCGTGGAGCAGAGTGGCTTCAAGAAAACGGAACGGAAAGGTGTGGTCGTTGCTACTCAACAATACGTCACGCTGGATGTAAAGCTCGACGTTGGCGATGTGACACAAAGCATCCTGGTGACGGAAGAAACACCGCTGCTTGAAACCGCCACAGCCTCCACCGGCCAAGTCGTCGACCGTCAAAAACTAATTGACCTCCCGAACCTCGGGCGCAACCCCTTCATGATGTCGCGGCTGGCGCCCACCGTGGTGCAGGTCGGCAATCCGGCCTACGCCCGCATGCAGGACCAATCCGGAAGCTCGCAGATTTCAATCGTAGGCGGCCCGGTTCGCGGCAACAACTACCTTCTTGATGGCATTCCGATTACTGACTTCGCCAACCGCGCCATCATTGTTCCCTCGCTCGAAGCCGTGGAAGAAATGAAAGTGCAGATTTCCACTTATGACGCGGAAACCGGCCGTTCCGGCGGAGGCATGTTCAATACCTATCTGAAGAGCGGCGGAAACGCCTACCATGGCGCTCTGTTCGGTTACATGCGCGAAACAGAATGGCTTGCCAACACGTTTTTCAATAACCGCAACGGCCGCAAAATCACGGATCAGCCCTTCCGCAACTACGGCGGCGCTTTCGGCGGTAAGGTTTGGATTCCGAAAATCTACGACGGCAAGAATCGCACCTTCTTCTACCTGGGTTTCGAAGGCTACCGCGACACGCAGGCTGCGTCCCGTGAACAGTACACTCCCACTGCCCGCGAGCGTGTAGGCGACTTCTCTCAGACCCAGGCTCAAAACGGCCAATTGCTGATGATCTATGACCCGCTCACTACTGCCCCCAATGGCGCCCGCACGGCTTTCCCCGGCAACATTATTCCGGCAAACCGTATCGACACCGTCGGCCGCAACATCGCTGCAACCTATATGCAGCCCACACGCCAAGCGCGATTTTATGGGGATAACAATTTAGCCGGTGCCGGCCCATTGCCGTCAGTTGCCGATCAGCGCTTCATCAAGCTCGACCATACCTTGTTCAGTTGGTGGCGCGCAAACGTCAGCTATATGGGCTACAACTCGTCGGAGCCTGGCGAAAACCCCTACCCGACCATTTCCTCTCCGGATCAGTGGATCCTCGACCGCTTCGTCAATACAACCCAATTCAACAACACGATCACTCCGAACGCTACCACCGTTGTAGCGGTTCGCTACGGCTTCAATCGCTTCCCGAATATCGGCACGCAGAAGTCCCAGAACTTTAATGTTGCCAGCCTTGGTTTTGCGCCTACTTTTGTTCGCGACATTCCTTCTCGGACTTTCCCAAACGTCGGTATGCAGACGGCGTACTCACTCGGTACGAACAATAATTTCAACTACGTCCACTTTTCCAACAACTTTGGAACTCAGGTCTCGAAGTTTCTTGGCAAGCACAGTCTAAAGGCCGGCTTCGACTATCGCAAGCTTGGTGTCTCCGGCCTGGATTTTGGCAACTCATCCGGTACCTTTAACTTCAATCTGGATTTCACCCGTTCCGGCGCGAGTTCAGGCTCTGGTGGCTCAGATATTGCTAGCCTTCTTCTGGGTGCTCCCGCTACTGCTCAAGGCTTTGTGCCCACCTATCAGGTTCAGTTTGTCCGCTACTGGGGAATGTTCTTCCAGGATGACTTCCGCGTATCGAAAAAGCTGACGCTCAATCTTGGCTTGCGCTGGGAGCGTGAGTCCGGTTTGCGCGAAGTCAACAACAAGCTGATCACTACGTTTGACCGCACGGCGGCGAACCCCCTGCAAGCCTCCGCCGGTGTTCCCACACCGGGTGTTTTCCGCTTTGCTGGCGTGGGCGGCGCACCGACTGTGACCTCGAATTTCTTACAGAACAAATGGAGCCCCCGTATCGGTGTCGCTTATCAGTTGAATGATAAAACTACCCTTCGCGGCGGTTATGGAATCTTCTGGGCGCCTCATTTTGGTCTCGGCGCTCCGTTCGCCTCTGAGGGTATCAATGCTCTGACC
>Ga0068877_10003671_pt1 | contig 12139 bp, 12 predicted proteins | sample NOAtaG_FD_66437 | JGI IMG/M metagenome (GOLD analysis project Ga0068877, IMG submission 66437) | Freshwater lake microbial communities from Lake Erie, under a cyanobacterial bloom - NOAA_Erie_Diel6S_1000h metaG | ecosystem: Environmental > Aquatic > Freshwater > Lake | place: USA: Ohio, Lake... | reverse complement strand
CCATGACTGCGTGCATGCGGAAGCTGTTGACCATCCTCAACGCCCTGGTCCGTGACGACAAGCTCTGGGGCGAAAAGAACTCGAAAGAGGCTTGACAATCAACACAGTCGCTTCGCTGACTTCTCCGGCCTTCAGCGTGACCGATCTGGATGCCTGAGATTGCTCAGTCTGCCATGGCTGACGGCTCGGGTGAAGTCAACCAAGACGAAGACCGGTCAGCCAAGCAGCGAAGGAGAGCGACGCAAGGCCAAGTGCCCGCGTTCATCCACCACCCCGCGCCGCCCGTGCGCGTGAACGTGCCTGCGCCGCGGCCTGACCTCACCAGGCCCACCTGCGCCGTCCCTTCGCGATCCCCCGACGTTGAGCAGGACTGTTCATTCACCGCGCCGGCGGGGTCATCGGTGGCGTCGGCGGCGTCGGACGCGGTGCGCCCGCTGCCGGCACCGCCGCAGGCGCAGCGCCCGTCACACCCGCCGCGATGCCCACCCGGCTCAGCCCCAGCCGCTCGCACCCCTCGTGCGTCCGCACCACCTCGCGATACGGCACCGCCGCCTCCGGCCGGATGATCACTTCGACATTGCTGACCCCCCGCCGCTTCACCTCCTCCGCCAGCGCCGCCAGCACCGCCTCAATGCTCGCGCCGCTCAGCCCCAGCCCCTCAGCCACCACCGGCCCGCCCGGCTGCGCCGCCGCCAGCAGCCGAATCTCCACCTGCGTCCGCTCCTCCCCGCCCCCCCCACCCTTGCCCGCCGGGTTCTGCGCCGCCGCGCCGGCCGGCGGAGCCGCAAACGGCACCAGCGCGTTCAGGAACCACTCCGGCCCCACAAACGCCGCCGAGGCCATGAAGAACACCAGGATCACCATCACCACATCCACCATCGGCGTCATGTTCGGGCCGAAGTGCAGCGACCCCACGTCCACCGCCCGCCGCCGCCGGAAGCCACCGCGCATCATCGCCCACCTCCCGCGCCGCTGCCGCCACCCCCGCCACCCCCGGCCCCGCCGCCCCCCGCCCCGCTGCCCCCGGCCCCCCCGGCCCCGTCCGGCACACGCTCGGCCGCCAGCCGCACACCCGTCAGCCCCGCCGTCGCCGCCGCCCGCAGCACCGGTTCCACCGCCGCGAACGGCAGATCGCGGTCCGCCCGCACCACCACCGTCGCCGCGGCACGTTCACTCAGCCCCAGCCGCCTGGCCAGCGCATCCACCCGCTCGCCCAGCAACGCCGCCAGCGCCGCCTCCCCGCCGTCCGCCGGCGCCTGCCCATCCACCGTCACCCGCCACCGCGCTGCGTCAGCACCCGCCCCTCCCGCACCACCGGCACTCAGCGGCCGCACCGCCACCGTCACAAACTCTCCCTCCGCCGGCTCGCTCGGCCGCCCCACGCCGCTCTCCGGCAGCCGCACCCCCACCTGCCCATCCTGGGCCAACTTGCCCACGATCAGGAAGAAAATGATCAGGCACATCACCACGTCAATCAGCGGCGTGACGTTGATCTCCTCCACCCCCGATCGGCTTGCCGGTCGGCGCATCCTCACGCGCCGCTGTCCTTCCCGCCGTCCTCACGCAGCGGCAGCATCGCCACCAGTTCCGCCGACAGCACCATCGCCCGCGTGCACAGCCGGTCCACCCGGGCGCGATAGAACCCGAATGCCAGCAGCGAAGGCACCGCCAGCATCAGCCCCAGCAGCGTGTGGAACAGCGCCTTGGCAATGCCCGACGACAACGCCGCCGGTGTCGCCTGCCCGCCCGCCTGCCCCAGCGCCGCAAACGCGATGATCATCCCCCACACCGTCCCCGCCAGCCCCAGCAGCGGCCCCAGGTTCCCCACCACGTTCAGCGGATCAATCGCCCGGAACCACCGCCCGCACTCCTCGCTGGCCGCCAGTTCCGCCGCCTCCCGCCCCGCCGAGCGCGTCCCCCCCGGCGCCGCCAGCGCCGCCCGCACCACCCGCGACACAAACCCCCCATCCCGCTCCACCCAGTCGCGCAACTCGTCCACCCGCCCGTCACGCAGGTGCTGCCGGATCCGCCGCTCGCTCTCATCGGGCAGAATGTTCACCGCCCGCACCTCCATGGCGCAGCGCACAATCACCGTCACCGCATAGATCGACCCCACGATCAGCAGCACCGAGAACAGGTCAAAGCTCTGCACAAAGAGCTCGCGCAGGCTCACCCCCCCCACACCACCGGCCACACCGCCCGCCCCACCGCCCGCGGCAGGAGCACCCGCGCCGCCGCCGCCCGCCTGCGCCAACGTCACCACAAGCCAATCAAGAGCCATCATGCCCGATGATACTCGCACCGTAACCGACCTCACGCCCGTGCCACCGGCCACGGCCCGTCGTCCAATCGAAGCGACCGACGATCCTGCCGCCCAGCCCGCCGCCGCCGATTCGCCCCATCACCCCAGACAGGCAACGATCGCATCGCGAAACACCTGAAAACTCCTGGACCGGTTCCGCCCCGGATCCATGTGCGCCGCAATATCGCGGGCCGCACGCACCTTTGCCAGCCCGCCCCCGTGGTGCCCCGCCTCCTGCAAGACCCTCTCAAGCGCCTCCCACGTGCCCCCGGCGATCGCATCGGGGTTCCGGTACTTCGCCCGTCGGTCAAGTGTCTCCGGAACACCCGGATACGCCGCGACAAGCGCGCCGACGTCACCAAAGAACCACGCCTCCAACTCCTCGACTGCGATTCGATTGATAACCATCGACACTCTTCGGTCACCCGCTCCACTTCGCAGCCTCAGACCCGCTCGCTCCGCCGCCTCGTTCAACTGTCGCTTCAGCCCGAGACAATCGCCGTCGTCGCGGTCAACAAGCACTACGACGCACGCGTCCGCGCTCAGCCAACTGGCGTATCCACGCAATCGAGCCTCAAGCTTGCCGAGCAGATCGGGCTTGCCTTGGAACGGGTGGATGCGAAAAGTCGCCCGGCCCTCTAGCAATTTCGGCAGCAACGCTTCCAGTGCGGCGGCGGCCGATTGCTCCTCAACGAGAATCTCGAAGTGCGAGCACGCCATCACCTAGGCCCCGCCCTTTCGACTCCGGCCCGTCTTCGCCGCAATATCCTGCAACGGATCCCCAACCCCAAAGTGATTTTCCATCCACAGATACCCCAACTGTGCACCCGCTTCAACCATCTCGCTCACACCCCTCAACTTCTCCGTGTTGTGCGCCAAGGTGTAGCCATCGGTGCCGCGAGACAGCACCCACACGTTCCTCGGCTGAAGTGCATTGACGAAGAACGGCGAGTGAGTTGTCACCATGAGCTGGGTGGACTCGCTCGCTTCCAAGCACTCCTCGGCCAACTCGGTGAGCAACTTCGGGTGAAGGTGATTCTCCGGCTCCTCTATGCCAACCAGCGGAGACGGCTTGGGGTCGTGCAAAACCAGCAGATAGGCGAGCATCTTCAGTGTTCCATCGCTAGCCCACTTTGCCAACACCGGCTGGGTGAATGGCGCATCCTTGATCTTCAGCAGCAAGCGACCGTCACCCATCAAATCCGCCTCGACGCTCTCCAGCCTTGGAATCCGACGGGCAAGCGTCTCACGGATCGCCTTGAGTCGGTCCGGATGCTGCTCTTCCAAGAACTGGATCACGTTGGGCAAATTGTCCCCGGTGGGTGAGAGCTTTTCCTGCGGCCCTGCCTCAGGAACGCCGCGAGTGTGATCCGCAGTTAGATAGGACAGATACCAGCCCGAGATAAAGCGCCGCAATGAACTCACCCGAGGGTGCTTGGCGAACTGTCCTAGTGTGCTCACCGCCAGCAGGTCCGGCGAATCCAGTTCCTGCGCCTCGCGCTCACCGTCGTCGTTGGGGCTCTCGCCCTCGATCACATCGCCCTTCCCTCGCGCAAACCGAAGAAAATAGAACGGCTGCCCGGAGTTCGTCCCCGTTCTTCTCCACCGAAGCCACTCTTCAACCACCACCGGCCCGCTCTTCTCTTCACCGACGGCCAGGTGATAGGTGATCAGCGGGTTCCTCTGCCCGGAGGTTGGCCTGCCGCCCTCGCGATACTGGATCTCAATCTCAATCGGACCGTCCGCACCCCGGCTGCGGAGTTCCTTGAACCGCCCACGCTTGTCCCAGGCCTTTCGCAAGCCGCCGGCGAAGCACTCGGACAGAAACGCGAACACGTCAAAGACCGTCGACTTGCCGCTCCCGTTTGGCCCCAACAACACCGTCAGCGGCGTCAGCCCCTTGAACTCAACGTTCTTGAGCGCCCGATAGTTTTTGACCGAGATCGCCTCGATCCGGGCGGGTGTGGGAGCCGTCGGCTTGGCCATACCCGAAGGATAGCGAGTTGAGCGCAACCCGGACAAACTGCCGAACCCGCCGCAGCCTCTCCCAACTGTCCTCTTCCTTCCCGCCCCCCCATCACGCCTGGGCCCAACCCCCCCACCAACCCCCGGCCTTGATTTTGCCATTTTGTCATTTTGCCATTTTGCCATTTTCTGCCGCCCCCTCCCGCACCACCGGGTTCCGCACCACCCCCACACCCTCAATCTCCACCTCCACCACGTCCCCGTGCTGCAGGAACACCTGCGGGTTCCGCGCCATCCCCACACCGCTGGGCGTCCCGGTCAAGATCACCGTCCCCGGCAGCAGCGTGCACCCGCGCGACAGTTCACTCACCAGCGTCGCGCACGAGAAGATCATGTCGCTGGTCGACGAATCCTGCATCACCGTCCCGTTCACCCGCGTCACCAGCCGCAACGCGTTCGGGTTGGCCACCTGCGCCGCCGGCGTCACATCCCCCAGCGGGCAGAACGTGTCAAACCCCTTCCCGCGGCAGAACTGCCCGCCCGATCCCTGCTTCTGCCACCACCGGGCCGACACGTCGTTGGCCGCCGCGTAGCCCAGCACAAACTCCAGCGCCCGCTCGGTCGGCACATCCCGCGCCGGCGTGCCGATGACAATCGCCAGCTCGCCCTCAAAGTCCACCTGTTCGCGATCCTGACAGATCGCCGGAATCACAATCGCCTCGCCCCCGGGCACCGCGCTGCCCACGTTCTTGGCGAACACCACCGGCCGCTCCGGCAGCGGCGAGCCCTGCTCCCGCGCGTGCGCCGCGTAGTTCAGCCCGATGCCGAAGATCTGACACACCCCCACCGCCCCGCACGGCGTGTTGATCACGCACTGATGCCCCGAACGGCTGACCGAATACCGGCGAAGTGTGCTGGCCATGGTCGGCGAGTTTACCCCGGCGCCCGCCGGGCGTACCCCCCGCTCACCTCTGCCGCACCAGCCCGCCCTGCCCCACCGCGTGCATCACCGCGCTGTGCGCCAGCAGCCCCACCGGGTCATACACCGGCAGCGGGCTGTTCCCCGCATTCACCAGCAGACTGCTCTCAGAGAACCCCAGCACCACACCCTCCGCACCCGCGTCCCGCAGCCGCGCGATGATCTCCACCATCGACCGCTGGCTCTTCGGGTTCACCTCGCCATGCACCAGTTCACGGAAGATGATCCCGTCCATCTCCTCAGCGTCCTCCCCCTTGGGCACGATCACCTTCACACCTTTGATCCCCAGCAGCGTCTGATACGTGCTGCCGAACATCACCATCCGCGTCCCCACCAGCCCCACCGTCTTCCGACCGTCGCTCACCACCGACTCGGCCACCAGGTCCGTCATCGTCATCCACGGAATCGGCGACTGATGCTCCGCCAGATGCACCCCGTGCTGCATCACGTTGTCCGGCGTGATGCAGAACTCCGCACCCGCCGCCGCCAGCACCCGAGACGACTTGAGCAGCAACTCCCCCACCGCGTGCCAGTCGTCGCGCAGCACCGCCGCCAGATACTTCTCAAACGGCTCCCCGTGCATGCTCACCACCGGGTGGCCGGCGTCGCCGAGAATCTGCCCCGCATACCGGAAGATCTCCCGGTAGCAGAACGCCGATCCTTCCGGGCTCACCGCGGCAATCCCGATGTGCTTGGGCACGCGCAACTCCTGCAAACTCAGCCGCGGCACACACGCGCCGCCCGATCAGCTCGCCCCCACCACCACCCTGCCCCCTTTTCGCCCCTTCCGCCCCCTCGTCCACCCCGCCCGCAACGCCTGATCGAAAGCCCCCCGCCCCCACAAGTCAACGCAGCCCGGGTCCGCGTTTGCCCTCACCTTTTCCCCAGGGCCCTGTGAACCCCCCGTCGACCACTCCCCCCCAGCCCCACCCCACCACCCTCGCTCGCCTTCCCCGCCGGGCCTGAAGCCCCATCCTCTCCTGATTTGACCATTTGGCCCTTTGACCATTTGGCCATTTGGCCATTTGACCCCTTGTCCACCTTCCCCCCCGTACCCTCCGCCCGTGACCGCTGCCCCCGGCATCCCGTCAAACGACCCCTTCGCCCTCCTCGGCCTCCCCGCCCGCTTCTCCCTCCCCGCCGCCGATGTCCAACGCGTCTACCTCGAGAAGGTACGGGCTTTGGGCGGGGCTGATGACGAGCCCCGCGCCGCCGCCCTCAACACCGCCAAATCCCGCCTGATGGACCCCGAGCAGCGGGCCCTCGCCCTGCTCGCCCGCATTCAGCCCGCCCCCGCCGCAGGCGCCCCGCCCGACTCCGCCGCCGACCGCGCCCTGCCCGAGGGCTTCCTGATGACCATGATGGAAACCCGCGAGCAGCTCGACGCCGCCCAGCAGGCCGGCGACCGCGCCGCCATCGACGCCTGGCTCACCTGGGCCGAAAGCCAGCGCGCCGGCCACATGAGCGCCGTCGCCGAACTGCTCTCCCGCTGCACCTTCGATCCGCCCACTCCTGCCTCCCCCATCACCCTGCGCATCCTCCGCACCGAGCTCAACGCCTGGCGATACATCGAACGCATGATCGCCCAGATCGCCGATCAGGACACCGCCTGACCCGCCCCCCTTGTCTTTGAACGCCCGCGCCCGCCGCGATGGACCTCTCCACCACCCTCATCCTGCTCAGCCTCCCGGTCTTCCTGCTCATCTGCGGCATCTGCTCGGCCACCGAGACCGCGCTGTTCTCCATGAGCTTCCACGACCGCCAGCGGCTCCGGCGGCTCAGCCCCGCCGCCGCCCGCGCGGTCGACCAACTCCTCCGCCGCCCGCGCGAGTTCCTGGTCACCAACCTGTTCATCAACATGATCTCGGCGACGGTGTTCTTCGTGCTCACCTCGCTGGCCCTCCAGCAGACCGACTCCACGCTGATCAAGGTCATCATCGCCGCCACCAACCTGCTGGCCATGACGCTCATGGCCGAAGTGGTCAGCAAGCTCCTCGCCGGCCGCCTGCGTGTGGAACTCTGCCGCGTCGCCGCCCGCCCGCTGGCCGTCCTCTTCGGCGCCCTGGCCCCGCTGCGCTTCTTCCTTGACCGCATCGTCATCGCCCCCCTCACCCGCCTGGTGCTCGACGTCACCGCCCCGGGCCGCGCCGCCCCCGGGCAACAGTCCGCCCAGGCCGCCGGCGCTGGCTCCGGCTTTGGCCGCCTCACCGCCGACGAACTCGCCGGCCTGCTGACCATCGGCCAGCGCCAGGGGGCTATTGACGCCTCCGAACAGCGCGCCCTCGCCCAGGTCATCCGCTTCGGCTCCCTCCGCCTGCGTGAGGTCATGACCCCGCGGGTGGACATGGTCCACCTCTCCGACCGCGCCACCCTGCAGGAGATCCGCGACACCGTCGCCCGCACCAGCCTGTCGCGCATCCCCATCTGCGCCGGCGAGGACGGCCTGGACGGCGAACTGCTCGGCCTGCTCAACGCCAAACGCTACCTCGCCGCCGCCGCCGCCAGCCCCACCGCCTCCGCGCCCCCGCTCACGCCGTATCTCGAACCCCCGCGCTACGTCCCCGAGACCGCCACGCTGGACAAACTCCTGGAACAGATGCGCACCGGCAAGGTCAAGATCGCCGTCTGCGTCGACGAAGCCGGGCACGTCGCCGGCACCGTCAGCACCCAAGACGTCGTCAGCCGCCTGGTTGCCGAGGTCTCCTCCGGCGACCCCGCCTCCCAGAGCGACACCCGCGTGGAGATGATCGGCCTGGGCGTCTGGCAGGTCCCCGGCCGCCTGAGCGCCCGCGAGTGGGCCGAGATGTTCCACCTCAAGCACGACGCCCGTGTCTCCACCGTCGCCGGGCTGGTCATGGCCCGCCTGGGCCGCCTGCCCCGCCTGGGCGACACCATCCGCATCGGCAACGTCCTGCTCACCGTCGCCGCGCTGGACAACAAAGTCGTCGACTCCCTCCACGTTCGCCTGGCCGACGGCCCCACCTTCGCCGCCAGCGGCGCCACCACCAACCCCGCGCCCCCGCCCTCCACCACGCCCGGAGGCGCCTCATGATCAGCGAACACGCCCTCTGGTGGACGCTGGCCATCGGCGGCACCGTGCTGGCCGGACTGGCCGCCGGCGCCGAGATGGGCGCCTACTCGGTCAACAAGGTGCGCCTCTCCATCCTCTCCGCCCCGCCCCTGCCCGGTGCCCCCGAGAGCACCCGCTACCGCCTCGCCCGCATCCTCTCCGGTGAACTGGAACGCCCCGCGCGATTGCTCGCCACCATCCTCATCGCCTACAACCTCTTCTCCTCCGCCGCCGCCCTGGGCACCACCGAACTGCTCATCGCCGGCGGCTACAGCGAGGGGCAGATCATCCTGCTCAACACCCTGCTGATCGGCCCGATCCTCTTTGTGATCGCCGACACCATGCCCAAGGAGCTCTTCCGCGCCCTGGCCGACCGGCTGATGTACGCCATGGCCCCGGCCCTCCGCCTGGTCCGCATCCTGCTCACCCTCTCCGGCGTGCTCCCGCTGGTGCAAGTCGTCGCCTCGTTGGCCGAGCGGATGATCCCCACCCGCACCATTGACAAGGGCGCCGCCGCCACCGATGTGGTCACCGCCGCCCGTCAGCGGATCAGCGAACTGCTCAAAGAGGGCGCCAGCCACGGCGTGATCTCCGAGTCCCAGGTCACCCTGCTCGACCGCGCCTTCGGCCTCCGCTCCACCCGCGTGGCTGATGAGATGGTCCCCTGGGCCGCCTGCATCACCCTGCCCGAGAACGCCGACCGCACCCGCATCCTGGCCACCCTCTCCGCCCACACCTGCTCCCGCTTCCCGGTCATCGCCACCAAGGGCCACGCCGCCGGCACGCCCATCGGCACCGTGGACTTCCTGGAATTCATCGCCGACCCCGACGCCCCGCTCGCCTCCCGCATCCGCCCCACCGTCCACCTCGCCCCCGACATGCCCGTCCGCGAGGCCCTGGTCACCATGAAGACCGCCGGCGTCCGCCTGGCCATCGTCTCCGACAAGGGCAAGCCCGTCGGCATCGTCACCGCCAAGGACCTCGTCGAGCCGCTCATCGGCGAACTGCACGCGTGGTGACGTAACGCGGACGCCGGGGCACGCCCAGGACCGAGCTCCACCCCACCACAAAGAAGGTTCTTGTACGGTATTTTCCTGTTTAAGACTATTTTCCGGCATCGGAAAACAGCATTTCAATGGATCACGTTCCATTTGTATGCTATTTTCCACATACAGAAAACCCGATTGAACTGGAAAATGAAGGCCGCCCTCGACTCCATCCCGCTCCCATCCGACCTCCCCGACCGCCTCGCCGAACTCGGCCCGCGCTTCGGCCCGCAGGTCCGGCTGTCATTCGCCCTCCCCGAACCACTCGACGTGCCCGAGACCGACCGCTGGCGAATCGCCACCGCTGCCGACCCTTGGTCCCGCCCCCCCACCCGCTCTCTCGGTCCCGACCTCTTGGTCACCGTCACATGCGGGCCAGCCACTGCCACCCCCGCCACCGACACACCCGCCCCGCTCACACCCGCCATCCCGACCCCCACCACCTTCCGCTTCATCGCCCAGGCCAAGTCGCGCAGCACCCCCAGCACGCTTGACACCGCCATCCGTCAGGCCCGCCAGTGGGCCGGCGTCGCCGACCGGCTGCCCATGGTCATCCTGCCGTTCCTTGATGAGCCGCGTCTATCGCAACTGGCCTCCGCCAACGTCTCCGGGCTGGACCTCTGCGGCAACGGCGTGATCACCGTCCCCGGACGGCTGATGCTCTGGCGCAGCGGGCAACCCAACCGCTACCCCGATTCGCGCCCCACACGCTTCGCCTACCGGGGCGTCACCTCCCTCACCCCGCGCGTCTTCCTTCGCCGCCCGCAGTTCATCTCCGTCGGCCGCATCCGCGAGGAGATCCGCGCCGCCGGCGCCCAGGTCGCGCTCTCCACGGTCTCCAAGGCCCTCGCCCGCATGGCCGACGACCTGATCATCGACCGCTCCGACGACCGCATCACCCTCCTGCAGCCCGACGCCCTGCTCGACCGCCTCGCCGCCAGCTTCACGCCGCCGCCGATCCGCCGCCGCGTGGACATCAAGTGCCCGCTCCCCTTGGGCGAGTTCTTCCGCGCCGCTTCAGCCGCCAACGTACCCCTGGCCCTGTCCGGAGCCTCCTCCGCACAGCGATACGCCGCCGGTCTGCGGGCCGACGCGCCCGTCATCTACACCTCCAGCATCGACGCCCTGAGCCGCAGCCTCGGGCAAGCCTGGCAACCCGCCGACCGCTTCGCCGACCTGGCCATCATCCAGACCGACGACCCCACCGCCTTCTTCGACCTCCGCACCGACGCCACCGGCATCCGTTTCGCCCCGCCCGTGCAGGCCTATCTTGAACTGAGCGCCTCCGGCGACAAGCGCGATCAAGAGATCGCCCTGAGCATCCGCCAAACCCTCCTCCGCGATCTCGACCGACCGACCGACCCCCCCGTTCCCCCCGCCCGCCCCGTTCCCCCTGCATGACCCCGCTGCTGGCCACCGTGCTCGATCTCGATCACGCCCTCGGCGGCAACGCTCGCCTGCTCCTCGGCGGCGGCCTCGGACTGTTCCTCAAGCAGCAACATCTGCGCGCCGCCGGCTTGCGGACCCTCCTGCCGATTGATCGCCTGCCGCCCGCCCGCACCACGCAGGACATCGACCTGTTCCTGCCCGCCCAGGTCATCGCCAGCCACCAGCAGGTCCTCCGCCACCGCGCGGCGCTCGATGCCCTCGGCTTTGCCGCCGTGCCCGGCGCACAGTGGCTCAAGTTCCAGCGCACGCTCCCCACCGGGCAGGTCCTGCTCGACCTGCTCGTCGGCCCACTGGCCGATCACGCCGACCAGGTCACCATCAAGGGCTCACGCGTCCGGCCTCGAGGGCTGGGTGGCAGCGCCGGCCTGCACGCCTTCGCCACCGCCCACGCGCTCGGCATCGAGGCCACACCGCTCACCCTCCCACTCGCCGGTCTCCGCTCAGACGGAACGCCCGCCTCCTGCTCCGTCCGCATCCCCCTCGCCTTCACCTACGCCCTCATGAAGCTCGCGGCCCTCCGCGACCGCATCGACGACCCCAACAAGCAGCTCGGCCGCCATCACGCCATGGACCTCTACCGCATCGCCGCCATGCTCACCGAGCCCGAAGCCGCCGCGTGCGACGATCTGGCCCGCGCCCACGCCGGCAATCCCGAACTCGCTGAGGCCGTGGACACCATCGACTCCCTGCTCGCCCCCAGCGCCGGCATCGGCCGCATCCGCCTGCTCGAGTACCACCGCCTCAGCCAATCCGATCTCCCCGCGCCCGACGCCGATTGGCTGGTCACCCAACTCCGCCGCCTGCTCCGGCCGTGACCCGACCCGCATCCGCGTTGAACCATTCAAAATCCAAACAAACACTTGCAAACCCGCGCCCGTATGGTAAGGTCATTGTACGGATGCACCCGACCCCCCACCCCCTCCGCGCGCCCACCCCTCCCGGCCTTCACCGGCGCTCCACGCTCCCCTCCCCACTCCCCAGCCACCCGACTTATCCACACACACCCCCTTGCAAAATCCATGGCAAGCCGCGCGCACTGCCCATCACCCCCCCACCAACCCCCCTCCTCCTGTCTTCCCTTCGCTTCCTTCGATACTTCGCTGACAGATCTTCCTCTTCGTGAAGATCACCCAAACCGGGTGTGTGTGGGGCCATGGCCGCCCTGCCAATCCCACCCACCCTGACCCGTCACGCCCAACGCCGGACATGTCAGCGAAGCGACTGTGTTGATTGTCAAGCCTCTTTCGAGTTCTTTTCGCCCCAGAGCTTGTCGTCACGGACCAGGGCGTTGAGGATGGTCAACAGCTTCCGCATGCACGCAGTCATGG
>Ga0068877_10003669_pt1 | contig 12145 bp, 10 predicted proteins | sample NOAtaG_FD_66437 | JGI IMG/M metagenome (GOLD analysis project Ga0068877, IMG submission 66437) | Freshwater lake microbial communities from Lake Erie, under a cyanobacterial bloom - NOAA_Erie_Diel6S_1000h metaG | ecosystem: Environmental > Aquatic > Freshwater > Lake | place: USA: Ohio, Lake... | reverse complement strand
TTGTGGATCGCGCTCGCGACCAGTTCCTTGCCGGTTCCCGACTCGCCGGTCACGAGCACCGGAAGCGTGCTCGGCGCGATCTGCTTGACCATCGCGATCACGGCGCGCATGGCCGCACTTTCGCCGATGATTCCCTCGAAGCCAAACGCCGCGTCGACCTGCCCCTTGAGCGAGGTGTTCTGGGTGCGCAGCATCACCGTCTCGGCGGCGCGATGCACCAGGTTGCGCAGGACGACGAGGTCGACCGGCTTCTCGATGAAGTCGTAGGCCCCGCCCTGCAGCGCCTTCTTCGCGGTGGGAACGTCGCCGTGCGCGGTCACCATGATGGTCTCCGCGTGCGGCTGCTCGGCGCGTGCGAGTGCAAGCACGTCGAGTCCCGCCGTCTCCGTCTCCATCACGAGATCCGTGACGATGACGTCGAAGTGGCCGTGCTTGATCTCGTCGCGCGCAGCCTCGAGCGAGTGCACCGTGGTGCAGACATGCCCGGGCTTTCTCAGCGCCTCAGCCATCGCCTCGGCGTGGTCGCGCTCATCGTCGACGATCAGGACCTGTGCCCGCACCTGTGCTTCGCTCATCGCTCGCTCGCTTTCAGTTCCGTTCCCAATTCAGTCCCGACTCTCTCCGACCGCAGCTTCCGCGGCGCGCGTCGCGTCAAAGGCGCTGCGCGTTCCCTTCGCCGCGATCGGCGGGTCGTCGAGATCAACCAGCCGAATCACGCCGAATCCGCTGAAGCGCGAGACGTAGGTGATGCCACCGCCAACCCGGTTCGGATACATCGCGACGATCGGGCCGTCGAGGCGGATGCGCTCCTCCGAGTAGACCTCGCCGGTGGTCTGGTCGTACTTGATGACGTCGATGCCGTGGTCGTGTCCGACCCAGACGCGGCCATCGGCGATGCCGAGGCCGGAGACAAGCCCGCCGCGCGACGGCGCCAGCACCTGCGCCCGGTCGCCGATGCGGAAGGTCACCGTCTCGCGCGACTCGTCGATCTTCGCCGAGCCCCACGCGGTCTCGGCCGCGATGATCGGGCGGTCGGGTGCCTCGATCGGCTTGTCCGACATCTCGGCCTCTTCGCCGATCAGGTAGAGCCACACGCCCTCTCTGCTCGCAGCGAGCACGCGCCTCCGGTCGGTGACCGACACCTCAAGCCGTCCTGGCAGCCGGCGCGACCAGTAGAACGTGTCGCCGGGGCGATCGCCCTCGGGCAGGTAGCGGTAGAGGGCGCGGCCGAACGTCCCGGAAACCGCGAATCGATTGCGCTGCACCTTGGCCACGTCGCGCGCGCCCTTCACCGGCACGGAAAGCGGAGCGCCGAGCACGACATCCGATCCCGACGACGATCCGTCCGCGCTCGCGTCGATCTTCGGCTCCAGTCTCCACGTCGCGACCTCGAAGTCGTTGACGGCGAAGAATCGGTCGTCGAATACGCGGACGGAGTGCACCAATCCCGGCACGGCGCCGGCCGATCGCTCGCGGAACGACTCGTCCATCAACCCGACCTGCGCGCCCTCCGTGGCCTGCAGCGCGAAGGCGTAGCCACCACCCGCGGAATCGGGAGCCGGAACCAGCATGCTTGCGGAGCCGAGGTACGAGCCATCGGCCACGCGGAAGATGCGGCGGCCGACGCAGGCGACCGGTCCGCCCTTCGCCGGGACGACGCGGCCGGCCATGCGGCCCTCGAGGAAGATCTCCGGCCGAACCGGCTCGAACTTCGGGTCGCGCAGCGCTTCGGGTGGGACGGCGCCGTGCGGCAGCGCGTCGGCGAGGCGAATTGCGCCGCCATTGCCGGAAACCCACACGTCCTCGCCGACGATCGAGACGAACCGCGGCGCGATGGTGATCTCCGCGCGGCCCCAGCGGTTGACGACCTTCGTCTCCCGGACTTCGGTTGCATCGAGTTCGACCACCCAGTCGTCGGCAAGCACCACGAAGACGCGGGAGCCGTCGACGGCGAAGTCCGAGACGACTCCCGTGGTGCCGCGCGGCGCGAGTTCGAGATCGAGCAGCTCCATGCCCGTCTGCGGGTCGAGGAAGAGGAGCCGATTCTCGAACGATTGGTACCACACGCGCCCCACGATCAGCGACTGCCGGTGCGTGCCGCCGAACGAACTCGTGACGCGCGGCGCACGGGGCGTCGGCGGCGCGTTCAGTTCCTCTTCATCGATGATCGCCGTGCCGGCAGGTGCGGTGGTGCACGAAGGCAGCAAGGCAGAGGCGACAAGCGAGAGCGCGACGAGGCAGGCCGCCCAGAGACTCGCTCCGCCCTTCGATGCGTACGCAGGGATCGAACGCGCGAAAGTCTCGCGGGATCGACGGTCGGTTTCGCTCGGCATGTCCTCGCACGTCATGGTTGGATAGAGTATCCACCTTCTCGGGGCCCGGGCTCGTGGCCACCCGTGCGCGAACCCGCGCGGCCACCCGTGCGCGAACCCGCGCGGACACCCGTGCAGACACCCGCGCAGACACCCGCGCAGCGCCGAGAATCCCCTCACCGCCTCCGACCCTGCCATGACCGACGCCACGAACGAACCCACCGCCCCGACGCGACTCGACCGGCTTCGCGCCATGCTCGAGGCGGAGCCCGACGACGGATTCCTTCTCTACGGGATCGCGCAGGAGTGCCAGAAACGGGGTCGGTTCGATGAGGCGATCGCCTTCTACGACCGCGCCATCGCAGGCGACCCGAAGCAGTGCTACGCGTTCTTCCACAAGGCGAAGACGCTGGAGCAGGCGCGGCGTCATGGCGAGATCGCGGACGTTCTTCGCGCTGGGCTCGCCCGCGCGCGCGCCGTCGGCGACTTCAAGGCGGCGAGCGAGATCGAGGGCTTCCTCGACGATGTGACCGGATGACATGTGCGGCGCAGGGCAGCGTCCGCCCGCCGCGCGAATGAGCCCCCCACCCCCCGCACACCGAGACCGGAGATCACAGCGCATGAAGAAGCCCAGCCGACCCGCACGCTCGAAGATGCCAGTGCGCACGCGCTCCGCCACGCCCATCACGGTCGCACGTATCGCGCTCTCCGCAGACGGCGCGACGTGGCGCATCGCGCTCTCAGATGCGCGCAGCGTGCGAATGTCCGCCGCGTCCGGTCTTGCGCTCAAGATCGCCGTCGGCACGCGCTGGACCAACGCGCTTTCCGAACGCGTCGAGCGATTCAAGCGCGAGCAGCAGCTGTTTGCCAAGGCGATGTCGCTCGTCGCAGCGCGTCCGGGCATCGACCGGGCGACGCTCGTCCGACATCTCGGCGGCGATGCCGACGCCCGCCGCGCTGCGTTGGCGGTCGCGCGCAACGGCTGGCTCGCGTGAGGCTCGCGGAAAGAGTCCCCGGCCGTCCCCCGCGCGCCGTGGTAGAATTTCATCGATGCAGATGACGACGCCAGTTCGCAGGGTCCGCGCATGACGAGCGATGCGAGCGGCGACGCCTTGGCCGGACTCCCCCCGGGGTATCCCTACCGTGCGGAAGACGAGATCACGCCGCGACAACTCGCGGCCCTTGCGGGGTCGGCGCGCGTCCTGATCGACGTTCGCACGCAGCCCGAGGCTGACATCTGTGCGCTGAACGGATCGCGTCTCTACCCCCTGCAGAATCTCGAGGCGCGCATCGACGACCTCAAGGCCGAACTCGATGACGATCTCGAACGGCCGCTCGTCGTCTACTGCCATCATGGCCGGCGCAGCCTGACCGCCACGTACATGCTCCGCGCAGCCGGTTTCCGCGACGTGCGCAGCCTCGCCGGCGGCATCCACCTCTGGGCCTGCGACATCGACCGCACCATGCCAACCTACTGAGCGAGCTCCCCGCATGCTCTGGCAACGACTCATCACCGGCCCGCTGCTGATCGCGCTGATCCTCGGAATCGTCTGGCTCGACGGCTCGCTCGATGCGCGCGCGGCCAAGCACGGACTGCCTCCGGGTCTCGTCCTATTCTCGTTCGCGGCGCTGCTCTCGGTCCTGATCGCGCGCGAGGTGGTCCGGTTCCTGCGCGCCGCCTCGATCCAGTCCAGCCTGTTCGCAGCCATCGTCGCGGCGCTGCTCGGGCTGTTCGGAACCGCAGGCAGCGCCCTCTTCCAGCCTGCGCCGCTGACGTCGGGCGTGCTTTCCTCCGCGCTTGTCCTCATGCTGGTCGTGGCGCTCCTGCGCATGTCGCGCGAGCGCGACCCGAAGGGTTCGCTCATGCTGGCGGGCGGCACGCTTCTTGTCGGCATCTACGGTGGCGTCCTGCTTGGATTCTGGATGCTCGTACGGCTCGAGCATTCGCCCTGGGTCCTCGTGGGCGCGATCCTCACCACGAAGTCCTGCGACATCGGCGCCTACTTCACGGGCATGGCGCTCGGTCGGCACAAGATGATTCCGTGGCTCTCGCCGAAGAAGTCGTGGGAAGGCCTTGCCGGCGGCATCGTCGTCGCGACGCTTGCCGGCGCCGGGCTTGCCCACCTCTCCTCATCGCTCCCCGCTGCCGTCGACCACATCCCGTGGTGGATCGGCGCGATCGGCGGCGCGCTGATGGCGGTCGTCGGGCAGGCAGGCGATCTCGCCGAAAGCGCCTTCAAGCGCGACGCGGGGCTCAAGGACTCAGGCCGCACGGTGCCGGGCATGGGCGGCGTGCTCGACGTCCTCGACAGCCCGCTCTTCACGGGGCCCGTGGTCTACTGGCTCCTTCGCCTCGCGCCGACCGGGTGAACCGCTTCACCGCGCGCGGGGGGCGAAACACCCGCGCCGCCGCAGGAAAGCGGGCTGAATCGCGGGACGTTTCCTGCTAGCATCTTCGCTCCACATGGCGCTCCTCGACAACCTCCTGACACTTCATCGGGTCGATAGCCAGGTTCGCGCGCTTCGCACGCGCGTCACCTCGGCAGAGACATACTTCAACGCGCAGGAGAAGCAACTGGCCCTGCTTGCCCGGCAGCGGACGGAGCTCGAGACCCAGATCAAGCAGTTGCTGGCCAACGTGCATGCTCTGGAGGTCGATCAGGCCGAGGCGACCGCCCGCGTGGAGAAGCTCCGCGCCGAACTGAACACCTCGACCAACGACAAGCAGTACAAGGCGATCTTGAACGAGCTGAAGTCGCTCGAACTCCACCGCGATGAAGTCGTGAAGCGCGCCGTCGAGGAGATGCAGCGCACCGACGACACCAAGAAGCGCCTCGAGACCCACGACGCCACGATCGTCGAGCGGAAGAAGGTGCGAGAGGTGGCGAAGTCGCAGCTCGACGAGTGCATGAAGGATGTTGGCGAGCGGCTGAACGAGCTTGAGCGCGAGCGCGAGCGCGCAGCCGATCTCGTTCCCGACCGCGAACGCAAGCTCTTCAACCTGATCGCAGACGAGACCGAGGGCGAGGCGATGGCGGAGATCACCGTCGTCAGCCTCCGTCACCGCGAGTTCGCCTGCGGAGCCTGCAACATCGAGGTCCCCTTCGAGACCTTCGCGCGGCTCTCGTCGAACTCCGACGCGGCCGTTCAGTGCAAGGCCTGCCGCCGCATCCTCTTCCTCTCCGAGACGAGTCGCGCAGATTCGTCGAAGGATTCGAAGGACGCGAAGGAGAAGGCCGCAGCAGCCCGCGACAAGGCCAAGTTCGAGAAGACGAAGAAGCTCTGAGCGCTTCCGTCACTCCACCCGCTTGCTACAACAGCCCCGCGAAGCACCTTCGCGGGGCTGTTCGTTTCTCGCCTCCTCCGCTGCACGGATTCGCTCATGGATGCATGGAGGCATGGAGGCATGGAGGCATGGAGGAAGGACAAGAACACGAAGACTGCGAGCGATGCGAGACCGCGGAAAGTCGCGAGAAAACGCGAGAAGGAGCAAGAAGTCATCTCTCCTCTTCGCGGAGGCCGCCTCTGCGTCTCTGCGAGAGCATCCGATTGCCCGGGGCTAGGTTCTGTCTGACGGATGCCCAGGCTCGAAATGGCCACAGGCAGTTCCAATCCCCTCGGTTCCTCGCCCAGTTCGTTCTCCACGGCCGCTGGGTCTCTGTGCCTCCGTGCCTCCGTGAGAGACCTCGAGACCGTCAGCCGCACGCCACCCGCCGCACGCCGCTCGCCGAGGGCCGAGGGTGCCATAGCCCACACGAAAGCCTGAAGACCCAAAGATTACGAAACGACGAGCTTGCGTAGAGCGCCTCGGTCACTCCTTCGCTCGCAGCGTGTGGCCGCGCCCGCCGGCAAGTCCCGTCCATTCCCGTACGGTGCCGTTCGGAAGCCGCACCCTCACGCGCGCGGCCTCCTTGGCGTCACCAAGGCCAAAGCTCGCGACAGGCTCGTTCTGCGCGAGATAGCTTCGCGTCGGTGAGAGCACGCGTCGCTGCACCACGACGTTGCCGCGGATCGTCGCCTCGACCTCGATTTCGGCGCCAAACGCGGCAGGATCCGCCAGATCGATCGCGATCCAGTTGTGTCCGGTGCGCTGGTCGTTCCGAAGAATGCGCGCTTTGCCCCCGAGATCGACGAGCACGAGATCGTCGTCCCCGTCGTTGTCGAGATCACCCATCGCAAGCGCACGACCGACCGATGGCGTCTCAAGGTCGCCGCAGGAACCACGCGCTGCCTCCACGAAGAGCGGCGTCGCTTCAGCGCCGCGATTGACGAAGAACTGCGCGCGCTGCGGGTAGGTCTGGCTCGGCTGCACGCGTGCGATCTCTGGCTCAAGGTGTCCGTTTGCCTGGACGATGTCCTCGTCGCCGTCGAGATCGAAGTCGCCGAAGACGAGGCCGAAGGTGAGAAGCGGACGTGTCGGTGCGCCGAAACCCTGGCCAAGCGCCTCATCGGCGAAGGCCGGCACCGTGTTTGCGCCCGTCGACGCGCCCGCGATGTAGAGCGAGCTGGGCTCGTTCGCGAAGTTGCCGACGGCGACGGCCAGGCGCTCGTCGTTCCGTGGCCATGCCGCATCGATCCCCATCGCACCGGTCGCGTTGCCATCGCGGTCGTACGCGAAGCCCGACTCGACCGCAACGTCGCGGAAGCGCGGCGTGCCGTCCGCGGCGACGCCTTCGTTGCGCAAGAGGAACTTGGGCGTCTTGTCGTTCGCGACGAGGATGTCCGTGCGGCCATCGCGGTCGGCGTCGACGAACACAAGCCCGAGCGCCTTCGCGTACGGGGCGGCGGTCACTGGGTTCTTCACCGCGACACCCGAAGCGGCGGTGGCATCACGGAAGCCTCCCAAACCGTCGTTCAGCAGGAGCGTGAGCGCAGTGCCCTCGAAGCCAGTCGGTGGGCCATAGGCGCGGCCGATTCCGTCGAGCGTGTAGTTCACGCTGCGGTCGATCTCGGGGTTCCACTCGACGTAGTTGGCGATCACGGCGTCGAGGTCGCCATCCGAGTCGAGATCGAGGAAGCCGGCGGCCGTTCCCCAGTCGTTCTCGTCCGGCAGCGATCCACGCTCGAACGACACGGGGGAACCTGCGACCTTGCGGTTGAGGAGCAGCACGTCCTGCCCGACGCAGGTCACGAGGAGATCCGGCATGCCGTCGAGATCGACGTCGCCCGCTGCGATCCCGAGCGCATACGCATCGCGAAGCAGGTCCTCGTCGCCTCCGAGGCGAACAAAGGAGAGCGCGGCGCCCGTGCGGGTCGTGTTGAGGTAGATCCGGATGCCGCCCTTCCCGGCGGCGGTATCACCGGCGGCCGGCTCGAGCGGCTGCCCCTGCGTGAAGACGAGATCGAGCGCGCCGTCGAGATCAAGATCGACGATCGCGACTCCACCACCGAGGCACTCGGGCAGGAGCTTGCCTCCGCGCGCACCCGATTCATGCGTGAAGTCGACTCCGGCCTCGCTGGCGACATCGCGGAACGGGACGCCTTGCGTTGGTCCGGCGGCCGCAGCGGGCGACTGCGCCGGCGGTACGACGGGCGCTGCCGAACCCGGGTTCGCAGCGGGCTTCGGGCGCAGCAGCAGCGTTCCCACGACCGCTGCGCCGAGCAGCGCAAGGACCACGAGAGAGCGCAGAAACCCTCGTCCGACGGCGCGGTCGTCACCTTCGCCTTCCTGAGCGGAGTTCGGGCCGAGCGCGTTCATCACCCGCCAGTGTACGGTCAGACGCGGCGTCAGCCGATGATCGTGCGGCGCATCTTGACGTAGTCCCACACCACGAAGCGGTCGAGGTCCTCACCCCCGGCGAAGAGGACGCGCCCGCCGGTCGACTCCGCCAGTCGGTGCGCGAACTGGACGTCATCCTCCGACTGCGACCAACTCGGGAGCAGGAAGATGTTCACCACGATTCCATCCTGCCTGCAGCGCATCGCCTCGCGCATCGTCTCGCGCTCGGTGCGCGGATCGGGCGGATAGAGCATGTAGAGGTCGCTGCCCTCGAAATGCGCCGTGGGAAGGCCGTCCGTCAGGAGGAAGATCTGCCGATTCGGCGTGTCCTGCGCCGACAGCGCCTGGCGCGCGAGTTGGAGCGCGCGCTGGATGTTCGTGAAGTGAAGCGGCAGGTCGCGCTCGCTGATCTCGGGGTCCGACATGTCGGCGCGCAGGCGGACGACAGGGTCGTTGATCGACACCATCTTCGGAAGCATCTCGACGATCTCGCCTGCGGGCCGCATCTTCGCCACCGTGTACATCTCGATCGCCTGCAGGAAGTCGCCGGGATACTCGCTGCGGATGAGGCCATCGAGCGCAAGCGCCATCTTCTTGCAGGCGATGTACTGGCCGCCATAGCGCATCGAGCCCGACATGTCGAGGATGAGCGCGGTCGCGCACTTCGGCGCGCGGCGGGTGCGATGGACCTCGAGGTCCTCGCCCGACGGGCGCGCGCGGCCGGTGCGGGCGACCGCGTTCAGAATCGACTGCGGCACATCGAGGTTCGCGGGCGAGTCGCCGAACTCGTAGGCGCGCGTCGATGGGAGCTCGACCGCGCCGTCGCGCGAGTCGACTCCGTCGTGGCGGCCGCGGCGCGCGTCGGCAAGATCGCTGAAGATCGTGGCAAGGAGATGCTTCTGGTAGGTGCGCATGGCGCGCGGCGAGACCTTGTAGCCTTCCGGCGAGCGTTCGAGCCCCGCTTCCTCGGCCATCTTGCGCAGAAGCTCGTTCACCTGCCGCTGCAAGCGGTCGAGATCGGCCATCTGCTCGTCGCTTGCGTACTCGCGGAGCGCGTCCATGTCGATGATGGCGGGCTTCGCGTTCTTGAGCGCCTCCTCGATCTGACGGAGCAGCTTGTCGATTCGCTCGAGTTCCTCCTTCACGGCGAGCGCGGTCGGAACATCCAGCTGCTCGCGACCCGTGAACGGGTACTTCGCATGCAGCTGCTCGACCGCGAACTGGTCGCGCAGTCGCGCGATTGCGCGCATGAGCGTGTGCGCAAGCGGCGTCGCGTCGGGCACGCGGCGATGGATGCGCTCGAGGTCGGCGAGTTGACGCCGGTCGAGCGCCGCGTCGAGCGCGGGCTTGAGTTTCGGCGCAAGGGCCTCGGGGACATCGATCTTCGCGGCGGCCGCATCGAAGGCGTCGCCCGCGAGGTCGCGCACGGCCGACGTCTCGTAGCGCTCGAGGATCTTGCGCTTGCGCTCCTCGAGCATCGCCTTGAGGACGTCGAGGCTTGGACCCAAGCCCTTGATCTGCGAAGGATCGAGGTGGATCGCGTCGGCGAGTTCGCGGTCCGTGAACTTGCGGCGAGTGCCGTACATCAGCATGTGGTCGAGCATCGCGTCGGCGGCCTCACCCGAGCGCGGCTTGGTCGGCGGAGGAAACTCCATCGGGTCGTAGCCGAGATAGGTGTGGGTGATGCCGCCATAATCCTTCACTTGCTCCGCACCTCGTAGCTGACCCGGCCATGCTTCTCGACACGCGAGATGCGCTCGGTCGCCCAAAGACCCGCCAGCACAAACTCGACGCAACTCGCGCGCACCGCCGCGTCCTCGGAAGCGTTCACCTCGAAGGCCTTGTTCCACGCCTCGGGCACGTTCGCAAGCACCTTGGCATAGTGCGCCGAAGGCAGCATGTCGCCCACCTCGATCCGCACGCCCTTCGCGAACACATCGGCGATGTCGCCGAGCCCATGGGCGTCGACGTATTCGGCGAACACCTTCGCGATCGCCTCCGCCACGATCGCGTCGATCGCCTGCGCCTCGGTCAGTTGATGCGAACCCATGAGATCGAGCTCGAGCTTGCCTACGGCGCTCGCCTTCAGGTGCGCGAGGTCGCTGATGCGCGGAACGGCGGGCTTCTCGCCGAGCGCGATGGCGCGACGACGTGCGTTCGCCACCATGGTGCGGTAGTTCGCGATCCCGAAGCGCGCGGAGACGCCGCTTGCCTGGTCGACGAAGCGCGAGGTGCGCGCGCTGCGCGAGATCTCCTCGACAAGCGCCTCCATGAAGGGCGGCACGACGACGGGGAAATCACCGCCAAGGTCGATGCCGGCTTCCTGTCGCGTGATCGCGACGCCGAGGTCGCGCTGCCGCGGATAGTGCGTCTGGATGGTCGAGCCGATGCGGTCCTTCAGCTGGGGAATCACCTTGCCCGAGCGGTTGTAGGTGCTCGGATTCGCGCTGAAGAGGACGAGGATGTCAAGGTCGAAGCGGATCGGATACCCGCGGATCTGGACGTCGCGCTCCTCGAGGATGTTGAAGAGGCCGACCTGCACGAGTTCATCGAGGTCGGGAAGCTCGTTCATCGCGAAGATGCCGCGGTGCTGGCGCGGGATCAGGCCGAAGTGAAGCGCATCCTCCGCCGACATGCTGGTGCCGCCGATGAGTTTCGCAGGGTCGATCTCGCCGATCACGTCGGCGAACTTCGTGCCGGGCGCCAGGCGCTCGCCGTAGCGCTCGCTGCGGTGCCACCACGCGATCCGCACGCGCTCAGGCGCCGTCGACGCGAGCAACTCGCGTCCCGCGCGCGTGATCGGGCGCTCGGGATCCTCGTGGACCGGCGAACCTGCGATGTCGAGGTAGGGCAGCCATTCGTCGAGATAGTTCGGCAGGAGCCGCATGAGGCGGCTCTTCCCTTGCCCCTTCTCGCCGAGAAAGAGCATGTCGTGGCCGGCGAGGATCGCATTCGCGATCTCGGGGATCACGGTGTCGTCATAGCCGACGATTCCCGGGAAGAGTTCCCCGCGGGCCGCGAGGGCGCGGGTGAAGTTGGCGCAGAGTTCATCCTTGACGCTGCGGGAGCGCCAGCCGGAGGCGCGAAGTTCGGCGAGGGTGGAGATCGTCGGGGCGGGCATGGCCATGTGCTTGGCAGGATAGGCGTCGCGAGCCGGAAACGGTGCCTGGCACCGTTTCTAGTTCTGGACTTCGACGCGCGTTCCTGGCAGCAGGTCGCCTGTCAGACGGCCCTCGCGCTGCATCTGATACAGCACGGTGGCCTCCGCCGCCGCATTCGCCCACGGGTACTTCTCCCGCGCCAGCCGCACCGCCCTGTCGCGGGCGTTCTCGTCGGGCTTGTAGCGCGCGTGCTTCATCCGCGCCTCTGCGGCGACCGACGCTTCGCCAAGCTCCGTCGCAGCGCGGTTCACCAGCCACCACGCCTGCGCATGCTCCGGATCGACCTCGAGCGCCGCACGCGCCACCGCGAGCGCGCGCTCGGCAAGTGCCCGTCGGCCGGAATCCTGCTCGGTCAGCGCCTGCTCAAGCAGCGTCTCGGCCAACTCCGCCAGAACGCGCGTGTCAAGCGCGAAGTCAAATCCACGCTCGCGTGCGCCCGCGAAATCGGTCGTGCGCACCCGCTCGAAGGCCTCGACCGCGCGCGCGAAGTTCCCATTCTGCTTGTCGACGATTGCCGTGAAGTAGGCAAGGCTCCACGGCGGCGCCGCCGGCGCGCCCGCGTCGCCCTTCTCCCCTTGCGCCGCCGTCGACAGGAACACCGCGGCGTCGTCGAGCCGCCCCTCCCGGATCGCAAGCCGCGCGCGCGCAAGCGAACCAAGCGACGGCGCGACCTTCGCCAGTTCCGCAAACGCCTCGTCCGCCTGGCGAAGCGCCCCGCGACCCGCGCCCCGATCCGCTTCGCGGAAGAGCCCGATGCCGTAGTCGTACCAACGCTGCCACGCGGGAATCGCGTCGGCCGCTGCCGCACGCGCGGCGCCGTATACGGTGCCGTCCGACGCGCGGACCGGAAGGCTCACGCTGTCGCGCGCAAGCACCATGACCGGCAGGTCGTTCACGCGATCAGGCCCGTACACGTAGCGCATGTACGTCGTGTCGAACTTGCGGTACCGCAC
>Ga0068877_10003662_pt1 | contig 12159 bp, 11 predicted proteins | sample NOAtaG_FD_66437 | JGI IMG/M metagenome (GOLD analysis project Ga0068877, IMG submission 66437) | Freshwater lake microbial communities from Lake Erie, under a cyanobacterial bloom - NOAA_Erie_Diel6S_1000h metaG | ecosystem: Environmental > Aquatic > Freshwater > Lake | place: USA: Ohio, Lake... | reverse complement strand
TCTGGTTCTTGTTCTTGCCTTTGGCCGCCAACGTCTTGTAGCGCTTGTTCAATCGGTGTTGCGCCTTCCAGGCTATGGCCTTCACATTCTCGTTCAGAGCCCAAAAAAGAGCCACGATCGGCTCAGCAAATGTCGAGGCTGATGGGAAAACGGGCCGATCTCATAGCGCCGGATCGCGCTCGGCAGCGGAAAGCTCGTCGTCCCCAAGTGGCACTGCATGCGGACTTCTTCCCGGCTTTCCCGCGGCAGCCGCGCCGGATTCACGATCGCCCCACGAATGTCGGCTGCTTTTGCCCCTGCTCCCGCCAGTTTAATGTGACGGCCGCCCGGACCATGGCAACGCTGGCAGTCGATACCTTGCGGCAAAGCGTCGAGATACACCGGCTCGGCAAATGGTTGTTCGCCTCCGGGAGGAATTCCCGGATAGCCGTTACGGCGGAACATGCACTCGTAGCTGATCACCCGGCGAAAGTCCTCATGCCCGGCTGAATCATAGCCGGAGTTCATCGCGAGACTCCCCTCATGCTCGGCATACCAGCCCAGTGGCAACTCGATCAGCGCTCCCCGCCCGGTACGGTGAAGAAATGTCCGGGCATGGTTGCCCGATCCCATTACAAAATCGATAGATTTCTCAACCACTCCCGCCTCGGCGTGCTCCCGCCGCTGATAAAAGCGGCCCTCCCGCTCGAGGATCGTAAGGCGGCTGCTCGAAGGGGCGTGCCAGTTCGTGCCCTCCGCGATGCTCTGCCGGGACGGCTTCGAGAAAGCTCTTCCAATTCCAGTCTTCTGGTAGGTTTCCCAAATTACCCGATGGCAACCGGCACACTGGTCGGCTGAGACAGCGGCAGACGGCCCATCCTGGTCTTGCGCCAGCATCGCGAGAACCGCGATGGCACAATAACACCAAGCCTACATAGGGGTCAGAGATCGCCGCATTCAGCAGCGTTCTCTACGGCAGTTCCGCGAGCCATGCCTTGGCAAAAGCGACAGCAGCATCCGTCGGCCCTTTGCCCAAACGGTAAAGGAACTTTACTCCGCCGGGGGCCCGCTCCATGGCGGGATTCGTGAAGACCTGCCGGTCGCCTTTGGCCACCGTGGTCGCAGCGAAATTGACTTTCGCCGAGAGTGCAATAAACTGCGCCAGCCCTGCCTTGATCTTACCTTTCGGGGAGTGCTCGTCATAAACAGCTTGCGCCCCCTCCTTTGCCAACTGTTCGATGTCGAGGCCCACTGGGGAAATATCAGCCGCGAACAGTCTTGCTTCGGCAACCTTGCGGCGGAATTCAGCTTCGTTCTTCACCGGCACGGCCAAGGCAGCTTCGAGAAGCTTCACCTTCTCTTTGGGATCGGGCTTCATGGTAGGCATGGATTGGGCTTGGTACTTCGCGCCGCGGAGATCTCCCTCCACGCCGCGACGAAGCGAATCGACAAACTCCTGGCGGTACACATCATGCACCGTCGACGCCATCCGCATCCTCTGCTGCGCAGTGTTTTGCGCTGCCGCCGGCATCTTCTTGATTTCTGCCATCGTGGGCACCTTGATCCCGTAGTCCTTACCGCCATACTGCCGGGCAATGCTGTTGTCACGGCTAGCCAGGAGTGTTCCGGTCATCACCATTGATTTGGCGACCCCCAGTACCTGCTTGACGGCCGCAACTTTCGCCTGCTCGTTCATCGCCTTGTAGAGATCCACAGCCACCTTCGGGATCGCTGGCGAGGAATACTGATTGCCCCCGCTCATCTCCAATTGACTGACGATAAAGTTCTCGACGTGGCGATTGTCCAATTTAAGATCGGCCAGGGAGGGCTGGAAAGCCAATGCGGCAAGCGCAGAAAGTAGAAGCATAGGTGATGATTCTCCGTTGAGAGTTAGTGTGATACGAAACTCAAATATACAACGACAGACCGGATTATTCGAGCGAATTATTGGTGCCGCGCACGCACCTCGCGGACATAAATCGACTTTCTTCCGCTTGGCGGGGTGAACCAGGAATAGGTGATCAGAAAACGGTCCTTGCCGAGCGGGAGCAGGGAAGTGTAGCCACAGGAATCGGCCTGAGGCCGCGAGGGATCCAGAACCGGAACCAACCTTCGCGGCTCTGTCCAGGAACGTCCCCCATCGCTGCTGAAGCGCAGATCCACGCCCGGACGGCCTGAACTTAGAACCAGGATTCCGTTTTTCAACTGCAACAGGCGTGGTAAAACGCCGGTGTCTGTAAAAGCTTCCGGCGCACTCCAAATCTTGCCGCCGTCGTCGGAGCGTGACCGGTAAAGTGGGCCTAAGCCATGCCCATCGGTCGTGCGCAGCACAGCAAGCAGCGAACCGTCCGGCAGAATCTCAAGCGCGGGCTCGGTAAATCCGTCCCGGCGCCGATCGGCTTCGTTGTAGAGGATATGCCCGACCTTAGTCCAGGAGCGGCCGTTGTCATCCGAGCGGTAAGATGCTGCCGAAGTAAAGGGAACCGGAAGCTGGCTCGCATGATAGTACGGATAGGTCAGCGCGACGATTGATCCATCCGGCCGGCGCTTCATGTCGCCCCACCAGATTTGCGGCACCAGGCCCCCAGTGGAATAGCGCAACGCTTCCTCATCGCGTAACTCCTGCTGTTCCGACTGCCAGGCACCTTGGCGGAAACGCTGGAAAAAGATTTGCCGCAAGGAAGGGGGCATTTCCATGAGCCGGTAAAGCTGAAAAGGCGTCTGGTAGCTCACCCGTTCGGCCAGCTTCGGCGGCAGTGTGACGGACGAAACCGGAGTCGCCGCTACGGTGTCCGTTCGCAACCACTCACCGTTCGGAAGCGCAAGACCATAGGGACGGTTCGCCGCACCGCTTGGGTCCTCGCGCCAACTGCGGCCCCGGTCGCTGGATACATAAACAAGCCGCTTTTTACCGTAGGAAGCAGCCGCATCCTGCTCGACATGAATGAACAGAAGCAATCTGCCGCCGGGGCCGGCTTCGAGTGTGGGAAACTGCCATCGCCCCCAACGCCGCTCGCCTTCGGGAGCCTCAGAAACCAAACGCGCCGCCGAAAGTTCCACTCGGAGATCGGCGGCAATGCAGGAAAACGCAAACAAGGCAATCGACAGAAGCGTGCGAACGGTCATTCGACAGGAGTCTAGCAGGCGCCGCGAAGCCGCCGCTGCGCGCTAGAATCTGCCTATGTGTGATCAGAACCATTTTGAAGACGACCGCCGCGAATTCGAGGCCCGCGGTCTGGTCAGCCGTAAGCAGTTCGGAGCCGTACTCGGAGCAGCTATCCTGCCGGCCGTCGCCAACGCCCTTACCGTTCGGGAGCAGGATGTAACGATTACAACTCCCGATGGCGCTTGTGATGCCTATTTCGTCCACCCCGCGAGCGGAACGGCTCCCGCCGTCCTGATCTGGCCCGATATCTTTGGCTTGCGCCCTTCCTTCCGGCAAATGGGCAAGCGGCTGGCCGAATCAGGTTATGCCGTGCTGGTCGTCAATCCTTTCTACCGCACCAGAAAGGCCCCCACCGCCGCCGAGGGCACCAACACTCCGTTTCCGGAGATAATGCCGCTGGCGCGCAGCCTGAACGAGACGACGCACATGACCGATGCCAAGGCTTTTATCGCCTGGCTCGACGGACAAAAGGCCGTGGCGAGAGACAAGCGCGTGGGCACCCAGGGTTATTGCATGGGTGGTCCGATCGCCTTCCGCACTGCCGCGGCGATGCCGGAACGCGTGGGCGCGGTAGCCTCCTTTCATGGCGGCGGCCTGGTCACCGATCAGCCCAACAGTCCGCATTTGCAGGTGGCCAAGACGAAGGCACTTTTTCTGGTTGCGATTGCCGCCAACGACGATGCCCGTTCCCCCAAGGACAAGACGGTACTGAAAGAAACCTTTGAACAGGCAAGGCTGGGAGCGGAAATCGAGGTCTACTCGGGCGCTCACGGCTGGTGCCCTCCCGACTCCAAGGTCTACAACGAGGCAGATGCCGAAAAGGCCTGGAGCCGCTTGCTCGCGCTTTATCGCAAGGCCCTAGCCTAGCCGTTATTCAATCCACATCTTGGCGAGTGCGTCGCCGCCGGCCGGCAGCGGCGCCTCGCCCGCCTTGAAGCCGTTGAAGTCGAGAATATAGGCGACGACGTTGGCATAGGTTTCCGCGGGCAGCGATTTGGGCGCAGCCGGCGGCATCGTGCGGGACTTCTCATAGAATTGGCCGACGTGCTTATTGGTCCAGTTCTTCTTGAAGTAGGTTCCCGCCAAAGGCGTGCCAAACGTGCCGTTGGCGAGAGTACTGCCGTGGCAGACGGCACAATAGCCTTCATAAGCTTTCTTGCCGGCTGCCACCTGCGCCGTGGTGAAGGCAGGAGGAATCTCACCGGGTTTCTTCTCCCGCGCCGTGACGCTTGGCGCGAGATCCCTGACTGGGGGCACAGTTGAAGAAACATTTGCTTCGCCGCCCTCCCCCTCATAAGTAAAGGCGAGGATCGAGCCGCGGTCCTGCATGTTGGTGGTAACGCCCCCGGAGTCGGATTCCGCCAAGCCCGAGGAATCGGTTGCAACATAGATCGTACGGCCATTCGGGTGCACGGCGGTGTCGCGGTAGCGGTTCTGGGAGCGGAACATGCGAGTCATTTTTCCGGCGGCCCGCTGGCCATCCACCGTAAGGGGCAGCACGTAGAGGGAGCCGCGCTTCAGCGTGGTGATCAGCAGCACCGGATCCCATCCGGGAATCCCGTCAGAGAAGCCTCCGTAATACTCAACGCCCGAAATCCCAACCGTGGGCCAGCAGATGTAGTCCACCCCCGCGCACGCCGGGTTGGCGAAATTGAAGCCTGTCGGGACCGTGAACAGAGTAGCGATGGGTTCGATGAAGGGTTGTTTGAAGGCTCGTTCGTCCTCGCGGGGTACCGAAGGATGGATCGCCAAGTCTGAGAATCGCAATTGACTGCAGGGGGTCGTGGCCTCGGCCCAGCGGGCGTACTGGTAGGCTTTGTTGTCGCGGAATCCAGCGACATGGGGCCAGCCGTAGTTTCCGCCTTTGACGATGACATCAATCTCATCATCGGTTTTCGGCCCGTGCTCCGCGCCATAGAGAGCGCCAGTCGGGCCAAAGTCGAGCCCCTGTGTATTGCGATGGCCGTAGCTCCAAACATGACTCACCACCCCGTTCAGCCGGGGGTTGTCCGCCGGGATCGAGCCATCGAGGTGGAAGCGCATCACCTTGCCCTCGTAGGCGGCATAGTCTTGCGAGCGAATCTCCGCGGCGGTGGGAAGGCGTTGTGCGAGCACCGGATGACAGAAATTCCCCAGTTGGTTGTTTCCTTGGTCGCCAATCGCGAGGTAAAGCTTGAGATCGGGGCCCACCTTCAGCCGACCAGCGTTGTGGTCATTGCCAGCGGGCAAGCCGGATACGAGCGTGCGAGGTTCCACAAGCCTTTGCGCCGCTTTGTCGTAGCGGAAGCGGACGATCTTGCCGTAGAGTTGCCGGTAGGGGCTGGCGGGATCGCTCACGCGGGGATCGGGGGCTTTTTTCGGGTCCTGATAAGTATAGGCGGCATAGACGAAGTCATTGCCTTTACCCTTGAGAAGGTCGGGGTGCAGCGCGAGGCCAAGCAGGCCGTCTTGCCCACCCGGAGCCGACACTTCCTCGATGGTGACGGCAACGGTTTTCTCGCCGGTCTCCGGGTCTACGCGGCTGATGCGCTTGCCGCTGCGCTCGGTCACCCAAAGGCGTTGATCGGGTCCCCAAGTGATTTCCCAAGGATTTTCGAGCCCCGTAATGACAGTTCGTTTCGCGAATCGTTTCGTGGGAGGCAGCACGGACTCCGGTCCATCCTGACCCGGAAGGGGGAGGAGCGAAAGTGAAAGAAGGATGGCCGCCGGACGGCGGAAGAAACGATCCATATACCTCAATCTTATTTCAGTGGCCGGACCGGGGTGCTGTCGACCTCGCTTGCGGAATCGTGGAGTGATTGCCGTCGCGCAGCGCAAGCCAGGAGGGAGACATGATTTCGACGCCTCCTTGGCGGAAGCTGTCCTGGATCTGTATGTGGAGATCGGAAAGGATTTCGGCCATGCGGTTGGGCTCGCGCGTGTAGGCATTGATCTGGTAGCTGATATGAAAGTCGTTCAGGGACGTTTGCAGCACAAAGGGCCGCGGATCGCTGAGAATCCCCAGGGTGGCTAGGGCTGCCTCGACCAGCAACTCATGAACACGCGGCCACGGCGTGTCATATCCGATGGTGACGGTCGTGTGCAGGATCAAGCCACGCTCGGCGGCCTCAATGCTGTAGTTGATAATCTGCGCGCCGAGGATCGAGGAATTCGGCACGATGATCTCCTCGTTTTTGATCGTGCGCAGACGCGTGACGAACAGCGATTTTTCCAGAACATCGCCAACGGCATCGCTGATGCGGACCCGGTCGCCTATCTGAAACGGGCGCATGTAGGTGAGTATCACCCCGGAAATCACATTACCCATCGCTGAGCCGGAGCCGAATGAGACCAGCACGCCAACAAATAAAGACACCCCTCTCAGAGCCGGTGAGTCTCCCCCGGGCAGATAAGGAAAGGCAACAACGATTCCGAACAGGATCAGCAGCACCCGAACCAAGGCCAGCGTGGGAAGCGCCCACTCGCGGTGAAAGCCGTCCATGTGAAGGTGGCCTTCGTCGATAGCGCGGGCGACGGCTTTGCTGATACGGATCAGAAACCACGTCAGAAGCGCAACAACCAGCAGCACCAGGAAATTCGGCAGATAGTTGAGCACCGCCAAGCCAACCGACGACAACACTCCCCGCGCGGATTTGAGGGCGATGGAATAAGCCCCAGCCGTGGCGGGAAACTGTCCGAGGGCTGAGGACAACGCCAGTAGGATCACGATCATGCCCAATGCCAGGAAGATCAGAAACACGGTGGAGCGCAAGAACATGGCCAGCGGCTGCTGGAAAATTCGGATCAGGCCCGAGAATTGGGCCGGATGCTTGCGGAACAGGAGCAAGGATTGCAGCCAGGCTGCCGTGCGGCGATAGCCCCGGTGTATGAGCAGGAGCGAAAGATAAGCGCCCATCAGAATCCCAAAAGCCGTGGCGGCCGCGATTCCCAACTGTTTCCAACCGCGGGCATCACGGTAGTGCTTGATGGCTTCCACGGCGGCTTGCTTGCGGCTGGCAAACAACTCGCGCCGGCCCCGCCCCTGGCCGCGGGCGTCCTCTTCGGTAACGGAAAACAGGTAACTCCGGCCAATCAGCAGAATGCTTTCTGACTCGAGGTGCACCTCGCGGAGATCCTCAAGATTCTGGCGGAAATCAGACGCCACCGCGATTAGGGTTGCGGACGTGTCCCGCGCCCGGGAGGCCGCCGACTCCCCAGCTCGTGGGGAAGACAGGGACCACAACAATCGCCCATCGATGATGACTTCGGCTTTTTCAGGAGTGGGCTGTTGTCCTGGCGCCAGGCAGCAAAGGGCCAGAAGCAGGCTGAAAACTCGCATAGCGCATACCTTAGCACTGATGCAGTCTTAGATGAGATGCCGAAATAGAGATGGTGGAGGCGGTGGGAGTTGAACCCACGTCCGAAATGGCAGCCCCACCCAAGCCTACGTGTGTATCCGTTCTGTTGGGTATTCGGCTCCCCCCCTCAAGAAACGGCAAAACGGGCAAGAGCCTAGCCCGATTGATTTCAGGGCTTTGGCTCCGGACAGAAGCCTTGCCCCAATTCCGTGAAATGACGCCCTTGGACAAACCCACGGACCTGTCTGCCCGGGCGGCTACTTAAGAATTAAGCAGCGTAAGCAAATTGCGTGTTGGCAATTGTGTTTTTCCAGTCGTTTTACGAGAGCCTGGAGCTCGACACGCCTCGAATGAAACCATCCATCCCGTCGAATCCGTTACGCCCCCTCCTTTCAAGTTGACTTCTTTATTATAGCAGTAGATGAAGAAAGACCGCGCAAATGCTTGACTCAGGTGAGGAAAGCCAACTAGCATCTTGATTTGAGTCTTGCGCGCGCTGACAGTTTCGAGTTTGATCCGGGGGATCTGCAACCGGGGATTCGTACCGTGGATGAGTTGCCCGCAAAGCTGTATTTTCGCATCGGGGAAGTCGCGCGACTGACAGGGCTGAAGCAGCATGTATTGCGCTACTGGGAGACGGAGTTTCCCGCCGTGGCCCCGAAGAAGATGGGATCGAACCATCGGATGTACAGGCGGAAGGATGTAGAGTCGATTCTTGAAATCAAGCATTTGCTCTACGAGAAGCGCTACACGATCGAAGGGGCGCGCAAACATCTGGAATCAAGGTCAAGGGGTAGTTTGAAGGGAAGGAAGGGATCGGGCGGGGTGGTGAGCTCCTCGCCTATGCCGAAAAAGCAGGAGAGCTTGTTTGGCTCGCCGGTGGCGCAGGTGAGGGTGGGGAACAGTCAGGAAATAGAGCAAGTCAAGGCGGAGTTGCGAGCCATCCTAAAAATCTTGATGGATTGACTCGAAATCGGGTTTGGCGCGCCGATAAGCATCAGGAACGCGTCATTATGATCCATCTAACTCGTCTGAACAACGACGAAGTATTGGTGAATTCCGATTTGATTGTTTTTGTGGAATCAACCCCGGACACCGTAATTTCGTTGAATACTGGGGAACGGCTTCGGGTGCGAGAACGCCTCGAGGAAGTTTTGGAGCGAGTAATTGAGTTCAGGCGGCGGGTAATGCGCGGGGCGTGGGTCGTCGAAGGGGGGCGGCAAGATGGCTGAGGGTGCAGGCCGGACGCGTCTTGACGTCATGACGGTTTTCGGTCTGTTGACGGCGACAGCGGGAATCCTCGGTGGTTTGATCCTCGAAGGGGGCAGCCTGCACGATATCTCTCAGATTACAGCAGCGATCATTGTAGTTGGGGGAACATTGGGAGCTGTCTGTGTGAATACGCATGGACCGGTTTTGAATGGCGCTCTGAAGCGGCTAAAGGGTGCATTCTTCAGTGCTGAGGTTCCGTTGGGGCAAACCGTCGAAGAGATCGTTTCCCTGGCGAATAAGGCACGAAAGACGGGTTTGGTATCGCTTGAGACAGAGATCGAGAAAATACAGGATCCCTTCTTGCGGCGGGCGCTCAATCTGGCCGTGGACGGCTGCGACTTGACAGAGTTAAGGGCCACCATGGAATTATACATTTCTATCGATGAAAACCGGGCCGAGGCCGAAGCCCGCGTATTTGAGTCGGCGGGAGGATACGCGCCGACCATCGGTATTATTGGCGCCGTACTGGGCTTGATTCAGGTGATGAAAAACCTGGCGGATATCAATCAGGTGGGCCACGGAATTGCAGTGGCATTTGTGGCCACCGTTTACGGCGTGGCCCTTGCCAATGTCATCTTACTCCCCGTTGCAAACAAGATTAAGGCCCAGATTAAAGCAGAAAGCGAGCGGCGGGAGATGATGCTCGAAGGGGTAGTCGGTATTGTGGAGGGTTTGAATCCAAAACTTATATTACAAAAATTGGAAGCCTATCATTTCCAGCCAAGAGGCAAAGAAGTTAAGAGACAGAATTCGCGGGCAGTAGCTGCATGAGCCAGTCCTAGAACAACAAAACGGACAAAAGAAGGACGCCGATCCACACTGCTTCGTTATGTCCCGTCGCGCTAAACATACATCACATGAAAACCACGAACGCTGGCTGATCAGCTACGCGGACTTCATCACGCTGTTGTTCGCATTTTTCGTGGTGATGTTCGCCAGTTCACACGCTGACAAGAAAAAAGCAGGAAAGGTATCAGCTTCGGTAAAGCAAGCCTTGGAGCAGGGTCACATGCCAACAGCCTTCATCAACATGATGGGGCGCAATCGGCCACCGGAAGCCCAAGATCCGGAGAAGGCGCCAGAGAACGCCTTTCCGGATGGTGTCTTGCTCGATTCGGCCAAGGCGGCTCTAACTGAACTGACGCCGAGTCTCAAGTCATTGACCAACGCACTCGAAGAAGAAATAAAGCAGGGGAAGGTATCGATCAACCTGGAGCCGCGTGGATTGGTCGTAAGCCTCAAAGAGGCTGCTTTTTTCCCACCAGCAGGAGACGTGATTAAGCCAAGCGCCTATCCGATCATTGGTAAAATTGCAGCCAGCGCCGGCAAACTTAGGAACCGGGTTTTGCTTGAAGGGCACACCGACGCCATGCCAATCAGCAATGACCGTTTCCGTTCCAACTGGGACCTTTCGGCGGCAAGGGCAATTGCGATGTTGAATCTTCTCTCAGGGCGGTTTGAATTGCCTGCGGGACGTTTGTCGGTGGCGGGCTATGCGGACACGGTACCGCTGGCCGACAACGCGACAGCTGAGGGGCGCCAACAAAACAGACGCGTCGATGTCGTGTTTCTAAATGAGTCGATGTCTAAATCGCAGCCGGGCCGGCGCTAAGGCTCTCAGCGCCGGCCATAGGAAAGATAGACGGCCGGTACTACAAGCATGTTGAGAGCCGTTGACGTCAGCAGACCCGAAAGGATCACCATGGCCAAGGGAGCCTGGATTTCGCTGCCCGGCTGCGTACCGCTGAGGGCGATCGGAATAAGCGCCAAGCCCGCGGCGAGTGCGGCCATAAGAATGGGGACAAGGCGTTCAGTAGCGCCCCGGCGGACGGCTTCGCGAAGATCGGCAACCCCTTCCTGCCGGCGCAGATGGTGGATGTGGGAAACGAGCATAATGCCGTTTCGCGTGGCGATTCCGAACAGCGTAATGAAGCCAATAAGCGAAGCAACCGACACGATTCCCCCGCTGGCGGCAACGCCCACGACGCCTCCTGCCAGAGCCAAGGGAAGATTCAGCATGATGATCAGCGCATCTCGCCAGGATTGAAATGCCGTCGCAAGAATCAGCAGGATGCCAATGATGACGCCGGCGGTCAGGAGGCTGAGGCGACGAGTTGATTCGGCCTCGCTTTCAAACTGGCCTCCGTACTCGATACGGTAACCAGGAGGCAGCGCAAGAGCGCGCGCAAGGCGGGTCTGGAGTTCACCAACCAGACCGCGGACATCGCGCCCGGCGGCGTTGGCCTGAACGACGATTCTACGTTGCACATTCTCGCGCGAAATGAAATTCGGGCCGAGATCCTGCTGGAGGCTGGCAACGGCCTCTACAGGCACCTTCACGCCACTCGGTGTATCGAGAAGTGTGCGCTGCACCCTCTGCCAACTCTCACTGGCCTCGCCATCGTAGCGCAGCACGAGAGGGAAACTGAGCTGGCCTTCGAGTACACGATTGACTTCGCGGCCAAGAAAAGCGGTTTCCAACTGTGAGCTAACCAGACCCGGCTGAAGCCCATAGCGCGCTGCGTCCTGCGGCCGAGCGACAATGCGCAGGGCAGGAACGTCCATCTGTTGTTCGACGCTGAGATCGACCAAGCCTGGCGTGTCTTCAATCCCCTTTGCCGCTTGCCGGGCGAGTTGGCGCAGCAGGCCGAGATCATCGCCAAAGATCTTGATGGCGATATTGGCTCGGGTCCCGGACAACATGTGATCGATGCGATGCGAAATCGGCTGGCCGATCGTAATGCTCATTCCGGGTATGAGCATGGTCCGCTCACGGATATCAGAAAGGACCTCGGCCTTGGTCCGCTGCGAGGATTTCAGCGTGACATCAATTTCTGCGGATTCAACGCCTTGCACGTGTTCGTCCAATTCAGATCTACCGGTGCGGCGGGCGGTCGAGCCGACCTCCGGAATGCTGAGCAACACCCGCTCGAGGGCTCTCCCAAGACCGTCTGATGCCCTAAGACTCGTCCCAGGTAGGGTAACCGCGCTGATGGTGAGTGTGCCTTCGTTGAATTCAGGCAGAAACGACCGTCCCATTTGGGAGAGTAGATAGCTGGAGCCAGAAACGAGCAGAAAGGCGCTGAGGAGCAGGACCCGCGGATGATTCAAGCAAAAATCAAGCACCGGCTGATAGAACCGTTTGAGTTGACGGCTGAGCCAGGGTTCGATGGCGCCGGGCGTGCTGTGGGCGAAGGCGAGCGAGGCCAGCACGGGCGTTACGGTGAGGGCGACAAGAAGCGAGGCTCCAAGGCTCGAAATGTAGGCAAAGCCAAGTGGGGCAAGCAGACGTCCCTCAACGCTCGAGAGGGCGAACAACGGAAGAAAAACGAGGATGACAATGGCGGTAGCGAAGACGACAGATCCGCGGATTTCCCTGCTCGCTTCGTAGATCACACTCAGCTG
>Ga0068877_10003659_pt1 | contig 12161 bp, 11 predicted proteins | sample NOAtaG_FD_66437 | JGI IMG/M metagenome (GOLD analysis project Ga0068877, IMG submission 66437) | Freshwater lake microbial communities from Lake Erie, under a cyanobacterial bloom - NOAA_Erie_Diel6S_1000h metaG | ecosystem: Environmental > Aquatic > Freshwater > Lake | place: USA: Ohio, Lake... | reverse complement strand
CCGAGGGCGAGCTTCACGCCGCCGACGCCCGGGGTTTTCGGGGTCGAGTCGATGAAGATGCGGGCCATGCGCTCGAAGCAGGCGTCGGTCTCGCGCTTGTTGGGCCAAACCGGGCAGGGCCAGCCGCGGGCCTCGGCGTTGATGACCTCGTAATCCCAGTACGCACCCTTCACCAGGCGGATCGTAACCGTTCGGCCCTTCTTGCTGGCCCACTCACAGACGCGGCGCGCGTCGGCCTCGCCGCTGCGCAGGTACGCCTGCATCGCCATCCCCGCCTCAAACCCCACCTCCTCGCAGCAGTGCATGAACAGATCGATCGTGAAGTCCTTCATGGAGAACTGCTCCATGTCGAAGTTCACCAGAACGCCCCTGGCCTTCGCGGCTTCGAGGATCGGCCTCAAACGCTTCATCAGATCGCGCCGCGCACCAGATGGGTCGATCGGGTCGCAGCGGGCGCTCAGCGAGCTGATCTTCACGCTCACGTTTGTGCGTGGCACCGCGCCGAGATGGTCGCTCTCCAGCCGCGGGTTGGCCTTCCACCCCGCGACTTGTCCGGGCAGGTTGTTGATCAGGTCGAGGTACTTATCGCGGTACGCGTCCGCCTCGGAATCGCCCACGCACGCCTCGCCCAGCAGGTCGACGCTGAAAGCGATCCCGTCGCTCCAGCCGCGCTGCAGGTTGGGGAGCGCCGACGAAGCGTCCTCACCGGCGATGAACTTCCCGGCCATCGATTCGATCTGCTTGCGGATGGCGGAAACAGCGATCCCCTTGGCGAGCTTGCCGGCCGAGAGTGCCGCGGCGATCGGGCCCGGGACCGTCACGCCCGGCTGGCCCAGGTAATCGGTCAGGTGGTCGTAGATGTCCTCGGTCTGCCGGAGCACCGGGAAGGCGTCGACGAAGCGGAACATCTGGACCTTGAAGTTCGGGTCCTTCATCGACCAGTTCATCAGCGCGTCGGAGTAGAACGCCGCCGAGAGGACCCCGGCCTTGTTGTTGCGGGCGCGGGCGAGCATCTCCGAGCCGACGGCGCGGATGGCGCTTTCAAGATCGGCGCCGAAGCCGCCGGGGCTCGACGCGTTGGCGTAGCCGGCCGCGCTCACGGGCGGCGCGAAGGTTTGCTCGGCGGTGGTGTTGATGGTGGAGGAGCCCGACTTCTTGCGACCGAACCAGGCCATGCTTGAGCGCTCCGTGTGTTGAGCCGTCGGCGAGGTGTCTTCGACCGCGGCTGGTGCAGGATATCCGCGCGCTGGGGAAGCGGGGACATGGAGGGGGAACGGGGGGCAAAGGGGGGGGCAAATGGGGGGTGGGGCGAACGGGCTCGCTATGCTCTTGCCCTGATGGAACCTTCGGTGGTCATCGTGGGCGTGCTCGACGGCGTGCACCTGGCGCACGCGCAGCTCGTGCGGCGGGCACGGGCCCTTGCACAGACACTCGCCGCACAGGGTTCATCCGCAAAGCCCTCCCCCACTCCGCGGGTCGTGGCCCTGAGCTTCGACCCGCACCCGCAGACAACCCTCCGCCCCGATGCCCCCGCACCGGCCCGGCTTTCAAGTTTTTCGCAGCGGCAGGCGTGGCTGCGTGACGCCGGCGCCGACGAGGTGGTGGCCCTCGCGCCAACAAGAGAGTTGCTCTCGCAGGACCCGCTGACCTTCGTGCAGTCGCTGAAAACACGTTTCAACGCGGTGGGGATGGTCGAAGGGCCCGACTTCCGCTTCGGGCACAAGCGCGCGGGCGACACCGAGCTCTTGCGTTGGCTGGGGACGAAGCTCGGTTTGGCCGTTGAGATTGTCAAGCCCGTGGAGGCCGTGCTGCACGACCACAGCGTCGTGACGGTCTCCAGCTCGCTGGTGCGCTGGCTCATCACGCACGGGCGGGTGGGCGACGCGGCTCTGCTGCTCGGGCGCGCGTACGAGATCACCGGCACCGTGGTGCAGGGCGACCGACGCGGGCGGCAACTCAACTTCCCCACCGCGAACATCCGCACCGAGCACCACCTCCCCGTGGCGGGCGTCTACGCCTGCTCGGCGGTCCTGCCCAACGGCTCGATTTTTCCCGCCGCAGTGAACGTCGGGGCCCGGCCCACCTTTCAGAACGCCCCGCCCACGCTCGAAGCGCACGTGATTCTCAATCCAGAATCCGCCGATCGAACCGACGCGCACGCACCCGCCAAGCCCTGGAGCACACTCCCCGACCTCCCCGAATACGGCTGGGAGATCCGCCTGCGCTTCCACCACACCCTCCGCGATCAGGTGAAGTTCACTTCGCTCGACGCGCTTAAAGCCCAGCTCGCACGCGACGTGCAACGCACCATCGACCTCGGCTTCAACGCCATCTCGCCGCCAATCCACGCCCCCATTCTCGAAACAACCCCACGCCCATGAGCAACTCGCCCCCCGCCACCCCCGCCGCCGCCCACTCGCGCAGCACCACCACACCCGCCGAGATCGCCGCTCGTCTGCTCGCCGCGCCGACCAGCGACGCGCCGGGGCCGGTGGTCATCACCACGCACGCCAAGCCCGACGGCGACGCCGCGGGCTCGTCGCTGGCGCTGGCGCGGGCCCTCATCCACAAAGGCATCCCGGCGGAGGTCTGGCACGTCGGGCCCTTTCAAGGTTGGCTGAAGACCATCGCCGGCGACACACCCACGCGGCGCATCTCGCACGAAACCCCCGCGGCGTCGCTCAGCTCGGCCCTGCCATCCGACGCAAGCAACGAACCCCGCGCCATCGTCGTCACCGACACGGGCTCGTGGGTGCAGCTTGAGACGCTCACGCCCTGGCTGAAGCCGCGCACGCAGCGCGTGATGGTCATCGACCACCATCTGCAAGGGGACGCGGACCTTTCGCCCCGGCGGCTGATCGACACCGCCGCCGCCAGCGCCACGCAGGTGCTGTCGCCCGTCATCGACGCGCTGCTGGGCCTCTGTGCCGATCAACCGCTCCCCGAGCCGATCGCGCGGATGCTCTACCTGGGCCTCGCCACCGACACCGGCTGGTTCAAGTTCAGCAACACCAGCGCCGCGGCGATGCGCTTAGCCGCCCGCATGCTCGACAGCGGGGTCGATCACGCGGGGCTCTATCAGTTCATCGATCAGCAGGACCCGCCGGTGCGCCCGAAGCTCATGGGCCGGGCCCTCAGTAGCCTGCGCTACTTCGACCAGAACACCATCGCCTTCATGGCCCTCACTGACAGCGACCTGCGCGAACTGAGCGCCGGACAAGAAGACACCGGCGGGTTCGCCGACCCGGCGATGTCCGTCACGAGCGTCCGCGTGGTGGCGGTCTTCACCGACGCGACACGCGCCGGAGACGACCAGCGCACAACCAAGGTCTCGCTGCGCTCCAAGCCCGGCCCCGGGGCCATCGACGTGGCGGCGGTGTGCGCAGGCCTCGGCGGCGGCGGCCACGCCCGGGCCGCGGGGGTGAAACTGAAAATGGACATCGCCCCGGCCCAGGAGGCGGTGCTGCAGGCGGTGAGGATGAAGCGGTGAATAGCTGGGCATTCGGCGTCTGAGAATCGACAAACGCTGAGCGTTATTGAAAATCGACATCGGATGTGTTCGAAAGCGAAGCGAGCCCGCCGAAGGACACCCGACGGGCTCGAAGAAGTGTAACAATACGAAGATGCTACACCCCCCATCCAAACTCAATGCATCACGGGCAGTTGGTGATGTGGTCGTAGCCCTCGCATCCCAGCTTCTTGAGTTGACAGTTCATCGGATGCAGGTAACGTTCGACGATATTCAGCATGCCATCCCCATCGTGATCCCCGCAAGGATCGCTGCCTGCTGGCGGAAGGCTGTTGCCGTCGTTGTTCCCGCCAGCGGTCATCACCAGCAGCGTGACGTTTGAAACCGGGAAGAGGCTCACGCCCGCGATCGGTGTTGAAGAACCGATCGTCATCGTCAAGCCGTCGGGGGACAGCCGGATCGGAATCTCGATCCACGCCGTGCTGAACGGTGATTTTTCGATGGCCATGTCGATCCCGTCGCCCGAGCCTGAGATGTTGACCGCGGCCATGATCTTGCCCGATCCATCGGCGTTGACAATCACCTGGTTGTCCGGGAACGTGGTGTCGAGCATCAGGTGCGCACGGAAATCCTCTCGATTGACATCAAACTGAATATCCGTTGGGATGCCCGCGCTGCGCCCGTCGCCCAATGGCGTTAGGCCCGTGAACTCCACCGAGCCGCCCAACTCCATCGTGTACGTTGTGCTGCACCACGTGGTGCTGAACATCGCGGGAGAAGAGATGCAGTACTTGAACGTTTTCGGCGCTTCCGCGTCGCCTGCGGAGATAACCCTCGCACTGACAAGTTGTTGCGATGTCGTCGCCATCCGCTCCGCCGCCTTACCCAGGGCCGCGGGGAGATACTTCTTGCCGGCAAGCTCGATCACCGTCACCGTTTTCTGTTCAGCGCCGCCGCAGAGCGATGCGATCGCCAGAAGTTGGACCGAATCACGCGAGCCGAGCATCGGCATCTCGTTCACGATGTTCCCACCAGCCAGTCGCAGGAGACGTTGCTTCTCAAGAAGCTCCCAGAGTTTTTTCATCAGATCATTGAAGAGATTGCGGTTGTCGTTGGTGCAGGCGCCGAGCGCTTCGCCGAACTTCGCGGTCAACTGCGCGTCGAGTTCTCCAATCTTGCGAAGCTCCTCCGCCCGCTGGTCTGCTGGCATGGCGCACATGGCTTCCAAGCGTCGGGCGAGCAGCGCTTTCGCTGATTCTGCGAACGTGCACAACTGTGCCTTGCACCACGGCGGCAAGCCGCAACCGGGCAAAACCGAAGCGATCACAATCGCCCCCGCCGCCGTAACGCCCATCAACCAGCGACGCCTGCGACGACCCTGTAAAACAGCCTCTGACTTTCGACTTGTCTCGCAAATCATACAGACCTCCAAATGTGAAGAGATTGCCCCCCCCTGTTAAACGCACCGTTCAACGGCAGGAGGCTTTGAGGAGATTACCGATGAGATTTCTCTTAGTCAAGCAAGCAGTTTGACCATTCATTTTTTTGTTTACTTATAGAGTATCACTGAGTTCATTCATCACGCGTTGTGGTCTCCGAGGACAATCCCTGAGCAATACAGGCCAGCTTTTCCGAGAACCCCTATAGTTGATAGTGAAACCCCCTCGCCGCACCTTTATTCGTTCGTCTTCGCACTCCGGACTTCCGCACCAGTTCGTGCGAACTTCCAGTCGCACCGACGCCGGCGAGACATCCTCCATTCCCCGCCCGCCGCTGCGTCCGCAGGTCACCACGCTCTGGGCCTACCCGAGCATGCACTACGACGCCTTCAATCACCCCGAGACCGGCGAGCTGACGCGCACCAAGACTCGCCATCAGGGCGCCGGGTTCGCCATGCAGGGCGACAAGGCGTACGTCGGTGCCACGCCCTCGTGGGTCATCTGGAACCTGCTCGCGCGATACACCAAGCCCGGCGACACCGTCCTCGACCCGATGTGCGGCAGCGGCACCACCATCGACGTCTGCAACGACCTCTCACGCACGCCCCTCGCCTTCGACCTCAGCCCGCGCCGCGACGACATCAAGCCCAACGACGCGCGGAAGCTGCCGCTGAAGGACCGCTCGGTGGACTTCGCGTTTATTGATCCGCCGTATTCCACGCACGTGGACTACTCGGAGAATCCCAAGTGCATCGGCAAGCTCGACGCCGCGGGCGAAGACCACGGCGAGGCGTACTACACCGCGATGCAGAAGGTGATCCTCGAACTCGCCCGCGTGCTCAAGCCCGGCGCACATCTTGGGCTCTACGTCAGCGACTCGTGGCGGCGGACGCAGCGGGCCAAGCGCGACGTCTTCATGCCCATCGGGTTCCACCTCTTCGCGATCATGAGCGACGTGCTCAGCCCCGTGGACATCATCGCGGTGCAGCGACTCAATCAGAAGCTCGACCAGGGCAACCACCGCAAGGCCGCGGAGGAACAAAACTTCTTCCTGCGCGGGTTCAACTATTTGTTCGTGATGAAAAAGGACTAAGGGGGGGTGAGGGGGCACGACGGCGATGCGCGGCCGGGAGAACGACAAGACCTTCGCCGTCACCGTGAAGATCATCAGCGTGCTGGTGGTGGTGATCGTCTTCGCAGCGATCTTCATTTGGCCGTGGCTCTACATCGGCGCGGGGCTCATCGGCGGGCTGCTGCTGCTGGGGCTCTACCTGCTGAACATGCACCGCCAACTTCATCTCATACGCAAGGACCTTCAGCGCGGCTGGCTGGCGTGCCCCAAATGTGGCTACGACCTTCGCGGCCTGACCAAGGCCGCCGGCGAGGCCGCGTTGTGGAACGACATGCGCGAGCTTCGCAAACTGCTCAACGAACCCTCCGAGCGCATCGCCTGCCCCGAGTGCGGCTTCACGTCAACCGCCGCCGCCGCTCGCAAATACTGGTTCCACAACACCCAGCCGACGCGCCGATGATTCGCCGATGCACTTGGCCCCATGCCGGCCGATCGAGCAACCGCATCAATTGCTTCAGGTATCACAGGGACCATGTTCATCAAACGCGGCATGCCGGTGTTCATCGTGACCGGGCTTCTGGTTCCCGTGGCGGGTCTGGTCTTGCTCGCGGTGCTGCGCGCCGGGCCGGGCCCTTCGCCATCCACGCAAGACATTGTCGTCGGCGTGCTCATCGCGGCGGGCATCTTTGTGCTGCCGCTGCCGGTGGTCCCGCTCGTGGCCCGGTCCTTCGGCTGGTCGCGCCTGGCCCGGCACTTTGCACGCACGCGGTCAACACCGCCCGACCACCGCAGCGCAGACGGCCCCAACGCAACCACCCCGCCCTGGCGCGAGATGCTCTGCACCATCACGTTCAACAAGCCGATTTACTCGCTGAATAACTGCGTCCGCTGGGCCGAGGACGAGTTCGCCCTGACGCTGCATCTCGACGCGCCGTTTCATCTCGGGCTGCCGAAGCTCACGATCCCCTGGGACCAGGTCGGCGCTTTCCGGGTTGAGGAAGCCCTCTTTCAGCGGATGATCGAGCTGCTGCCGCGTGAGGGCAAGGCCTTTCCCGTCCGGCTCCTCGTGCCCGAGGAGCTCGTCGCCGCCGAGATCGCCCGCCGAAGCGCCGAAGGGCCCGTGACCGCCTGATGCGACTCAGACCACCTCGTCCGGCGTCTCGAGCAGCGGTTCGAGCAGGTCCGAAACCGTCACGACACCGATCACCCGCCCGCGCGTGCCCGCGGGCGCGCCGACCGGCACCACCGCCCGCACCACCGCCAGCGTTTCTCCAGCGTCCACCAGCGTCGCCAGGGCCTCGCGCACGCCGATCGTCGGCTCAAGCTCCACCGGGCTGACCGCCAGATTCCGCAGCCAGCCCGCGCCCGTGCCCGCAGCGCCGCCCGCAGCGCCGCTCAAAGCGGTGCTTTCCGCCGCCGCGATGCACACCCGCACACTCTCGACAACCCCCAAAACCTCGCCGCGGGCATCGACCAGGGGCAGGCGGCTGGTGGGATACGCCGCGAGATAATCGAGCACCTTGCCGCGAGACCAGTCCTCGCGGATCACCCGGCAGCGGTGCCAGGGGATAAGTTCATCGCCCACCGTCGTGCCGCGGAGGCCCATCGCGCCGTCGAGCAGGCCGACCTGCGACTCGCTGATGGCCCCGTGACGCGCGCCTTCCTTCAGCAGTTCGGCGATGTTCTCACGCGAAGACCGCACCTCGGCCTCGGTCTCGCCCCAAGCACCGCCACCCCCGGGGATCAGCCCCGCGACGAACTTCGTCAGCAACCGAAGCACCGGCACCACGCCCGTCCACGTCAAAAGCACCCGCACCGCACGAAGCGTCGAGGCCAGCGGCTCCATCAGCGCGTCGGCGCGGATCCGGAAAACCTCCTTCGGCAGCGCGTCGTTCACCACGAAGAGCACCGGCGTCGCGACGAAGATCGAAAAGACAATCACGCCCCAGTTACCCAGCCCCCCCCCTTCGCGCAGCAGCGTGGTCATCCCCTCCGCCGCCAGATAGCTGGTGAAGTTGTACCCCAGCAAAAAGACCACCAGCGTGGAGGCGGATCGTTCGATCTCCCCGCGGAGGATCTTCGCCGAGCGGATCCCCGCGCGGTCGCGCAGGGCCAGCTTCACGCGGTTGATGGCGTACAAGCCCATCTCGGCCCCGGCGCACACCGACGCGCCGACGGTCCCCAGCACGATCAACGCCGCCGCGATGACGATCTGCGTGGTGGTCATGCCGCACCACCCCCCGCACCACCTCGGTCATCCACCGTTCGGCCCGCGTGATCCACGCCGTCGAGCCGAACCTCCAGCCGATCCGCCATGCGCCCTGAAAGCTCGCGTACCGCGATGACCAGGTTCCCCAAACGCACCTCATCGCCAACCCGCGGCACCCTCCCCAATCGGTCCATCACCAGCCCCGCGATCGTCGTCACGCGCCGGTCGGTCTTCACCCCGAACATCGCGCCCCAGTCGCGCACCGACAGCCGCCCCGGCACGCTCCACCGCCCGGGCCCAACCGCCACCACGCCCGAGTCGTTCGAGTCCCCGGGCTCGCCGCCGCTCATCCCCGACGGCGCCGAGCCGTTGTGCGTGGTGTTCGTCTCGCCCATCTCCACCATCAACCGCCGGGCGACATCGGTCATGCTCACCACGCCCACCACCGCCCCGCGCTCGTCGACGCACAGGGCCGTCTTCACCCCGCGCGTGCGATACAGCTCCAGGGCCTTGTCCAGCGTTGCCGACGCGGGGACGTACGTCACCGCCTCGAAGTACGCCTTCAGATCACCCGCCGGCGCACCGCCCGTGCGGGCCCGCGCCTGGGCCGCGAGGTACCTCTTCGCGTTCAGCACGCCCTGCACGTCGTCGTCCAGATCGCCGCCGCGCTTGACCACCGGCACCCGCGTCAGGCCCGTGCGCTTGACCAGCTCGACCACGCGCTCCCACGCCGGCTCGTGGTCCTCGATCCACTCCACGTCCACGCGCGGGACCATCACCTCGCGGACGCGCACGCTCCCCAGCCCGATGACCTGGCGAAGGACCGAAACCTCACCCTCGTCGATGGCCCCTTCGTCGCGCCCGTGGACAAGCAGCGAAGCCAGTTCTTCTTCGCTCAGGCGCGTCGACCCGCGTGAACCACCCGCCGACTCGACCCCGCAAACCACGCGCACCAGCGGGGTGATCAGCCCGCCGTCGAGCACCGAGCGCAGCGGGCCCATCGCCCGCACAACCGTGAGCACACCCGGCGCGAACCACGCGCAGAACTGCACCCGCTGCCTCGCCGCGAGGACCTTGCTGATGACTTCCCCCGCCACCGTCATGACCACGACGTTGAAGGCCACCAGCACCACCGACCAGACCTTCGACGTGACCGATTCCTCGAGCACCGCCGTCAGCACCATGAACAGCGTGGTGCCGATCATGTTCAGAAAGAGCAGGCTCACCAGCGTGGCCCGCGGGCGCGCGAGCAGCTCGTGCGCCGCCCGGGCCGCGGCGGGGTTGAGCTTCCGCAAACGCACCCGGTCCTGATAGTTCAGGCTGTACAGCGCCGTCTCCATCGACGCGCACCACGCCGCGAGGACCACCAGCACGGGCAAAACCAGCAGGATGACGATCGTCGCCAGGTCCATCGCGGTTTACACGCCCCCTCCGCCAACGCCGATCGAACCACTCCCCGTGCCGCCGCCCGTGCTCTCAGGCAGAACCCGCTCGCGGAGCTGCTCGACCAGCCGCTCGACGTAGCGCCAGGCGTTCAGCTCGGTGCGGATCGCCTTGAGCGTGCGTTCGTCGGGCCGATCCTTGCCCATTCCATTCGCACCAGTCTCCGTCACGCCCGCAAACAGCTTCGCGACGTTGGCGATGTGTTCCGCCCGCCGGTCGTTCGCCCAGTTCTCCCACGTCCGCAGCGCCGCGCGGGCGGCGTTCGCACCACCCTTCACCGCCTCGTCCAGCTCCGCGTCGATGCGCTCGCGGGTTTCCATCATCTGCATCAAAAACCCCGCTGGTAGAGCGCGGTCCTCGTCCTTCCCTTTTCCACCGAGCCGCCTGAGCAACGCCGCCGCCCGCGTCTCCGGATTCTCCAACTCCACCTTCGCCGCGTTGAGCTTTTCCGCTTCGCCGCCCTCGGCATCCCCATCGGCCCCGCCCGCGCCGTCCCCCGCCTCCGCGGCCAAAGAACCCTCCGAACCCAGCCGGTCCGGGTGGGCCGCGGCGATCTTCTTCAAAAACGCACCCCGCACCGTCGCCGGGTTCAGGTCAAATCGCGCCGGCACGCCCAGCAGATCAAAGCTGTCCATCGCCTCATCACGCATCACACCCATCGTACCCGCCCCCGCAATCCCCTTTGCCAAAGCGAAGCCCCTTTCCGCAGCGCACGCTATCCTGATCAACGTCCACCCCTCCGCTCCCTCTTCGCGTCTTCGCGTCTTCGTGCTCAACTCCCCCTGCCCTCCAACCCTCGATCCCTCCATCCCCTGATCCCCTGATCCCCTGATCCCTCGATCCCTCGATCACCTGATCCCTCGATCCCCCGATCCCCCGATCCCCCGATCCCTTCCCCACCCCAGGAGCCCGCCTTGCCCAAGCACATCGGCATCGCCGCCGTCAGCCCCGAGGGCGCCGCCCTCTGCTACCGCGATATCTTCCGCTACGCCGGGGAGCTTCTCGGCGAATCCGGGCACCCGGTGGTCACGATCCACAACGAACCCTTCGAGTCCTATCTCGCGGCCGTCCAGCGCGACGATTGGCACGCCGTCGGCGAACTGCTCATCAAATCCGCCGAAGTGCTCGCCAAAGCCGGCGCATCTTTCTGCATCACCCCGGACAACCTGATGCAGCACGCCGTCCAGCTCGCCGAGCCGCGCAGCGCCATCCCCTGGCTGACGATGACCGACCTCGTCGCCGAAGCCATCACCAGCGACAAACGCAAAACCGTCGGCATCATCGGCACGAAGATGGTCTGCTTCGGCTCGACCTACCAGACCGTGCTCGGACTCAAAGGCGTCAAGGTCATCGCGCCCAACGAGGCCGACGCGCAGGCGATCGACCGCATCATCTTCGACGAGCTCGTCCACGGCGTCGTCACCGACACCTCACGCGAACTCATCTTCGCCGCCGTCCGCCGCCTGGCCGAGCGCGGCGCCGAAGGCGTCATCCTCGGCTCATCCGAGACCCCGCTGATCATCGACGAAGTCACCAGCCCCGTCCCGGCCTACGACGCCACAGCCCTCTTGGCCGAGGGTGCCGTCCGCCGCGCGGTGGCGTAGCGGAAAGTGCCGAGGGTTGAGGGCCGAGGGCCGAGGGGATCCGTCGCGAGTCGCTTGAGATAAGTCGCGAGTCGCGAGCGGCCAGACATCCAAAGGAGTCGAGCGATCACTCCCTCCCCATCTGTCTTCTCTCGGTTTTCCTCTGCGTCCTCCGCGAACTCTGCGTTGAATCCGGCATTCGATCCCCACTCGCGACTCGCGACTGTGCCTTTACTTCCCCGTGTCCCCCCCGCTCCGCACCCACCCTTCCCAGCCGTCCTCGAACCAGCGCACGTCGCTGTACCCCGCTTCGATCATCTTCTTCGCCAGCGCCTTGGCGATCGCGTCGCCGGGGTTGTCGCCGTAGACGACCTTGGTGGAGAACTTCTCGATCGCCGGGTTCGTCCGCTTGTTGATCAGGTCCACCTGCGTGATGTCGAGCAGGATCGCACCGGGGATCATCCCCTGTTTGGCGACGCTGGGCCGCCGGGCGTCGATGAAGATCGCCGTCGTCCCTTTCGGCTCGGCACGCTGCTTGGCATAGAGCGACTTGACGTCGCTGACAACGAGCTTCTCTTCTTCCAGCCGCCGATCGTCGAGCTTGCTGCACCCCGTCGCGGGCAGCACCGCCAGCACGGCGGCAAGGATCAGCGTCGACAACGAAACCAACCGGGCAACGATCGCGGGCGTAGTGCTCATACCGCAAGGATACGCGCGGAGAACGTGAACATGAACGTGAAGATGCACGGACGCGGAGGCCTCGACACAACCGGCCTTCCTTCCCGTTCTCTTTCGCGTCTCGGTCCGAACCTCCGTCCCCACGGGCACGTAGCAAGCATCAGCGAACCCGGGCCCCCGGTGCGCACCCGGCACACCCACCGGCAATCCTGAACCCCCGATCACCGTTCAGCCCTTCAATCCCATCATGAACCCCACCCCCCCCACC
>Ga0068877_10003656_pt1 | contig 12164 bp, 9 predicted proteins | sample NOAtaG_FD_66437 | JGI IMG/M metagenome (GOLD analysis project Ga0068877, IMG submission 66437) | Freshwater lake microbial communities from Lake Erie, under a cyanobacterial bloom - NOAA_Erie_Diel6S_1000h metaG | ecosystem: Environmental > Aquatic > Freshwater > Lake | place: USA: Ohio, Lake... | reverse complement strand
CGCTCGACGGCATCCACTACCAGTGCGTGCCGCAGCCCGGGAACCTCGCGGGCAACACGCGCAGCGCCGAGGAGTACGGCTACGCGTCGGGCACGCTGCACGGAAGCCCCGGTCACCTGCGCGTGAGCATGGCGGCCGACGGAACGGCGAAGGTGGAGTTCGTGCGCACGGCGATCTCCGACGCCGATCCAGCGGGCGGCGGCGGACGGCGCGGCGGGCAGGGCGCCAAGCCTGAAGCCAACGGAGCGATCGTCGACTCCTACGACATCAAGCCGCGCGCGCAGGCCGCGGAGAAGAAGTGAGCATGCGCATGAAGACCGCGCTCGCCATCGTCGCTCCGCTCGTCATCCTCGGCTCGCTGTCGCTCGCGATGCAGGACGCGCCGCGCAAGCAGGGCGGCGGCAAGCAGCGCAAGCCGCCGCAAGACGGCATCGTCAAGCCCGCGATGACCGACACCATCAAGGCGAACATGTACGCCGACAACTGGTTCGCGATGTACATCAACGGCAAGCTCGTCGCCGTCGATTCGATCGACTTCCTGCCGCACAATGTGGTGTCGGTCGACATGCTGCCCGAATACCCGATGACGATCGCGGTGCTCGCGAAGGACAACGCCGATCCGAAGACGGGCTGCGAGTACGGCCGCTCCGTCGGCGACGGCGGCTTCATCCTGAAGTTTGCCGACGGCACCGTCACCGACGCATCGTGGAAGGCGAAGTGCGTGTTCCACGGACCGATCGGCGGCGACACCGCGAATCCGACCGTGCGCACCGAGGAACTGCCCGATCGCTGGTTCGCCGTCGACTTCGACGACTCGGCGTGGAGCAACGCGGCCGAGTACGCGCAGGAGCGCATCGACCCGAAGCAGCCGTACTTCGAGCACGACTTTGAGGCTCTGTCTGACGGATCCGCTGGGCTTCAATCCGCCCGGCATCCCGGCTGGCTTTGTCGGGGTTCAACTCGCTGTATCGCTTCGGATACAGCATCGTTTCCCCTCCTTGCCACCCGGGCGCCGATGCGGCCTTCGGGCCTTCAGCGGTCCGTCAGACAGAACCTCGGCGCGAAGTGGATCTGGACCGCAGACCTCGATCTCGACAACACGGTGATCCTGCGGAAGAAGGTCGAGAGGGCCGATGCCAGGCGCCGCTGGACCACGAAGCCCGATCTCGATGCCTCGTGCGCACCGACGGTTCGCTGACCGGCGCCTCTTGCCGGACTCCGCCCCGCGTGGCACACTGCCGCCATGTCGAACGCCGCCGGCAATCCTGACGAAACCACGGGTGCGATGCCTTTCGGTGGAGCGGGTCCGACCCGCGGCCTTCAGTCGGTGGGCGGGGCGCCGTCGGCCCCCGACATCGCGCTGATCGGCGACTCGATCGGCCCGTACAAGCTGCTCGAGGTGATCGGCGAAGGCGGCTTCGGCGTCGTCTACCTCGCCGAGCGCCGCGAGCCGATGGTGCAGCGCGTCGCGCTCAAGGTCATCAAGCCGGGCATGGACTCGAAGGCGGTCGTCGCGCGCTTCGAGCAGGAGCGCCAGGCGCTCGCGATGATGGACCACCCGAACGTCGCGCGCGTCCTCGACGGCGGCGTCACCGCGTCGGGCCGGCCGTACTTCGCGATGGAGCACGTGAAGGGCGAGCCGATCACGCACTTCGCCGACCGGAACAGGCTCACCATCCGCGAGCGCCTCGCGCTCTTCATCCCTGTGTGCGACGCGGTGCAGCACGCGCACATGAAGGGCATCATCCACCGCGACATCAAGCCCTCGAACATCCTCGTCGCCCCGGGCGGCGAGGGCCAGGCGCCGGTCGTCAAGGTGATCGACTTCGGCGTCGCGAAGGCGATCTCGCACACGCTGACCGACAAGACGATCTTCACCGAGCGCGGACAGATCATCGGGACGCCCGAGTACATGAGCCCCGAGCAGGCCGAGATGGGCGCCGCCGACATCGACACGCGCACCGACGTCTACTCGCTCGGCGTGGTGCTCTACGAGCTTCTGAGCGGCACGCTTCCGTTCGACGCGAAGACGCTGCGGAGCGCGGGCTACGCCGAGATCCAGCGGATCATCCGCGAGGTGGACGCGCCGCGGCCGAGCACGAAGCTGAGCACGGCCGACGACAAGACGGGCGCCGAGATCGCGAAGGCGCGGCAGGCCCAGCGCGAGAAGATCGCGGGCGAACTGCGGCGCGAGCTCGAGTGGATCCCGATGAAGGCGCTGCGGAAGGACCGGAAGCGCCGCTATGGGAGCGCGGAGTCGCTCGGCGCCGACGTGCGGCGCTACCTCGAGGGGAAGCCGCTCGAGGCCGCGCCCGAGAGCCGGGCGTATCTCGCGCGGAAGTTCGTGCGCCGGAACCGCGTGCCGGTGGCGGCGGCGGGCGCGGTGGCGATTGCGCTGGTCGCTGGCGCCGTGGCGACCGGGCTCGCGCTCAACCGCGCACTCGAGGCGGAGGCGGGGCTGAAGACGCAGCTTGCCGAGACGGAGAGGGCGCAGCGGGCCGAGAAGGAGCGCGCCGACCAGCTGAAGCAGGTGAGCGAGTTCCAGTCGAAGATGCTGAAGGACATCGACACGACGAAGGCAGGCGTCGAGCTCGCGCGCGACATGCTCGAGCGATTTACCGTCGCCGACGCGCGGCCGGACGAGCCAGAAGCCGACCGCATGACGCGGGCCGAGTCGTTCCGGTCGATGCTCGTGCGCGTGAACTCGACCGACGCCGCCGCGGCGATGATCGACCGCACGATCCTGAAACCCGCGGTGAAGACGATCGACGAGAAGTTCAAGGATCAGCCGGTGGTTGACGCGCAGTTGCGGCAGGCGCTCGCCGACCTCTACCGTGCGATCGGACTGTCCCAGCTGGCGGTGCCGCTTCAGGAGTCCGCGCTCGCGATGCGCCGTCGCGTGCTCGGCGAGGATCACGCCGACACGCTGACATCGCTCAGCAACATGGGCGTCGCGCTGGTCGACCAAGGGAAGTTCGCGGAGGCCGAGCCGTTCTACCGGGAAGCGATGGAACGGCGCCGAAAGGTGCTCGGCGGGAAGCATGCCGACACGCTGCTCTCGATCAACAACATGGGTGCGCTGCTTCTTGCGCAGAGCAAGCTGCCCGAGGCGGAGACCTATCTGCGCGAGGCGCTCGAGGCGCGCCGCGAAGTGCTCGGACCGAAACACGCCGACACGCTGGCGTCCGTCAGCGCGGTCGGCCAGTTGCTCCGCGTGCAAGGCAAGCTTGCCGACGCGGAGACCTACTACCGCGAGGCGCTCGAGGGTCGCCGCGTGGTGCTTGGCGAGGAGGACTCCGAGACGCTGACGTCGATCAACAACGTCGGTTCGCTGCTTCAGGCGCAGGGAAAGCTGGCGGAGGCGGAGCCCTATCTGCGCGAGGCGCTCGAGAAGCGGCGGCGCGTGCGAGGCGCGGATCATCCGGAGACGCTCTTCTCGATCGCGAACATGGGCACGTTGCTGCGCGACCAGGGGAAGTTCCCCGAGGCAGAGGTGTACTACCGGGAAGCGCTCGACAAGCGGAGGCGCGTGCTCGGCGACTGGCATCCGGTCACGCTCGCGTCGATCGGAAACATGGGAGCGCTCCTCCAGGCGCAGTCGCGCTTCGCGGAGGCCGAGACCTACTTCCGCGAGGCGCTCGAGAAGCGCCGCACGGTGCTCGGCGACGACCACGCCGACACGCTGACATCGATCAACAACATGGGGATCGTGCTGCAGGCCCAAGGCAGGTTCGCCGATGCCGAGCCGTACGCACGCGAGTCGCTCGACCGTCTGCGGCGCAAGCTCGGGCAGGAGCATTGGATGACGTGCGCCGCCGCCGCGAATCTCGGGCGACTGCTTGTCCAGCAGGGCCGGCACCAGCAGGCGCTCGAGCTGCTCGCGCCGATCGAGCCGTCGGCCCGCACGGCGTTCACCGGCGGCAACACGCCGCGGCTCGCGTCGTATCTCGGCACGCTTGCCCGCGCCCGCAACGGACTTGGTTTCGACGGCGCGCGCTTCCAGGAGTCGGAGGGGAATCTCCTCGAGGCCCAGCAGATCCTGGTGAAGGTGCGCGGCGCAGCGCACGCCGAGACCCGCGCAAGCGCGAAGGATCTGGCCGACTTCTACACCGCGTGGGACACCGCCGAGCCCGGCAAGGGCCATGACGCGAAGGCGGCCGAATGGCGGGTGCGGATCGAACCTCCGGTGGCGGCCAAGCAGGGTTCATAAGTATCGACGCAATCGGCGCTTGTGAGCCGCGGGCGGCGCTGGAGGCCGAGCGCGCGCCCCGCGCGGCATGGGCTTCAACCGCGCTCCGCTACGCTCCTCGTCCCATGGGTACGCACTCGTTTCAGGCTCCGAAGGGCACTCGCGACTTCTATCCCGCCGATCTCGCCGTGCGACGTCACATCGAAGCCGCGTGGCGCTCCGCCTCGATCGACTGCGGTTTCGAGGAAGTCGATGGCCCCACCTTCGAGCACCTCGAGCTCTACACCGCGAAGTCGGGCGAAGGGATCGTGAAGGAGCTGTTCTCGTTCCGACGTGCCGGCGGCGACAACGACTATGCGCTGCGCCCCGAGTTCACCCCGACGCTCGCGCGCATGATCGCCGCGCGCGCCGGGTCGCTCCCGATCCCGGTCAAGTGGTTCGCCGTTCCGTCGATGTTCCGCGCCGAGCGCCAGCAGCGCGGCCGCCTGCGCGAGTTCTTTCAGTGGAACATCGATGTCGCGGGCGTCGAAGGCGCGTCGCATGATCTCGACGTGATTGCCTGCGGCATCCTCGCGCTCGAGCGGCTCGGCCTGACCTCGCGCGACGTCCAGGTGCGCATCTCGCACCGGGCCGCGATCGCGCGCATGCTCGCCGCGCTCGGCGTCGCGCCCGACCGGACGGGCGACGCGATGACGCTCCTCGACCGCCGCGACAAGCTCAAGCCCGAGGAGTTCGCGCAGCGCGCGGCCGAACTGGGCCTCTCCGCCGACGGCATCGCGCGCTTCGACACCGCGGCCCGCGCCACGCAGCCGCTCTCGGCGCCGGTGGCGGACCTCGCGGCGAAGATCGGCATTTCGGCCGACGAGTTCGCCGCGCTCGACGAGCTGCGCGTGCACGCGGCCCGCATCGGCATCCTCGACTGGTGCACGGTCGACATCGGCATCGTGCGCGGACTTGCCTACTACACGGGCACCGTGTTCGAGTTCCACGAGATCTCGGGCGCCGAGCGCGCGCTCGCAGGCGGCGGCCGCTACGACGGACTCGTCGAGCTCTTCGGCGGACCGAAGATGCCGGCGTGCGGACTCGGCATGGGCGACGTCGTCCTCGCGAACGCGCTGCACGACCGCAAGCTGCTGCCCGCCGACGGCGCGACGCTTCTGCCGCGGCCCGACGTCTTCGTGATCTCGGCGGGCGGCGAGACGGCCGAAGTCGAGTTGCCGAAGCTCGTCATGTCGCTCCGTCGCGCTGGGCTCCACGTCCGCACCAGCGCGAAGGCCACGCGAAATGTCGGCAAGCTGCTTGGCGACGCCGGCAAGGCCCGCGCGCGCTTCGCGGTGATCCTCGGCGCCGAGCTCGCCGAGGGACATGTGGCCCTCAAGGACCTCGATCTCGGCACGCAGCGCACGATCGCCCTTGCCGAAGCCGTCACGGTCCTGCGCGGCGCCCCCGGAGCGTGACCTGGCGCCGCACTTTCCGGGACCTGCCTGCACGACCGGACGATCCCTGCGAGGACGGCGCAGTTCTGCGCGAGTGGCCGAGCGATCGGTGCCACGCTGATTGACCGCGGGTGGGCGGCCGATGTTCCCCACGCTCGGAGTCGGTCTCCGCGCCGCCAGTGTCGTGTTGGGGGCCAGCGTGACCTTCCGCCTCTTCCGATCATCGCGTTCGCCGGTGCTGCTCGACTTCGGGTCGAGCAGCCTGAAGCTGCTGCAACTCGACCTTGGCGAACAGCCGCGGGCGCGTGCGATGGCCGAGCTCGCGTGCCCCGAGAAACTGCTCGGAAGCGCGCTCGACGCGCGGATCGAGTCGTTCGTCGCCGCGCTGCCGGCCGCGCTGCGCGCGCATGGATTCAAGGGGAGGCGCGCCGTCGTGTCGCCGTTCTCCCAGCACACGCTGGTCCATCACCTGACGCTGGGTGCATCGGAGTCGGAACGCCCATCCGAGGCCGCTGCGGCGAAGCTCGCCGCGATGCTTGGCTGCGATGCGTCGGCGCTCATCGTTCGCACCGTGCCGGTGCGCGAGTTCACGCGCGACGGGGCGGCGTGGCGCGAGGTGATCGCGATCGCCATGGGAAAGCGGGATGCCATGCGCTATGTCGACGCGTGCCGGCGCGCCGGGCTCGACATCGTGGGAATGCACGCCGGCATCTCCGCGCTTCCACTCGCGTTCACCGCGCACGGGACGTCTGCCGCCGACGAGCATGGCGCGACCATGTACGTCGACCTCGGATACGGCGGCACCAAGGTGGTGATCTGCGAGGGCGGACGCATCGAGTTCGCGAAGTCGACCGCGGTCGCTGGGCGCTCGCTCGACCGACGGATCGCAACCGCGCGTGGCGCCGCGGTCGGCGAGGCGAGGCTCGAGCGCATGACGGCGGGATTCGGCGCGTGGCGTGCGGGCAATCGCGAGGCGCTTGACGGTGGAGGCGCGCCGTGCGCCGTGGCGCGCGCCGCGAACGACGCGGTCGACGCGCTCGCCGAGGAACTCAGCATGTGCGTTCGGTACCACGCCGCGATGTTCGGCGATCACGCCGTGTCCGAAGTCGTGTTCACCGGAGGCGAGGCGCGCGACCGCGACCTCTGTCACGCGCTCGCCGAGTCGCTCCACCTGCCGGCGAGGTCGGGCGATCCGCTCGCAGCGCTTGTCGCGGCGGACGGGTCGAGCGGGCTTCCCGTCCCGAACCAATCGCATCCGGGCTGGGCCGTCGTCTGCGGCCTTGCCCACGCGCCTCTTGACCTCTGAGAGATACGTCGAGCCGCGCCGGCTGATCCCGGCGCCATCACCACGCATGCAGCAACCGAGCCTACTTCCCGAGGAGTTCGTCAACGAGACGCGCGAGCGCCGCACCGGGCTGCTTGCCGCGGTGGTCTTTCCGCTCGTCCTGGCCTCGGTGGTCGGCGCGTTCTTCGTGACCAACCGTCAGTGGAGCCAGGTGCGCGACGCGCAGGCGGCCATCGACGAGCAGACCGCGCGCGTCGCGGCGCAGATCGCCGAGATGCGGAGCCTCGAGCAGATTCGCAGCGAGATGGGCGCGCGCTCGGAGCTGGCGCGGAGCCTGCTCGAGCCTGTGCCGCGATCGCTGATCCTCGCTGTCCTTGTCCAGACGATGCCCAGCGAGCTCACGTTGACGGCGGTCGAGATCCGCACCGAGGAAGTCCGGCCGCCCAAGGAGGCGAAGCCCGCTGCGACCGCAGGTTCTTCGGCGAAGGCCGGCGGAAAGCTGGCCGCCGCGAAGCCCGCCTTGCCGCCCGCTCCCCGGCGCGCGACGGTGCTTGCGATCGGAGGCCTCGCGCCAAGCCTTCATGAAGTCGGCCGCTGGATGAGCGCGCTCGAGCACGTCCCGATGTTCGCATCGGTGCGGCTTGAACTGATGGAGGAGGTCGTCGGCGGACCGATGGCCGGAGCCAATCCCGCGAGCGAGTTCCGCATCGCGATTCGCATCGAGCCGGAGGCCACGATCCACGAGTGGGATGGCCTCGAGGCGTTCCGCTCCGGGGTGCTGCCCGAGAGCTTCGCATCGGCCGGCGACGCCGCGGCGGGTATCGAGGCGGCGCCGCAGGAGGTGGCGCCATGAACGATCGCCGTCGGCCGCTTCGCATCGCCCTTCTCGCGGCGCTTGCCGCAGTGCCGCTCGCGGCCTACATGCTCGTCTTCAAGCCGCGCAACGAGGAGATCGCGCGCGCGAAGGCGGAAATCGCCGAGAAAGAGGCGCGCCTCGTCGGACTGCGCGAACTCACCCGCGAGATCGGCGACCTCGGACGCGAGATCGACGCCCGCAATGCCGAACTCGCGCGGCTCGCCGAGCGGCTTCCCGATCACGAGAGCCTCGATGGGCTTCTCAAGGACGTGAACCGCGTCGCGAGGGAGACGGCGGTGACCGTGCGCACCGTGCGCGGCGATCGCCCGGTTCGCGCAGGACCGGCGCGCGAGATTCCCCTGCACCTCGTGATGGAGGGCGACTTCCTCGACTTCTACCGATTCCTCACCGAAGTCGAGGCGCTTCCGCGCATCACGCGCGTTCGTGCGCTGACGGTGATGGCGCTCGGGAACGATCCGCACGCGTCCCGGGCGGTCGGTCCAGGCAGTGGCGACGTGCGCGTCGAGCTCACGTTGTCGGTCTATGCGAGCGATTCGACCGCAGCCGCCGAGACCCGCGGAGGTGCGCGATGAACCGGCGCAACCCGCAGACGGGCCCGGTGCACCACGGCATGCACGGCGAGCGAGAGGAGCACGAGGAGTTCCCGAGCCTCGAGGCCGCCGCGCCCCATGCCGCCGGCGAACGCCATGACGCCTGCGAGCACCATGACGCCCATCCGCACGACGAGGATGCCTGCGCGATCGATGCGACGGCTGGTCCGCGCCGGATCGGGTTCGGCGTGCTTCTCTTCGTCGCCATCGCGATCGCCGCGGTGCTGAGCCTCTGGTTCATGCGCTCCGGGCTTCGCGCGGGAGCGGACGCCACGAAGGACACGGACGCCGGCAAGCTGGTCGAGTCGTTCCTTGCCGAGCGAGGCGCCGCGCAGGCCGTGCGCCGTGCCGCGCCGCGTCATCCGCCGCTCGGCCTCGACGACGTCGCGCGCGTGCAGGTGCCCGCCGCGAAGTTGGCCCGGAACCCGTTCCGGATGCCTGCGCGCGTCGAGGCGGATGCCACGAACCCCGCCGATGGCGTGGGGGCCGCCGATGGCGCGCCCGGCGCTGCGGTCGAGGGCGTCGGCGATGTGCGCGGAGATGCCGCGCCGACGCACGCAGGCCGCGTGGCCGAGTGGGAGCGCGAGGTCGATGCGAGCGCCGCCGACTTCCGCATCGAGTCGGTGCTCGTCGGCAGCAACCCACGGACATCGGTCGTCAGCATGAACGGCGGCGTGTTCCGGGTCGGCGATGGAGTGATGTTCCCCGATCGCGCCGTGCACTTCGTGCTCGAGTCGATCGAGCCTGGCGTCATCACGCTGCGCGCGCGGAACGACGAACTCGGGTGCGACCGCGTCATCGCGGTCGAGGTCCGGCGCACGCGCTGAACGCGCCGCAACAGGAGGCAACGAACGATCATGGCGGGAACCGATCTCGAGGGAAACCACTCCGGCCGCGCCTCGGCGCCGCAACCGGCGACATCCGAGGTGTACAGGCCAAGCGGCCGAGACCGCCGCACCGGCGATGCGCTCGAGGCGCTTCTCCTCGAGCGCGGCATCGTCACCCAAGAGGAGATGCTGGCGGCCCGCACGATCCAGCGGCAGGCGCCGGGGCGCCGGCTCTGCGAGATCGTGAAGGAGCGCGGCGCCGACGAGCGCGCCGTGCAGGCGGCGATCGCGGAACTCGCGCGCATGCCCTTCGAGGCGATCGATCCGTCGTCGCCCGCCGCCTTCGACCGTGCGACGGTCGCCAGGCTCGGACTCGGTCACTGCCGCGCGAACCTGCTTCTTCCACTTCGCATGGACGCCGGGCGACTCGTGGTCGCGACCGCGAATCCGGCCGACGTCTTCCTGCTCGACGAGGTCCGGCGGAAGACCGGAATCCCCGCGATCCGCCATGTGCTGGCGGCTGGCTGCGACATTCTCGCCGCGTTGCAGACGCTCGCCGACGCGGAGGCGCGCCAGGACGCCGAGAACATCGACCTCGAGGAGATCCTCGCGAACGTCGAGGAAGAGGACGTCAGCGTCGAGAAGGAGGACGTCGTCGAGCGCGACATCGAGCGCGAGGCGGAAAGCTCGCCGATCGTCCGCTACGTCAATCACATCATCCAGACGGCGCTGAAGGACGGCGCGTCCGACATCCACATCGAGCCCGACGAGAAGGTGCTCAAGGTGCGCTTCCGAATCGACGGCGTGCTGTTCGAGATGATGACTCCGCCGCGCAAGATGCACGCCGCGCTCACGAGCCGCATCAAGATCATGGCGAACCTCGACATCGCGGAGCGGCGGCTCCCGCAGGATGGCCGCATCCGCGCCACCGTGCTCGGGCGCAAGCTCGACCTGCGCGTGTCGACCGTGCCGACGCCGAAGGGCGAGAAGACGGTCATGCGCATCCTCGACAGCCGGTCGATCAGCGTCTCGCTCGATGAACTCGGGTTCGGCGAGATCGCGCTTGGCTCGTGGAAGCGCGAGATCGAGCGTCCGCACGGAATCCTGCTGGTCACCGGCCCGACCGGGAGCGGAAAGACCACGACGCTCTACGCGTCGATCCGGCAGATGGACACGCGGCGCATGAACGTCTCGACCGTCGAGGATCCGATCGAGTACAACCTGCCCGGGATCACGCAGATCCAGACGCACGAGCGGATCGGAATGAGCTTCGCGGCTGCGTTGAAGGCGCTGCTGCGGCAGGACCCCGACGTCGTCATGCTCGGCGAGATCCGCGATGCGGAGACCGCGACCACCGCCGTGCAGGCGGCGCTGACGGGCCACCTCGTGCTGTCGACCTTGCACACGAACGACGCGCCGAGTTCGGTCACCCGGCTCATCAACATCGGCATCGAGCCGTTCCTCGTGGGTGCGGCGCTCAATGGCGTGCTCGCGCAGCGGCTGGTCCGGAAGATCTGCCCCGCATGCGCGGTCGAGCGGCCGATCGAGCCCGAGATGCACGACGTGCTCGCGCTGCATGGCGTCGACGCCGCCGGGCTGCGGATCGGCCGCGGGTGCCCTGCGTGCCGTCAGACGGGCTACTCCGGACGCGTCGGGCTCTACGAGATGCTCGTGCTCGACGACTTCCTCCGCGACCGCATCGCCGCGAATCCGAACGTCGTCGAGTTCCGCACGCTGTGCATCGAGCGCGGCATGAGGACGCTTCGCGAGGACGGGTTCGAGAAGGTGCGGCTCGGCAGGACGACGGTCGAGGAGGTGCTGTCGCAGACCTCTACGAACGAAACGCCGCGATCGCGAGGATGATCCACACGACGACCGCGACCGGCAGCTTCGCGAGCGTGCCGAGCACGCGTCCGATCACGGCGCCGATCGCAGGCTTCGCGGAGTCGCGGATCGTGCGCTCGCCGCCCCATGTCTCGCCGACGATGGCGCCGGCCGCGGTGCCGAGCACGGCGCCCATCAGCGTCCCGAGCACGGGAATCCAGATGACGACCGTGCCGACGAGCGCGCCGACGACGCCGCCGATGATCGATCCGATCATGCCGCGCTTCGAGGCGCCGAAGCTGCGCGCACCCGCCGCGGAGAGAAACGACTCGAGGATCTCGCCGACCGCTCCGACGAGCACGGCCGCGACGATCGTGATCGGGTGGAATGTGAGCGGCGATCCGGGTGGAAGCCAGAGCCAGTCGAGGCAGTCGATGAGGATCGCGCCGCCGATCATGACCCAGGTGCCGGGCAGCCCCGCGATGACGAGGAAGATGCACAGCAGCCCGAAGAGGCTGTAGGCGACGCCGATGCCGACGGGAATCGAGTCGAGGAGCGCGGATTGCAGGATCATCGGTTGGAGGTTGAGGGACATGTGCTTCTCCCGCCTTCGACAAGCCTGAACGCGAACCGCCAGCGTGCCGAGTCGACGCGCTCGGCGAAGGCGCTCCACGCGCCGCAGTGCAGTTCGAGCCGGTCGTCGTGCACCGCGGCGACGCCGGTCTCCCTTCGGAGGGGCTCCACGTTCCCGCGCCCATCCGAGAGTTCCCGCGGTCGTTCGAGCGAGAGGTATTCCGCCCGGTGCGGCTCGAGTTCCACCGCGTCGACGATTCCCGGGAACGGCGCGCCTTCCGCGAACGCGGAAGTGGCGAGCCGGAAGGTGCGCGCGACGCGCGCGTCTGGGTCGGGCGGGGGCGTCGCGGCGGAGCCGATGAAGAGATCGATGTGATCGCCCGTCACAGGCGCGCGTCGATGGGCTGCGAATGCCACCGACACCGCGCCGGTTCCCGCCGCGAAGGGAAACTCGCGCGCGTGCGCGGGTCCGGCGGGGGGGTGTGCGTCGGTCGGCATCGGCGGGAGTTTCGCTGATTTTCCCGATGTCCGCAGCGCAATCCTCGCGCGGGGAACACCGTATG
>Ga0068877_10003652_pt1 | contig 12176 bp, 7 predicted proteins | sample NOAtaG_FD_66437 | JGI IMG/M metagenome (GOLD analysis project Ga0068877, IMG submission 66437) | Freshwater lake microbial communities from Lake Erie, under a cyanobacterial bloom - NOAA_Erie_Diel6S_1000h metaG | ecosystem: Environmental > Aquatic > Freshwater > Lake | place: USA: Ohio, Lake... | reverse complement strand
CGCGCCGAGATCGTGCGGTTGGTGGCCGTCAGGGCGATGGGCCCGACGTTGACCTTGGCGCCGGCCCAGACCTGGCCACCCAGACGGACGATCTTGGCCGACAGACCGGTGCCACCCGCCGGGCCGGCGGCGATGCTGGAGGTCTCGGCGCCGTCAAAGCCTGAGAACGTCAATGGCGTGGGCTCGTCGAACGACGCCAGCAACACATCCGACGGCACGGGCGGAACAACGAGCTTGATGTCGTCGAAGTAATAGGTTTCGCCCGGGTTGGCCGAGGCTTGGGTGCCCAGGTTGGGCAGCATCACGACCCAGCTGTACTGCGGGCCCACCTTGTCTTCCGGCACGACCCAGGTCAGCGTCTGCCAGCCGACCACGACCGGCTGCACAGATTCGAGATCGCCTGAGTTGACTCCCTGCGGGTCGGCCGCGTTCTCCAGCTTCAGCACCATGCGTGTGCCGGCGGTTGGCGAGAACACACGCGCCGAGATCGTGCGGTTGGTGGCCGTCAGGGCGATGGGGCCGACGTTGACCTTGGCGCCCGCCCAGACCTGGCCACCCAGACGGACGATCTTGGCGGTCAGGCCGGTGCCACCCGCCGGGCCGGCGGCGATGCTGGAGGTCTCGGCGCCGTCGAAGCCCTCGAAGCGCAGCGGAGTGGCCTCGTCGAACGAAGCCAGCACCACATCACCGCTGGGGGGTGCCGGAGGCACCGTGTCGAAGTCCTGTCCGTTCTCAGCCGCCGCCGTGGAGCGATTTCCAGCGACGTCCGAAACCGCCCCGGCCGCGACGCTCACCGTCATCCTGCCCGTGGCATTGGCGGGTGGAGTCACTTCCAGAAGGTACTTCGCGTCGTTGACCTTGATCAGCGCGCCGGGTGTTCCACCGGTCACGGTGACATCGCCGCGCGTGAAGCTGCTGCCGACCGACTCACTGAACGTGAAGATGAAGGTCGTCTCGCCTTTGCCGGTGGCTCTCGCGACGGTGAGATTGTCGGAAATGACCAAGGTCGGCGCCGCCGTGTCCGCCGAGGCATTGATCTGGTCGCCGCCGCCGCCGCATGCGGCAACCAGCAGGGACGCGGCCAGCGCGCACGCGGACAGGGCGAACTTCTTTGAAGGCTGGGTCATTGCAATATTCCTGGCAGGAGTTGATGCCAACCGGACTTCGGTCATCGCATGGCAATTCACGGTGCGCCAACCGGTCCGAGTTCGATCAGAACTTGTAGTTGGCGCCGAACATGTAGCGCGGGCCGGTCTGGGTCACGTAAAGCACCTGACTCTTGGAGCGGCCATGGAGCCGCTGGGTCCCGTCGGTGGCGTTGATGACCTCGGCGTGCACGGTCAATCGCTCCGTCAGCTTGTACGAGGCGTTGATGTCCAACTGACCGTAGGCCTCGGTGTAGACCGGGTTGAGCCGCGGGCCGTCCTGCAGTGCGGTGAGGAACCGGTCGCGCCAGTTGTAGGCGGCGCGAACCTGCCACTTGTCGTTCTCGTAGAACAGAACGAGGTTGGCCGAGTCGCTCAAGCCCACCAAAGGAAGTTGTTCGCCGAGCGAGCCGTCCTTGTACTTGAGATCGGAATTGACCATCGTGTAGTTGGCCTGCATCCCGAATCCGGACCTGCCGAACATGTGCTGGACGTTGAACTCCAGCCCGTCCAGAGAGGAGGCCCGCGAACTGTTCTTCTTGGAATTCAACGCGAAGGTCGCGATGGGATCTCCAGGCCGCCCCGGGATGATCCCGGCAGCCCTGTCGATGCCAAACTGGCCGTCATACCGCTCGAAGATGTACTCCCGGATGCAGGCGGTGCTTTCGGTCGGGCAGCGCGCTGCGACCGCTTCGTTCCAGAGCGGGCCCTTTACCGGCGTGTTCAGGTTGAAAGGCGTGGCACTGATGATCGAATCGGTGATGAAGTTGCTGATGTCCTTCTTGAAGTAGCTGACCGCTGCATAGCTGCCCTTGGCGTAATACCACTCGAAGGAAAGATCGAAGTTCTTTGATTTCAAGGGCTTCAGGCCCGGATTCCCCTGGCTGCCCGTCCCGCCGTCCACACGCACCCGCCCGGCCAGGTTCTGTCCGCCCTGGATGGCATCCCAGCCAGGGCGACCGATCGTCTCGCCATAGCTGGCCCGGAACTTCATGTTGTCCGTCACATCGATGTCGAAGTCGATGCTGGGCAGGAAGTGGCTGTAGCTGCCCTTCAGTGTCGTCGAGCCTGGCGACGATGCGAACAGGACCGAGAAGTCGTCGTTGCTGGTCCAGTTGATGCCGATCGCATCGGGCACCTGCGCCGTCGAGGTGATGTCCGTCTTCTCGTGGCGAACCCCGAAAGCCGTGCGCATGGGGAACTTCGTGTCCCAGTCCATCGTGTAATGCAGGTAGGCACTCTGGGACTTCTCTTCGACTCGGCCGTCGGTCGTGAAGGAATTGCTGGGCAGGAATGGGGTATCGGGGCGCGCCTTCGCGGCCAGGTCGCGAACGGTCTTGAAATCCCAGGTAAAGAACTGGTTGAACAGGGCCGGATTGCCACTGCCACTGATCTGCGAGAAGTAGGGCCGGATCTGATCTGCGCGCCAGATGTGATCCGGGAAGTCGGTCACGTCGGTCTTTCGGCCGCCCCAATCATCGTCATCCACGGCCGAAAAGGCGCTGCGGTTCTTCACCCGGGTCAGGCTGACGCCGAAGTCCAGCTTCGAGGTCTCGGCAAGCTTGAATTGGCCCTTGACTTGCGCCTGGTCGACGCCGGACTTCATGTAGCTGTTGCGGAAAGACGAGCCCGCCACCTTCATCAGGGCCGGGTTGATGCTCGTGTCGTAAATGCTCAGAACCGGAAAGTCCTGGCTGAAATCGGCTGACGTGGTGGCGCGGTTGTAGCTGGCCGTTCCCAGGACGTTGTTGGAGCCGAAGGGGCTGTCCGCTCCGGACTCGGCCGTCGACGAGTGGACATCGAACTCGAACTTCAGCCGGTCGGAGAACTTCCACGCGACGTTCACGCCGGTCGACTCGTTTTCGTTCTTGGTCGCGAAATCTGCGCCGGCCATCGCCAGATCCTCAAGACCTCGGCGCAGCGGTGAGTTACCCGGCCCGATGGTCTCGGAGTAGAAGATCGGGCTGGCGATCGGCCCATTGGTCCAGACACTTGAGGAGTTGGTACTCTGCGTGAACCACGCCGACAGCTCGTTGCGCTTGGTCTGCAGCTTGAGTTCGGAATAGGTGAAGTCCAGCGTCGCCGTGAGGTTCTTCATCGGCGCATACTGCAGCGTCAACTGGCCGTTGGTGCGCTGGCGTTGCACGCCATTGACGCTGTAGACCAGGTTCTGCGGCAACGAATACAAATCGTCCGCACCGGGTTTGTTCGTGATGTCCGCCAGGTTGGCGTTCGGGCTGGCCAGTGGCCCCTGATTCCCGCGGTATGCATACCAGCCGCCGGCGACAGCGGCCTGGTTGTAGCCCAGGTCGCGTTCCTGGTAACTGGCGCTCAAGGCGACGCCGAACTTGCCATTGCCGAAGGTGTTGCTGTAGATGCCCGACACCTCGGGCGTGAACTCGTCGCCCGCCATGGTGCTGGGAAGCCGGCCGTTGGAGGTGTCCACGACCCCCTTGACGCCGAAGCTGCCGCGAAGGCCCGGGTTCTCGAGAGGGCGCGCGGTCTTGATGTTGATGGTCGCGCCGATACCGCCCGTCGGCGAACTGGCGCGGCTGGTCTTGTAGACCTCGATGCCGGCGATCGCCTCGGATGCGAGGTTGCCGAAGTCGAAGGCCCGTGAACCGGACGCGTTGGTGTCCGCGATGCTTGAGGCTGGCATCTGCCGGCCGTTGAGCAGCACCAGGTTGAACTCAGGTCCGACGCCGCGGACCGTGACCCTGGAGCCTTCACCGTTCGAGCGGTCGATCGACACGCCGCTGATGCGCTGCAAGGATTCGGCGAGGTTGGTGTCCGGGAATTTGCCGATGTCCTCGGCGGAAATGCCGTCGACGACACCTTGTCCATTCCGCTTGAGGTCCAGCGAGGACTCAAGGGACGAGCGGATTCCCTTCACGACGATGGTCTGGACCGCCGGGGCTGCTCCGGCCGCGGCCTGCTGCGCCAGCGCGCCAGGGCTCCCCGCCACCGTCAGAGCGCAAGCAGCCGCCAGTTGCGTGATGCGAAAGGGCGTCATGCGGAAGGCCGGGCGGTTGGCCCGCGAACGACGGTGCGGGTGGGGAGCTTGACTCACGGCGTCTCCAAGAGAATTTCGGTCGGGTTTCGTTTCGTGATCGGCGGGCCGATCCACGACGGGCGCCTGCTCGCAGTCGGCAGGAGGCCTGGCGCCAACCCGGGTGAAAGCGCTTTCACGAATCTACAGGCGCCGACCCGAGCTGTGGGCTAGTGGAAGTACGGGGGGGAGTGCAGGGGTCTGTTCCGGGCCTCGGTCTGCGGCCGTCCGGGTCGTGCGGCGCGATAAGCTGTGGCACTGCCGTTCGTTGCGAATGACGCCAGCCGGTCGTCGCAACGGGTGCCGATGCCTCGGGCCCGGCATCTCTCGCCTTCAGTTGTTTTCGAGGTCTTCCCTTGAGCCATCGGATCCGTCATGTCGTCATCCTCGGGGGTGGATCGGCCGGCTGGCTGACTGCCGCGCTGCTGGCCGCCGACCATGTCCCGGCGGATGAGGGCGGGCTCCAGGTGACGCTGATTGAATCGCCCGAGACACCGCCCATCGGCGTCGGCGAGGGCACCTGGCCGACGATGCGCGACACGCTGCGCCGGATCGGTGTCCGCGAGACGGCGCTGTTCCGTGAGTGCGACGCGGCATTCAAGCAAGGATCGCGATTCGACGGCTGGACCGACGGCGCGCCAGGCGACCACTACTTCCACCCTTTCATGCTGCCTGAGGGTTACACCGAGGCGCCACTGGTGCCGGCCTGGCTGCTTCATGCGGCGCAGTTGCCCTTTGCCGACCTGAGCTGCGTGCAGCCGCACCTGTGTGTGCACAACCGGGCGCCCAAGCAGGCGACCACGCCCGAGTACGCGTCGGTCGCCAACTACGGCTACCACTTCGATGCCGGCAAGTTCGGGCTCTTTCTGCGCCGCCATGCCGTCGAGACCCTGGGCGTGCGGCATGTCGTCGACCACGTGGTGGGTGTCGGCACGCACGACAACGGAGACATCGCGTCGTTGCAGACCCAGGGCCAGGGTGCGCTCGCTGGCGACCTGTTCGTCGACTGCTCGGGCTTGCCGTCGCTGCTGCTCGGTGGCCACTATGGCGTGCCGTTCCGGTCCCAGCAGGGCGTGCTGTTCAACAACGCCGCGCTGGCGATGCAGGTTCCGTATCCCCGGGGTGACACGCCCATTGCGTCGCAGACGATCTCGACGGCTCAGCGCAGCGGCTGGATCTGGGACATCGGCCTGCCCACGCGGCGCGGCGTGGGCCACGTGTATTCCACGGACCACGCCACGGCCGAGGAAGCCGAGCAGGCCCTGCGCGCCCATGTTCAGGCCACCGGGGGTGCGCCCGACCTGCCGGTGCGCCGCTTGTCGTTCACGCCCGGCTACCGCGACCACTTCTGGCACCGCAACTGCGTGGCCATCGGGCTGTCGTCGGGCTTCATCGAGCCGCTCGAAGCCTCGGCGCTGGCGCTGGTGGAACTGTCGGCTGCGATGCTCAGCGACGAGATGCCCGCGACGCGCGAGGCCATGGACATCGTGGCTCGGCGCTTCAACGACAGCTTCGCCTACCGCTGGTCGCGGATCATCGAGTTCCTGAAGCTGCACTACGTGCTGAGTCGCCGGGACGACTCGGACTACTGGCGGGACCATCGCCAGCCGGCCGGCATTCCCGAGCGCCTGCGTGAGCAACTGCTGCTCTGGCGGCAGCGGCCGCCGTCGCGGCATGACCTGTTCCGCGCGGAGGAGGTGTTCCCTTCGGCGAGCTACCAGTACGTGCTTTATGGCATGGGTTTCCGTCCTGATGCGCCAGACGGAACGCGCCGGACGGCCCTGGCCGGTGCCGATGCGCACTTCCGGGAGGCCGCGCGCCTGACACGCCGCATGCTGGCGGCCTTGCCGGTCCACCGTGAGCTCATCGAACACATCCACCAGCAGGGTCTGCCGCGCATCTGAGGGTCGTCGCCGTCCGACAATTCGACCCGCCCAGACCCCCCACCTTCCACCTGGCATGCCGCGCCCATGACACGATCGGTCCTGTTGAACAACGTCACCCACCGCGACCTGCGTGTGGTCACCACGCGCGGCGCGGCCTGGGGCGACGACGTGATGCTGGCGGTGGCCTTCCCGGCCGAGTTCCGCGACCTGCAGGCGCACTACCCGGTGGTGTTCCAGAAGACCGCGGACGCGCCCGGCTTCCAGCCCGTGGCGATTCTCGGCTTCGAACCCGGGCAGAACCTGTTCCTGGGCCCCGACGGCTGGGACGCGTCCTATGTCCCGATGGCCATCGAGCGCCAGCCCTTCATGATCGGCCGCGACGGCGATGAACTGCTGGTTCACATCGACATGGACAGCCCCCGCATTGGCAGTGTCGAAGGTGAGCCGGTGTTCCTGCCGATGGGCGGGACCACCGACCACCTGGAACGCGTGAATTCGCTTCTGCTGGCCATCCACCAGGGCCTGCAGGCCACGCCGTCCTTCGTGCGTGCCTTGCTCGACCACGACCTGCTCGAGTCCTTTGTGTTCGACGCCCAAGGCCCCGACGGCACCCAGCACCGCCTGGTCGGGATGTACACGATCAACGAGGAACGGCTCGCCGCGCTGCGCGCAGACGCCTTGCAGGCGCTGCACGCCGCCGGCCACCTGATGCCCATCTACATGGCGGTGGCCTCGCTCGGCCGCTTGCGCGACCTGACCGAACGCCACGCGCGGCGCAAGGCACAAGGCTGAATGCGGCAAGCCACCGACATCGACCCGCGAGCGCTGCCCGACGCCTTGCTCCGGGCCACCGAGCCGGTGCTGGTGCGCGGGCTGGTGGCGCACTGGCCGGCCGTTCAAGCCGCAGTGCGTTCGGCGGCTGCGGCAGATGCCTATCTGCGCGGCTTCTGGCGGGGTGCCAGCGTCGGGGCCTGGGTCGGCCCACCCAGCATCGAAGGCCGTTTCTTCTACGACGAGACGTTCACCGGCTTCAACTTCCAACGTGAACGGCTGAAGCTCGACGCGGTGCTCGATGCATTGGCGCGCCACGCTGATGACCCGGCGCCGCCCTCGCTGTACGTCGGCTCGACCACCGTCGACACCTGCCTGCCTGGCTTTCGCGACCACAACGACCTCGGCTTCGGGGCGATCGAACCGCTGGCCAGTCTGTGGCTGGGCAATCGCACGCGCGTGGCTGCGCACCATGACCTGCCGGACAACCTGGCCTGCGTGGTGGCCGGGCGCCGCCGGTTCACGGTCTTCCCGCCCGATGCGCTGCCGGACCTGTACATCGGACCGCTGGACATGACGCCGGCCGGGCAGGCGATCAGCCTGGTCGACGTCGCGAAGCCTGACCTGCTGCGCCACCCGCGCTACGCGGCCGCCTTGCAGCGGGCACAGGTGGCTGAACTCGGCCCCGGCGACGCGATCTTCATTCCCAGCCTGTGGTGGCACCACGTCGAGGCGCTGGAGCCTTTCAACCTGCTGGTCAACTACTGGTGGCGGAGCACGCCAGCGTCGATGGACTCGCCGGTCAGCGCCTTGCTGCTGGCGCTGATGACCGTGCGCGACCTGCCGCCCGCGCAGCGCCGGGCGTGGCAGGGCCTGTTCGAGCACTACGTCTTTGCCGCCGACGACGACACCGCCGCACACATTCCAGTCGCGGCGCGCGGTGTGCTGGCTCCGTTGGACGACGACGGTCGCCGGATGCTGCGTGCCCATCTGCTGAAGACCCTGAACCGTTGAGACTGCAGCCATGAACGAAATCCGACCGCGGGGCCCGGGCGACACCGCCCCGCGCCCGATCCGCCGAGTCGTCATTGCCGGTGGCGGGACTGCGGGCTGGATGGTCGCGGCCTGCGTGTCCCGGATCCTGGGTCGCACGCATGACATCCGGCTCGTCGAGTCCGACGAGATCGGCACCGTCGGGGTCGGCGAAGCCACGATTCCCGCGCTGCTGACCTTTCACGATCTGCTGGGCGTCGATGAACGGGAGTTCGTCGCCGCGACCCAGGCGACCTACAAGCTCGGCATCCGGTTCGAGAACTGGCGCAACCTGGGCGAGGACTACTTCCATTCCTTCGGTGTCAGCGGCAAGGACCACTGGACCGCCGGGTTCCAGCACTTCTGGCTGAAGGGGCGCGCGCGCCACCTCGCCAGCGCGTACGGCGACTATTGCCTCGAGCTGCGCGCGGCCGGGGAAGGCCGCTTCGCGCACCTGCCGGGCGACGGGATGAACTACGCATTCCATCTCGACGCCAGCCTCTACGCCGCCTTCCTGCGCCGCTTCAGCGAGGGCCACGGCGTGCAGCGCATCGAAGGCAGGATCGCCGAGGTGCAGTGCGATCCGGCCAGCGGCGACATCCGCGGTCTTCGACTGGACTCTGGCGCCGTGGTCGAGGGCGATCTCTTCATCGACTGCACCGGCTTTCGCGCACTGTTGATCGGCGAGGCGCTCAAGGTTCCGTACGAGGACTGGTCGCCCTGGTTGCATTGCGACAGCGCACTGGCCATGCAGACGGCATCGGTGCGCGACCCGGTCCCGTTCACGCGGTCGATCGCCCACCCCTGGGGCTGGCAGTGGCGCATCCCGCTGCAGCACCGGGTTGGCAACGGGGTCGTCTACAGCCGCCGCCACACCAGCGACGACGAAGCCCGGCAGACGCTGCTGGCGAACGTCGAGGGCGAGCCGTTGACGCAGCCGCGCGTGATCCGCTTCCAGCCCGGGCGGCGCCTGCAGACCTGGCGCCACAACTGCGTGGCCATCGGCCTGGCGAGCGGTTTTCTCGAGCCGCTGGAGTCCACCAGCATCCACCTCATCCAGCGCGGTGTCATCCGGCTGATGCAGCTGTTCCCGGGCGACGGCATCCGGCAGGCCGACATCGACGAATACAACCGGCAGACGGCGGTCGAGATCGAGCACATCCGCGACTTCATCATCCTGCACTACCACGTGACGAACCGCGTCGACTCGCCGTTCTGGCGCGAGTGCCGCGAGATGCAGGTCCCGGCCACGCTGCGCCACCGCATCGAGCTGTTCCGCGAAACCGCGCGGGTGTTCCGGACCGCGAACGAGCTGTTCGCCGAGAACTCATGGATCCAGGTCATGCTGGGACAGGGCATCGAGCCCCGAAGCCATCACCCCGTCGCCAACCTGATGGGCGATGAGGAGCTGTCCGGTTTCCTCGGCGAGATCCGCGAGGGCGTGAACCGCACGGTGGCGCAACTGCCGACGCATCACGGCTACCTGCAGCGTTACCTCGGCAGGTCTGGCCCGCAGCCCGCCAAGCGCTAGGAAAGGCGGTCAAGTGCTCGGGCGCCACCGCGGATTGACGCGCCGAGCCGTGATGGCCAGTGGAGCACTCGCCACCTTGGCCGCTTGCCAGGGGGAACGTCCCACCCCAGGAGCTTCGGGGCGGATGACGCTGAGGGTCGCCGCCTTTCCACTCGTCGACGAGATCATTCGCGCGGCGCTGCCGGCGTGGCGGCAGCGCCAGCCGCAGGTCGATGTCCAGCTCGTCAGCCGCCAGTACGGCGACCACCACACCGCGATGACCACGGCGCTGTCGACGTCGACCCTGCTCCCCGATGTGATGGTGCTGGAGTCCAGCTACGTCGGCCGCTTCGCGCATGGCACCGGGCTCGAAGACCTGGCGCAAGAGCCCTTCGACATCTCCCGCTTCCGCAAGCGCCTGGTGCCCTATGCCTACGACCAGGCCGTCACGCGGAGCGGCGCCGTGGTGGCCATGCCCGCCGACATCGGGCCGGGCACGATGCTCTACCGTGCGGACCTGCTGGCCCGCGCAGGGGTCGAACCCGAGGACCTGTCGCGCTCGTGGGCCGGCTACCTGGACGCCGGCCGACGCATCCGCGCCGCCACCGGCGCCCACCTGATCGCCAATGTGCAGCAGGTCAAGGACATCCTCATCCGCACCGGCCTCAAGCCCGGCGAGGGCCTGTATTTCGACCAGGACTCGCGTGCTGTCGTCACGTCCGCGCGTTTCGTGCGCGCCTTCGAGGTCGCGCGCGATCTGCGACGCCAGCGGCTGGACGCGCGAGTCACGGCCTGGTCCAACGAATGGGCCGAGGGCTGCAAGCGCGGCACGTTGGCCACCGAGTTGTCCGGCGCCTGGCTGGTCGGCCAACTGAGCAACTGGGTGGCGCCCCGGACACGTGGGCTGTGGCGAGCGGCGCCGCTGCCCGAGGGCGCGCACGTGGCCTACGGCGGCGCCTTCTACGCGCTGCCCCGTCGTGCAGCGCGCGAGCGCAAGGCCCTGGCCTGGGACTTCGTGCAGTGGATGACGCTCGACCGTGACCGGCAACTGCAGGCCTTCAAGACGCACGATGCATTCCCCGCGCTGCTCGAAACCCACGACGATGCGTTCTTCGAGCAGCCGGTCTCGTTCCTCGACGGCCAGCCCGCGCGACGGCTCTGGCGTGACGCGGCCCGGCGCATCGGCGCGACGCCCGTGCACCGGCAGAACGGCTTCGCCGATGAGGTCATCGGCACCGAACTCGACCACGTGCTCGAACGTGGCAAGGACATCCGCACCGCACTGGCCGACGCGCAGCGGCTGCTTGAGCGGCGTGCCCACCGCTGAACCCTGACTCGCGAGCCTCGATGCAGACACGCCTTCGTCGCACGCTGCCTCCGCTGATGCTGACGCTGTTGTTGATGGCCTGCGCCGTCTCGCCACCGCCACCGCCACCGTTCCAGTCTTCGACCGACCGGCTGGGCGTGCCGCCGGGCTACACCCTGGTCTGGTCCGACGAGTTCAACCTCGACGGCCTGCCCGACACGTCGAAGTGGGCCTATGACACCGGCATGAACAAGCAGGGCTGGCACAACCGGGAACTGCAGTACTACAGCGGACCGCGGGCCGAAAACGCCGAGGTGCAGGGTGGCCGGTTGGTCATCACCGCGCGCAAGGAGCAGCGCCGTGACGCCGCCGACTGGGGCGGCCAGGGCTACACCTCGTCCCGTCTCTTCACCGCCGGCAAGGCCGCGTGGACCTACGGTTACTTCGAGATCCGCGCCCGCTTCCCCTGCGGCAAAGGCACCTGGCCGGCGATCTGGCTGTTGAACAGCGACATCCGCTGGCCCGACGGCGGCGAACTCGACATCGCCGAACTGGTGGACCGCGAGCCCGACAAGGTCTTCAGCACCGTGCACACGGCGTCGGGCCATGGCGGCAAAGGCTCGGGAGCCGCGACTCCGGTGCCCGACGCCTGCACCGCCTTCCACACGTACCAGATGCACTGGACGCCGCAACAGGCCCGTTTTGCCATTGACGGCAAGACGCATTTCGTTCACGTCAACGCGGGCACCGGCAAGGCGCAATGGCCATTCGACGGCCCGCAGTTCCTGATCCTGAACATCGCCGTGGGCGGCGACTTTGGCGGCGCCGTGGACGACGCCATCTTCCCCGTGCGCATGGAAGTCGACTACGTCCGTGTCTACCAGCGCGTCCGCTGAAGCGCCCGCCGCTGCCGAGCGTGATCCGCTTGTCGCCAACGGAAGGCGACCGTCGCCGCACCCCAAGAGGCTCATGCCGACGGCTTGCGCGCGCAGGCCCCGTGCAGCAGGTAGGTCCGGCCTCGTTCGGTCTTGTGCTCCCGCCAGCGTTCGAAAAGACCCCGCAACTCGTCGTTGAACCGCTTGACGTCAGCCGGCTCCAGGCGGAGGGTCAGCCACCATTCGGACACGTCCGGTCGGGGAGTCGCGCCGAGCAGTCGAATCCGCGGTCCGCCGTCCTCGTCGATCAACAGCCCCTTTGGACTGGCGCTGTTGCCGAGTGCAGTTCGCAACTCGCGCGACAGCATGTCCCCCGGCAATTGGGGACACCAGCGGGCCGGAACGAAGAAGCTGCGCGCGGTGGCCCGGTACAGCGCGGATGCCCGACCGGCCCTGGGCGCTTGCCCGACGACCTTCACCAGTCCCAGCTCGCACAGGCGCCGCAGGTGGTGGCTGAGCAGGCTGTAGGACATGCCGGTGGCGTCGACCAGCTCGCGCATGGTGCAGGCGCGAGAGATCAGGTTCGCGATCAGCGGATGCGA
>Ga0068877_10003649_pt1 | contig 12183 bp, 13 predicted proteins | sample NOAtaG_FD_66437 | JGI IMG/M metagenome (GOLD analysis project Ga0068877, IMG submission 66437) | Freshwater lake microbial communities from Lake Erie, under a cyanobacterial bloom - NOAA_Erie_Diel6S_1000h metaG | ecosystem: Environmental > Aquatic > Freshwater > Lake | place: USA: Ohio, Lake... | reverse complement strand
TCTTTAAGAAAAGCTCTGGCGGTAATTATCGCGTCAATGCTTGCCGGGGCGCTTAAATTCATGTCATTCTTACGAGCCATATTAGCCAGTAGCATCGTATTCTTACCTGATCTAGGTAAAGACATAGTAGGATGACCTACTTTTATATTTGTAAAGCGCGCCTTAAAATTGATCAATGATATTTTTTGATCTTCTGGAGTTTTTGTTCTCTCATTTCTAATAGTTTTGTCTATTTCAAATAATTGGGTAACAATTTGATTAATACCGTCCGAAAGGAACGCGTTAAAACTGTCTTTATGATGTCCAACTAAGCCTTTGCTGTCTATTTCAGCATCTACGACTACTATTAAATCTTCTGGCCTAAGATTTTGTACGTTGGATTCACGAGACATAGTTGTCGAAAGTTATAGATAATAATGTTATATTTCTAATTCAAATTTATTTTTGTAGCAAATTGAATTTTAAATATTTTAAAGTACCAGGGTTAGTCAAAAAAATGGAGTTTGAAACGAAGGTGATTCTTATAGCTGGAGGCTCGTCAAGCGGAAAATCATCTATATCTTCTTACATCAAGAAAATCATTGGAGCTGATTCAGTTTGCATAGTTCGCATGGATTGGTTCTACAATGAAGTACCAAGTGGTTCTTCCGGAGAAGAACATAATTGGGATCATCCTGATTCATTCGATTGGGATGCGTTGATAAATACTGTAAAAAAACTAAAATCAGGAGAACCTGCTCAAGTCCCAAAGCATGATTTCTCCAAGTACAAGAGAATAGACAACTATAAGACTATATATCCACAATCTATCATAATAGTAGATGGATTGTTCACTTTGTACAACGAAAAGTTGATAGAAATGGCCACTTACAAAATATTTGTACTTTGTGATGAAGATATATCTCTTTCAAGAAGGTTGAAGAGGGATACTGAAGAAAGGGGATATTCTCACGAAGTTGTTATCGAAAGATATTTCCGTCATGTTAAACCATCGTTTAGAGATTATATTAATCCTACCAAGAGACGGGCGGATATAATCATACAAAACATGGGTTTCTGTATTGAAAAAAATAAAGGGGTGGAAATCTTAATAAAGTGTCTCACGTATACACACTAATCATACTCACTAATTTCTTTTTTGTCTTTAATATCAGTGATCATACTCGATATACTGTCGCTAATAGAGTATCGATACTCTAGGCCGTAATTTCTTTCGATTTTGGCGTAAATACGGCAAGTTTTATCGCTATACGAATCATCATCTGTTATAGTTCCTACGGGTACGTTTCGAGATATTGCTTCTAATGTCATATAATCTTTATAACTTATGTCATCCATGTCATGTAAATAGCAATATCCTTCCCGATTGCATGAAACCAAACGAATATTGATGCAACAAAGTACTGGTTGGTTGGAGGATTTTTTATTCGTATGTATCAAGAATAATTGTACTCCTACCTTACAGAAATTATCTACCAATTGCTGGAAACGGTCTTTTTTTCTGGATAATTTACCAAGATGCTTTGTACAATAAATTTCTAGTTTGTTTCTATCTGCTACAAATCCGTAAGCGACGCATTCCACAATTTCTGGCGCTTTTATTTCATCCGCTTGCATTTTTCTAATACACACGTATTGTGTTTCATTTTTTAAATTATACTTTTCTTTATAGATTCTTTATAGATTCTTTATACTTTTCTTTATACTTTTCTTTATACTTTTCTTTATACAAAGTATAAAGAAGAAAAGAAAACAATGGACAAAAAAATTACTTTAGGGTATCATGGATTAAATCATACATTACGAAAGAAACATATTTTTGCGGATAGAACCGTGAGACAAAATATTTTGGAACAATTGAAAGGGAAGAAGATAGTCTATTTGAAAGAGTTATGTAAACGTAATGTAGAAGATCTGTATAAAATAATGTTGTGGAACGTTGAAAACAAAATACATTTTTACAGATTAACTTCAGGTTTGGCGCCTCATATAACTAATCCTGTATTTATACCAAAAAAATATCATCATGATTATCGCGCTTTGGTGTATTCTTTAGAATATTTGAGACCTGTTTTCAAAAAAATAGGTGATTTAGCTAAAAAATACGACATCAGAATTACTTTTCATCCCGGACAACATGTTTCACTTAGTTCCTCTAATGAAGAGATAATCATAAAATCGTACAGAGATTTATATTGGCATGCTAAAATTTTAGATATGATGGGCCTAGATTATAATTCCATCATAATAGTACACGGAGGGGGCACTTATGGCGATAAACCTTCCGCAATGAAAGTATTTATAAAAAATTTCAAAAGAATGCCGGCCGCACTTCGGCGCAGAATAGCATTAGAAAATGACGAGAAAAATTATTCCGTAGAGGATGTATTGAAAATATCTAGCATAGTGCAAGTACCAATAGTATTTGATATTTTTCATTATCAGTTGTACCATCAAACTATTGTCAGAAAGAGGAATTTGGGAGAAAATATCCCAAACCAACCAAAACTAGAAGAAATATTTCCGAAAGTTATTCGGAGCTGGGGAAATAGACGTGTAAAAATGCATATATCAGAACAACGTAAAGATAGTGTGTTCGGAGCGCATTCTGATTATGTTAGGGTAATACCGGACGTATTATTATTATTCCCTCATCGATATAATAGAAATTTAGATTTGATGGTAGAAGCAAAATATAATGAAATAGCTTTATTATATTTGAGAAAAAAATATAAAAACAAAGTTAGATAATTTAATATAATGAGTTTATATATATTTCATCGAGATCTGCGGATAATAGACAATACTGCGCTCTTCAAGTGTTTATTGGAATCAGATAAAGTGATCCCGTGTTTTATTTTTACCCAAGAACAAATTTCAGATGAAAACAAATTCAAATCTAATAATTGTTTACAATATATGTTAGAGTCTTTGTTAGATTTGGATAAATATATCAAGCATGTGAATAGTAATTCCGGGTTGTTAACTATTTGCGGTAAATATCCAGAAGTGCTAGACGAGATAAGGTCGCGCACAGACTTTTCCGCTATATATTCTACTTTAGATTATACACCTTATGCTACCAAGAGGGATGATATAATTGCCGAATGGTGCAAGGTTCATAATATAGAGTTTTTTACTTACGAAGATATTTTATTGAATCCCATCATTAACGACAAAATTTTAACCAAAAGTGGTAATCCATACCAAAAATTTACTCCATATTACAACTCCGCTACGAAATTACGAGCGGAGAAACCAAAAAAAATATCCAAAGACCACTACAAAAAATTTACTGCCTACAAGTCGACGTGTTTACAAAGAATTTGGAAAGAACTTCCAAAAAATAACAAGATAGAATTTCGTGGTGGGCGTACGCAGGCAATCAAGAATATCAAAGATTCTTGCGGAATCTCAGCCATAAATAAATTTGGATGCTTATCTATTCGAGAAGTTTATTGGATTTTAAAAAAACAGGAAAAGGAGAAAATACGCGGATTATATTGGAGGGATTTTTATTATCGCATAGCATGGTACTTCCCACATGTTATTTCCAGCAAGAACAGAAATTTTAAAGAAAAATATGGAAAAATAAATTGGGTAAAAAATCCGGCATCATTTAGTGCATGGTGTGAAGGAAAAACTGGATTTCCTATAGTAGATGCTAGTATGAGGCATATGAATACTACGGGATTTATGGAAAATCGTATGAGACTGATCGCGGCGAGCTTCCTAATAAAAGACCTACATATTAATTGGGAAGAAGGGGAGCGATATTTTGCTACTAAATTGATAGATTACGATCCATGTCAAAATAATGGAAATTGGCAATGGGTAGCTGGATCTGGAGTCGATTCACAACCCTACTATCGTATATTTAATCCTTGGCATCAGTCAGAAAAATACGACACAGACGCTGAATTTATTAAAGAATGGGTGCCTGAATTATCTGCAGTCTCCGCACATGATATACATAATTGGTATACAAACCATAAAAAATATGAGCAGATAGCTTATCCGAAACCTATATTGGATCACGATGATGAAAAAAAAGTAGCTCTGGAATTAGTAAAGAAAATTTATGAATAAATTTCCACTAATATATTATGTCTAACATAACCGATAAGCCCATACCTTTCAGCTCTTCACCTGCTTACATAGAAGGTGGCGGAACGTTGGATTTGAAACCAAATGTGTATAACACAATTATACAAATAGACGCGTCCGATAAAACTATCAATCTTCCTGCATTAAGTGAAATGATAGATGGTTATTCGATTGCTATTTCATCATCGGAAAATGGTACGATGACGTTCATACCTCATGGTTCAGATACTATAGCTAACACTGTCGAATTGCTAGTCAGTAAAAACACATTACCAAGTTGTTACATATTGGCATCAAAGAAAAACAACAATTGGAGCGTGATAGCAGGGGGAGCATCAACATCTCCTGCGTCGACTGGTTCAGCTACTCTATATTGCGGCGGACAAACTATCACCCCCACAAATACTCCCGTGCCGGTTATTTGGACAGATGTAATTTCTAATTTATCTGGGATGTGGAACCCGTTAGATCCAACTAAATTAAGACAACCTACCGGAGTAGATTCTGGTATGTACCTAGTAGAATATGTTATAAGATGGTCGGGTAGTCCAGCAGGTACCAGAGAATCATTTATACGCCCAAATGGAAACACAGATTCCTATGGATGGCACAGAGATCAATCGATAGGAAATCTCACGAGAAATGGATTTGCTATTATCCAAATGTCCAGTCCCACGGATTATATTGAATTATGTGCTTCAACTTCCGTGATAGTTCCATTGAATTCTGGCGCTGGTGGGGCTAATCCTCGCTCCGCTCAATCAGCCAATCGCATTACTATCAAAAAAATAGCATAAACATTTCTGTATATTATTTTTCTATGCATTATTTTTTATATTATTCTTATTGTTCCCATAATATAGAAATAGCACAAAATGTCTACACCTTTGTTGAACCAAAACAATAATAATCAATACGAAGCAAGTGGAAGTATAAGCAGTGTCGCGAGTTCCGACGATATATTATTGGGATCTCACAGTTTACCGAATGATGCGAATTACATGGAAAAAATGACATTTGATCTAGTAGCTGATACCAATACGCAAATAGCTGTTTTAGTCGGGGCTAGTTATATAGTGAGAAGAAGATTAGGCGATGATATAGAAGTCGTATTTTTAGATTTTCCATCAGATCAATCCAATAATGCAAAATACACTAAGGGATCATTAAGTACGCCATCTGGATATAGTATTTCCAGTCAAATTAATACATCAGTTGAACCACAAACCGCTCAAATCAGTATTTCGCATGATTTGTCAAGTGCGGCGAATATTTACGCTACGGGACATATTTGTACTAACAACTATAATTAAACTTTCAATACCAATAAGATTTCAAAATTTGAAACTACTATGTATATATTTTCAGCGAACGCTCACAAAAAAATGGATCGCGTATTGGAAGAAATATTGAGCATAGAAATAAGTGAAGATGTTTACAAACACCTTATGCCGCATCAAATACCACATTTACAAAATTTAATATACTCCATTCGTAAGAATGGGGTTGCTTTAGACAGTGGTGATACTGGTTCTGGCAAATCTTATACAGTAATCGCACTTTGTGCAGTGATGGGATTGCGACCATTTTTCAACGGATTGAAGGGAGGTATACCCAATTTATATAAAGTATGTGAAATATTTGGAATTGAACCAATAGGAAATATAAATTACGAAAGTATTAAAAATGGTAAATACTATGAATCCCTAGAAGATTATCAAAGCGAAAACAGAGTAGAATGTCCCTATGTAGAAGTAGTGAAAGTGCATGATAAGGATCCTATTTCTGGTAAATTAAAATATGATAAAAACGGCAAAGCTAAAATGATCGTGCAAAAATTTATTTGGAAACTACCAGAAAACACTATAGTGGTGTTTGATGAAGCGCATAAATGTAAAAATGGGAAGACATCTGGACAAAATACTACTAATAGTAAGTTTATGGCTTCTATTAAGCCATATATTAGCAAGGAAAAGAACATATATTGTATATTGTTGAGCGCAACAATAACGGATAAGTTAGAAAATTTTGACGTAGTAGCTTATATATTGGGATTATATCGACCATACCAATCAAAAATATACAAACAATTCTTGCGTAATCACGGCAGAGACGAAAAAGAGATATTTCAAAGTATACACAAATTATTATTTCCTGTATATGCGTCTCGCATGTCCATCAGAGCCATAAAAGAAGATACAGGAAATTCTGTATTTCGAACAAATGATGTCAAAGCAGTAATATTTCCGGTTGATAAACAAACTTCTATAGAAATAGAAGAAAATCATCAAATGATTAAAAGAGCGCTTAAAGAGATTAGATCTAAAGGTCTGTCCAAAGGGTGGGGTATCATAATTAGATATTGGCAACGAATAGAAGTACTAAAAGTACCCTCTGTTGTAGATACAATAATTCAGAATTTACAAGATAGTGCGGTAGTCGTATTTATCAACTTTTCAGAAACGAAAAAATTACTGGTAGATCATTTAACAGCAAAAGGAGTTAATATACAAAGGATGGATTTTATAGATGGTGAACAAAAGGCCGACGAGCGAGAAAATGTTGTGGATAGATTTCAAAATAATAATGTAGATTTACTTATATGCCAAATTAAAGCAGGAGGAGTCTCACTATCTCTTCATGATTTGCACGGAAAGCAAAGAAAAAGTTTAATTTTCCCAACTTGGTCCGCTACAGATATCAAACAATCTTTGGGTCGAATTTACCGCGCAAATGCTAAAACAGATGCTATTCAGAGGATAGTTTATTGCAAATGTACAGACGAACAAGCGAATAGCGAGTTAGATAGGCAAATACATTTAAGAGATGAGAGTGTCTCAGAAGAATATACGAATGTTGCCGGCGAATGTAATGGAGTCTTGACTATCGAAGAAAAGTTATGCCAAAATGTAAATGTAAAATTAGAAAACATAGAGATGATCAACAATGGAAATTTGGATGGTTTCCAAAATATTGACGAAATCAATTAATATTTAATTGCGCAATTTAGTTTTTTTAATTTTTATATCATACTTTTACGTACAAAAGAACATCATGAATGCCAACAAAATCTTAGCTATTGTGATAGTGTTAGTGATGTTACTAACTTTCATGATGTGGTTTGTAATTTCAGGAGCCCTTTTACTGACGGCACCCAAACAAGCTATATCTGTCATAATTCCTGGAATGGTATATTTTGGTTTTTGGTTTTTAATCGCCTATAGATTATACAACTCTACTTATTCATCATGATTATCGCGCTAATAATAGTTGTGATTATTGTCATTATTTTCTTGTACAGAAAAAAAGAGAGTTTCGGGAACTCTTCATCTATAGAATTATATGAAGGATATAATATGACTAATTTAGCATATAATATCGAGTTGAAACCTTCTTCATATTTGAAACAAATTATAAAAATAAACTTAAAATCCCTGAAAGTAAATTCACTCAATCACGACATCGAAATATGGTCAATAGGAAATGAAGACATCACAGCATCTTCCGAGTCAGGATTTTATGATACTTACACTATACCGGAAAGCGAATTGAGATCCAATCCTGCTAAATTTAAAAAAATCTTATCTGTTTCTCCAGGAGAGACTAAAACTATGGAAATAGCCACACCGGTCAAAAAAATATTAATGATAGTTCATTAGTCATCTGCGTCGTCCCATTCGACATCGGAATCCGAATCCGAACTTTCCACATCTATATAATCTACAGAATCTATATATTTTGTGGATTTTGCGGATTTTGCGGATTTTGCGGATTTTGCGGATTTTGCAGCATCCATAATTTCTTTCTCGTCTATGCTGGCATGTTTCACCTCATCAAAATCGATGATTATTTTTTTCTTAAGTGGTGCATTCTTTGATAATGTTCTCCATACAAAGTTAGTCTCAACGTTGATTTTATTTTTCGCAGTCATGTACTCGTCAGTGGTTTTAAACTCCTCTAAAGCATCTTTCACATGCGTATCCAAATATTTGGAAGTAATAGCAATAGGATCCTCCTTATATAAATTCTTGAACCATCCCATAGCAGTTTTATGTAACGCTTTTATTTTTGGTTTCATAGGCAAAGATAACTTCAAATCTGCAGTTTCGCTCAAATTTTCAGTTTCGACGACTGGTAAACTTTTATTTCTAACCAAAGTTAATCTACCTATCGCTGTACCGGGCTCTATTACTTGATCAAGTTTTCCTCTATTGCACAAATATAGCACTAGTGCTGTAGGTTGCGTATCCGTGGTAGTTGTACGGAAATCTCTTTCGTACATGCTATTATACGAACTAGTTTCGATATGAAATTTAGGCAATAACTCACAAGATGTGATCTGTGCGTGAAATCCAATAGGAAATGATATAAATATATCTGTATTCACAGCAGAAATTGACCCTGCAGGTATACGTTTAATCTCTGAACTATATATCTCATATGATCCATCTGGTTGCTCTTTAGGCAATTTAGCTTGGTCATTATTCAATTTAACTTTGAGAGACATATTTTTCTTGTTCTTTTTTGTGAATGTATTCACCCTTCGTAGATACATCTACGAAAAACTTCAATTTTTATATATTGATATTTACTACTAATTTATTAACATGTTGGATATATAATCCGTTTTTCGTTACCGATCCCTCGCTTTCAGGTAATGGTTCCGATTCTTCCATATATTCTTCGAAGTTTTCTCTAGGCTTTACTTCGTCAGAATGGTTCTTAAAGAAATCTAAAGTTTTTTGAAGTTCTGCACGCCTTTTTTCCTCTTGCTCTTGCATATATTTTTTTCTAAATTCAGGATCTGTTTCTAACTTATCCGAAAATTCTTTCCTGCTCAGTCTACGAGCTGTAATATCTTCTAACTCTCCAGAACCTTCTAGGTCATCATATTGTTTCCTTAACTTATCAGCCACTATCTTTTCTGCTTGTTGTATATTATCTAATTCTACGTTTCCTAATTCCACGTCCAAACAGTCCTCATCGACAGGTTTTTCTTCAGACTTCTTTTTCTTAGCGAGAGTCCTACTAGATAATTTCTTCTTAGAAGATGTTGAGTCCGTTTTAGTGTTGCTCATTTCCTATTTGTTATACCCCTTAGAATATTTTAAATGTTTATTTACAATATAAAAAATTGATAGGTTTTTTAGTAAAACTATAAAATGGAGTCTGATTTGGTAAAAGAATTAACCGATACGGCGGAGCATGAAGAAGTTGAAAAAAACACAACTAGTTATATTAATCACTTAAAACTATGCTACAATACTCTGAAAAAATCCCGATTAGTAAATCATAGAGATACTGATCTAGAGGCTTTAGAATATTTCCAAAACTGGTGTAACACTTCTTCGCCGAGAAGCAGAGAAGAAGCTGAAGTCAAGAGAGCTGTCAGGGAACTTTATAATGCAAATAAAACTTCTTTCCTACAATGTGTGGCAATATTGCCGTATTATATATTATTGACCGATACAAGATCTATAGTATTACATTTCGGCATACATAAATTAGCTTTTATAAAATGGGAGGATGGCAAATATATAGTAGAAAAGAATAATCTTCATACTTCCAGGCAGGTGAAAGGTAATATAAACCATAAAGTAATAGCCAAAATACGGAGGCCGGAAATTCCAAAAAAAGCAGAAAAAGAAAGTATTACGGTGGTTAAAATCTTAAAATCTCCAAAAAAAGAAATAGATACAAAAAATATATTTAATAATCTCTCAAAAGATTCCCTCAAAATGAACTGGGGAGATATGTCCGATGAAGAAATTTAATCGGGCAAACAATCATATAAACTTTGGAATTGCTCATCACCGTCTACAATGTATGTGTAAGCAAACATTGGATCCTCTGATATCATTCCATAATTTGTAGAACCAAGTGCCACTATGTGAGATAGTAAGCCTTGTATTTTTCTTGTTTTTTGCTCTCCGGAAAACATCTTATCAGTGAATACTCCGCAAGATTCGATTTTATCTGATATTTCCAACATTTTCTTACTTAACATTTCCTTAAAGAAATGTGTCTCTTCTTCTGACAAAGTAGAAATTATGCGAAGTTTAACCGCGTGTGGGTTAATATATCTTTCAGACCTATTGGTCCAATTTAAGGATTCAATGAAATTCCAAAATTCTATCTCCCCAAATTTTTTATCTATGGGGTTCTCGAGGTTCATCTCGAGATCAGATTGTTCCACTTTTTCTAATTCTGTTTCTAATTCTTCTACAAATCCGTCTAGAATTGTTTTAGTCTCTGTCTTTGTAGTTGGCGCGGGAGTTGCTACCAAACCAAAATCAATAATATTCTTCTTCTTCGTAACCTCGTATATGGGCTTCGACACTTTGTTGAACAATTTACTCATTTGTCTATAAAAAGATTGTGATGACCACTTCCTGTGTATGGATTAGCTATTTCACGAGATTTATTTAAACCAGTTTCCCAGTCTAGTATTATTATATGATCATCATCAAATTCAAATTTAATATATTTATCCTTTGGATTTTCACATATATTATAAACATCTTGCAAGTTGTTCACAACTATCCCATTTATACTCAACAGCCGAAAATCTTCCAATCTGTACCCAAGATTATACTTTGAAGTAAATATTTTAGACAGTATCACAACTTCGTCATCGAGTACTTCGTGAGGTAGATTCAAATATTTCATAAGATGATTTTTCTTTACATGCAATCTCGAATTAGAATTTTTTTCGTGCATGTACCAAAAAGATAAACTTTGGAACACTAATCCTGAGAAAATATAATATTCTCTTCTAATGTCGGCCGTTAATTTCGGCACTCGTGGAATTGGTCTTCTTTTCAATTCTAGATGAGTAGATGATATTATTTTATCGCGAATATATTTCAGTACCACTTTATCTCCGACTTTTTTGAGTCTAATAATGTGCCAATATGGTACTCTTACTTTTTCTATTTGTATCATTCCACCTTGGTCGATATAATAATCATCTATGGCAAATATGACATCTTCTTTTTTTAAGATATCGGCACAACTTCCTGTTATGTCTATACTCCGTACTAATACACCATATGAATTTGGGAAATCTTTTGGCAAAAACTGGTCTTTAAGATAAGAATTTTCTAATGGATCACACTTGATCCCTAAATCGCATATCCCCTGATCAAATGTATGATTAATATACTTCAGTATGATAACAGAAGGAATAACATAGCATATATTCTGCGCGTCAATTTGATGAGCAAATGCGATTCCTACTGCATTTTCTTTACCATCAAACACAGGCCCTCCGCTATTTCCAGGATTGATCGCAGCATCTACTTGTATAGCTAAATTTGGAATAGAATCATTATAATGTATATGTACATATCTGCTAACTATACCTTGAGTAACACATGGATTAACGCCACCATTCGGAAAACCAACTACAGACACTAATTGACCCTGTATATCAGTCCTAATTATATCTACATCTGATAATCTTATCGATTGTAAGTCTTTCCAAAATTCTTCTATATTTTCGGCAGGTTCCAGTAAAGCTAAATCAAATTCTGGACGAATATCACATATTGACATTGGATACATTTTGCTATCACCAGGTTTCGTACATTCGATAAACAGACTATTTTGTACACAATGTGAATTCGTGAGAATATACTTATCATCTCCATTGATAATAACAGAACCTGAGCTATTGGTCAATCTTTGAGATTCTTTCTTCCATAGGGAGGTATAATCCTTAATTTTTTCTGTGATTGTTAACGAAACCACGGTGTTTAACATTTTACAAATTTGATTAAAATATGTATATATAATATAAGCGCTGATTCAAATTTACAAAATATGAAAACTATAACTGTGGTGTACGGATGTATGTTTTCTGGTAAAACATCATGGATTATAGATAAAGCACGTAGTTTGAATAGCGATGAATTAGTTGTAATAAAACACTCTATAGATACAAGGTATAGTGAATGTTGTATCGTCTCACACAACGGAGATAAGTATCCAGCTATTCCTGCGAATAAACTATTAGATATAGATTGCAAAGTATTTCTTGGCAAAAAATACATAATAATAGATGAAGGACAATTT
>Ga0068877_10003647_pt1 | contig 12184 bp, 11 predicted proteins | sample NOAtaG_FD_66437 | JGI IMG/M metagenome (GOLD analysis project Ga0068877, IMG submission 66437) | Freshwater lake microbial communities from Lake Erie, under a cyanobacterial bloom - NOAA_Erie_Diel6S_1000h metaG | ecosystem: Environmental > Aquatic > Freshwater > Lake | place: USA: Ohio, Lake... | reverse complement strand
GGCCCAAGCGCACTCGCCAGCGACGACCCCGCACCCATCACCCGCTTCAAAAGCACCATGCACCCAACCAGCACCACCAGCACCACACCCAGCGGCAGCGCCATGCTCGACAACGTCGCAAGCCCCGCCCCACCCGCAGTTCCCCCCGCCGCTCCCTGCTCATCCGCCGCCCGCAACGCCCCCTTCTCCCGCTCACTCATCCCACCCTTCACCGCCGAAACCGGATTCACACCAACTCCACCACCACCCAACCCACGCAACTCGCTCACGCCCGAGTACGAATACCCAATCCCCGGCTCCAACCCCTCCCCCATCAACCACCGCACGCTGCGATCATCCCGCACATCAAACCCACCCGCGCCGCGCCGCTCACCAGCCGACGCCACCGCCGTCACCAGCACAAACGCGCCCGCGCCGCACGCCGCCACCATCCACGGTTGTACCCGCCGCTTCGTCTTCATCGTGGGCCTTCCTGGCCTTCAAAGAACCCGCACGCGTCTCCAGACGCCGCGCCACCATCCCCGTACCACCATCCCCGTGCCACCGATCGCCAGAGGCGATCGGTGCCTCCCAACCTCAACCAACCTCAAACCTCACTTCTTCAACAATCTCTGTGTCTCTGTGCCTCTGTGGTGATCTCCCCCACCCCCCCACCCCCCGCCCATCAACTCAAGCCGTCTTCCGCCCACCCTCGCCCGGGTCCTGGATGATCTCGTTGATCCGCACACAAAAGTTATCATTCAAAACCAGCACCTCACCCCGCGCCACCGGCCGGTCATTCACATAAATATCCACCGGATCACCCGCCAACTTATCCAGCTCCACCACCGAGCCCTCCCCCAGCCGCAACACATCCTCCACCAACATCCGCGTCCGCCCAAGCTCGATCTTCACGTGCAGGTTCACATCCCCCAACAACTCAATCCCATCAGGGAGCTTCGCCCCGCCCAAACTCCCGTTCGCCCCGCCAAGATTCGGCATCGCAAACGCCGACGTCGCCGCCTGCGCCCCAACTCCACCCGCCCCAGCCGATCCCGCAGTCGACCCCCCAGACCCCGCGCTCATCGCCGACGGGTCCAATCCCATCTGCGCCATCATCGCCGCCTCCGCCTCCTCATCACTCACCTTCGGCCCACCAATCGCCCCCACCGCCGGCGCCGGCGCCGCTGGTGTCACCTTCGCCTGCGCAATCGCCGCCTGCGCCGCCTTCAACGCCGCCATCGCCGCCGCATTCATCTCTTGCCCACCACCGCCACCTTCCACCGGTTGCTGAGCTTCCTGCTCCGCCATACAGCACCTCTTCGCGGCCCAAATCGCCGCTCACAGAAATAGGATCAGCCGGGCTCCGCCCAACCAAAAATCCCTTCCGCCACTCTGGATCGGCCCCATCCTCCCCCAAACCGCACTTTTCGCGCACAGGCATTCACCCTCTTTGCGCCCCCACACCCACCCACGCGCACACCCTGCGCCCAAATCCCTCCAAATCATCCCTGTGCTATGGGCCATGTGCCATGTGGCCCTGTGCCATGTGCCTCCCCTTGTCCACCCCTCAACTTTCATCTATCATTGAAAACTCAAAGTTCCCCCTCGCGTCTCGCTCCCCCGCTCAGCACTCATCCCTCATCACTCAGCACGCTCATGCTCACCCCCCCAACCCTCCACCACCTCTCAGGCCTCGACTCAGGCCTCCTCCACGCCGTCACCCTCGGCCACGCCCGCCTCTCCCCCGCCCAAGCCCTCCAAATCTTCCACCAAATGCCCCTCAGCGATCTCGGCCGATGGGCCGACGCTCGCTGCCGCGCCGTCCACGGCGACTCCGTCCGCACCTACATCATCGACCGCAACATCAACTACACCAACGTCTGCAACGCCAAATGCACCTTCTGCGCCTTCCGCCGTGATCCCGACGACCACGACGCATACACCCTCTCCACCGAATCCATCCATCAAAAAATCGCCGAGCTCACCGCCATCGGCGGCACCCAAATCCTCATGCAAGGCGGCATGAACCCCGCCCTCCCACTCTCCTGGTACACCGACCTCCTCCAATCCATCAAAGCCAAGTTCCCCCGCGTCCACGTTCACGCCTTCTCGCCACCCGAGATGATCGAGTTCGTCCACTTCTTCGATCCCCCCGGCAGTTCCCTCTTCGAAAAAGTCCGCTGGGTCCTCCTCCGCCTCAAAGACGCCGGCCTCGACTCCCTCCCCGGCGGCGGCGGCGAGATCTTCGCCGATCCCGTCCGAAAAAAAATCGGCCTCGGCAAATGCGACGCCGAAAGCTGGCTCACCGTCATGCACGCCGCACACTCTCTGGGCATGTTCACCAGCGCCACCATGATGTTCGGCCACGTCGAAGGCACCCTCGACCGCATCCATCACATGGAGCTCGTCCGCCGCTGGCAAGACAAATCCCTCGCCGCCCGCGCCGACAGCGAATCCTCCTCCCGCACACCCTTCGGTCACTACGTCTCCTTCATCTCCTGGCCCTTCCAACGCGAAAACACCCCGCTCGGCCGCGTGCCCGGCTGGGCCGAAGGCAACAACGATGCCGAGCTCGATCAAGAGTTCCCGGGCGACGCCATCGCCCGCGCCTTCGTCCCGGGTGATCTGAACGACGAACACCTCGCAAGATTCCTCAACTCACCACTCCACACCAACCTCCCCAAAGGCCAACGCACGGCCGACGTCTACGACTTCGACGCCATCGACCGCACCACCTACCCAACCGCCCACCTCTTCGGCAAACGCGTCCGCATGAGCGGCTCCACCGACTACCTCCGCACCCAGGCCCTCAGCCGCCTCTACCTCGACAACATCTACTCCATCGGCGCCTCATGGGTCACCATGGGCCCCCACATCGGCCAAGTCGCCCTCGCCTACGGTGCCAACGACATGGGCAGCGTCATGATGGAAGAAAACGTCGTCTCCTCCGCCGGCACAACCTACTGCCTCGACGAACCCGTCCTCTGCAAACTCATCCGCGACGCCGGCCACACCCCCGCCCAGCGCAACAACACCTACGACATCATCCGCCTGCACAACACCGAAGCCGCCCCCGACCGCCAAGTCACCGACTGGTCCAAACACCGCGCGAAAAAGATGCACCAGCAAGCCCCCAAAGCCCCAAAGCCCGGCACCGCCGTGCAACTCACCGTGACGAACAAGCCGTAAGCAACACGCTCGCTCACAACATCCCCACTTGTTACACTCCGAGCCCGCCGGCAACCAACGCCCGGCGGGTTTTCATGTTCCTTCTTCACTCGGAGCCCACCGATGCCCCGTACAGCCCCAAAGACCAGCACACGCCTGAAGAACCGCAAAAGCGATCCGAAGGGCGTCACCCGCTACGGCCGCCCCGCCAAGGCCGAACTCGCCCTCGGCAATGAGAAACACCTCAAAGCCATCGACAAGCACATCGAAAAGCACCTCGGAAAGATCGATCATGTGTTGCACGAGATCATCTCGGAGTACGTCCACATCGACGTGCACGTCGTCAAGCCGACCAAGAAGAAGCCCTATTGGTTCCTCATCACCTCGGGCATGTCCGACAAACCCATGCACCCGCCCAGAGGCGCAAAGCACCTCAGCTACGCCGAGATCGCCCTTGCACTTCCCGCGTGGTGGAAACTCGACGAAAAGTCACTGAAGAACACGCGCTGGTTCTGGCCCATCAACTGGATGAAAACCCTCGCCCGCTTCCCGCACGTCTACGAGACGTGGCTCTTCTACATGCACACCATCCCACTCGCCGACTTCGAGCGCGCCAAGGGCACAAAGTTCACCGGCGTCATCCTCGGCTACGACTCCGAACTGCCCGAGAAGTTCCACAAGCTCACCATCGGCAAGAAGACCGTGTACTTCATGACCCCCATCCCGGTCTTCGAAGACGAAATGAACTACCGCCTCGAACACGGCGCCGAAGCCCTGCACGAACTCCTCAACAGGAAAGAACTCCAAGGCACCGACACCTACGACCCCAAACGTCCAAACGTGTGCGCGCTCCTCGCCAAATCCGCCGCGACAACCAAGCCCAACTCAACCACCCCACGCAAGAAAACCGCCAAGTCAAAGCCACGCCGCACGAAGTAAGCCCAACGTAGCCGCGAAATGGAAGCAACCATGCCGATGATCAAAGGGTCGTTCACCGTGCGAACGCTCATCGCCGGCAGTATCGCCGTGATCCTGTTTCTCCTCTGCCACTTTATCACCGCTGTTTCACAACTGCCCGCGCTCGAGCAACGGCATGCCGTCACAACCATCGACGGGCAACTGTGGTGGCTGACCGAACGCCACGCATTCGGCCACACCCGATACGCGTGCATGCCTCGCGACACACCTCCGACAATACCCGATGAAATGCGGTTCTCGGCTCCCGAAGAGCTCGTCGATCGACTCAAGAATCTGGTCGCAAACAACCCCGACGCACGCCAGATCATCATCGACTATCAAGGCTTTCCGTTTCAATGGGCCACCGGCTCGCTCATGCTCAGCGGCCCAGGAGAGAACCTCCGCAATCTGACGATTCACTCGCAGACGAGCATGCTCGCATTCGGAGATATCTCGAAAGACTGGCCAACATTCACAAGCGTGTCGTTCGGCTTGCGATCCTTCTCGTTTGTCTGCGTCCAGTTGATCACCTGGTTCGCGCTTGCCGGCGGCATTCTTCTCGCCTTGCAACTGGTCTTCAGAAGAACGAAGGCAGCTTCGCAGTGAACTCGCCTCGCGAGAAGTACGACAAGTCAACACCGCCGCCGTGCCACCGATCGTCCGACGGACGATCGGTGCTTTCCTCTTGAACCTCGCGAACCTCATGACGGCCGCCCACCTCATCCAATCGAGAGTCTCTTCTTCCGCCGTGGAATCAATCCTCGATGATGAACGATGCCGATCAGTTGGCGCTCCGCGTTAAACAGATCACTCGCCGTCTTCATCATCGAATCTCTCGCTCCCCAGCAAACCCGCAACGAACGCGCTGTACTCATCCCGCATGGGAAGTTCGAGCAGCGTCCGCAACCGCCGCCGCCGAGCCACCGCCGGCTCGCCAGTTCTCGGATTCGTCGCCTGCTTGTCATACTCCTCCCACAACACTCCAACGCCGCGCCGTTGCCACGCGGGAAGATCGTTGAAGTTCGTCCCGCGCTGGAAGAGCAGTTCGTTCTTCGCCGCGACAGTCATCCCTTCGAGTTGCTTGGTCGCGGCCGCGACATCACGCCCTTCGTCGCGCAGCTTCCAGTAGCACCACGCGTTGAGCGCGTTGCGGTGCGCGTCTTCGCTCCGCCAGCGGAAGTAGTCCACCACCAGTTTCCTTGTCGGCAGTTCAATCACCCGGCAGTCAAACGCCGCCACGCGTCCGATACGCAGGGCAAACGCCGCGCTCGCCTCCCCCGCAAGGATCGATGTCCACTTGCGGATGTTCCGCCCGAAGCTGTCCTCGTCCCGCCCGAAGAGCAACGAGATCTCATCGCTCTGCGTGTACCCAAACACGACCTGAAAGCCGCAGGACATCAGGTGCTCGACCGTCGCGATCATCGCGTCACGGAACCGCTCATCAAACGGCCTCTCGTACGCCATCGTCTCCTTCGTCAGCCGGGTGAAACTCCGCCCGTCGATCCGCGCTACGAGATACACACCGGGGAGCGCACTCGGATCTCTCGCCGTCTCATACGCCCGCATCGCTCCGTCCAACTCGTCAAACTTCATCACGCCACTCCTGGATCTCAAAGCCCGTCTCAGTCAGACGAACGTAAAACATCGAGTCAAAGCCCTCGATCATCGCGGGCAGTTCCAGCCGAGCCGCCGTCGCCCTGATCCCCGCCTCTCGAACCCTTCGGTCACCGATCCGCTCGGCATTCCTCTGCAGCGCGTCACCGATCTTCGACTCGAAGTAATACCCCACAATCCGAAACCCCGCCGCCTTCGCGGCCGCGATGTACAACGCACGCTCCGCGCGTGTGGGGTTCGTGTTGTCGATGACAAACGGCTGCTTCGCCTCGATGCACGCGTGCAGCAGAATGCCCTCGCGATGCCGCGTTCTCAGCATGTCGAGATTCAGCCGGACGTGCGTGCCGTAAAAACGCTCTTTGCAGAACGTGCTCTTGCCAGTCGCCTGAAGCCCGCACAAAACCACCGCTTCCATGACCGATTCTAGTGCTCCGCGAAAAGTCACATTCTCCAACGCCTTGTTCACACCCATACGCTCCCCCGTGCTCTTCATCGACGTCTCCAACGTGCTGCACACCACGGGCGTTTTGCCCCCTGATCTGGCCGGGCTTGATCTCGATGGGCTGGTTCGGCTGCTGGCGCACAGCCGGTATCGGCGTCGGCGCGTGGTGTTGGTGTGCGACGGCGTGCCGCCGCGGCGGCACGCCGCGGCCGCGGGCGGCGACAAGCACGTGCAGGTGCTGTACTCGGGCGCGAAGGCCGAGGCCGACGATGTGCTGATCGAGCGGCTGAAACAGACCCCGCACGCGCACGGGCGCACGCGGGCGCTGGTGGTCAGTTCGGATCGGCGACTGAAGGCCGAGGCGCAGCGCCGCGGGCTGCTGGTGCGCAGCAGCGCCGAGTTCCTCGCGGAACTGGTCAGCGACCACGAGCACGAGCCGGTCCGGCGGCGGGCGCGCGAGCGGGTGCAGCGACCGGAGTTTGCCCGGCAGATCCCGCTGCCGGCGCTGGAGGTTGCCCATTGGGCGGGGGTTTTGCTGGGGCGCCAGCGGAGCAGCGAAATCGAGCTGGAACCGGGGGAAGAGGCCCGGCTGCGGGCGCTTTTGGGGCGGGTGGGCAATTGTGCCGCGCGGCACATTGAGCCTGGGCTGCGGCCTGGTCTCAACGGCGTGGAGGGTGGGCGCCGGGAGCGAATGAAGGCCAAGGGAAACCCTGGCGCTGGGGCGGGGGCGGAGCGCGCGGGTGTGGGGAAGGTGATGATCGATGCCGACCTGGCGAAGCTTCTGAAAGAGTTCGGGATGGAGCTTTCGGCGGCGGATCTGCTTGCGATCGAAGACGGGCTGAAGTGATTTTTGGGCCTTTCTGGCTTGTTTTGGGGGTTATTCACAAAAATCTGCAGTTGGGGTGTTGATTCATCCGCGTATCCGGATAGACTGATATCAGCATCAAGAGTCCCGGGCGGCCTAGTTTTTTCAGCCCGGGCGGCAACCGAGTCGGTCTTTCGAAAGATCGAACGCGGTGCCGAGGCCAGGTTTACCCAACCGTCTGACGGGTTCAGATGGAACAAGGGTGAACGATGCGGCTGAGCAGGTTGCTGCTCCGGCAAACGCGAGGTCCTTTGGTTCGGCGGGGGTGCCGGGCTTGAAAGGACCGACCTCGCCCAACCGGACTTCCTTACCTGACATCGGCAAAGAACCGCGGCGTGTTGTCGCGGACGCATCGGGTCGTGGTCGCTGTTGATGCTCTTTGGTTTCTCCAAGGAGCGGAACATGGGTATCGGCACCAACGGCACCAACGGCGGTTCGATCAACGGCACCACCACCAACAACAACATCGTCAGCACCAGCGGCGCGAAGATCGGCGGGGTTGCGGCTTCGTCGTACTCGGCGAGCACGGTGGCGCTGCACGCCGGGCGGCCTGAGGGGCAGGGGCAGGCGGTGGTGGGCGGGATCGTGCAGAGCACGAGCTTCATTCAGCGCGAGGTCGGCGAGAAGGTTGAGTACGCGTACTCGCGCTGCAGCAACCCGACGGTGACGGAGTTGGAAGTCGCGCTGGGTGCGCTGGAGAACGCGCCGGCTGCGGTTGCGTTCTCGACGGGGCTGGCGGCGGAGACGGCGCTCTTTCTGACGCTCTTGAAGGCGGGTGATCATGTTGTTGTGGGCGAGACGATTTATGGCGGGACGATCCGGCTGGTGCAGCAGATTCTCAGTCGGCTGGGGATTGAGCACACGTTTGTGGATACGACGGAGGCGGTGAACGTGGCGAAGGCGATCCGGCCGACGACGCGGCTGGTGTTTATTGAGACGCCGGCGAATCCGACGTTGGAGCTGACGGACATTGCGGCGGTTGCGCGGGTGTGCAAGGCGGCGGGGGTTCCGTTGGCGGTGGACAACACGTTTCTGACGGCGGTGATTCAGAAGCCGCTGGAGCTGGGCGCGGACATCTGCGTGTATTCGACGACGAAGCACATTGAGGGGCACTCGTCGGCGTTGGGCGGTGCGGTGGTGAGCCGGGACGAGGGGTTTTTGGAGCGGCTGCGGTTTGTGCGGAAGAGCACGGGGGCGATTCAGACGCCGCTGAACGCGTGGCTGACGACGCGGGGCGTGCGGACGCTGCCATTGCGGGTGAAGCAGCACGCGCAGAGCGCGTTGCACGTGGCGCGGTGGCTGCAGGCGCACGAGGGGATCACGAAGGTGAACTATCCGGGGCTGAAGAGTCACCCGCAGTACGAGCTGGCGAATCGGCAGCACATCGGTTGTCTGCACGGCGGGGTGATCAGCTTTGAGCTGAGCGGCGGGGTGCCGGCGGCGAAGCGGTTTTTGAAGTCGCTGAGTCTGATCACGCTGGCGGAGCATGTTGGGAGCATCGAGTCGATCGTGACGCACCCGGCGACGATGACGCACGGGGATGTGCCGCGGGAGCAGCGGGAGGCGGCGGGGATTAGCGATGGGCTGGTGCGGTTGAGTGTGGGGCTGGAAGATCCGGCGGAGATTGTGGCGGATTTGGAGCTGGCGTTGAAGGCGGCGGCGTTGGTTGAGGTGGAGGAGGAGGCTTTGGTTGGTGTGAAGTGAGTCTTGAGGATTCACAAAGAGGCCGCAGAGGGCGCAGAGAAGAAGAAGAAGAAGAAGAAGAAGAAGAAGAAGAAGAAGACTGGGTTCACCACAGAGACACAGAGACACAGAGACACAGAGGGGGGCGGGAGGGGTTTGGTGGTGATGGTTGGTGGTGGTGATTGTCAGGAACGGGAGCACCGATCGTCTGTGGGACGATCGGGGGCACGAAGGAAAGTCAAACATGCACGGCTCTGGAGAGCCGTGCCACCATAAAGGCAAAGAACATGGCTGCGAAGACAAACTGTGGGAATGTGAACGGGGTTGATGGGGCGTGCGGGTGTGGCGGCGTGGTGACGCCGACGGCTTCGGCGGAGGCTGGGGTGGTGGTGTTGAAGTTTGGCGGGTCGGTGTTGACGTGCGAGAAGGATGTGGCGGTGGTGGCGCGGGAGATTGATCGGCACATCAAGCTGGGGCAGAAGGTGGTTGCGGTGGTTTCGGCGCTTGATGGGACGACGGATCGGTTGATCAGTCAGGCGGCGCACTTTGGCCCGGCGCCGGATGAGGCCGCGACGGCGCTGTTGCTGTCGACGGGTGAGCTGGCGTCGGCGGCGCTGCTGGGGCTGGCGCTGGCGCAGCAGGGGACGAAGGCGCAGGTGTTTACGCCGGGGCAGGTGAGGTTGCTGACGGCGGGTGAGCCGCAGGACAGCTTGGCGATCTGGGTTGATCGGGAGTTGATTTTGGCTCGGCTGAAGCACGTGGAGTGCGTGGTTGTGCCGGGGTTTGTGGGCGTGGATGAGTTTGGTGCGACGACGCTGCTGGGGCGCGGGGGGAGCGATCTGACGGCGTTGTTCCTGGCGAAGAACCTTGGCGCGGCGTGTCGATTGGTGAAGGATGTGGACGGGCTGTATGACCGCGACCCGGCGAAAAACGCCGGTGCGCAGAGGTATGCGACGGCGTCGTATTCGACGGCGCTAAAGCTCAGCGGGACGGTTGGGGCGATCGTGCAGAGCAAGGCGGTGAACTATGCCAAGGAGCACGGGCTGAAGTTTGAGGTTGGGGCGATCGGGCGCGTAGAGGCAACGATTGTGGGTGGTGAGGTGGATGCGTTTGCTTTGGAGGCTTCGCGCGAGGCGGTTTTGGTTTGAGTTGGGAGAGATGCGCTGGGTCGCTGTGGAAAGATGGCGTTACCACAGAGACACAGAGGCACAGAGTGAAAGCGGTACGGTGGAGTTTGGTGGTATCCCGCGCTCGGGCACCGATGGTCCTTCGGACGATCGGTGGCACGGTTGATCGCCGGTGGATTGGCGTGTGATATGCTTTCGCATGAGCAAGCAACTCCGCCGTCGTGTCCCGTCCGCACTGGCTTTGGCTTTGGTTTCGGGGATGGCCCTTTCGGTGGGTGTGCCCGGGGCTTTGGCGGGTGAGGTGCAGACGGCGGCGGCGAGCGCGGGGGCGAAGAGTGCTGCGCTTTTGCAGCATGAGAAGTACACGCTGAGCAACGGGATGACGGTGATTCTGCATGTGGATCGGTCGCTGCCGACGGCGACGATCAACACGTGGTACCGGGTGGGTGCGAAGAACGAGCCGAAGGGGCGGTCGGGGTTTGCGCACCTGTTTGAGCACTTGATGTTCATGGGGACCAAGCGGGTGCCGGGGTCGGACTTTGACGTTTTGATGGAGAACGGCGGCGGGGCGAACAACGCCTCGACGAGTTTGGATCGAACGAACTATTTCTCGTGGGGCCCGTCGAGTTTGCTCCCGACGCTTTTGTGGTTGGATGCGGATCGGCTGGAGGATTTGGGCCCGACGATGACGGCGGAGAAGCTGCGGAAGCAGCAGGACGTGGTGCGGAACGAGATTCGGCAGAACGTTGAGAACACGCCGTATGGTCGGGCGTTTGAGTATGCGAACCGGTTTTTGTATCCGGAGAGCCACCCGTATCACTGGAATGTGTACGGGCTGCACGAGGATTTGGAAGCGGCGACGGTGGACAACGTGAAGGACTTCTTCGCGACGTTTTATGTGCCGAACAATGCGAGTTTGGTGGTTGCGGGCGACTTTGATCCGGCGGTGATCAAGCCGATGGTGGAGGGTTTGTTTGGGACGCTGCCGCGGGGGAATGTGCCGCAGGACAAGAAGGTGGAGGCGGTGAAGCTGGATCGGGTGGTGCGGACGACGATGCTGGACAAGGTTCAGCAGCCGATGGTGATGATCTGCTGGCACAGCCCGGCGGTGTATAAGGAAGGCGACGCGGAGATGACGCTGGCGGCGCTGGTGCTTGGTGAGGGGCAGAACAGCCGGTTGTACAAGCGGCTGGTGGTTGAGGAGCAGATGGCGGTGAGTGTGAGCGTGAGTCAGGACTCGAGCCAGCTTGGGTCGGTGTTTCGCGTGGTGGTGATGGCGAAGCCGGGGGCGGACTTGACGCGTGTGGAGGCGATTGTTGATGAGGAGATTGCGAAGCTGAGCAAGGATGGGCCGACGGAGGGTGAGCTCAAGCAGCGGCAGGCGCAGGTGGAGTCGGGGATGCTGGCGTCGCTGCAGAGCTTGATGGCGCGGGCGGACAAGCTGAACGAGTACGAGTATTACTTTGGGAATCCGGACAGCTTGGATGCGGATTTGAACCGGTATCGGCGTGCGACGGGGAAGGGGATCGCGGCGGTGGCGGCGGGGGTTTTGGATCCGAACGCGCGGCTGGTGGTGCGGGTGTTGCCGGAGGAGGGTGAGCGGGCGAAGACGGCGCGGGACACGCGGCCGGCGGATCTGGCGGTGAAGGCGTTTGACGCGCCGGCGCCGACGACGTTCAAACTGACGAACGGGATCAACGTGCAGTATTGGAACAGGCCGGGGCTGCCTTTGGTGGCGGCGCGGGTGGTGATCAAGCCGCCGCAGATGATTGATGATCCGCAGACGGCGGGATTGGCGTCGCTGTCGACGGACATGTTGAGTGAGGGAGTGGTTGTGGGCGGGAAGGAGCTGGACGGTGCGGCGTATAGCGCGGCGCTGCAGCAGCTTGGGGCGAGTGTTGGTGCTGGGGCGGGGCGGGAGAGCATCGGCGTTTCGATGACGACGTTGAGCCGGAACTTCAAGGAGGCGGCGGCGTTGTGGTCGGCGTCGGTGGTTTCGCCTCGGCTGAGTGAGAAGGACTTTGCGCGGGTGAAGGCGCTGCACGTGGAGGGGCTGAAGGCGGAGGATGATGAGCCGACGGCGGTGGCGGCGCGGGTGGGGATGCGTGCGCTGTTTGGGAAGAGCAATCCGTACGGGTGGACGTTGAGCGGCTCGATGGGGACGGTTGAGAAGTTGTCGCTGGATGATGTGCGGAACTTTCATGGGGCGTTGTTCCGGCCGGACTTTGCGACGGTTTTGGTGGCGGGTGATGTGCCGGAGGAGCAGTTGAAGAGCGTGCTGGAGGGGACGTTCGGCGCGTGGAAGGGTCGTGGGTCGGTGGAGATGACGCCGGATGATTTGGGTGT
>Ga0068877_10003646_pt1 | contig 12186 bp, 9 predicted proteins | sample NOAtaG_FD_66437 | JGI IMG/M metagenome (GOLD analysis project Ga0068877, IMG submission 66437) | Freshwater lake microbial communities from Lake Erie, under a cyanobacterial bloom - NOAA_Erie_Diel6S_1000h metaG | ecosystem: Environmental > Aquatic > Freshwater > Lake | place: USA: Ohio, Lake... | reverse complement strand
TCCGCCGGCGGCGCGCGGCGATTTCGCCCGAAAGCGGCGCATAGGCACGGAACGCAAGCACCATCTTCCAGCGATCCCGCACGACAGCGCGGCGGGCGATTGGATCGGCGCGATGGCGCAGGAGATCCGCGCCAATCTCCGCATAGATCAGCCGCGCCGCCCGGATGGCGGGGCGACAATCCGGCGGCAGCAGCACGATGCCGTTCTCCGCCCGCGCATAGAGCCGCTCGGCCTCGGCGAGAAGGCGCCTGACGAGCGCAGCGATGGCCAGGCTGAAGGCGGGGCGCGCGAGAAACTCTCGCGCGTCGATCCCCGCTTCCGCAACCCAGTCGCGCGGAAGATAGAGCCTGCCGTTGCGCGCATCCTCGCCCACATCACGCGCGATATTGGTGAGTTGCATCGCCACGCCGAGATCGGAGGCGGCCGCGAGCGCGGCATCGGAGCGCGCGCCCATCAACAGGCTCATGACGATGCCGACCGAACCGGCGACACGGGCCGCATAATCCTGCAGCTCGCCAAGGGTTTCATAGGCCCGGCCCTTCGCATCCCAGGCGAAGCCCTCCACGAGGGCATCCACGGGCGCGCGGGGAAGATCATGCTTCGCCATGACGGCCGCGAAAGCGCGATCCGCCGGGTGATCGAGGGGCGCACCCCTCGCCATGGCCTCGATACGCTCGCGCACGCAAGCAAGGCCCGCTTCCGGGCTTTCGCCGAGATCGATCAGGTCATCCGCCACACGGCAGAAGGCGTAGAAAGCGGTTGCAGGCCGAACGACCCGCTGCGGCAACAGCCGCGAGGCCATGGCGAAGGAGCGCGATCCCTTCTCGAGCAGCTGGCGGCAGGCCCGATAATCCGGTTCAAGCATGCGGCGCTCCTGCCGGGGCTGGCACGACCTCATCCAGCACCTTCGCCGAGCAGAGCACGCCCGGCACGCCCGCCCCGGGATGCGTGCCCGCTCCGACGAGATAGAGACCGTCGAGCTCCTCGCTCCGGTTATGCGGGCGGAACCACGCGCTCTGGAACAAGGTGGGTTCCAGGCTGAAGGCCGCACCATGCGTGGAAAGGAGCCGCGATTCGAAATCGAGCGGCGTCATCACGGCGGAGGTCACGAGGTTCGCGCCGAGCTTCGGCAGGAGTGTCGCCTCGAGATGCGACTGGATGCGCCGGCGCATGGGTTCGGCCTCGCGGCGCCAGTCAATCTTGCCCTGCAGGTTCGGCACCGGCACAAGGCAATAGAAGGCATCATGCCCCTCGGGCGCGACCGAGGGATCGGTGGCCGACGGCCGATGCAGGTAGAGGCTGAAATCCTTCGAGAGCCGCTTCCCGGTGAAGATGTCATCGAGCAGGCCGCGATAGCGCGGACCCATCTGGATCGTGTGGTGATGCAGGTGCTCGTAGCGATGCCTCGTCCCGAAATACCAGACGAACACCCCCATCGAGTAGCGCGCATTTGCGAGCTTCCTCACCGTCCAGCGCTTCTTCGGAAGGTCTGCCAGCAAGGTGCCATAGGTATGGGCGGTGCAGGCATTGGAGACGACGATATCCGCTTTCAGGCGCGCACCATCGGCGAATTCCACGCCCGTCACGCGGCCATGTTCATGCAGGATGCGCGTCACATCCGTGCCGGGGCAGAGCGCATGTCCTTCCCCGCGCACGAGATCGGCAAGGCCGGCGACCACCGCGCCCGTTCCGCCCATCGCATAATGCACCCCGAATTCCCGTTCGAGATGCAGGATCAGCGCATAGACCGCAGTGACATTGAACGGATTGCCGCCAATGAAGAGCGGGTGGAAGCTCAGCGCCATCCTGAGGCGCTCGTCGGTCACGTGCCGGGCGACCATCTTGTAAAGCGAGCGATCCGCCCGCATCATCGCCATCTGCGGCACCGCTTTCAGCATATCCGTGACGTGCGAGAAGGGCCTTGCGGAAAGCTGTTCGTAGCCCACGCGATAGATTGCGGCGCTCTCCTTGAGGATCTTCGCATAACCCTCCGCCTCGCCCGGCGCGAAGGCGGCGATGCGCGCGCGCATCGTTTCCTCGTCGCCGCCCCAATCGAGATGCGAGCCATCCGCGAAGGTGATGCGATAGAAGGGGTCGAGCGGTTTCAGCGTGACATGATCCGCCATCCGCTTGCCGCAAAGGGCCCAGAGCTCCTCCAGCAGGTCCGGGGCGGTGATGAGCGTCGGGCCGCGATCGAAAGTGAAACCATCCTGCTTCAGCACGGTCGCGCGGCCGCCGGGTGTGTTGAGTCGATCGACCACCGTGACGCGATAGCCCCGTGCACCGAGCCGGATCGCGGCGGCCAAACCGCCAATCCCCGCGCCAATCACCACCGCGTGCGGGCGCAGCGGATAGGGCACCGGTGCCCTTTCGCGCGCAACAGGCGGGAGAAGTGATTGCAGGCCCATGGTGCTCTCCCTCAGCCCGTCCGCCGCAGGGCGACAGGCTTCGCGATGTCGTGAATCAGGGCTGCGATTTCCAGCGGGTTTTCCTCATGCGCGAGGTGCCCGCCCTCCTTCAGCCAATGCAGGTGAATGGCCGGGTGCCTGCGCTTCAGGTGCCGCGCATCCTCCGGCGAAATCGCCCTGTCGCCCTGCGCCACGATGAGATGGAGGCTCGCATGCAGATGCCCCAGCTCCTCGTTCAGCGGCACGAGGTCCCAGTTCGCCATCATGGTGATGGTGGATCGCAGATGCGCGTGCGACCGGAAAAGGCGCTGGTAAAGATCAAGCCCGCGCTGGTCGATTCGGGAGCCCGTCCCCTCCATCAGCCGACGGATCGCGCTCGCGTCGTTCGCCTGCCAGGCGAAGAAGCGCGGCACGAGCGGGTTCAAGGCAAAGAACCGCGCGAGGGAAGAGAAGGCTCGTCCCGCGCCACCGCCAAAGGGGCGCAAGGCCGCATTGAGACCGATGATCGCGTGCGGGTTGATCGCCCCGTCGAGCGCCATCCGAATGAGCAGGGCGCAGCCGGCGGAGTGGCCCACGGCATCCACCGGCTTCTCGCCGAGTTCCGCCACAAGCGAGCCCAGCAGCTTCGCCATGCCGGGCAGCGAGATTTCGGCCGAGCGCGGCATCTCCGTAAAGCCATGGCCGGGCAGATCGGGCGCGATCACCCGATAATCGCGTGCGAGCAGAGGCAGCAGGTCGCGCCAGGAATGGGTGGAAGCCCCCGTGCCGTGCAGCAGCAACAGCACCGGGCCCTTGCCCTCGACCTGCACGTGCCAGGTGATGCCGCCGGCCTTCACAAAGCGGCTGGCCTTGCGGTTCGGCCAGTCCTTGCCATCGCGAGCCCAATCCAGCGGCGCGTTCATGAGGCCCGCCTTTCCCGCTCCCGCCCCTGCAACGCGGAGACGGCGCTGACGAGCCTTTGCGGATCTGCCTGCGGCAGCGGCAGGTAGCGCGCCTGCATCGCGCGCGCCAGCGATGCCGCCTGTTCCGCAGGGCGGGCGGAGGTATCGATGACCATGATCGGCTGCCGCAATTCCGCGAGGCGACGGCCCGAGGCAAGCGCATCCTCCATCGCCTGAACGCGGCCGGGTGAGCCATCGCGGGCGATATTCGCGCGGCCATCGGTCATGAAGACGAGGAAGGGTGTCTGCCCCGCGCGCAGCACGGATTCGGCCGTCAGCCGCGCATTGTCGATGGCCGTGGCAAGCGGGGTGCCGCCGCCCCCGACCATCGCCGCGAGGGCGCGGGAGGCCCGCGTCAGCGCGCGCGTCGGCGGCAGGACGACATCCGCCTTCCGGCCGCGAAAGGCGATCAGCGCCACCTCGTCGCGGCGCACATAGCATTCGGCCAGCAGAAGCTGCACCGCGCCCTTCGCTTCCTGCAGGCGCTGGAGCGCGGAGGAACCGGAGGCATCGACGACAAAGATGGTGGTGGTGCGGCTGCGCGCCTTGCGCCGGACGATGCGGAAATCCTCGCGCCGCACGGCGATGCCCTGCACCGGCCCACCCGGCCCGTGGCGCAGCTTCTGCCAGGGGGCTGCGGCGCGCAAGGTATCGATGACGCTGAGGCGCGCGCCGGTGCGCGGATCGCCCGCCTTCGAGCCAAAGACACGTCCGCGCTCGCGCGCATTCTTCGCGGCCTGCCCGGTCGAGCCGGTGCGGCGCACGCGGAGCGCCCCCATCTTCGCGAGCAGGCTTTCGAGCAGCTTCGGCGGAAGGCTCGCGAGCGCCGTCTCGACCGGAATGTCCTGCGGGATATCATCGGGTTCGCGGCGCGGCTGGCTCTCGTCCGGCGGCGGAGGTTCATCCGGCTCGGCCGGCGCTTCGTCGGGCTTCTCGGCACTTTCCGGCAGGCACGTCGCGCGCGGGAGCATCGCGAGCGCGATGGCGTTGAGGATATCAACGCTTTCAATGCGCAAGCGACCCTCCAAGGCCGCAAGCACGCGGGCGATCGCCAGGGCCTGCAACGGCGTGCGCAAGGAGGGGATGCCGAGTTGCAGCGCGGCGGCACAGAGTTCCGCGAGATGGCGCGCCTCGGGCTGCACCTGCGGCAGCAGCACGCGCGCCTGCCGCACCGCTTCGGGCTTGCAGGGCTGGCCTGAGGCGGGCAGCACCGCGAGATCCAGGCAAAGACCGAGACGATCCGTCAGCGCGAGCGGCGGCGCCTCCCCCGGCTCGCCCTCGTCGCAGGCGATGAGCCCGAATTCGGCCGGGTTCAACTGCGCCAGGCCATCGCGCTCGGACCGCGCCTCGCCCGTATCCATCGCGCGGGTGATGAGGGCCGCGGCGGCGGCATCGAGCCTTTCGGCCATGGTCACCACCAGCACCCCGCCATGCGCCGTGGCAAGAAGGCCGGCCTCGCTCACGGGGCGGCCGGTCGCAAGGGTCGCCGAGAGATCAAGGCCGCCAAGCAACCGGGCCTCCGAAACGCCGGCCGGCACGCGCCGCCAGGGAATTTCCGGCGGCATGAGTTTGTTGAGTTCCGCGAGCCAGCGGTCCCGCGCCACGCCCGCCCCGGCGCGAAGCCACAACCCCCCGACAGCACGTGGCGCCACCGCGAGCACGGCGGCGGCCAGCCCCGCAAGGTCGCCGACCGAGGGAGCCGGTGCGGCGGGTTCGGCCCTCATGATTCGGCCTTTTCTTGCCCGGTCTTTTCTTGCCCGTTCTTTTCTTGCCCGAAGACTTCCTCGATCGCCCGTTCCACCCGCACGGCGGCGCGCGCTTCATCGAGCGGGTTGCGCCGCAGGCGATGCTGAAGCGCCATCACGCCCACGGCCTTCACATGCTCGCCCTCGACAGAGGCGGCCCCCTGCCAGGCGGCCATGGCACGCGCGGCGCGGATGAGCGTGAGTTCGCCACGCAGGCCATCAGTGCCGAGCGCAAGGCAGAGTTCGGTGGCCCGCCGCAGAGCTTGCTCGCTCACTGCCAGCATGGGCAGGCGGCGGCGCGCGGCGGCAATGCGCCGGCGCAGGGCGACATCCTTCGGCTTCCACCGGGCGCAGAACCCCTGGGGATCCCGGTCGAACGCATCGCGGCGGCGGATGACTTCGATGCGCGTTTCAAGATCGGTCGGCGTCACCACATCCAGCGAGAGGCCGAAGCGATCCAGCAATTGCGGGCGAAGCTCGCCCTCCTCCGGGTTGCCGGAGCCAATGAGCACGAAGCGGGCGGGATGACGGATCGAGAGGCCCTCGCGCTCCACCACGTTCTCGCCGGAGGCCGCGACGTCCAGCAGCACATCGACAAGGTGATCCTCGAGCAGGTTCACCTCGTCGATATAGAGATAGCCGCGATGCGCCTTGGCCAGAAGACCGGGCTGGAAGGCCTTTTCGCCCCGCGCCAGCGCCTTTTCGAGATCAAGCGCGCCGACGACGCGATCCTCGGTCGCGCCAAGCGGCAGATCCACCACCGGCACGGCGATCTCGACGCTGGCATCGAGCGATTTGCCCGGCCTCAGGCCACGGCAATGCTCGCAGGAATCGGCAGGCCGCCCCGGTTCGCAGGAATAGGGGCAGCCGGCGACAGCCCGCATCGGCGGCAGAAGAGCGGCGAGCGCGCGGATGGCGGTCGACTTGCCCGTGCCGCGATCGCCAAAGATCAGCACGCCGCCGATCGTGGGGTCGACGGTTGTCAGCAGCAGGGCGGTCTTCATCGCCTCCTGCCCGACAAGGGCGGAAAAGGGGTAGAGCGCGCGCCCCTTCGGCGCTTCGGCCTGCGGCTCGGGCGTGCGACGACGCGGACGGCTCACGGGCCGGAACCGCGGCGCCAGCTCCTCCATGGGCTCGGCAAGGCCGTAGCCGGTATTGCTCGACGGGTCTGGAGAGATCTTGAGAGCGGACATCGGCCTCTCCTAGGCGGGGGGATCGGTGAGGCGCAGGGGCAGGCGGAAGACCACGTCTTCCTCCACGCCCTTGAGTTCGGTGACGGTGACGGCGCGGAACTGCCGGAGATGCGCGATGGTCGCCTGGATAAGCTCTTCCGGCGCGGAAGCACCGGCCGAGAGCCCGAGGCGCGATATGCCGTCGAACCAGCGCATGTCGATGACCTCCGGCCCTTCCACGAGGCGGCTCGGCACGCCGAATTGCGCGCCGATTTCACGCAGGCGGCTGGAATTCGAGCTCGAGGGCGAGCCGATGACGAGGATCAGCTCGGCGCGGCCCGCCATTTCCATCACCGCGCCCTGGCGGTTCTGGGTCGCGTAGCAGATGTTGCGCGTCTCCGGCCCGAGAATGGCGGGGAAACGCGCCTTCAGCGCCGCGATGACCTCGCGCGTATCCTGCAGGCCGAGCGTGGTTTGGGTAATGTAGGCGATGCGGGCCTCATCCTGCACCACGAGCCCCGCGACCTCTTCCGGCTTCGCGATGACATGCAGGCGACCATCGATCTGCCCGCGCGTGCCTTCCACCTCGGCATGGCCGGCATGGCCGATGAGGATCACGTCATAGCCGTTCTCGGCATGGCGACGACCCTGCACATGCACCTTGTGCACCAGCGGGCAGGTGGCATCGATCACATCGAGATGGCGCTCATCCGCCGCGCGCTCGACCGTGCGTGAGACGCCATGAGCGGAAAAGATGGTTACAGCGCCTTCCGGGATTTCATCGACTTCCGAGACGAAAACCGCGCCCTTCTCGCGCAATTGCTCCACCACATGGGTGTTGTGGACGATCTCGTGGCGCACATAGACCGGTGCGCCATGAATCTCGAGCGCACGCTCGACGATCTCGATGGCGCGCACCACGCCCGCGCAGAATCCGCGCGGATTGGCGAGGAAAATCTCCAGCGGCGGCAGGGGCGAGCGTGCCTCAGCCACCGGCACGAAGGGAGCCGAATGAGCGGTCATGCTTCCTCCCTCTCATTGTGTGAAAAGCGGCGCATTTCCGCGCGTTTCGAGCGCTCCGCGAGCGAGATCAGCAGGCCGCTCGCGCCACCCTTGCGCTGGCGCGGCGCACGCGGTGTGACCATCTCGAGCGAGGCGCTCACGATGCCATCCTCATCAAGACCGGCCTCGGCATAGAGCCGCGCCGGGCTGTCCTGATCCTGGAAGCGATCCGGCAGGTGCAGCGCGCGGATCAGCAGCTTTTCGGGCAGCCAGGGCTGCGTGACGAGATGCTGGATGACATGGCCGCAGAAGCCGCCGATCGCGGCATCCTCCACCAGCAGCACGGCTTCATGCTCGCGCGCGAGCTGCTTCACGAGGGCCTTGTCAAAGGGCTTGGCAAAGCGCGCATCGGCCACCGTGACCGATAGGCCGATCGCCTCCAGCCGCTCGGCGGCTTTCAGGCACTCCCCAAGACGCGCGCCATAGGAGAGAATGGCAAGATCCGTGCCCTGCCGCAGCACGCGGCCCTTGCCGATGGGGAGCACCTGCCCGCGTTCGGGGAGTGCCACGCCGAGGCCATCGGCGCGGGGGTAGCGGAAGGCGATCGGCCCGGCATCATGGGCGGCCGCGGTCGCGACCATATGCACGAGTTCGGCCTCGTCGCCCGCCGCCATCAGCACCATGTTCGGCAGGCAACCCAAGGCCGCGACATCGAAGGCACCGGCATGGGTAGGACCATCCGCACCCACCAGCCCCGCGCGATCCATGGCGAAACGCACCGGCAGGTTCTGCAAGGCGACGTCGTGCATCACCTGATCATAGGCGCGCTGCAGGAAGGTGGAGTAGATCGCGCAGAACGGCTTCATGCCATCGCAGGCGAGGCCCGCCGCGAAGGTCACCGCATGTTGCTCGGCAATGCCGACATCGAAGAACCGCTCGGGAAAACGCTTCTCGAACAGATCCGTGCCCGTGCCGGACGGCATGGCGGCGGTGATCGCGATGATGCGCGCATCCCGCTCGGCCTCGGCGACCAAAGCCTGCCCGAACACCTTGGTGTAGGAGGGCGCGGCAGCGGCGGGCTTCATCTGCTTGCCGGTCGCAACATCGAAGGGCACGACGCCATGATAGCAATCGGCGCTCGCCTCGGCCGGGGCATAACCCTTGCCCTTGCGCGTCTTCACATGCAGGAGAATCGGGCCTCCGGCCTCGCGCGCCGCCCGCAAGGCGGGCAGCAGGCTCGCAAGATCATGCCCGTCCACCGGGCCGCGATATTCAAGACCCAAAGCGCCAAAGAGGCTGGCGGGCGTCTCGTCCGCCGCATTTCGGCCGCGCAGGGCGGTGAGATGCTCGGCCAGCGCACCAACCGGGGGAGCGATCGACATATCGTTGTCATTGAGCACAATCACGAGATCCGAGCGCAGCGAACCGACATTGTTCATCGCTTCGAACGCCATCCCGGCGGACATCGCGCCATCGCCAATCACGCAGACGATCTTGTGATCCCCTCCCTGCCGGTCGCGCGCCACGGCATAACCGAGAGCCGCGGAGATCGAGGTCGAGGTATGCGCGGCACCGAAGGCGTCGTAAGGGCTTTCATCGCGCCGCGTGAAGCCCGCGAGGCCGCCGCCCTGCCGCAGCGAGCGGATGCGGTTGCGCCGCCCGGTGAGAATCTTGTGCGGATAGCTCTGGTGGCCAACATCCCAGATGAGCACATCGCGCGGCGTTTCATAAACGCGATGCAGCGCGACGGTGAGTTCCACCACGCCGAGGCCCGCGCCGAGATGCCCGCCGGTTTCGGACACGGCATGGATCATCTCAAGCCGCAATTCATGCGCCAGCCGGGCGAGATCGCGCTCCGGCAAGGCGCGCAGATCGGCCGGAACCGTCACGCGATCCAGGATCGGAGTTGCGGGCTGCGGAGCATCCGGCATCATCGCCACCTCCCCGGAGTTGTTCCACGATCGAAACACTCGACTGTCAATTTATTTTGACATGTGCGGAGGCGCATGCAAGCGAAAAACGACAGACGCTCGCGGATTCCTGTTCAGCGGTCGGAACGATGAAGCCGACGCAGAAGATCCCAGCCATGGGCGATGCCGGCAAAGGCCAAAGCAAGGCCGCTCCACCTTGCCGGCGCCCCGAGCATCGCGAGGATGAGCGCGCCGATGAGTCCCGCGCCGGCACCGACGATCAGGAAAATGGTGAGCCTGGGCAGCGCCTGCGGCGAGCCGTTCCGCGCCATCCTCCAGAGCCAGACCAGCTCGGCCAGCAGGATCAGCAAAGCGATCACCGCCCCCGCAAAGACCAGTCCTGGCTCATTCATGCGTTGAGGCTCCGGAAAAGCGCCGCGAAAGGCGCGTTGAGCCCGACAATGGTCCAGTTGAGGAATGCCGCAAAGCTTACCCAGAGCAGATAGGGCAGCAACAGCACGCCAGACAATCGGGACAGCCTTCCACACAAGATCACAAGAGAAAGGATCGAAAGCCAGAGAAAGACGACTTCCACCAAGGCCCAATCCGGTCGCCTGAGCGTGAAGAACAACACGGACCAGAGGAAATTCAGCCCACCGTTCAGCGCGAAGGCCACGACGAGCCAGCGCCGCATGACGAGCGTTTCCGCTCGCCGCCAGGCCAGCACGGCGGCGATGACCGTGAGGATCGAAATCGTCGTCCAGGCCGGGCCGAACACCCAGCCCGGCGGCTGCCAGGCGGGCTTGCGCAAGGCCTCGTACCAGGGCCCGAGTATGGTCGCGAAGCCACCCGCGGCCATCACCACGACAGCTGCCAGCGTGGCGACAGCCACCTGCCGGGCGAGAGCCCCGCGCGCGTGCGTCATGCCCGGGCGAACCCCATCAAATGCCGGATATCATTCAGCAAGATGCGCATGTGAGTCATGAACCGGCCTCGCACCAGTGCCTTGTTCATGTAGGAATCCCAGGTGAGCTTCTGCACATCCGGATCCCGGCAGATCTTGACGAACTGCTCGCGGCGCTTGTCGTTCCGATACCAGAAATATTGCAGCAGCCCCAGGATCCAGAAGATGCGACCATGCGCCGCCATGAAGGCACGTCGAGCCTCGGAAAGCGCGCGGGCATCACCGGTTTCGAGCGCTTTGGCAACCGCTTTCGCAGCGAGACGGCCGCCGAGCATGGCGTAGTAGATGCCCTCGCCCGAAGCGGGCGCGACCACGCCGGCAGCATCGCCCGCGAGCAGCACGTCACGGCCATTGTCCCACCGCTTCAGGGGCTTCATGGGGATGGGCGCGCCTTCCTTGCGGATAGTCTCGAGTTCATCGAAGCCTGTCGCGCGACGCAACTCCGCGATGGAGCCGCGCAGCGAGAAACCTTTCTGCGCCGAGCCCGTGCCGATGCTGAAAGTCTCGCCATGCGGAAAGATCCAGCCATAGAAATCCGGCGAAACCTTGCCCTGATAGATCACATCGCAGCGCTCGTGATCGTAATGCGGCGAAGCCTGTTCCGGGGCCTTCACGATCTCATGGTAGGCGAAGACGAAGGGCACGCGCTTCACATCCGGAAGAGCCGCCGCTGCCACGCGGGAATTCGCGCCATCCGCGCCGATCACCATGCGGGCGCGCACGATGCGGTTTGGGGCTTGCGAGCCCTTCAGGGAATATTCGACGAGCGCCGTGCCATCGGCATCGCGCGAGACGCTTTCAAAGCTGCCGCGCACGCGCGTCGCGCCGGCCATCCGGGCCCGTTCGCGAAGCCATTCATCGAAGGTCGCGCGGTCGACCATGCCCACGAAACCATCCTCGATGGGCATGTCCACGCCGATCGCGGAGGGCGCGATCATGCGCGCCGAACGCACCTTCGCGACGAGCATATCCTCGGGGATGTCGAATTCGCGGATGCAGCAGGGCGGCACCGCGCCACCGCAAGGCTTGATGCGCGCCTGCGGATCGAGCAGCAGCACGGAACGGCCAGCCTCGGCCAGTTCCTTCGCGGCCGTTGCGCCCGAGGGGCCGCCGCCGACCACCACGACATCGAATTGGGAGCGGGTCTGATCGAGCATGGTCCCCTCCCCTTACCGGCCGAGTGCGAGGCCGGAGATATCCGGCTCCTTGCGGGGCTGTTCAGCCAGGCCTCGGGCCAGCCGCGATTGCCGCGCGATGCGATCGGCAAGCACGGCCGAGACGAGGAAGAGCACACCTTCCGCTGCGAAAACAACGGCATAGGCCGCAACCTGGGAGGCGATGAAGAACCGCGCGATATCTGCGGCCATCGCGCCAACCAGACCACCGGCACCAAAGGCGATGCCCTGCGCCGCGCCCCAGAGGCCCATGCGAATGCCAGCACGAGAGGGGTTGCCCTCATTCACCAGGCGCATCATCGCGCCGATCGCGGCGGCGGCAAACGCACCATTCGCAAGGCCAAGGAGGAACACATTCGGGCGAAACGGAAACCCCGTCCCGATGATGGCCGAAGCCACGAGGCCGGCCAGCGCCAGAGCCGAGGCAAGGCAGCCGCCGACGGTCCAGAAACGCGTCGTCGCGGCCTTGTGGCGGCTGAAAACCGTGCTCACGAGGCCAACCATGATCATCCCGGCGAGCACGCCGGCATGCTGCAGCCCCGCAAGCTTGGTCGTCTCGCCCGGCGTGAGGCCGAAGACCACCCCCGCGAAGGGTTCGAGGATCAGATCCTGCGCGCTGTAGGCGACCATCGAGAGGAAGATGAAGATCGCGAAGAGCCGGGAATGCGGCTCGGCCCACACTTCCGCAATCGCCTCCCTGAAGGGGATTTTCGGCTCGTCCTCGGCCTTCTGAAGCACACCCGCGCCTTCAACGCCCCAGACCGCGAGGCCGCTCACCAGGAAGGCCAGCGTGCTCACCGCGCCGGAGACAACAAGCAGGCGCGAGAAGGAGAAGGGATCGAGGAAATGCCCGGCGGTCGTCGCCGTGA
>Ga0068877_10003644_pt1 | contig 12188 bp, 10 predicted proteins | sample NOAtaG_FD_66437 | JGI IMG/M metagenome (GOLD analysis project Ga0068877, IMG submission 66437) | Freshwater lake microbial communities from Lake Erie, under a cyanobacterial bloom - NOAA_Erie_Diel6S_1000h metaG | ecosystem: Environmental > Aquatic > Freshwater > Lake | place: USA: Ohio, Lake... | reverse complement strand
GCAGGAGCAAGGCCCAACCGGGCAGTACCACCAGATTGGCAATACGAAAGAGATCATCCATGGATTACCGTCGTTTATCGTATACTAAGCGGCCGGATATCCAGGTACGCTGGACGTCGATCGTCCTGGTCTTAGCCTCGAAGCGGAACTCCACCAGATCGGCGCGCTCACCCGGATTGAGACCGCGCATGCGGCCGCCGAGCCTTCCGGCTCGCGCCGCGTTTATGGTGGCCATGGTAACGGCATCGCGTAGGCTCAGGCCGGCCAGCCGCATCAGGTTGGAGACACCGGCATCCATGCGCAAGGCGCTGCCCGCCAGGCGGTTGCCGTCCCGCAAGGTAACCTTGCCCGCCGGATGAAGCGTTACGGGAACCTCACCCAGTTGGTAGTCGCCGGGCTCGCAACCGGCGGGCATGACGGCGTCCGTCACGAGAACGCTTCGCTCGATTCCCTTGGCCCGCAAGGCCACTTTGAGGAACGAAGCGGGCAGATGGATGCCATCGGCAATGAAACTGGCGGTCAAACGATCCTCGGCCAGTTGTTCCCAAATGTAGTTTGGATGCCGCGGCAGGATGGCGTGAGCCCCATTGCCGAGATGCGTCGACATCGAGGCCCCGGCGCGAACAGCATCGGCGATCTGTTCGGCGGTGGCCTTGGTATGTCCAATGCTGACCACGACGCCTTCGCTCACCACCTGCTCGATGAAGCGCGCCGATCCTTCATATTCCGGGGACAGAGTGAGAAGGCGGATCTCGCCTTCGGCGGCGTCCTGCATGCGCCGCCATTCCTCGATGGCTGGCGGACGGCATTGGGCGACCGGGTGTGCTCCGCGCGGCCCGTCTTCGGCTGAAATGAAGGGACCCTCGGCATGGATCGCCTCAAAGACCTGACCGAGCGGCAGGCTGCGCTTAGCCCGGGCGAGGTTGCGGAAGGCGCCCTGCATATCGGCTTCCGAGCCGGTGATGACGGTGGGGAAAATTCTCGTTACGCCGGTTGCGAGTTGTACGTCGATCGAGCGCGCGATCTCCTCCAGCGGGGAGTGCGGCGAGCAATAGTCGACACCGGCAAAACCGTTGACCTGCAGGTCGATGAAGCCTGGGGCGAGATAAGTGTCGATGCCCTCAGTGGGACCTGTCCAGTCGTCCACGGTTTCGATCGCCTCGGAGAACTCGAGCAGCAGGGGAGAACCCGTGCGGTAGTCGAGGCCAAAACATTTGGTACTCATGCTGTTTTATTCACACCTTGTCCACAGAATCTTATCGCTAACCTTATCAAAACAAGACAAATAAAAGACGTGCAAAAACGCTTCAGCCGCACCTTTTCTCCTTGCCAGGCTTCGGGTGCGGCTGTTAAAACAGAGCAAGATCGTCGCTGCTCCCCGCGCCGTGCTGGAGAATCTCGGGGGAGGTGGCCAGCCCGGCAGGGGAGCAGAGCGGCGATCGAATTCCTTCTCGGCGGCTTATGTTTAGGGAACGGGTGTAAGCCAGCCGAATTCATCGGGCAAGGAACCGTCGACGATCCCAAAAAACTTCGTTTGAATCTGTTCCGTGATCGGACCGCGGCGGCCGGCGCCGATAGTAATACGGTCAATGCTGCGAATGGGGCTGACCTCGGCGGCAGTTCCAGTGAAGAAGACTTCGTCGGCAACGTAGAGCAGTTCGCGGGGAATGCCCAGCTCGACGATCGGATATCCCAGACCTTTGGCAATTTTGATGATGCTGTCGCGGGTGATCCCGGGCAGCACGCTGGTGGCGAGAGCCGGCGTGTAGATGACGCCGTCGCGGATCACGAAGATGTTTTCGCCCGAACCTTCACTGACAAAGCCATTGACATCGAGGGCGATTCCCTCGGAATAGCCATTGGCTTTGGCCTCCATGTTGATCAGCTGCGAATTGTTGTAGTTGCCGGCGCTCTTGGCGAGAGCGGGAAGGGTGTTCGGGGCCATGCGATTCCAACTGGACACGCAGACATCCACGCCTTCGGCAATGGCGTCCGCACCCAGATACTTGCCCCATTCCCAGCACGCAATGTAGCATTCCGTGGGGTTGGCCGAGCCATTGACGCCGATCACTCCGTAACCGCGCAAGACGATGGGGCGGAAGTAGCAACTCCGCATTTTGTTCACCTGCACCAGCTCGATCATCGCGTCGGCGATCTGCTTTTGGGTGAACTGGCTCATGTCGATCCGGTAGATCTTGGCCGAATCAAACATACGCCGCACATGCTCGTGTAAACGAAACACAGCGGGGCCTTGCCGCGTCTCATAACAGCGAACACCCTCGAAGACGGCGCTTCCGTAGCTGACTACATGGCTAAGGACATGGATCGTCGCGTCCTGCCAATTGATCAGTCTTCCGTTGTGCCAAATTTTTTCGGTGGGCTTCATGGGATTATTATAACTGTCACGCTTATGATCACCCGTCTTTTGACCGTCACCCTGCTGTGCGGAGCGATCCTCTGGGGCCAAGCCGCGAAGCTGAAAGAAATCAAGCCTGGCATGAATTTTTTCAAGCCGGATCAGGACATCCAGATGGGACGCGAGTATTCCCAGCAGATCGAGAAGGAAGTGGAGGTCCTGCCAACGGGGCCGTTGACGGAATACATTGCCTCGCTTGGGCAGAAGATTGCTTCGCAACCGCAGGCGGGCAAGTTTCCCTTCACCTTCAAGGTGGTCAACGATCCAACGATCAATGCCTTCGCCCTGCCGGGGGGACCGGTGTACATCAACACCGGGATTCTGTTGAACGCCGATAACGAAGGACAGTTGATGGGCGTGATTGCCCATGAGGTTTCGCACATCACCTTGCGGCACAGCACGAATCAGGTGAGCCGTAGCATGATGATCCAGATTCCGGCGATGCTGGCGGGAGCCTATGGCCAAAGTAAGGGCGGCCTGTCCGGCATGTTGGCCCAATTGGGTGTCGGTCTTGGCGCGAATGGTCTGCTCATGAAGTTTTCCCGGGGAGCCGAGCAGCAGGCGGACTTGCTGGGAGCAAGGATGATGGCCCAGGTCGGATACAACCCGATTGAGATGGCCCGCTTCTTTGAAACATTAGAAGCGCAAAGCGGAGGCAAATCGGGCCCGAGCTTTTTCTCGTCTCACCCCAACCCGGGCAACCGCAGCAAGTATGTGAGCGAGGAAGTTACCTTGCTGCCGCAGCGGGACTTTAGCGCGGACACGGGCAAATTCCAGCGAATGAAGCAATTGGCCAAAGCCCTGCCTGAGCCGAAGAAGAAGATGGGCCAGGGTGGGGGACAGCCGCCGGCTCAACCGCCGCAGAACCCCGATGGCTCAAGGACATGGAAAGGAGATGGGTTCAAGATCAACTATCCGGGGGCTTGGCTCGGGCTTGGGGAACCGAATGCACCCACCGTTACACTGGCGCCGCGCGAGGGTGTGCGCCAGGAGAACAACAGTGCTCCCCAGATCGGACTGGGAGTGATCGTAGCCCGCTATGAAGACGATGACAGCCGATTCAATCACCGCGAGGATACATTGCGCCTGGTGCAACAGATTCAGCAACAGAATGCCAGCATGAGCCGGACGCAGCCGCAACTGGATCAACATCAATTGAATGGACGAAACGTTTTTGTGGTCCGTCTGACGTCGAAATCACCGCTCGACGGCGGCAACGAAGTGGATACGCTGGTCACGATGGAACACCGGGGCGGCATGATGTATCTGGTATTCATAGCGCCCGAGCGGCAGATGCAAAGCGTTCAGCGCGACTTCGACAATATCCTCAACTCGCTGGTGCTGCAATAATCGACGCGATTCTGTTCGACTTCGACGGCACGCTGGTCGATAGCGAACCATTGCACTTTGAATGCTGGTCGGAGATTCTCACGCCATTTGGCATTCGTCTGAACTGGGAGGAATACGCCCGCAATTGCATCGGCGTTTCCGACCGGGCCATGATCCGGCAGTTGGCGGCCGAAGTGGGAATTGACTTCGAGACGCTCTATGCGCAATACCCGCGCAAGAAGCAACTGCTGCACGACCGAATGGTGGCGGCGCCGCCGATGCCCGAAGCAGTCAGGCAAGTCCTCAAGGAGTGTTTGCCCTTACCGATTGGACTGGTCACCTCGAGTGGACGCCTTGAAGTGGAGCCGGTGCTCGAAACACTGGGAGTGAGAGAGCTGTTTTCGACAGCGGTATTCGGCGAGGATGTCAGCCGGCTCAAGCCCGACCCCGAGCCTTATCTGCTGGCGGCACGGCGGATGGGGGTGGCTTCGCCGCTGGTGTTTGAGGATTCAGCGGCAGGCTTGGCCAGCGCGCGTGCTGCCGGCTTTGAAGCCATCGAGGTCGTTCATCCGGAATCGCTTCCGGCACTGCTCCAGCAAGCGCTTCGGCGCTAAACTGGAGAATTCCCATGGAATTTGAAAAAGTGTATGAGCCGCAGCGCTTTGAACAGCGCTGGGCTGACTGGTGGGTGGATTCCCGTCTTTATGCCGCCGACTCTGAGAGCGCGAAACCGGTATTCAGCCTTTGCATTCCTCCGCCGAACGTGACCGGCAACTTGCATATGGGCCACATGCTCGAGCACACGATGATCGACATGGTGGTGCGCTGGCGCCGCATGAGCGGCTACAACACGCTGTGGCTGCCTGGCACGGACCATGCCGGCATCGCCACGCAGATGGTGGTGGAACGGCAACTGGCCAAGGATGGCGGATCCCGCCATGATCTGGGCCGGGAGCAGTTTGAGGAACGCGTCTGGCAGTGGAAGGCGGAATCGGGCGGCGCGATTGTGCGTCAGATGAAAACCGTAGGCGTCAGCTGCGATTGGACGCGGGAGCGATTCACGCTCGACCCCGGGCTATCGCGGGCGGTGCGCGAGGTGTTCTGCGGATTGCATGAGCGGGGACTGGTTTATCGCGGCGAGCGGATGGTGAACTGGTGTCCCCGCTGTGGCACGGCGCTGTCGGACCTCGAAGTCAAGCACGAGGACAGCGAGGGCAACCTCTGGCATATCCGCTATCCGGTGACCGGGAGCGATGAATATCTGATCGTGGCGACCACGCGGCCGGAAACGATGCTGGGGGACACGGCCGTCGCCATTCACCCAGAAGACGAGCGTTATTTGCACCTGCACGGCAAGACCGTGCGGTTGCCGCTGCTCGACCGCGAGATTCCGATCATCCTGGACGGGATGGCGGATCCGCGGTTTGGCACAGGCGTCGTGAAGGTGACGCCGGCGCATGACCCGAATGACTTTGAAGCCGGCCAGCGCCACAAATTGCCCTCGATCCAGGTGATCGGCGAAGACGCCCGCATCAACGCCAACGGTGGCAGCTACGCGGGCCTCGAACGGTATGAGGCGCGCAAGAAGATTATCGATGACCTGAAGGCCCTTGGTCTGCTCGATCGCATCGAGCCCCATCGGCTGAGCGCCGGCAAGTGTGAGCGCTGCCAGACGGTCGTCGAGCCGCTGGTGTCCAAGCAATGGTTCGTCAACATGAAGCCCCTGGCGGACAAGGCGATCGCCGCCGTGGAACAAGGCCGTACGACGATTGAACCGGAACAGAGCCGGACGGTGTTTTTTCACTGGATGCGCAACATCCGCGATTGGTGCGTCAGCCGGCAGTTGTGGTGGGGACACCGCATCCCTGCTTGGCACTGTGGCGCCTGCGGCGAGGCAACGGTGGCACGGGAGACGCCGGCGGCCTGCGTTCATTGTGGCAGCACGGATCTGACCCAGGACAAGGACGTGCTCGATACCTGGTTCAGCTCCGGGTTGTGGCCTTTTTCGACTCTCGGCTGGCCGGACCAGACAGAAGATCTGAAGAAGTATTACCCGACGACGCTGATGATCATGGGCTACGAGATCCTGTTCTTCTGGTGCGCGCGCATGATGATGCTCGGCCTTGAGTTCATGGGCGATGTGCCATTCCGCCACGTCCACATACACGGGATTGTGCGTGACGCCCAGGGCAAGAAGATGTCGAAGACGCGCGGCAACACGGTGGATCCGCTCGAGATCACGGCCCGCTACGGGACCGACGCCGTCCGCATGGCGCTGTTGACGGCGTGCACGCCCGGCTCGGACATCCTTTGGACCGAGGATAAGCTGCCGAGTTCCCGCGGTTTTGCCAACAAGATCTGGAACGCTTCCCGTTTTCTGTTTTTGAATATGGACAAGGCGGGCATCACCCCGCACATTCCCGCCGCGAGCGAGCCTCGCTTTCTCGAGGAGCGCTGGATCCAATCGCGGCTGAATGACGCGGCCCGGGCGGCAAACGAAGCCATTGCCGCCAACCGATACCATGAAGCGGCTCAAACCATGTGGCATTTCTTCTGGGACGATTTTTGCGATTGGTACATCGAGATGATCAAGCTGCGCTTCCAGGACGAGGCGAACCGCGAGAGTCTCTGGGCCAATCTTCTGGGCACCTACGAGAAGGCCCTGCGGCTGCTGCACCCCGCGATGCCATTTCTCACCGAGGAATTGTGGCAGAGGCTGCGGGGCAGCGATTCGCCCGTCAGCATTTCCGTGACGGATTATCCGGTTTATGAAGCCCGGTTCGCGGACCGGGAAGCGGAAGCCGACATGGCGATCCTGCAGGAGGAAATCCGCCGTGCGCGCAACGAAAAAGCTGCCAAGCAGTTGGACCCGAAGCAGGAGATTGCCGGCCTGCTGCGGGGCGACGGCAGGGAATTCGCCGTGCTTGCGGCAAATCAGGAAGTGTTCCGGCGCTTGGCCGGCGTAGGCCTTCGCTTTGAGGCGGAGCCGGGCGCCAAGGGTGTTCAACTTACTCTGGAGGCTCCGGCGGGCCAAGCCGATGCGCTGCGCAAGCGACTCGAGAAGGATATCGAGCAACTCGAAAAAGTCATTGCCAACACCCAGCGGCAATTGGGCGATGAGAAGTTCCTCGGCAAAGCCCCGGCCCATATCATCGACGGCATGAAGGGAAAGCTGGTTGAATATGAGGCGCAACTGGCCAAGAACCGGGAGGCATTGAGTGCGCTCTGACTGGCGCCATCCAGAGATTGTCAACGCCGTGGAGCGGGCTCTGGCCGAGGACATCGGCAGCGGTGACATCACCACACAGCTCACCGTAGCGGCCGGGCGGCGGGCACGCGGAAAGTTTTTCGCGCGCGACACCATGGTGCTGGCCGGTATTGAATTGTTGCCGTTGATCTATGAGTTGCGCGGAGGAGTGGATCAGCTCACGCTGCATGCCGCCTCCGGGGACCACTGCGGCCCGGGGCAAGTAATCGCGGAAGTCGAGGGATTGGCCGCGACGCTGCTCGAATGCGAGCGAACCGCGCTCAACTTCATGCAGCGGCTGAGTGGGGTGGCGACGCTGGCGTCCCGCTTCGCCGCCGAGGTTGCGCACACGCGCTGCCAGGTGCTCGATACACGCAAGACGACACCCGGTCTGCGCCGGGTCGAAAAACTGGCTTCCGCGGCCGGTGGCGTCACCAACCATCGCATGGGGCTGTTCGACGCCATTCTGATCAAGAACAACCACATTGCCGCGGCGGGGGGAGTACGGGCGGCGCTTGAGGCTTCCCTGCCCCATGGTCTTCCGGTGGAGATTGAAGTGAGAACGCGCGAGGAACTCGATGAAGCTCTGGCCAACGGGGCCACTCGCCTGCTGCTCGACAATCTCAGTCCGGCCGAGGCGCGGGAGTGGATCGCCTATATCGCTGGCCGCGCCAGTTGTGAGATATCGGGCGGCGTTACCTTGGCTACGGTGCGCGCCTACGCCGAAGCCGGCGCGGATTTTGTATCGAGCGGCGCCATCACGCATTCAGCCGTGTCGATGGACCTCAACTTCCGGCTGGAGTTGCTTTGAGCCTGGTGCACTGGCACGACTCGCTGCCGAGCACGATGAGCGAGGCGGCGCGGTTGGCGAGCCTGGGAGCACCGCACGGCTCCGTTGTGGCTGCCCGGCAGCAGACGGCCGGGATGGGGCGCCATGGCCGGCAATGGTTGAGTCCGCCCGGGCATGGGCTTTATTGCACGTTCATTCTTCGTCCGGCTCAACCGCTCGGCCTGACACTCGGCTTGGGCGTGGCGGTGCGCGAGGCACTGGCGCCGCATGCCGGAGCCGAGCTCGATCTGCGCTGGCCGAACGATGTGCTCTGGCGTGAGCGAAAACTCTGTGGCATCCTCGCCCGGATGGAGCACGGCGCTTTGCTGGCGGGCATCGGGATCAATCTCAATCAGACGGAGTTTCCCGCCGGCTTGCGCACGCCCGCCGTTTCCCTGCGGCAGATTCGCAATCAAACATTTCGGGCCGAGGATGTCTTAGACCTGATTGCCCCGTCAGTGGAGGAAGTCAGCGCCCTGCCGCTGGGTGAACAGCTCAGACTCTTTGTCCGCTTCTCGAGCTACGCCGTGGGGCGGCGGGTTCGGATAGAGAATGAAGGAACGGCCCTCGTTGGCGTTACCGACGGGCTCGACGAGGCAGGTTTCTTGATGATTCGAAAGGAGGATGGTTCGCGCGAGGCGGTTTATGCCGGCAGTGTGCGTCCCCTTGACTGATTATGCTTCTAGCCATTGACGCGGGAAACACCAACATTACCGTGGGCGTATTTGACGGATCGGCGCTGGTTGCGAGCTGGCGGCTGCGCACGATTCGGGAGCAGACAGCGGATGAATGGGGCATCAGCCTGCGCAGTCTGTTTCGGGTGGGCGAGCTCGACGCCGCCTCGATCTCCGGGGTGGCCATCTCGAGCGTGGTTCCGCCGCTTGACCGTCAACTGGCGGAAATGGCCGACCGCTACTTTCACTGCCAGGCTTTGTTTGTCAGCGTGGATGTCGACCTGGGCCTGCGGGTAGCGATCGACAACCCGCGCGAGGCGGGCGCCGACCGATTGGCCAACGCGGCGGCCGCGTTTCATAAATATGGTGGCCCTTGCGTGGTCGTGGATCTCGGCACGGCGATTAACTTCGATGTCGTCAGCGAGCGGGGCGACTTTGTCGGTGGCGTCATTTGTCCCGGTATCGGCATTGCGATCAGCGGCTTGTTCGAAAAAGCGGCCCGCCTGCCGCTGGTGGATTTCCGCGAACCGAAATCGCTGATCGGCAAGAATACGGTCGATTGCATCCAGAGCGGGCTTTACTACTCGACGATCAGCACGATTGACGGGGTCTTGGAGCGGCTGAAGGCGGAGTTGGGGGAATCAACGCGGGTGATCGGTACCGGAGGACAGGCCAAGCTGATCGTCGCGGGATCACGACATTTAAAGCAGGTTGATGAGGATTTGACTCTCGATGGCGTGCGTCTGATCTGGGAGCGCCATGCAAGAAGAGCCGTTTAATTACTTCAACTACTTCACGGAGATTGAGGATCATTTCCGCGCTGCCCGCGGCACCGGTCTGTTCCTGTTGTCTCCGCTCGATTGGGCTCTGATCGAAACCTGGAAGGATAATGGAATCCCGCTCGAGGCGGTGCTGCGCGGCATCGAACGGGCTTTTGAGAAGCGGCGCGGGGGCAAGGGGCAATCCACACTGGTAAACTCGCTAGCCTACTGCGCGCAGGCGGTGATGGAGGAAGCCCGTCGCGCCGAGACTCCGCGTGAGCAAAAGGCCGTCAGTGCACCTTTTGAACAAAGTCAACTGGCGGGCCATCTGCGGGGGGCGGCCGGACGCCTGGGAGAAGGCTATGAGTCTGTTCGCGCCGGTTTGGAATCGTTGGCCGCGGGGGCAGAGGAGTGGATGGACCGGTTAGAGGAGTTGGAACAACGCCTATCGACGCTCGAGGAGATGATGCTGGCCGTGGCCCGCGGCCGCCAGACCGAGGAGCATCTTCTCGCCGCCCGCAAGCACCTGGACAGCCAGCTCAAGCCATACCGCGGGAAGATGAGCGCCGCCGAACTGATGCTGATCGAAAGAAAGTTTCTCGATCAGCGGCTGTTGGAAGATGCGGGGCTGCCGCGGCTTAGTCTCTTTTACCTGATCTGATACTGTCCTAGCCCCGGCGAGCCAACGGGAAAAGGTCGTAGCTGGACAAAATGCGTGTCGGCCAACTTCGCCTGGAGTCAGCTTCAGGCTGCCAGGGGAGGAGCAGCGAACCGCCCGGCCCAGCTGTTCGGTTGCGCCGGTTTGGATCCAGATCGAGGCAAATTGGCGGCGCTTCGTCAAATCGAAACGGCAGCTTCCCAGATCTTCGGGAAAGCATTCCGGTGCGGGAGGCGAAAACAAACTTACAACAGGATCGCATCGATTTCAGATTCTATTCGCATCTCCAGACGCATGAACAAAAAACGCCTATCGCGGGCGGATCGCCGGCGGGAATCAGTGATTATCGTTCCGGTGGCGAAAACAGCGGGAGGGTTGTTTCTGAGAGCTTTTTCGGACTCCACATAAAAGTTCTCAATGACCCACGAGGAACCAATTGATTTCGCCGTCCAAGAACCGGCTCAGGTCTTTCTCCGCGGGCAGGCGGCAGATCGCCCGTTTGCCAAACCAGCGGTAGCGATTACGCGCGATCCAGGCATAGCTCCAATCAAGGACCGGCGCCGGTACCAGCGAAAAAATCCGGAAAAGGCGCCAGGGCCAGCCCAGGCGGCCGGCGATCCGCAGACAAGCTTTGGACTGGGCATGTACGCCCTGCTCATCGACGAGGATGACGCTGTCGGGCAGATTGGGATAAGCGGCCAGCACTTGTCTGCCAGCGGGGGATTGCAAGCTCGCGAAGCGAAAGACCCCAGCCGGATCCCGGTTGAGAACCCAGTTCACCATGGCGCCGCAAAAGTTGCAAACACCATCGAACAGGATCACGGGCCGGAAGGTCTGCTCCATGTCTATTGGATGCAGCGGCGGGCCGCCGGATCCCCCCAAATCGCGTTGTAATAGGGAATGATGAGAACATTGGTGCTCGCGCTGGCTGCCGCCGGAATCATTTCCGCGCAAACCGCAAAGGAGGTTGCCCTACCGGTGTCGGCGGAGTGGGTCGATACGGGAATCAAGCTGGATACGGGGGATGCTTATTCAATCGAGGTCCTTGGGCAGATCATGCTGCGGGGCCCCAAGGGCGAAGATCAGCCGGCTAGTCCGGCGGGACTTGCCCGCGGCTTTCGGGATCTGATCCGCATGCTGCCACTGAATTCCGGCGGTCGCGGCGCGGTGATTGGCCGCATCGGGGATCGCGAAACCTCACAGCCCTTTCTCGTCGGGCCCAGGCGGGACGGAGAAGCCGCGCTCGGAGGCAATCTATTTCTTGCCTTGAATCTCGGAGGCGGGGAGGCTGGATCGGGTTCATTCCGAGCACGCATCACGATTCGCAAGGCGCCCCCCCGGCCGCGGGGAAGCGCCGATACCCCGATTGTGGAACTCACGCAGGCGGAATTGGACCGCCTGCCGACCCGCGTGGAAGATGCCGAAGGAACACTGGGAGACCGCGTGAATTTCCTCATCGTTGGCAGTGAAGCGGTGGTAACAACAGCGCTCAAGTCGGCCGGCTGGGTGCAGGTGGATCGCAATGTCAAATCGTCGGTGATCAACGCGGTGCTGATCAGTATGTCGAAGCAGGCCTATCTGACGCTGCCGATGAGCGAGTTGATGATGTTCGGCCGCGGGCAGGACTTTGGTTTTGCGCATGCCGTACCCTTTGTCGTGGTCGCGCAACGGCATCACTTCCGCATCTGGCGCGCGCCGTTCCAGGTGAACGGAACAGATGTCTGGGTTGGCGCCGGCACGCACGATATCGGCTTTGAAAAAGACCAGCGCAACGGCAGCGTCACCCATAAGATCGACCCCGACACGGACAAGGAACGCGACTACATCGGCCAATCCCTCGAGGAGAGCGGACTGGTGCTGCGCAAGACCTACATGACGCACAAGACGCCGGTGAAGGAGGCCAAGACCGCGCATGGCGCCAGTTTCTTCTCCGATGGACGCACACTGATTGTTTATCTCGAACAGAAGAGGAATGAAAATGCTGTCCGCTTTTCCAATCTCTTCTGCAGCGTGCTGAAGAAGAACCCGGATGGCGGGGAATGGGGGCCCTGCGACGAGTACATCGAGACAGCCCCCGAACGGGAGGTGGAACTGAAGCCGATTTCACGGGATTACCGCATCTTGATCGTTCCTGGGATTTTCTCCAGCTGCGCCTCCGATGCACCCGCTTTCGAGCGCGGCAGAGCCTATCTGCGGGAGGCGTACGGCGTTGATGTGGACTTGCTCAACATTCCCAACAATTCGAGCGAAGACAATGCGCGCCAGATTGCCGCT
>Ga0068877_10003641_pt1 | contig 12193 bp, 10 predicted proteins | sample NOAtaG_FD_66437 | JGI IMG/M metagenome (GOLD analysis project Ga0068877, IMG submission 66437) | Freshwater lake microbial communities from Lake Erie, under a cyanobacterial bloom - NOAA_Erie_Diel6S_1000h metaG | ecosystem: Environmental > Aquatic > Freshwater > Lake | place: USA: Ohio, Lake... | reverse complement strand
GGGCGCGCTCATCCGTGCATGCCCGCGCGGATGCGGGGGTCGATCCACATCAGGATGAGGTCCGAGATGAAGGTGCCGATCACGGTGAGGATCCCGAGCAGGAGGACGATCGTGCCGGCGAGGAACATGTCCTGCGCGATCAGCGAGCGGAGCAGGAGCGGCCCGACCGTCGGCAGCGACAGCACGAGCGAGACCACGATCGAGCCCGACACGACGAAGGGCAGCAGGTAGCCGATCGTGCTCGCGAAGGGGTTGAGCGCGGCGCGCACCGGGTACTTCATGATCACGCGCCACTCCGCGAGGCCGCGCGCGCGCGCGGTCGTCACGTAGGGGCGGCGCAGCTCGTCGAGGAGGTTGGCGCGCATGATCCGGATCAGCTGCGCCGTGCCGGCCAGGGCGAGGATCGTCGCCGGCAGCGGCAGGTGCTTGGCCATGTCCCAGGCCTTGGCCCAGGACCATGCCGCGAGCTGGTACTCGGCGGAGAACAGGCCGCCGATGTTCAGGTCGAACAGCTTGAAGCCGAAGTACATGATGATCAGCGCGAGCAGGAAGTTCGGGACCGCGAGGCCCACGAAGCCCACGAAGGTGAAGATGTAGTCGGCGATCGAGTACTGGCGCACGGCCGAGTAGATGCCGATCGGCAGCGCGATGCCCCAGGTGATGAGGATGGCGGCGAGCGAGATGACTATGGTCATCCAGAGGCGGTCCCCGATCACCTCGAGGACGGGGCGGCCCCATTCCATCGACATGCCGAAGTCGCCACGCGAGATCTGGCTGATCCATTTCGCGTACTGGACCCAGATCGGCTTGTCGAGGCCGTACTGCTCGCGCAGCGCCTGCGCCTCGGCGGCGCCGACGGCGGAGCCCGAGGAGGCGAGGTTGGTGATGTAGGTATCGACGAAGTCACCCGGCGGAAGCTGGATGATCACGAAGGAGACGACGGAGATCGCCCAGATCGTGACCAGCGCGAGGCCGAGGCGCTGGAGGATGTAGGTCACCATGGGCAGGCCAGCCCGCGGAGGTCATCCGCGGGCTGTCCCGTTCCGGTGCGTGCCGGGACGTGGGTCAATTCTTGTAGAACCACGTCTCGGGATGGGCGCCACCCGGCGTCCGGCAGTGCTGCGCGATGCAGTTGCGGGACGGGATGTTGCCCAGCCGGTTGCTCACCAGGCGCACGCCCATCAGCGCCGAGGACTGGCCCACGGTGCCGATGCCGTACTGCTGGTCGATCTCGATCTTCCAGATCTCCTGGGCCGTCCTGATGCGGTCCTCGGTCTTCTGCCCGGCGGCCGAGCGGAAGAGGTCGAAGATCTTCAGGATGTTCGGGTCCTCGGGCTTCTTGCCCTGGGCCCCGCCGGACGCGAACCACTTGCCGTACTCGGGGCCCATGAAGGCCTCGCTCGGCGGCGCCTCGACCGGGATCGCATGGCGCGGGAACAGGTAGAGCAGCTCGGTGCCGCCGTTGTTCCACACCATGATCTGGTGCTCGTTGTTGAAGGTGCGTGTCATGGCCAGCGTGCGCTCGGTGTCGCGCACGTCGGCCTGGATGCCCACCTTCGCCCACTGGTCGGCGACCATCTCCGAGATCTTCGGCCAGGGCAGGAAGGCCTGCACCGCCTGGATCTGGAGCCGCAGCCGCTGGCCGTTGTCGGTACGCAGGCGGAAGCCCTGCGCGTCCTTCCTCGAGAGCCCGATGCGGTCGAGCATCTCGTTGGCCTGCTTCTGGTCGAAGGTCGACCACTTCTCGCGCCAGCCCTGGCCCGGGAAGTAGGGAAGGGCCTCGCCGGGCGCGGTGGAGCCGGGGACGGCGACGCCGAGCCAGAAGGCCTCGTTGAGCTGCTTGCGGTCGAGGGCGAGCGACAGCGCGCGGCGGAAGTCCACGTTGCGCAGCCACTTCGCGATCTCGGGATCCGCGTCGTAGCTCTGGTTGAAGTAGTAGACCGCGTCGGAGCCATTGAGCGCGAGGTCCAGGTGGACCTTGTAGCGGCCGCGCGCCTGGTTCTCGAGGATCACCGGCAGCTTGCCGATGTCGATGTGGCGCTCCTGCAGGTCGTACTCGCCGGCCATCGCGCGCAGGTTCAGCACCTCGAGGTTCTCGGCCAGCGTCATGACGACGCCGTCGAGGTAGGGGAGCTGGTTGCCCGCGGTGTCGACCGCCCAGTAGTACGGGTTGCGCTCCATGACCCAGGTCGCGCGGTTGATCGGCTGCACCGTCTTGAACGGGCCGAGCACCGGCAGCTCGGGATTGAGCGTCCAGTCCTTCTTGAAGTGCAGGCGCGCGACCCAGTTGTCATAGCCCTCGGCCTTCGCCGCGGCGTTCGCCGCGTCGACGCCGCCCTGCACGTACTTCGGCAGGAACTGCTTGAGGTAGTGGGCCGGGGCGTAGGCGCCGTGGCTGCGCTTGTCCGACTGGCGGACGGCCTGGCCGCCGCCGATCAGCGTGTCGCCGGCCATCAGGTCCTCGAACAGGTAGAACGGCACGTCGAACTCGAAGTTCACCGTGAAGTCGTCCACCTTGACGATGCGCCCGGGCTTGCCCTGCGGCGACATGTCGGGGATCGGCGTCGGGACGATGTCCTTGTTGCCGTAGATGTCCTCGAACCAGAAGACGAAGTCGTTCGCGGTCATCGGCGTGCCGTCGGACCAGCGCAGGCCGCGGCGCAGGTTGAGCGTGAAGGTCTTGCCGTCGTCGCTCATCTTCCATCCCTTCGCGAGGGACGGGTTCGGCTTGGCGCCGGTGTGGTCGACGAGGATCGGGCGGTCGGAGGCGTTGATGCGGTTGCCGTTCTCGTTGTCGCCCGGGCCCGTGAAGCCGCGGCGCCAGACGCCGCCGTACTTCCCGGTCTCCTGCACCGGCTTGATGACCATCAGGTCCTGCGGAAGGCGGTCCTTCACCGCGGGCAGCTTGCCCTGCCTCACGAGCTCGGCCAGCTGGGGCGCCTCGTTGAAGGCCTTCGGCCACTGGGCCTGGTCGGTGATGATCGTGATGCCTTCCGGCTTGCCTACGAGCCCGGACTGCGACAGCGCGCTCTGGGCCTTCGCCTCGAGCGCGGGCAGCAGCGAGATCGCGAGGGCCGTGCCCAGCGCGAGGCGCGCCAGGAATTGCCTGCGAGATTTCATGCGTCCTCCCTTTCCCGGCGGCCAGGCGGCCGTCCGGACCGGCGGGAGTAGACCGACTCCGGCGCGGGAGCGTCAAGCAAAAGGGCATGGCGAAGCATTGGGCATCGCCGCGCCGGTCGCATAGATTGCGCCGCGGTCGCGGGCGCAATTCCATCCCCCGCGCATGGCCATGGAGCAGCAGATGGGCAGGAAGATGAAGCGGGTCTTGATCACCGGCGCGGCCGGCGGCATCGGCACGAGCCTGCGGGGGCTGCTGCGCGGCGCCTATCCCGAGCTGGTGCTGAGCGACCGGGTCGCGCCCGCCGACCTCGCGCCGGACGAGCGATTCGTGGCCGCCGACCTCGCCGACCTCGCCCAGGTCGAGTCGATCTGCGAGGGCGTCGACGGTATCGTCCACCTCGGCGGTCGCAGCGTCGAGGACAGCTGGGAGGAGATCCATCCCGCCAACATCGTCGGCTGCTACAACCTCTACGAGGCGGCGCGACGCAAGGGCGTGAAGCGCGTGATCTTCGCCTCGACCAACCACGTCGTCGGCTTCTACCGGCGCACCCGCCGGATCGACAACCGCGTGCAGCCGCGGCCCGACAGCCGCTACGGCGTCAGCAAGGCCTATGGCGAGGCGCTCGCCGCGCTCTACGCCGACAAGTACGGCGTAGAGAGCCTGTGCGTGCGCATCGGCAACTACGGCGACAAGCCGCTCGACAAGCGCCGCCTCAGCATGTGGCTCAGCCCGCGCGACTTCGTGCAACTGGTGCGCATCGGGCTCGAGCACCCGGAGATCCACTTCGAGATCGTCTACGGCTCCTCGCATTGCGAGCGCGCCTGGTGGGACAATTCGAACGCCGAGCGGCTCGGCTATCGCCCGCAGGACGTCGCCGAGGACCACCGCGACGCGGCGCTCGCCGCCACGGCGGCCAATCCCGAGAGCGAGGTCTCCGCGACCTTCATCGGCGGCATGTTCTGCGACATGGAGTTCAAGGGCGACCTCGACCGCATCCGCTGACGCGATGGCCCCGCGCCCGCACCGTGCCGTCTTCGTCTCGCACGGCGCGCCGACGATCGTGCTCGACGGCTCGCCCGCCGCGCGCTTCCTCGCGGGGCTCGGCGCCGCGCTCGGCAGGCCGCGCGCGATCGTCGTCGCGACCGCGCACTGGACGACGCGGCGGCCCGCGGTCTCGACGGCCCCGCGGCCGGCGACGATCCACGACTTCGGCAACTTCGACGACCGCCTGTTCGAGATGCGCTACCCGGCGCCAGGCGACCCCGCGCTCGCGGCCGAGGTCGCGCGGAGGATCGGCGCGGCGGGCATGGAATGCGACGTCGACCCGGGGCGCGGCTTCGACCACGGCGCCTGGACGCCGCTGATGCTGATGTACCCCGACGCGGATATCCCGGTGGTCAGCCTCTCGGTCCAGCCGCACGAGGACGCGGCGCACCATTTCGCGCTCGGCCGCGCGCTGGCCGGGCTGGCGGCGGAGGACGTGCTGGTCCTCGGTTCCGGCTCGGCGACGCACGACCTCCGGCGCTTCCGCGGCCAGGGCATCGACGCCACGCCCGTCGACGACGCACGCCGCTTCTCCGGCTGGCTGCGCCGCGCCGCCGAGGAGGGCGACGAGGCGGCGATCGCCGCCGTCTGGGAGGCGCCCGACGCGCTGTCCAGCCACCCGACCACCGAGCACCTCTATCCCTTCCACGTCGCGTTCGGCGCGGGGCAGGGGCGCGGCGAACTGCTCCACCATTCCTTCGCCTACGGCATCCTCGCGCTCGACGCCTACGGCTTCGGCGGCGCCCGGGCCGCCTAGCACCGGCGGCGGGCGCGGCGAGATGCCGCGGTCGTGCGTCTCTTCGCGCTTGCACGCGCCCGGGCATCTCCATAGAAGCGGCCCCGGGCCAGGACCTCCCAACGGGTCCCGGCCATCTGAAAGGATGGCTCCATATGACGACCAGACCGAACGCCCGTCCGGGCGTTGCGAATTTTTCGTCCGGACCCTGCGCGAAGCGCCCCGGATGGACGCTCGCCTCCCTCGACAAGGCCCTGCTGGGCCGCTCGCACCGCTCGAAGCCAGGCAAGCAGAAGCTCGCCGAGGTGATCGACCGCACGCGCGCCGTGCTCGGCATCCCCGCCACCCATCGCATCGCGATCGTGCCGGCGTCCGACACCGGCGCCGTGGAGATGGCGCTGTGGTCGCTGCTCGGCGCGCGCGGCGTCGACGTGCTGGCCTGGGAATCCTTCGGCGAGGCCTGGGCGGTCGACATCGTCAAGCAACTGCGCCTGCCCGGCGCGCGGTTGCTGAAGGCGCCCTATGGCGCGCTGCCCGACCTCGCGCAGGTCGACTTCGCGCGCGACGTGGTCTTCGCCTGGAACGGCACCACCTCCGGCGTGCGCGTGCCGGGCGGCGACTGGATCGCCCCGGATCGCGCTGGCCTGGCGATCTGCGACGCGACCTCGGCGGCCTTCGCGATGCGGCTGCCCTGGGACAGGCTCGATGTCGCGACCTGGTCCTGGCAGAAGGTGCTGGGCGGCGAGGGGCAGCACGGCATGCTCGTGCTCGGCCCGCGCGCCGTCGAGCGGCTTGAGGGCCACGTCCCGGCCTGGCCGCTGCCGAAGCTCTTCCGCATGACCTCCGGCGGCAAGCTCGTCGAGGGCCTGTTCCGGGGCGAGACGATCAACACGCCCTCCATGCTCGCCGTCGAGGACGCGATCGACGGGCTGCGCTGGGCGGAGGGCATCGGTGGCCTCGACGCGCTGGTCGCGCGCAGCGAATCCAACCTCGCGGCGATCGAGGCCTGGGTCGCGCGGTCCGGCTGGGCCGGCTTCCTCGCGGCCGAGAAGGCGACGCGCTCCTGCACCTCCGTCTGCCTGAGGATCGTCGATCCGGCGATCCTTGCCCTCCCTGCCGAGGCGCAGGCCGCGTTGCCGAAGAGGATCGCGGCGCTGCTCGAGGCCGAGAAGGTCGCCTACGACATCGACGCGTATCGCGACGCGCCTCCGGGCCTGCGCATCTGGGCCGGCGCGACGATCGAGCGGGCAGACCTCGAGGCGCTCTTCCCCTGGCTCGACTGGGCCTTCGAGGAAGCGCGCGCCGGACTGTCGCTCGCGGCCTGATTTCCCCTTCCAGCCAGACCAGCGGGAGCGCGGCGCGGCGACCTTGCCGCGCGCGCCCCGCGCAATCGATCGGAGCCGACCCATGCCCAAGGTCCTCATCAGCGACAACCTCTCGCCGCGCGCCGTCGAGATCTTCCAGCGCCGCGGCGTCGAGGTGGAGACGCGCACCGGCCTGAAGCCGGCCGAGCTCGAGGCCATCATCGGCGACTACGACGGCCTCGCCATCCGCTCCGCCACCAAGGTGACGCCCGCGATCCTCGCGGCCGCCAGGCGGCTCAAGGTCGTCGGCCGCGCCGGCATCGGCGTCGACAACGTCGACGTGGCGGAGGCGACGCGACGCGGCATCGTCGTGATGAACACGCCCTTCGGCAACTCGATCACCACGGCCGAGCACGCGATCGCGCTGATGTTCTCGCTCGCGCGGCAGCTGCCCGCGGCGGACCGGTCGACGCAGGCCGGAAAGTGGGAGAAGAACAGGTTCATGGGCGTCGAGCTCACCGCCAAGACGCTCGGCATCATCGGCTGCGGCAACATCGGCGCGATCGTCGCCGAGCGCGCGCTCGGCCTGAAGATGAAGGTCGCGGCCTACGACCCGTACCTGACGCCGGAGCGGGCCCAGAAGCTCGGGGTCGAGAAGGTCGAGCTGGACGAGCTGCTGGCGCGCGCCGACTTCATCACGCTGCACACGCCGCTCACCGACGCGACGCGCGGCATCATCGACGCGGCGGCCCTGGCGAAGTGCCGCCGCGGCGTGCGCGTCATCAACTGCGCGCGCGGCGGCCTGGTCGTGGAGGAGGACCTGCTCGCGGCCCTCGAGTCCGGGCAGGTCGCGGGCGCGGCGCTCGACGTCTTCCCGGTCGAGCCGGCGACGGAGAGCCGGTTCTTCGGCCGCGACGACGTGATCTGCACGCCCCATCTCGGCGCCTCGACCGCCGAGGCGCAGGAGAACGTGGCGCTGCAGGTGGCGGAGCAGGTCTGCGACTTCCTGCTCGACGGCGCCGTCGTGAACGCCATCAACATGCCCTCGGTCACCGCCGAGGAGGCGAAGCAGCTCGGCCCCTACATGGCGCTCGGCGCGCGGCTTGGCACCTATCTCGGCCAGATCGCTGACGAGAACATCCGCGCGATCTCGGTCGAGTACGAGGGCGCGGCCGCGGAGATCAACCCGAAGCCGGTGACGGCCTGCGTGCTGGCCGGCCTGCTCTCGCAGCAGCTCGACAGCGTCAACACCGTCTCCGCGCCGGCGGTCGCGCGCTCGCGCAACATCGCCGTCACCGAGGCGCGGCACGACCGCCAGGTCGACTACCCGACGCTGCTGCGCGTGACGGTCGAGGCCGACGGCCACCGCAGGACGATCGCGGGCTCGCTCTTCGGCAACAGCCGCCCGCGCATCGTCGAGATCGCCGGCGTCGCCATCGAGGCCGAGTTCGCGGCGCACATGCTCTACGTGCGCAACCAGGACAAGCCGGGCTTCATCGGCCAGCTGGGCCACGTGCTCGGCGACGCGGGCATCAACATCGCGGCCTTCAACAACGGCCGCAGCCAGCCGGGCGCCGACGCGCTCTGCCTCGTGTCGACCGACGAGAAGGTGGACGAGGCGACGATGGCGCGGATCCTGGCGATCCCGCACGTGCTGCGGGTGCGCGCGCTCCGCTTCTGAGGCCGCGCGCTCAGGCCTGCTTCTGGCGCTCGGCGATGGGATGCCGCGCCGTCCATTCGCTGACGAGCGAATAGCCGACCGCCAGCAGGGTCGGGCCGAGGAACAGCCCGAGGAAGCCGAAGGCGATCACGCCGCCGAGGATGCCGAGCAGCGTGACGACGATCGGCGTCGTGCCGCCACGGCTGATCAGCAGCGGCCGCACGACGTTGTCCGCCATGCTCACGAGGCCGAGGCCCCAGGCGAGCATGAAGACCGCCCAGCCCCAGCCCGCGGTCGCGTAGAGCCAGGCGGCGGCGCCGAGCCACACGACGGGCGGGCCGATCGGCAGGGGAGAGGTGATGCCCGTGACGAATGCCAGCAGCACCGCGTTGGGCACGCCCGCGATCAGCAGTCCGACGAGCATCAGCATCGCCTGCACCAGCGCCGTGCCGAGCACGCCGTAGACGACCGACTTCACGGTGTTGCCGGCGACCGACAGGAGCCGCGGCCCGCTCTCGCCCAGCAGGCGGGACAGGCCGTCGCGCAGGCGCGACGCCAGCGACGCGCCGTCGCGGTAGAAGAAGAACGCGACGAACAGCGCCAGCGCCAGCTCCAGCGCGCCCTGCGCGAGGACGATCCCGATGTTGACGCCCTTGTCGAGGCCCCAGCGGCCCATCGCGGCGGCATAGGGCGCGAGCAGGACCTGGATCTCCTGCTCCTCGCTGGTCATGTGCCGCCACTGCTCGTCGATCCGGGCGCCGACGAAGGGGATCGACGCGATCCAGTCCGGCGGGCCGGGCAGGCCGGCGGCGAGGATGTCCTTGCCGGCCTTGACCAGCTGCTTGGCGCCATCCGCCACGTCGGCGACGACGAGGAAGAGCGGCGCGAGCATCACGAGGAAGGCCGCGACGACCATGAGAAGCGCGGCGGTCGAGCGGCCGAGGTGGAGGCGCCTCTGGACCAGGCCGAAGACCGGCCAGGTCGCGAAGGCGAGGATCGCGCCCCAGAGGATCGCGGCGACGAAGGGCCGCAGCACCACGAAGCAGCCGATGGCCAGCGCGGCGAGGAGCGCCGCTGCGACGCCGCGCTCGAGGCGGCTGGGGGGAAGTACCGAGGGGGCCACGCGCGAGTTATGCGTGGACGCGGGCGGCTCCACAAGGGGCAGGGGACGGCGCGCTCACGAATCGGGGGCGCGCCCCCCGCGGCGGGGCTAGAATCGGCTGGCTCGTGCGCGGCTCGCGCGCTACCTACCCGCGGCTCCCCTGGCCCCGAAGATGAACGACCTCGCCCGACGCGCCCTGCTGCCTGCCGGCTTCGCCGACCTGCTTCCACCGGAGGCCGGTTTCGAGGCCGCGACCGTCGAGCGCCTGATGGCGGCCTTCGCCACGCAGGGCTATGTCCGCGTCAAGCCGCCCCTGGTCGAGTTCGAGGATGCGCTGCTGTCGGGCAGCGGCGCGGCGATGGCCCGCCACAGCTTCCGGCTCATGGATCCCGTGTCCCAGCGCATGCTCGCGCTTCGCCCGGACATGACGCTCCAGGTCGCGCGCATCGCGGCGGTTCGCCTGCGCAACGAGCCGCGGCCGCTGCGCCTCTGCTACGCCGGCCAGGTCGTGCGCGTCGTCGGCGACGCGCTGCGCCCGGCCCGCCAGTTCGGGCAGATCGGCTGCGAGCTGATCGGCGCGTCCTCCGTCGATGCCGACGCGGAGGCCGTGCTGCTCGCGGCGAGCGCCCTGCTGGACATCGGCACCCCCGGCCTGAGCGTCGACCTGTCCTCGCCCACCCTCGCCGGCGCGGTCATCGACGCGGCCGGCCTGCCTGCCGAGCGGGCCGCGGAGCTGCGCGCCGCGCTCGACCGGAAGGACGCGGCGTCGGTGGCCACGCTTGGTGGCAGCGCGGCGGCTGCGCTCGGGGAACTGCTGCGCGGCTCGGGCGACGTCGCGCGCGCGCTCGCGGCGCTCGGGCGCGTGGCGCTGCCCGGGCGCGCGGCCGAGGACGCCCGGCGGCTGCGCGCGGTCGTGGACGCGATCGGCGCGCGCAGGCCGGGCCTGCCGCTCACCGTCGACCTCGTCGAGCATCGCGGCTTCGAGTACCACACGGGGCTCTGCTTCTCGCTCTTCGCCCGCGGCGTGCGCGGGGAGCTCGGCCGCGGGGGGCGCTACCTCGCGGGCGGCGACTTCTCCGGCGAGGCCGGCGAGCCGGCGACCGGGTTCACGCTGTATACCGACACGATCCTGCGCGCCCTGCCGGCCGTGGGCCGCGCGCGGCGGATCTTCCTGCCGCTCGCGACGTCCCCGGCGCGCGGAGAGGCGCTGCGCAGGGATGGATGGACGACGGTGGCCGGGCTCGACCCGGTCGCCGACCATGCGGCCGAGGCCCGTCGCCTCGGCTGCAGCCACGCCTGGATCGACGACGCGATCCTCGCCCTCGGAGAAGAGTGAGAACCCCATGAGCAACGTCACCGTTGTCGGCGCCCAGTGGGGCGACGAAGGCAAGGGCAAGATCGTCGACTGGCTGTCGGAGCGCGCGGAGATCGTCGTGCGCTTCCAGGGCGGGCACAACGCCGGCCACACGCTGGTCGTCGGCGAGAGCGTGTTCAAGCTCAGCCTGCTGCCCTCCGGCGTCGTGCGCCCGGGCAAGGTCTCCGTCATCGGCAACGGCGTCGTGGTCGACCCGTGGGCGCTGCTCGCGGAGATCGAGCGCGTGCGCGGGCAGGGCGTCGCCGTCACGCCGCAGACGCTGCGCGTGGCGGAGAACGTCGCCCTGATCCTGCCGCTGCATGGCGAGCTCGACCGCATGCGCGAGGAATCGCGCGGCGAGCGCAAGCTCGGCACGACCGGCCGCGGCATCGGCCCCGCCTACGAGGACAAGGTCGCGCGCCGCGCCATCCGCCTCTGCGACCTCGCCGACGAGGCGTCGCTCGACTGGAAGCTCGACGAGCTGCTGCGCCACCACGACGCGCTGCGCCGCGGCATGGGCGCGCCGGCGATCGATCGCGCGGCGCTGCGCGCCCAGCTGGTCGAGGTCGCGCCGAAGGTCCTGGAGTTCGCCGAGCCCGTCTGGATGACGCTCGACGCGGCGCGCCGCGCGGGCAAGCGCATCCTCTTCGAGGGCGCGCAGGCGGCGATGCTCGACGTCGACCACGGTACCTATCCCTACGTCACCTCGTCGAACACGGTCGCCGGGCAGGCCGCGACGGGCTCGGGGCTCGGGCCGCTCGCCACGGGCTACGTGCTCGGCATCTGCAAGGCCTACACGACCCGCGTGGGCTCCGGTCCCTTCCCGACCGAGCTGACCGACGCCACGGGCCAGCTGCTCGGCGACCGCGGCAAGGAGTTCGGCACCGTGACCGGCCGCCGCCGCCGCTGCGGCTGGTTCGACGCCGTCATGGTGCGCCAGGCGCTGCGCGTCGGTGGCGTGCGCGGGATCGCGCTCACCAAGCTGGACGTGCTCGACGGGCTTCCGGAGATCCGCATCTCCACCGGCTATCGCCTCGATGGCCGCGCGATCGACCACGTGCCGGCGAACGCAGGCGCGCAGGCGCGGCTGGAGCCTGTCTACGAGACCGTCGCCGGATGGAGCGAGTCGACGCGCGGCGCGCGCAGCTGGGCCGAGCTCCCGGCCAACGCGATCAAGTACATCCGCCGCCTGGAGGAGCTCGTTGGCGTGCCCGTGGCGCTGCTGTCGACGAGCCCCGAGCGCAACGACACGATCCTCGTGTCCGATCCATTCGCGGATTGAGGGGCGGCCAGCCGCGCATGCCCTGGTACGCGGGCCTCTACCTCGTCGGCCTCTGCGCGCTGGCGGTGGCCAGCTGGCAGCACGCGTCCCGGCTCGGCGGCGTGCCCCGCTGGCTGCGCGACGGCGACGTCATGTCGACCTGCGCGCAGGTTCTCCTCTGCCTCGCGTACTGGAAGGACGAGGTGCGCGAGGCGCTGGGCATCATCCCCGTGGCGCTGCTCGCGGGCGTGGTCGGCTGGATGGTGTTCGCGATCGGCCCGGCGCTGGAATGCGCGCGCGCGGCGCTGCCCGCGGAACGCAGGGGCCTCGCGGGCACGGCGCAGGGCTACGGCGTCGCCTTCCTTTCCCTGCTGATCTCCGCGCCGTCCCTGTTCTGGGGGCTGCGCGTCTCGGTCGCCGCGCTCTCCGATCCTTGACCGGCGTCATTGCCGCCGCGCCGGCTCGGCGGCACTCCTCAGGCTCTCCACAGGCAACCGAGGAGGACAAGGCGATGGCTGACACCGGCACCAGGCTTCCGGTCAGGACCGAGGCGCGGCCGCAGGCGCGCGTCGCGCCGTCGCGGCCGTTCGAGACGCTGCGCCGCGAGGTGG
>Ga0068877_10003639_pt1 | contig 12198 bp, 9 predicted proteins | sample NOAtaG_FD_66437 | JGI IMG/M metagenome (GOLD analysis project Ga0068877, IMG submission 66437) | Freshwater lake microbial communities from Lake Erie, under a cyanobacterial bloom - NOAA_Erie_Diel6S_1000h metaG | ecosystem: Environmental > Aquatic > Freshwater > Lake | place: USA: Ohio, Lake... | reverse complement strand
GGGGTGTTGTGTTCAGGAGCCCACCCGACGTGATGACCTCTCAGTCTTTTCCGATCTCCGCTGCCAGCTCCGTTGGGGCTGGCGGCGTCGCGCTTGCACGACGGGCCGCGTGGGGCTTGGCGTGGTGCCTGGGCCTGATGGGCGGGGGGGCGCTGGCCGCCGGCGAGCGCCCAGATGCGTCAGCGGCTGCGGCGCCGTGGAGTCTGTCGCAGGCCTTTCAGGTTGCCTCCTCGGCCTCCGCCGAAGAGTACCGACTGGCCGCAGGCGACATGCTGCGCATTGCCGTGTACCAGAACCCGGATCTGACGCTGGAGGCCCGCGTGAGCGAAGCGGGGCTGCTGAACTTCCCTCTGCTTGGGCCCGTGCGGCTGGCAGGTTTGACGGTGTCTGCCGCCGAGCAGCTGATTGCACGCGGTTTGCGCGAGGGGCAGTTCGTGCGCCAGCCGCAGGTCAATTTGTCCGTCGTGCAGGTGCGCGGCCACCAGGCCAGCGTGCTGGGCTTGGTGAACCGGCCTGGACGCTTTGCGCTGGAGGCCTCGGGCCTGCGCTTGACCGACCTGCTGGCCATGGCCGGGGGGACGTCCGCTGGTGCGTCGGACACCGCCGTGGTCACCGGCTTTCGGCAGGGGCAGCCCTGGCGCGTGGAGGTGGACCTGCCTTCGCTGTTCGGCGCGGGCGGACACGGCCGCGACGTGGCCATCGCCCATGGCGACACCGTCTGGGTCGACCGGCAGCCTCAGGTCTACATCTACGGCGAGGTGCAGCGTCCCGGGCCCCTGCGGCTGGAACGTGGCATGACGCTGATGCAGGTGCTGGCCACGGGCGGTGGCCTCACGCCCCGGGGCACGGACAAGGGCATCCGCCTGCACCGCCGTGGCTCCGATGGCCGCTTGCAACTGGTGCAACCCGCGATGGACGACACCGTCCGCGACGGGGATGTGGTGCACGTGCGCGAAAGCCTGTTCTGACTCACCTGAGGTCTGCGATGAATCTCGTCTCCTTCATGGCCGCCCTGCGCTCGCGGGCTGGTCTGGCTTTGGGTGTGTTGCTGTTGACCGTGGGTGCGGCGCTGGGTGCCAGTTGGTGGGTGCCCCGCACTTTTGTGGCCACGGCCACGGTCATCGTGGACCAGGGCCGGCCTGACCCTTTGGCGGCGGCCTCGGGCTGGCAGCCTCCGACATCGGGCGCACTGTCCACGCAGATGGACATCATCCGCAGCGACCGCGTGGCCGTGGAGGTGGTGCGGCGCCTGGACTTGAGTTCAGATCCGGATATTCGCCAGGCTTGGGAGGAGACACAACGACCGGGGGCGCTTGCGGCGGCCCTGGGCGCTGACAAGGCGCCGGCGACCGCTGGCCCGTTGCAGGCCGCGGTGAGCTTGGCTGTGCCCGCCGTGCAGGCCTTGCCGGTGGCCTCCAACCCGCCGTCCGCAGGCGCCAGTGCCGGTGCAGGGCTGCCGGCCACGCCCATCGAGTCCTGGATCGCCGAGCGTTTGCTGAAGGCGCTGGATGTCAAGCCCGCCCGCGACTCCGATGTGCTGTCCATCCACGTCCGCTGGCGCACCCCAGAGCGCGCCGCGGCGCTGGCCAATGCCTTTGCACAGGTCTATCTGGACACGAGCGTGCGCCTGCGGGCAGACCAGGCGCGGCGTTACGCCGGCTTCTTCGAGGGGCGCGTGCGGGATGCCCGAGAACAACTGGAACAGGCCCAGGCCCGGCTGTCCTCTTTCCAGCGGGTTCGGGGCGTGGTGGTGGGCGATGAGCGGCTGGACATCGAGAACGCCCGCTTGAACGAGTTGTCGTCTCAGCTGACCTCGTTGCAGGCGGCGGTGGCCGAGTCCGGCAGCCGCCAGACCCAGTCGCAGGGGTCGTCGGCAGACCGCATGCAGGAGGTGCTGTCGCACCCCGCGGTCCTGGCCTTGCGCAGCGACCTCACCCGCGCCGAGGCCCGGGTGCAGGAGCTCAATGCCCGCCTGGGCGACAACCACCCCCAGGTGCTGGAGGCGGGTGCCCAGGTGGGACTGTTGCGGTCCCGTCTGGAGACGGAGACGCGGCGCGTGGCCGGTGGCGCCTCGGTGTCCAACACCATCAACCGCCAGCGCGAGAGCGAGATTCGCTCGTCGTTGGAGTCGCAGCGCCAGCGGGTGCTCAACCTGAAGGCCGTGCGTGACGAGGGCTTGGTGCTGGCGCGTGACGTGGACGGCGCCCAGCGCAGCTATGAGAGCCTGATGGCCCGCCTGCAGCAAAGCAGCCTGGAGAGCCAGGCCACGCAGGGCCGGGCGCACTTGTTGTCCGCGGCTCAGGTGCCGCTGGTGCCTGCCACGCCGGGCTGGCCAGTACGCGCGGGTCTGGCCCTGGGCGTGGGCTTGCTGTTGGCCTTGGGTGCGGTGGCGTTGGCCGAGCGGGCAGACGCCCGCGCTCGTTTGCCCTTGGACACAGCGCGTTGGCTGGGGGTGCCCTTGCTGGGCGTGCTGCCGGGGCCTGGAGAGCGCGGCGCCTTCGCGCCCAACAAGTCCGCCATGGTCCAGCCCTGGCACCTGGGCCGCCTGCCCGCGCCGCCCGTGACCCGCACCGCAGGCCACCTGGCGTCCCGACCGGCTTCGACCTGAAGTGTCCTGGCGAGCTTCCCAGCCAGATTCCAAGCCGGATCCTGAGCCAGACCCCCAGCGAGATTCCAAGCAAGATTCCAAGGAGTGCACCCTGATGGCGAGATTTCGTGAAGCAGTTGCCGTGGCGAGGGAGGATGACGCGCAGCCTGAGGCGGCCGATTCGCCCTGGGCCGCCGTGGCTGCGCTGCAGGACCGTCGCCTGGGAGAGATCCTGGCGCAGCGGCTGAACCTGCCCGAGCAGGAACGGGACCGCATCGCCGCCGTGGCTCGGCTGCGAAAGGTCCGCTTCGGTGATGCTGCCGTGGCCCTGGGCTTGGCATCGGCTCAAGATGTCTTCCTGGCCCTGTCTTCGCAGTTCCGGTACGCGTGCGCTTCCGACGCACTGGGCGATGGCGCTGCCGAGCAGGTGATGCTGCGCAAACCCCGCTCTCCGCAGGCCGAAGCCGTGAGGGCCTTGCGCAGCGAGCTCTCCCGGCAAGTCTTCACGGACGGCGCACCAGCGGCGTCACTGGCCGTGGTGAGCCCACAGTCGCAGGACGGCAAGTCCTTTCTCTGCGCCAACCTGGCGGTGGCGTGGTCTCAGGCCGGCCGACGCACCCTGCTGATCGACGCGGACCTGCGCGGCCCCCGCCAGCACCAGGTGTTCGGCATCGACGACGCGACGGGCTTGTCCAGCTTGCTGGCGGGCCGCTCGGGGCTGGAGGCCATTGCCCGGGTGGAAGACGTACCCGGCCTTTGCGTTCTGCCGGCAGGGCCCCTGCCGCCCAACCCGTTGGAGCTGGTGGACAGCCCCGTGTTCCGTGACCTGATGGGCGAGTTGAGCCATCGCTTTGACCAGATCGTGGTGGACACCCCGGCCAGCGCCTACGGGGCCGACGCGATGGCCATCGCGGACCGCTGTTCCGCCACCCTGGTGTTGGCGCGGCGTCATGCCTCCAGCCTGGCTTCGCTGGCGGCGTTGACGGGGCATCTGGCCCAGGGGCAAGCGCGCCTGGCCGGTGTCGTGATGAACACCTTTTGAGTCTCGTCCGTCGAATGCGCAAGGTCTGCTTTGTGGGGCTGGACAACCTGCCGGTGATCTCGCGTGCGCACAACCGCCACGGCATCGGTGGTGAGCAGGTGCAGCACACCTTGCTGGCCCGCGCGCTGGCACGGCGCGGACTGGAGGTGTCCATGGTGGTGGCCGACTACGGTCAGCCCGATGGCCTGGAAATCGACGGCGTGCGCCTGCACCGCGCTCACGGCCTGGACGCTGGCGTGCCCGTGCTGCGGTTTGTCCATCCGCGGCTGACGGGGCTGTGGCGCGCGTTGACCCGTGCCGATGCGCAGGTGTACTACGTCAGCACGGCCAGCCCGCAGTTGGGGGTGGTGGCGGCGTTTGCCCGGCGGCACGGCCGGCGCGTGGTGTTTCGCATCGCGCACGACCTGGACTGCGACCCCCAGCGCCTGCTGATCCGTTTCTGGCGAGATCGCAAGCTCTACGAGTGGGGCCTGAGGCGCGCCCACGTGGTGCTGGCGCAAAGCGAGCAGCAACGCTCGGCGCTGAAGTCCAACTACGGCCTGGACAGCCGCGTGGCTGCCATGCTGGTGGAGCCCGCAGCACACGACCTGGGCTTTGGGCCACGTGACGTGCCCGTGCTGTGGGTCAACAACTTGCGGCCGTTCAAACGGCCGGACCTGGCCCTCGCCCTGGCGGCTCAACTGCCCCACCGACAGCTGCACATGATTGGCGGACCGCAGTCCGGCCATGAGGAGCTGTTTGCGCGCACGCGGCGCGACGCCGCCGATCTGCCCAACCTGCTGTTCCACGGCAGGGTGCCGTACCACGACGTCAACGACTACTACGAGCGTGCCCGGGTCTTCGTCAACACCTCGGACTCCGAGGGTTTCCCTAACTCCTACCTGCAGGCCTGGCGGCGAGGCGTGCCCACGGTGTCCTTCTTTGACCCGGACGGCCTGATCCAGCGGCGTGGCCTGGGGCACGCTGCCACGTCCCTGGAGGACATGAGCGCTGCGGTGGACCGCCTGACCAGCCAGCCGGCCGAGTGGCAGGCCGCCAGCCAACGTTGCAGGCAGTTCATGGACGAGCACTACGGCGAAGAACAGGTGCTGAAACCCTACCTGGAGGCCTTGCATGGCTGAGTTGCGCCCTGTGGCGCCAGACCACACCGCGCCGGCCTTCATCGTCACGGTGGACACCGAGGGCGACAACCTCTGGGCCAGGCCGCGTGCCGTGACCACGCACAACGCCCGGTATGTGCAGCGTTTTCAAGGGTTGTGCGAAGCCTTTGGGCTGCGCCCTACCTGGCTGACCAACGACGAGATGGCGCGTTGCCCCCAGTTCCTGGCCTTCGGACGAGCGCTGGTGCGCAGGGAGGGCGGCGAGATCGGCATGCACTTGCACGCCTGGAACAGCCCGCCGCTGGTGCCGCTCACCCCCGACGACATGCAGGCCCAGCCCTTTCTCACCGAGTACCCGGCCGAGGTGGTGGAGGCCAAGGTGGCCCACATGGCCCGCTTGTTGCGCGAGCGTTTTGAGTGCGAGATCGTCAGCTACCGAGGCGGACGCTGGGCCCTGGACGCCACCTGCGCGCAGGCCCTGGTACGCCATGGCATCCGCGTGGACTGCTCAGTAACGCCCGATGTGCGGTGGCAACGCGCACGCCTGCCGGCCGAAGGCCCGCGCGAGGCGGCCGTGGTGGACTACCGCGGCTTTGGCACACGGCCCTACTTCCTGGACCTGAACGACCCCCGCCGTGCCGGCGACTCGGCGCTCCTGGAAGTGCCCATGACGGTGCTGCCTTCCAGCCTCTACCAGCACCTCCCGCGCGCCTACAGCGTGCCTTGGGTGCGGCGGTGGTGCTGGGCCTGGCAGCCCACGCACCACTGGCTGTACCCCAACGGGCGCAACCTGGAGGCCATGCTGCGTATCGTGCGGCGTGCCGTGGCCCAGCGTTGGCCGTACCTGGAGATGGTGCTGCACTCCTCGGAGCTGATGCCGGGTGGCAGCCCGACCTTCACCGACGCGGCGTCCATCGAGACCCTGTACCGCGACCTGCAGGTGCTGTTCCGCTCGGTGGCGGCCCACTTCCGCGGCATGACGCTGGGAGAGTTCGGGGCGCAGTGGTCGTTGTCGGTCGCGTCTCGGCAGATGCCGGGTGCCGCGCCACCGATGGCGCGGGTGGGTGGGGGGCGTGCGTGAGTCTGCCGCACGTCTGCTTCATCGCCCAGCACATCTACCCGGTGTTGTCGGGCCACCGGGGCATCGCCTTTGTGGGCGGGGCCGAGGTGCAGCAGAGCGTGCAGATGCGGGCCTTGCGGCGCGCGGGCTGCCGTGTCTCGGTGCTGGTCAAGGACCATGGCCAGCCCGAGGTGGTGGATTGCGACGGCATCACGGTGCACAAGATCCCAGACAGCGGGCAGCGAGGTTGGCCGGGGCTGCGCTTTTTCTATCCCCGCATGTCCGACCTGTTGGGCTTGCTGCGCCGTGTGAACCCTGACATCGTCTTCACCCAGACGGCGGGCGAGCAGGTGGCCTCGGCGGCGGTGTACTCGCGCCTGTCCGGGCGCCCTTTCGTGTTTGCCGGCGCCAGCGACAAGGACTTTGTCATGGGCCCCCTGCCGGGCATGCCGGCGCAGCATGTGGCGATGTACCGCTGGGGCTTGCGCGCCGCCCAGGCGGTGGTGGTTCAGAACGTGGCGCAGCTCGACCTGCTCAAGCGTCACTTCCAGCGTGACGGCCATCTCATCCAGAACGGCTACGAAGAGCCCCTGGCGCAGCCTGGCGCCTTTGACGGCACGGTCTTGTGGGCGGCTACCGTCAAGCCGCTGAAGCGGCCGGACCACGTGGTGGCGCTGGCGCGCCGCCTGCACCACCTGCGCTTCCTGATGGTGGGCGGCCCGGGCGTGGACCGAGGGGCGCAGGCCTACTTCGACGGCATCGCGCGGCAGGCCCGGGGTTTGTCCAACCTGACGATGACCGGCCACGTGCCTTTCAGGGACGTGGGGGCAGCCTTCGATGGGGCCAGCGTGTGCCTGAACACCTCCGACTACGAGGGCCTGCCCAACACCTTCATGCAGGCCTGGCTGCGGGGCATTCCCACTCTCTCCTTTGTGCGGCCGGAGTCCGCGCCGGGCGTCACAGGCACGCTGGCCTGCGACGACCTGGACCACATGGCCTTGCGCCTGCTGCGGCTGACGGGCGACCGCGCGGCTTGGGCAGCCGCCAGCCAGGCAAGCCAACGCCACTTCAAGGCCCACCACACCATGGACGCGGCGGTCACGCGCTACCTGGAGGTCTTTGACCGCGTGCTGCACCTGAAAACCCCGGGCCTGGAGGCGCGCGCATGAGACTGAAGTCCGCAGACCTGGAAGGCGGAGTGCCTGCCATGCTCGCCGTCCTCGGGGTGTTCGCGGGAGCCCTGGCGCTGACGGTGGGCACCGCGCTGGGCGCTGCGCCGCCGGAGTTGGTGGTGCTGGCGCTGGCGGTGCTGGCGCCGTTGCCTTTCATCCTGAAGGACTACCGGGTGGGCGTGGGGCTGCTCGCACTGGTGCTGCCGGTGATGTCCATGTTGCCCTCGGTCCGCGGTTTGAACCCGGTGAACTACCTCGTCGCCGCCACCTGGCTGGGCTTCTTGGCGGGCCGCTGGCGGCTGGGCCCGCCCGGGCCGGGGGTGCCGCAGCGTGGGGTCGTCCCGCTGCCCCGTAGCCTGTGGTGGTGCTTTGCGCTCCCGGTGAGCGTAGGCATGGTCGTGGCCTGGCCTCACATTGGCGAAGGCCTGCGCAACTACCCGGGCCTGGAGGATGCGCAGCGCGTGTTCGACCCACCCACCTACCTCATTGACCGCTTCGTCAAGCCGATGGTCTATTTCTTTTCTTTCGCCTTCCTGCTGGCCAACGCCGTGCGCGACAGCCGCCAGCCCGAGCGCTTTGTCGCCTTGTTGGCGTTGTCGGCCGTGGCGCCTGCTCTGGCCGTGTTCTGGTCGGTGGCGGAGTACCCCGGCAGCCTCGCGCAACTGGCCCGCGACCGCGACTTCATGGCCGCCCGCGGCCGGCACGCCAACGAGTTTGGCCTGATGCTGGCCTTGCTGTTCGGCCCCTTGCTGTTCGTGGCCGGCGGTGCGGGCCGCGGGCGTTGGCGGGCCTTGGCGCTGGCCACGCTGGCGCTGGTGGTGCCGGCTTTGCTGTTGACCTTCTCGCGCGGTGGGCTGCTGGCCGCGTTGATCGTTTTCGTCGGCTTCCTGTGGCACCACCGTCGGGTCAAGACCCTGCTGGTCAGCGCTGCGGTGGTGGGCCTGGGGCTGGTGGCCGCGCCGGCGGAGTTCAAGGAGCGCTTTGGCACGGGCCTGAGTGTGGGGGCGCTGTCCTACACCCACAGCGCTGACCAGGACACGCTCACGGCCGGCCGGGTCTATGGCTGGACGCTGCTGATGCCAGAGGTGGCCGAGAGCCCCTGGATCGGTCGGGGCCTGGGCTCCACGCAGTGGTCTGCGGCCGTGGCGGCGGGCCGCTACCGGGCCAACCATCCTCACAACATCTACCTGGAGGTCTTGATGGATCTGGGCGTCCTGGGGCTGGCAGCGATGGTGGCCCTGCATGCGGCCTACCTGCGCCGGTTGCGCCAATTGGCCGGCGACCCGGTGCTGAGCCCGGTGCTGCGCAGCTTCTTCCTGGGCGCGCGCTGGGCTTTGTGGGGTGGGCTGGCCATGGCGGCCACCACCGCTTACTACATGCCCAACGCGGCGCAGGCGCCCTGGTGGTTCTGCCTGGGCTTGCTGTTTGCCTACTGGGCCCAGGCGGCACAAGCCGCTCAGGCCGCAAGTGCGGCGCACCCGTTGCGACCGGCCGGCCCTGCGCAGGACGCACGCGCAGGCTGGGGCGCTGCCCGTCCTGGTGTTGACCGCCTATCGCCCGCCGTGGCGCCGGAGCCCAGGCCATGACCCTGCGTGTGATGTTCCTCGTCAACTCCTTGTGCGTGGGCGGTGCCGAGAAGCACGTGGTCTCGCTGGTCAATGGCCTGGATGTCCGGCGCCACCGCCTGGCCCTGACCGCCTTGAAGCGCGAGGAGGGCTTGCTGCCGCAGATCGACCAAGACCAGCTGGCCGACGGCTTGGCTTGCCTGGAGGTGGATCACGGCGTGCGTTGGCAGGCCGTGCGCCGCTTGGCCCGCCAGCTGGACGATCAGCGCACCGACGTCCTGGTGTGCACCAACATGTACGCGCTGCTGTACGGTTGGCTCGCCCGGGGGTTGTCGCGGCGGGGCGCCCAGGTGCGTCTGGTGGAGGTGTTTCACAGCACGCTGCCGGCCACGCGCAAGGACGCCCGCGACATGGTGCTGTACCGCCATGTGGTGCGCCGCGCCGATTTGCTGGTCTTTGTCTGCCAGGCCCAGGCCGATCACTGGCATGTGCACGGCCTGCAGGCCCGGCAGGACGCGGTCATCCACAACGGCATCGACCTCAGCCGTTTCACCGATCAATGGACCGCCCAGGACAAGCGCCAGTTGCGTCGGCTCCACGGCTTTGCCGACGACGACTTGGTGGTGGGCCTGTGTGGCGTGATGCGGCCCGAGAAGGCGCATGGCGACTTCTTGCAGGCACTGGCGCTGCTGGCCAGCCATGGGCAGCGCGTGTGTGGCTGGTTGATCGGCGACGGCCCACTGCGCGCCCAGATCGAGCGCGACATCGACGCGCTCGGCCTGCGCGACCGCGTGCGTGTGAGTGGTTTCGTGCAGGACGTGCGGCCGCTGGTGGCGGCTTGTGACGCCATGGCGCTCACGTCCAGCACCGAGACCTTCTCACTGGCCGCCCTGGAGGCCATGGCGCTGGGCAAGCCCATGCTGATGACCGATGTGGGCGGCGCGCGTGAGCAGGTCCGCCACGGTCACAACGGCTTGCTGGTGCCTGTGGGTGACATCCCGGCGCTGGCCGACGCGCTGGCGCAGTGGCTGGACCCGGCGTGCCGGCAGGCCATGGGCCAGCGTGCGCAGGCGGCTGTGCGGGCCTCGTTCGACCTGACCACCATGGTGCAGGGTTTTGAGCGCCAGTTCCGGGCGCTGGTAGAGGGCTTGTCGGCTCAGCCTGCGGTGGCCCGGGCATAGACCGCACGGGTCTGCCGGGCGCTCTCATCCCAGTCGAATCGCTGGGCCGCCTGTTGCCGGCGCTGCAATCGCTCGGCCGGGCCTTCCTGGTGCTCCACCCGATCGGCCAGGCGGGCCAGGCTCTCGGCCAGCGCCTGCACATCCCCCAGCGGGAAGTAGCTGTCCTCGGGCAGGCCCAGTTCGAGGTGCGGTGCAATGTCACTTGCCAGGGGCGTGATGCCCCAGGACAGGGCTTCGAGCAGGGCAATGGGCAGGCCCTCGTGTGACGAGGGCAGCACGAACACCCCGGCGTGCGCCAGCAGGGCCTGCAGCGCCGCCCCCGACTGAAAGCCCGTCATGACCACCCCGTGCGTGCGGTCGGCGGCTTCCGCCACCTGCTGCGCATAGGCGTCGGCGTGGTCGGCAGCGCCCACCAAGGCGAGGTTCCAGCCCTGCAAGTGCCCCCCGCTTTGCGCCTTGTCGTAGGCCGCGATCAGGTCCAGGTGCCGCTTCTCCGGCACGAGCCGGCTGACCAGCAGCACGTAGCGCTGGGGTTGCAGGCCAAAGGGCTGCAGCAGTGACGCATCCGCTGGCGCGGTGGGCGGTGTCAGCCCGTTCGGGATGTAGGCGCCCTGCCGCCCATGACGGGTGTGGACATCTCTCTGGATGGTGCGCGAGATCACGATCAGCTCGTGCGACCAGCGCGCGGCCAGGGCCTCGCCGCGCTTGAGCACCCAGCGGGCCAGCGGGCCCCACTTCTGGCGCTCGTAGTCCGCCCCATGGTGGGTGACCACCACGCGCAGACCCAGCATGCGCGCCCAGAGCGTCCACAGCCCCGGGCCGATGGCCTGGATGTGCAGGACATCCGGCCGGCTCCACACGCCGGCGTGCAGGATGGCCAGAAAGGTGTGGGCCACCGCCTCCAGATGCTTGTGCCGCGGCGCCCACAGCGCCTTCAGGTGCACGCCTTGCCACACAGCGCCCACTTGCGTGGGTTGGTAGGGCGCACGCGCCAGCACCGTGACTTCGCAGCCCAGCGCCTTCAGGCGCGGGCACAGCTGCTCGGCGTGGGTCTCCACCCCCCCTTGCACACCGGGCAGCCCGCGCAGGCCCACCCATGTCACCCGCAACCGAGGGGCGGGCGCAGCCTTGGCGGCGGGGGAGGGTGACCAGGGAGCAGGCATGCGAAGCCCGTGATGGTGGTGGCCGGGCTGTTGCCGCCGCGTGAGGTAACTCAGCTGGCGGTCATCGTGCCGGATCGCTTGCGTGGTCTCAATGTGTCTGAAGGGTGGGCGCGCTACCTTGCCCGCTGACTTGAAACGGGGCGAACTGGTCTGCATCGGGGCTGAAACGTTGCGAACCGGGCTGCTGTGGCGTGACACCGCAGCCCATGCTTCTGAAGGGATGGCATGTGCGGGCTGGCAGGATTTTTCCAACCAAGTGGCTGGCGCGGCGGCGAAGCGGCGGTGATTGCGCGCGCCATGGCGCAGCGCATCGCGTACCGCGGCCCGGACGATGCCGGTGTCTGGGTCGATGAGCCGGCCGGCATCGCCTTGGCGCACCGGCGCTTGTCCATCCTGGATGTGTCCCCCGCCGGTCGTCAGCCCATGACTTCGGCCTCTGGCCGGTACGTGCTGGCCTTCAACGGCGAGATCTACAACCACCAGGCCTGGCGTACGGAACTGCAGGCGGCCGTGCCCGCCTGGCGCGGCTCGTCAGACACCGAGACCCTGCTGGCGGGCATCGAGGCCTGGGGGCTGGAGGAGGCCCTGTGCAAGACGGTGGGCATGTTCTCGTTTGCGCTCTGGGACCGGTCTGCACACAGCCTGACCTTGGCGCGAGACCGCTTGGGCGAGAAGCCGCTGTACTACGGCTGGCAGGGCGACACCTTGCTGTTCGGCTCGGAGATGAAGGCGCTGCGAGCGCACCCGGCTTTCAGGGCTTTGGTCGATCGGCAGGCCTTGGCACAGCTGGTGAGGTTTGGCGCCATTCCCGCGCCGGCCTCGATCTACGAGGGGGTCTACAAGCTGCTGCCGGGCTGCTGGATGACTTTCGACGCTGGTGAGCGCCGGCCCCAGCCCAAGCGGTACTGGGCCTTGAAGGATGTGGTCGAGTCGGGTGCAGCCCGCCGCTTCACCGGCACGCCGGAGGACGCGGTGAAGACGCTGGACCGGATGCTGGGGGAGTCGGTGGCGCAGCAGATGGTGGCTGACGTGCCGCTGGGCGCCTTTCTGTCCGGGGGCGTGGACTCGTCCACGATCGTCTCGCTGATGCAGGCGCGGTCTTCACAGCCCGTGCGCACCTTCACGGTGGGCTTCGAAGATGAAGCCCACGACGAGGCCGGCTACGCCCGCGCCGTAGCCCGTCATCTGGGCACGGCCCACACCGAGATCTGCCTGTCGTCGCGCGAGGCGATGGAGGTCATCCCCAGCCTGCCCGGTCTGTACTGCGAGCCGCTGGCTGACCCGTCGCAGATCCCCACCGTGCTGGTCAGCCGACTGGCCAAGACCCA
>Ga0068877_10003634_pt1 | contig 12210 bp, 9 predicted proteins | sample NOAtaG_FD_66437 | JGI IMG/M metagenome (GOLD analysis project Ga0068877, IMG submission 66437) | Freshwater lake microbial communities from Lake Erie, under a cyanobacterial bloom - NOAA_Erie_Diel6S_1000h metaG | ecosystem: Environmental > Aquatic > Freshwater > Lake | place: USA: Ohio, Lake... | reverse complement strand
TCCATCGCGGTGCCCAGCACCACGTAGATGGCGCAGATGGCGATGATCACGAGGATCGGGTTGACCTGGAACTGCGTCACGAAGTCCTTCAACGCCGTGGGCATCTCCGTGAAGTTCAGGAAGTTCGCGAACAGCGATGCACCGATCACGATGGTGAAGAGCATGGCCGAGGTGCGCGCCGACTCCACCAGCACCTCCTGCAGCACCTTCAGCGTCAAGGTACCGCGTGCCCAGGCGAACACAAAACCGCCCATGGCCCCCACGCCTGCGGCCTCGGTGGGTGTGAACAGCCCGCCATACATGCCGCCCATCACCATGGCAAACAGCAGGGCCACACCCCAGATGCCCCGCATGGCGGTCAGGCGCTGCGCCCAGGTGGACTTTTCTCCCGGTGGGCCCAGGGAAGGATTGCGCTTGGTCACCCACGCGGCGGCAACCATGTAGAACACCGTGGCCACGATGCCGGGAATGACGCCAGCCGCAAAGAGCGCGCCAATGCTCTGCTCGGTCATGATCCCGTAGATGACCATGATGACAGAAGGCGGAATGAGGATGCCCAGCGTGGCGCCTGCGCAGATCGACCCCGCGGCAAACGAGGTGGCGTAGTTGAAACGTTGCATCTCCGGCATCGCCACACGCGCCATGGTGGCCGTGGTGGCCAGCGACGAGCCACAGATGGCACCGAAGCCGGCGCAAGCAGCGATGGTGGACAACGACAGGCCGCCCCGGCGGTGGCCGAAGAAGGCATACGCGGCCTGATACAGGTCACGTGACATGCCGGCGCGCGTGACGAAGTTGCCCATCAGCACGAACAGCGGTACCACGGACAGGGTGTAGGCGCCAATGTCGGTGAACTCATTGGCTGCTGAAGAAAATGCCGCGGGCCAGGAGCGCATCATGGCGAAACCCACCAGCCCCACCACGCCCATGGCGATGGCAATGGGCACCCGCAGCGCCATCAGCAAGAACATCGCGGCAAAGCCCAACAAGCCTTCAGTCATGTCTCGTCCCTCGGCGCCGCATGACCACCAAAGCTCAGTTGGCCCGGTTCACTTCGGTGTCGCCATTCACGCACGATGAGCCCCAAGTGCACCAGTGCGGTCAGCAGAAGCATCACCGCCACCAACTGGTGAAACGGGCCCAAGCTGATCTCCAGCCGGGCCGTTATGTCACCCATCGAGTAGGTGCGCGCTGACTTGACCCAGACCAGCCACGATGCTCCGCCAAACACAGCGGCCGATACCACGTGCGCCAGCACCTTCTGCAGGTGCAGCAGGCGGGGCGGCAGATAGCGGTCGCTGAGGTCGAAGACGATGTGCTCCCCGGCCAGGGAGGCCAGCGGAAGCGCCAGGAAGATCATCACCAGCATGGACAACTCGGTCAACTCCACCGCACCGACGATGGAGTTGCCCAGCAGCTTGCGGCTGACAACGTCGGCAAAGGTCAGCAGCATCATCGCGAACAGCGCGAGGGCCGCGACGAAGTTGACCGCCGAGACGAGGCGTTTCATGTGGACGAGTCCTTGAGGTCGCAACCGAGGGCCTCAGGAGCCCCCGGACAAGGGCGGCGCATCGCGGCCGCCGCCCAGCGAGGTCCGGGAGTGCAGAGGCCTTACTTGATCTTGGCGATCTCGGCGCGGAACTCGGTCAGCACCGCTGCCGCGTTCTTCAAGCCTTTTTCTTCGGCCTTCTTGATCCAGTCGGCTTCCAGCGGCGCAGTCCTGGCCTTGTAGTCGGCGACGAACTTGGCGTCGGCGTTGTCAAAGGTCACGCCGTTCTGCCGCTGAACCTCGCGGCTCTTGGCGTCTACGTCATCCCAGGCCATGCCGAAGCGGCGGGCCGCTGCCTCACCCGAGAGCTTCTCGATCGCGTCCTGGTCGGCCTTGGAGATCTTGTTCCAGGTGGCCTCGTTCATCACGAAGGCGAAGCTGGTGTTGTACGCGCCGCCCGGCAGCGCAGTGCGGTGCTTGGTCAGCTTCTCCAGCTTGAACGAAACGACCGATTCGTCAGGGAACCAGTTGCCGTCCATCACGCCCGAGGACAGCATCTCGTAGGCCTGGCTGGCGGGGCGCAGCGTCATGTTGGCGCCGATGGCCTTGCCGATCTCGTTGACGATGCCGCCGCCCACGCGGAACTTTATGCCTTCCATGTCGGCCAGTGACTTCACGGGCTTCTTGTTGTTGAAGATGACGCCGGGACCGTGCGTGAACACGGTCAGCACCTTCAGGCCTCTATGCTCGTTGAACTGCACCAGGTGCTTGCGGTACATGCGCTCGTAGGCCACGCTGGTGGCCACGGCGGAATCCCCCAAGAAGGGAAACTCGGCCAGCCCGGTCATGACGTAGCGGCCCGGCGTGTAGCCGTGCACGCTAAAGGAGAGGTCGGCCTGGCCGTCACGGATGGCGTCGAACGTGGCTGGCGGCGGTGACACCGGCTTGGGCAGGATGTTGCACTTCACACGGTCCTGTGTGGCCTTGGCCACGTCGGCGCACCAGCTGGCCTGTGACATCGACAGCAGGTGGGACGGCGGCACCCAGGTGGACGTGGCCAGGACCACTTGAGCAGAAGCGGCGGTCGACAGGCCCAGCGCGGCGACAGCGGTGAGGGTCTTGAACTTCAGCATGGCATCCTCGAAAGAAATAGGGAAGGTGGGCGGCGCTGCAACAACGACTTGCGCCCCGAGGCGCGATCGTAGCCGTTGCCCGGGTGGCCCGGACTTCTCACTTACCCTGAAACAGTTCCCGTCGCGCGCCAGGGCTATTTCTTGTCGGCGAGCTTGTGCTGCGCGTGCAGCTTCCTCCACAACCGCCAGCCCAGCAGCACGGCCATGATGGCCCCGTAGACCGCCACGTCGCCGAAGTCGTTCTTGCCGGAGCGCATCCAGAAGAAGTGCAGCAGGGCCAGCCCGGCCACACCGTAGACGGCCCGGTGCAGGGCCTGCCAGCGACTGGCCCCCAAGGCCTTGATGGCCCGGTTGAACGAGGTGGCCGCCAAGGGCAGCATCCCCAGCAGCGCGGCCGTGCCCACCAGGATGAAGGGCCGCTTGGCGATGTCTGCGACGATGGCGCGCAGGTCCAGCCCCATGTCCAGCCAGGCGAAACAAAGGAAGTGCAGCGTGGCGTAGAAGAAGGTGAACAGCCCCAGCATGCGCCGGAATCGCGCCAGCACGTGCCAGCCCGTCCACAGGCGCAGCGGCGTGATGGCTAGCGTGGCACAGAGAAAGCGAAGCGCCAGTTCACCCGTATCGCGGATCAAGGTCTCGGCGGGGTTGGCGCCCAGCAGTCCGGACGGGTCCGTCAGCGCCGCATAGGTCAGCCAGAGGAACGGCGCCAGCGCGAACAGGAAGACGCTTGGGCGGAAGGCGGGGTGCAGCAGCAGGCGGTTCACGGCCGGGATGCGGTGCTCCGCCTCAGGCGCTCAAAGGAACTTGCGCAGGTCCATCCCGGCATACAGCTGCCCCACCTGAGCCTCGTAGCCGTTGAACATCAGGGTGGGGCGTTTCTTGGTCAGCAGGCCGTCCTCACCGATGCGCCGCTCGGTGGCCTGGCTCCAGCGGGCGTGGTCCACCTTGGGGTTCACGTTGGAATAGAAGCCATACTCGTGCGGGGCAGCTGTCTCCCAGCTGGTGCGGGGCTGCTTCTCGGTGAAGCGGATGCGCACGATGGACTTGCTCGACTTGAAGCCGTACTTCCACGGCACCACCAGGCGCAGCGGGGCGCCGTTCTGGTTCGGCAACACCTCGCCATACATGCCGAAGGCCATCAGGGTCAGCGGGTGCAGGGCCTCGTCCATGCGCAGGCCTTCGACGTACGGCCATTCCAGCACCGAGGAACGCAGGCCCGGCATCTGTGAGGCATCTGCCAGGGTGACGAACTGGACGAACTTGGCGTTGCCCGTGGGTTCCACGCGCTTGATCAGCTCTGACAGCGACCAACCCACCCAGGGAATCACCATGGACCAGCCCTCCACGCAGCGCATGCGGTAGATGCGCTCTTCCATGGGCGCCAGCTTCAGCAGCGACTCGATATCGAAGGTGCCCGGTTTGCGGACCTCGCCCTCGACGGCCACGGTCCAGGGCCGGGTCTTGAGCGTGTGGGCGTTTCGTGCCGGATCGCTCTTGTCGGTGCCGAACTCGTAGAAGTTGTTGTAGGTGGAGGCGTCCTTGTAGGCCGTGGGCTTCTCCATCGTCGCCGCCCCGGGCACGCTGCTGCGCGCGCCGGGCAGGGGCGCCAGCTTGCCAGGGGCTGCCGTGGACGCCAGCGCGTCACGCGCCGCCCAGGCGCCCAGGGCCGAACCGGCTGCCCCCAGGGCCAGGGCTCGAAGACAGTCGCGCCGTGTCTCATAGACCGCCTTCGGCGTGATCTCCGAGGCCACGGGGTGCTGGAATCCGCGATCGGGTTGGTAGTGCATGGAAGAGTGCCTCCTGGGTCCCCGCGCCGCCCCTGCAGCGCCTGGTCAGGGCTAGACCTTAAGCGATCTGGCGTCTAAGTGGGGACTGCCGGGTTATCTGCTCGTGCGGCGCTGTGGCAAGCCAAGCGGTCAGACCGCTGAAAAACGAAGAGCCGGTCATCGACCGGCTCTTGGCAACGTGCCCGATGACGGGCTTAGCGACTTAGGGACTTCAGGGCTTGGGAGCTTGTCCTCAGCGCAGGCCCGCAATGTAGTCCGACACGGCCTTGATCTCGGCGTCGTTGAGCTTGCCAGCGATGGTCATCATCTGCGAGTTGTTGGCGCGTGTGCCGGCACGGAAGCCGTTCATCTGGCTTTCGGTGTAGTCGGCATGCTGGCCGCCCAGGCGCGGGTACTGGGCCGGGATGCCCGCCCCCGTGGGGCCATGGCAGCCTGCGCAGGAGGGCACGCCCTTCTCGGTGATGCCGCCGCGATAGATCTTCTCGCCCAGGCGGATGGTGTTCTTGTTCTTGGCCGCGCCGGGCTTGGCGACCTTGCCAGCGTAGAAGGCGGCGATGTGCTTCATGTCCTCGTCGCTGAGACCGGATGCAAAGCCCTTCATGATCGCGTTGTTGCGCTTGCCTGACTTGAACTCCTGCAACTGCTTGACCAGGTACTCGGGGTGCTGGCCTTGCAAGATGGGGTTGGCTGGCGAGCCGCGGCTGCCGTCTGCGGTGTGGCAGGCAAGACACACCTGGGCCAGGGCCTGGCCCTTGGCAGCGTCTGCCTTGAAGGCGGGCTTGGTTTCGGCGGCTTGGGCGGCACCGAAAGCGGCTGCGGACAACAGGGCCGAAAGAATCAGAGCTTGGACGGGCTTCATGTGAACGGGCCTCGCGCGGGTTGCGCTTTCTAGCGGATGTGGGCGTGTGCTTGCAGGGTGGGACAGTCCGGGTCGCCTTGTCGCAGCAACACCATCCGAAGAGGTGATTGCGCAATGACATGCGGCCGCACGCCTATCCAAAACCTGCGGATTTTACAATGGACCATGAACGCACCCTTACCGGAAGTCTCTCAGGCAGCGCAGCACAAGGGGGCGTTGGCCTGGACCCACACTGCGCGCTTTCTCACCACGGCCAGTCAGCTGGACCAGCTGCCTGCCACCGAGCTGCCGGAAATCGCCTTCGTGGGGCGTTCCAACGCAGGCAAGTCCACGGCCATCAACATGCTCGCGCAGCAGAAGCGTCTGGCCTTTGCCTCTCGCACGCCTGGCCGCACTCAGCACATCAATCTCTTCGAGGTGGGCCCGAAGGACGCGCCCAATGCCTTGTTCGCTGACCTCCCCGGCTACGGTTATGCGGCCGTGGAGCGGGCTGCCAAGCTGCGCTGGCAGGAGGTGATGGCGCGCTACCTGGAACTGCGCCGCAGTCTCTCCGGTGTGGTGCTGATGGTGGACTCGCGTCTGGGCTTCACCGACTTGGACCAGCAGCTGCTCGGCTTCATCGCGCCGCGCGTGGCCACGGGTGAGGTGCGCCTGCTGGCCCTGCTGACCAAGGCTGACAAGCTCAACCGCAGCGAGGCCCAGCGCGCCCTGCACAGTGCCCAGGAGGTGCTGGGCGAGATGGCGCAGGAGCCCGCCGATGTGGGGGTGGCGCTGTTTTCCGCACTGTCGCGCCAGGGCGTGGGCGACGTGGCGCAGACCTTGAAGGAGTGGGTGGCGTGATCGAGCGCTTTCTGGCCGACCTGCCGCACGGCATCACGCTGTCCTGCCGCGCCAGCGGGTCGCCGCAGGCGCCGCGCGTCATGCTGTTGCATGGTTTCCCGGAAGGGGCCTTCGCCTGGGACGCCGTCATGTCCGCCTTGGCAGCGGAAGCGCGCTGCATCGCGCCGAATCTGCGCGGCTTCGAGCGTTCCTCGGCGCCTTCGGAGGTGGAGGCCTATCGGCCACGGCACCTGATGCAGGACATCGAGGCCTTGATCCAGCAGACCGGCGGTCCTGTGGATTTGCTGGTGGCCCACGACTGGGGCGGCGCCGTGGCGTGGAATCTGGCCGCCATGCGCCCCGAGCTGTTGAAGCGTTTGCTCATCATCAATTCGCCGCATCCGGCCACCTTCCTGAGGGAACTGCGCAGCAATCCAGCACAGCAGGCTGCCAGCGCGTACATGAACTTCCTCTGCCGCCCCGACGCCGAGGCGCTGCTGGCAGAAAACGACTTTGCCCGGCTCTGGCCTTTCTTCGAGCGCATGGGCGGGCGGGCCTGGCTGGACGAGGGCCGTCGCGCGCAATACCGCGCGCTGTGGTCCATGGGTTTGACAGGGGGGCTCAACCTCTACCGTGCGTCACCGCTGCGGCCCCCTTCGCCCAAGGATCCCCGCGTGGAACAGGCCCTGCAGGCGCTTCAACTGCCCGATACCCTCACCACCTCGCGTGTGCCCACGGCCGTGCTCTGGGGCGACGCCGACCACGCGCTGTTGCCAGGCCTGCTCGACGGCTTGGAACGTTGGGTACCCGACCTGCAGCTGACACGCGTGCCCGATGCCAGCCACTGGATCGTGCACGAACAGCCCCAACGGGTGGTGGACGAGATCCGGCGCTGCTTGTCGCCCCGCTGATCAGGGCCTGCCAATAAAGAACACCAGCCCGGTGGAGCCGCGTGGCGCCGAGGTGATGGCGAGATACATCGGGCCCAGCCCGGTGTCCGCGCCCAGGAACACGCTGCCACCCCAGCGCAGATCGCCCAGGGACACCCGCCGGTGGTCCAGCCACACGTTGCCCGCCTCCAGCGTGGCGCCGACGAAGAAGCCCCGGGTGAGCGCCACTGATTGCTGCAGGCGCCGGTACCAGGTGGCGCGGGCCAGCACGAGGTGGTTGCCGTTGAGCTGACCGCTGGCATAGCCCGACAGGTTGTGGAAGCCCCCCAGCGTGAAGCGGCCCACCAAGGGTGTGCCGCCTTCATCTGACAGGGCCACCTGGGTGTGCAGGTTCAGGCTGTGGCGGCCGATGGTGCGCACCCAGGTGCCGCTGAGCTGCAGCCGGTACATGCCTTCGGTCAGACCGTGGCCCGTGCGCTGGCCCGCCATCAGGCCCCCCTCCGCGCGCCAGCCCTGCTGTGGAAAGATCGCGTAGTCCAGCTGGTCAGCGGAAAAGCGCAGGTGCAGCGCGGTCTCGTGCCATACCTCCACCCGGTTGCGCTCCTGGGCCAGCACTCCGAGGATGCGGGGGCTGGTGCGCTGCGCGTGGTGCACCACACCCAGACGCACTGCGCCCGCCATGCCGAGGGCCCGTCCGAAGTCCAGGCCGAACTGGCCTTCGCTGCGGTTGAACTGCGCGGTTTCCTGGCCTTCGTCGTCGAAGCTGGAGATGACCTTGAACTCGGTGCGGGCCCAGGTGGAGACGAACCAGTCCTCGTCGTTGCGCGCATTCCATCGCAGGGGGTGGTGCAGCTCGGTGGCCAGCAGGGGTGACTCCCCCAGATGGAGCCGGTTGCGCCACTCGGTGCCGCTGGCACTCAGCCAGCGCCTGTCGTGTCCGATCTTGAGGTTGAAGGCGCTGCGGCCGGCGAAGTCTGTGGCCAGGTCGATGCCGAATCGAAAGTAGTTAGGCCCCCAAGGTTTGTCTTCCACCTCGAGCACCAGTCCATCGCCCTCGGGTCGTTTGACCAGCCGGTAGTCGGCACGAAGGAAGTCACCGGTTGCGGCGAGGCGGCGCGCATCCTGCTCCGCCTTGGCCTGGTCGAAGGGCTCGCCGGCGCGAGACCGCAGCTGGCTCGTCAGGCGCTGGGCATTGGCCAGCTCCGAGCCTTCCACCTCCACAAACGACAGTCTGACCTGCGGCTGTATGGGCGGCTCGGTGAGGGCCAGCCAGGAGCGGTAGGTCTGCGCGTCCACGGACCAGGCCGTCAGCCGTGCCCGTTGCGCCTCGGCTGCCAGGCGTCCGAGCTCGACGAACTGCGCCGTCTTCTCAAAGTCGCCTGCGCCCAGGCGTGCCAGGTCCGGCCGGATGAGCAGGTCGCGCCCCGTCAGCGACGCCAGGCTTCGCTGCACGTTCTGCTCGGTCAGGATATTGATCATCTGGGCGGTTAGGCCGATGATCGATCCCAGGGTCTCTCTGCCGCCCACAGGGGTGCCCACGTTGACCGCCAGCACCACCTCGGCGCCCAGGCGCCGGGCGATGTCCACAGGCAAGTTGTTGACCAGACCTCCGTCGCCCAGGATTCGCCCTTCGCGCTCGATGGGCGCAAACACGCCAGGAACGCTCATGCTCGAGCGCAAGGCCATGGCCAGATCGCCCGTGGAGAGTTCGACCTGTTCGCCGGTTTCCATGTCGGTGGCCACCGCGCGAAACGCAATCGGCAGGCGGTCGAAGTCGGTGACGTCGCGTACCGCCAGGGTGTAGCGCCGCAGCAGGGTTTCCAACCCTCGGCTGGAGACGGTGGCCTGCGGCACGCGCAGCTCTCCATCGCGCCAGCCCAGCTCCAGCGCCGCCGACATCTCCTGGTCCTGGTCCTTGCGGCGCTCGGGCAACTCCCTGCGTTCCACCCGGGAGGCGAATACCTCCTCCCAGCGCACCTTCAGCAGCTCACGCTCGATCTCGTCCGCCCGCATCCCGCTGGCGTAGAGGCCTCCGACGATCGCACCCATGGAGGTGCCCACGATGAAGTCCACCGGCACGCGCGCCCGCTCCAGCACCTTGAGCACGCCCACATGGGCCAGGCCTCGGGCGCCACCGCCTGACAACACCAGGCCTATCTTGGGGCGCAGTGACGGGGTGTCAGGTGCTGCTGACGCTTGAGGCGCAAGGAAGAGACAGCTCAAGATCAACGCAAGCAGGACAACAGCCAAGGCGCGTGTGGCATAGCCTGTGGGCTTCGGGGCCGGCGTCGCCCAGGTCGATGCGGCGCGCTTCACCGCAGAGGCCCCGAGCTAGCGACCGGGTATCCGGTTGGCTACCACGCGTGCTGAGGCCTTCACCAGCGACCGCGGCTCGTGACCCGAAGCCAGCGACTCACGTTGGAGCATGGATAAGGCACTGCGCTTGATGGGCCAGGCACCGTCAGACCGGCAGTCGACCCACAGAAAAACCTCTTGCTGGGGGTCTACCCATATCAGCTGAGCGTGCACCCATTGTCCAGAGAGGTACATCCTCGCCACCTGGCCGGGGCGCAGTGTGGCGATCCAGCGTCCGTCCAGCGCCTGACTGTCTGAGGTGGAGGGCAAGTCGAGTAATTGCGAAGGGACAGTGTCCATCTGTTCGGCACCCATCGCGGTGACCGAAGAGCGGTCCAGCATAGCGGGCTGGGTGGACTTCAAGGCCACGGCTTCGAGTTCGCTGATGACCTGGACCAAACGCTGACGACGTTGATCAAAGCGCTGGCGTTCGGATGCCAACAGGTTGTCCAACGCCCACTGGTACAAGGCGGCGTTCTGCGCGGTGGACGCATTGATTTGGTTGACGAGGCTGGAGACGGTTTGCATGACCGCCATGCGGGTCGGGTGTGGTGCGGCAGGCAATACGTCGTCTTGCCAGGAAATCCTGTCCAGCAACAGCCATAGGGCGTGGTCGTGTGTATCCAGCAGGCTCTGGTCGTACCTGGCCAAACGGGTCGCAGAAGGCTGCAGTCGCGCCAGGATCGACTTCACGTCCGGGGCGAGTCTGCGGTCTGAGAGGATGACGTCGAACAGCCGATTCAAGAGGCTCAGGTACTCCGGTTCGGCTGGGAGTGCTGCAGGCGCCGTGTTGACGAAAGGCGATCCGGAGATCGCGCTAATGCTTGCCGTCTCGCTAACGGCCCGGAGCGTCCCATCGTTGTCCGTCCAGCCTGTGGACTTGCCTGGAATTTTGGCGCCCGAGGGCACCACTACGGTGCCGTAGACAGCGGGTTGGATGCCGGCGTCTTCCAGGCGGCCGCAAGCTGAAGCATAGGCTCGGCGAAGTTCCTGCGCGAACGGGGCACTGCCGTACTTCATGAACACGGCGCGCAGACCACCCGCCTCCGGCAGGCACTGGGCGGCAGCCCAGAGCGCGCGGGCCTGCACCTCCGCCTTGAAAGGGTTGTGGTCAGTCGTGACCTGCATGTCGCCCACCAGTGCGGACATGAACGTGGTGAGTTCGCGCAGCTCGAACTCGGCAATGCTCTTGATCTGGGCGATGCATTGCGAGATGAGGACATCTGACGACGCTTTGTTCTCGTCCACCAGCTGCAGGCTGTTGGTGCCGAATCTGCCGCCCGTCAGGGGTGCGGCGTCCTGCCAGGGCGCCGGGTCACCTGCCATTTGCCGCTTGACGTGGTGGCGCAAGGACTCCAGATAAGCAGCGGAGAAGCGCGCGCGCTGTGGGCGAAGCGTCATGGCCAGATCGACGGCCTGGAAACGTTCGGCCGGTGAGGCCGACATGGGCATGTTCGACAACACCATCAAGGTGTCGTCGATGACCTTCTGAGCAAGCATGGGCGCACGATTGAGTTCGTCGTCGACGAAGCTCTGGAGTGCGGCACTGGTGCTCATGGACCCTGATCGAATCTGGTTAGCCCGGTATTATCGTGGAGCCGTTTGGTGCCATGCCATGAAAAAAGCCCGCTCTTTTGAAGCGGGCTTCCTGTCAGGGCTCGGGCCCGGGCAGAGAACTTACATGTCCATGCCCATGCCGCCCATGCCACCCATGCCGCCGCCGCCCGGCATGGCCGGTGCGTCGTCCTTGGGGGCTTCGGCGACCATGCACTCGGTCGTCAGCATCAGGCTGGCCACGGAAGCGGCGTTCTGCAGCGCGGTGCGGGTCACCTTGGTCGGGTCCAGGATGCCCATCTCGATCATGTCGCCATAGGTGCCGTTGGCGGCGTTGTAGCCGTAGTTGCCAGAGCCTTCCAGCACCTTGTTGACCACCACGCTGGGCTCGTCACCTGCATTGGCGACGATCTCGCGCAGCGGCTGCTCAACGGCGCGCAGCACGATCTTGATGCCGGCGTCCTGGTCGTGGTTGTCACCCTTGAGGGCGCCCATGGCGGCACGGGCGCGCAGCAGCGCCACGCCACCACCGGCCACGATGCCTTCCTCGACGGCTGCACGCGTGGCGTGCAGGGCGTCTTCCACGCGGGCCTTCTTTTCCTTCATCTCGACTTCGGTGGCAGCGCCGACCTTGATCACGGCCACGCCGCCAGCCAGCTTGGCCACGCGCTCTTGCAGCTTCTCGCGGTCGTAGTCGGAGGTGGCTTCCTCGATCTGCACGCGGATCTGCTTGACGCGGGCCTCGATGTCACCGGCAGCGCCAGCGCCGTCGATGATGGTGGTGTTTTCCTTGCCGATTTCCACGCGCTTGGCCTGGCCCAGGTCGCCCAGGGTCACCTTCTCCAGCGTCAGGCCCACTTCTTCAGCGATGACCTTGCCGCCCGTCAGGATGGCGATGTCTTCCAGCATGGCCTTGCGGCGGTCGCCGAAGCCAGGGGCCTTGACGGCGCACACCTTCAGGATGCCGCGGATCGTGTTGACCACCAGCGTGGCCAGGGCCTCGCCTTCAACTTCCTCGGCGATGATCAGCAGCGGGCGGCCAGCCTTGGCGACTTGCTCCAGCGTGGGCAGCAGATCACGGATGTTGCTGATCTTCTTGTCGAAGAGCAGAACAAACGGGTTCTCGAGGATGGCGCTTTGCTTCTCGGGGTTGTTGATGAAGTAGGGCGACAGGTAGCCGCGGTCGAACTGCATGCCTTCAACGACGTCCAACTCGTTGTTCAGGCTCTTGCCGTCTTCAACGGTGATGACGCCTTCCTTGCCCACCTTGTCCATCGCGTTGGCGATGATGGTGCCGATGGACTCGTCGGAATTGGCGGAAATG
>Ga0068877_10003632_pt1 | contig 12212 bp, 13 predicted proteins | sample NOAtaG_FD_66437 | JGI IMG/M metagenome (GOLD analysis project Ga0068877, IMG submission 66437) | Freshwater lake microbial communities from Lake Erie, under a cyanobacterial bloom - NOAA_Erie_Diel6S_1000h metaG | ecosystem: Environmental > Aquatic > Freshwater > Lake | place: USA: Ohio, Lake... | reverse complement strand
GTCCTCGATCCTTCCGGCTCCCCGGTCCCTGCCGCCCGCCTCTCCCTCGATGAGCCCAATCGTGGCTTTTCGCGTAAAGTGACCACCACCGAGGATGGCCGCTTCACCATCGCTGCTGTTCCCCCAGGACTTTACCAACTCAAGGTCGAGGCACCGGGCTTTACCACGCGCCGAGTCGAAAAAGTTGAAGTGCGCGTCGGTGACGTCATTTCGTTGCAACTGCAACTTTCAATTTCAGCCGTCGAATTAGAGATCGTCGTTGCCGCCGATCTGGCCGCCGTCGAGGTCGCGCGCACTCAGCAGGCCAATACCGTCGAGCAGGTTCGCATCAACAATCTCCCCATCAACCGCCGGAACTTCCTCGACTTCGCCTTGTTGGCTCCCGGCGTTGTCGAAACTACCTCTCTTGTCGATGATTCCTCCTACCGCCCCATCCAGACGCCCAACTCCGGCCTGTCCTTTGGCGGCTCCAACGGGCGTGGCAATGGCTTCTTTATCGATGGCCTCGAAAACTACTACAACACGGGTGGCGGCGTACGGCCCTCGGTCAGCCAGGAAGCCGTTCAGGAATTCCAGATGAACCGCAACTCCTTCTCCGCCGAATTTGGCAATGCCCTCGGCGGCATGATCAACATCATTACCAAGGGCGGTGCAAACCAACTCCACGGCAATGCCTTCGGCTTCCTTCGCCATCGCTCGATTCAGGCCAGAAACTACTTCGATCCTGGCAAGAGCTCCTTCACCCGCCTGCAATCTGGCGCCACTCTCGGCGGCGCCTTGCGCCCCGACAAGACCTTCTTCTTCGGCTCCTATGAGTTTCTCGGCCGCCAGGAAACCAATTTCATCCCCATCCTTCAGGATCGTGGTGTCTTCAATCGCATCACCCCCTCCCAGGATGAACTCTTCCGCTTCCTTGAGGCTTCCGGCAACCCTCTCCTCGCCGGTCTCGCTGCCCAGGGGCGTCAACTTCTCGTTCCCCGCTCCAGTAGTTTTCTCACCAACCTCTTCGACCGCAATTCCGGTACTTTCCCCTTCTCCCAACGGCTCCAAACCGTTTCCCTACGTCTCGATCACAAATTCGCCGACAATCACTCTGCCTTTTTCCGCGCCAACACAACCTTCGATCGCCAGGACAACAACACCTTCGGCGCTCTCGATGGCTTCAATCGCGGCCGTACACTCGATATGCAGGACAATACCGTAGCTCTTGGCGATACCTGGTCGCCCAATGCCAACTGGATCATTGAATCGCGCGCCATGTTTGGCTACAACCGCTTCGACGTCAAACCAGTCGACCCCAACGGCCCGGAAATCAACATCAACGGTTTCGGCCTCTTCGGCCGGCAGATCTTTCTACCCGGCAGCAACATCGAACGCCATTATCAGGCTCTCGTCAATGTCAGCCGCCTCTCCAGTCGTCACTCCCTCAAGTTCGGCTACGATTTCAATCCCGTTCGCAATAATGCTGTCAACGAAACCTTCATGGGCGGCCGCTTCACCTTCGGCTCACGCATCCCGCTGGCCAACGTGCTCGTTGCGGCTTCCGGCAATCCAGCCCTTCCCAATACGATTTCCCAACTCCTGACCGCCGCCGGACAAAGCCGTCTCCTTACCAACCTGACTGCTCCCATCACCGCGCTCCAATCGGCGGCCATCGGCTTCCCGGAGCTCTACCAGCAGGGCTTTGGTAACCCGGCTTACGTCAATACTTCCTTCAATCACAATCTCTACGTGCAGGACTCCTGGAAGGTCGCACCTTCGCTCACTCTCAATGCCGGTCTCCGCTACGAAGTTCAGATGCAGGCCGAGAAGGCCATGCCGCGCGACTACAACAACTTCGCTCCCCGCCTCGGTTTTGCCTGGTCTCCCGGTAAGTCGCAGCGATTGGTTCTCCGCGGCGGCTATGGTATTTACTTCTCCATGCTCAACAACAATGTCACCGGTACCGCCGTTCCCCTCTCTGGCCGCTTTATCAATCAGATCCTCCTCACGCCTTCCTCCACCCTCTTCCGCGACCCCCGCAACGGCCAGTTCGTGACCAGCGGCACGATCTTCCAATCCGCCCTCGCCCAGGGCATCCTCGGCCGCCGCACAATTACCCAGGACGACTTGCGGCCCTTCGGCATTAGCATCGGTCCCAACTTGCCCGGCTCCGTTGTCTTCGGCATCGACCCCGACCTCGTTAACCCCTACGCTCAACAGGCCAGCCTCGAGCTAGAAACCAGCCTCCGCGGCTTCACCCTAAGCTTCGGCTACAACGGCAACCGCGCCGCTCACATCGGCCGTATCCGCGGCCGCAACGTCCGCTATACCGGGGCCCGCCTCCCTGACGGCCGTCCCCTATTTGAACGCGTCAATCCGCTCATTCTCCAGGAAAACATCTTCGAGTCGAGCGCCAACAGCTTCTACCATGCCGGTATCTTTCAACTCTCCCGCCGCTTCGCCAAAGGCCTGACCTTCAACTTCAACTACACCTTCTCCAAGGCAATTGACGAGTCCACCGATTTCAACTCCGACTACTCTCCCCAGGATCAGCTCAACGCCCGCGCCGAACGCTCTCTGTCCGCTTTCCACCAAGCCCACCGCGCCGTTTTCAATGCCGTCGTCGAGCGATGGGGTTGGAACTTCGCCCCGATTGTTCTCTATAACTCCTGGCGCCCGTTCAACATCCTGACCGGCTTCGATGCCCAGGGCGATACCTATGTCAGCAACAAGCGTCCAGCCCATCTGGGCCGCAACATGGGCCAGGGGCCTGACTTTGTCACCTTCGACCTTCGCCTCTCCCGCCGCTTCCGCTACTCCAACAACGAACGGCGCTTCATCGAATTTCTCGCCGAAGGTTTCAACCTGCTCAACCGCACCAACTTCCGTACGATCAACAACATCGTCGGCGACGTGCCTTATCAGACACTCGGTGCGCCGATTATCGGTAACCGCAACCCCGCTTCCACGCCGCTGGCTTTCACTAGCACACAAAACCAGCGGCAGTTTCAGTTGGGTCTGAAGCTGTATTTTTGATTAGCTCAGCACGCCCTGCCGCGTGATCACTTCCGCGTTCAGATAAGGCCGCAACGCCCCCGGTACAATCACGCTGCCATCTTTTTGCTGGTAGTTTTCGACAACCGCGACCCAGGTTCGCCCGACGGCCAGTCCGCTGCCGTTCAGCGTATGCATGTACTCGCTCTTCTTTGCCCCGCGATAGCGGATGCCCGCCCGCCGTGCCTGAAATGCTTCGAAATTTGAGCAACTGGAGATTTCCTTGAAGCTGTTCTGCCCCGGCAGCCACACCTCGATGTCGTAGGTCTTCGCGCTCGAAAACCCCATATCGCCCGTGCACAGCGCAACCGTGCGAAAAGGCAGCCCCAGCTTGCGCAGTATGTCCTCGGCGTCGTGCGTCAGCGATTCGAGCTCGGCATAGCTTTGCTCCGGATGCGCAAACTTCACCAACTCCACTTTCTGGAACTGGTGCTGGCGGATAATGCCCCGTACATCGCGGCCATGCGAGCCGGCCTCACTGCGAAAGCATGGCGTATACGCACACAGCTTAATCGGCAGCCGGTCGGTATCAACCGTCTCATCACGCAACAGGTTTGTCACCGGCACCTCCGCCGTTGGCGCCAGCCACAAGTCGAAATTCTCACACTTGAATAGATCTTCCGCGAACTTCGGTAACTGCCCCGTGCCGAACAGACTCTCGCTATTCACCAAAAAAGGCGGTAGTGTCTCCGTGTAGCCATGCTCGGCTGTGTGCGTATCGAGCATGAAATTGATCAGCGCCCGCTCAAGCCTCGCCCCCAATCCGAAATAGACCGCGAATCGCGCTCCCGTTACCTTTGCCGCCCGCTCAAAATCAAGGATCCCCAACTCCGTGCCGAGATCCCAATGCGCCTTTGCCTCGAAGTCCATTGGCCGCGGTGTCCCCTCGCGCCGCACCTCCACGTTGTCCTCGGCGCCGGCCCCGAGCGGCACGCTCTCATGCGGAAGATTCGGAATGCCCTTAAGCAGATCCTGAAATTCCCGGTCCAACCCCTCTGCTCCGCTCTCCAGTTCCGCGATCCGCTCCCCGATACCGCGTACCTGCGCCTGCAGTTCCGCTGTGTCCTCACCGGCTTTTTTGCGTGCCCCGATGTCCTTCGATCGCTCGTTGCGCTCGGCCTTCAGCTTCTCCACTTCCGTGACGGCATCCCGCCGCCGCCGGTCAATCCCCCGAAACGCTTCCAGGTCCAATCTAAAACCGCGGCTTGCCAGCCGGGTGGCAGTCTCCTCGAGTTGCCCGCGAAACAATTGCAGATCGTGCATTACCTACCAGTGTACGAGCCCTTAGCTCGCTGGAAAGTAACCCCGGATCTCCTTCATGCAAAGATGCGCCTTTTCGATCAGCGTCCCATCGAACACATGCGTCTCGAGCCCAATGCATCCCTTGTATCCATCCCGGTCCAGCGCGGCGATAATCGCCGTCCAGTCAATCTTGCGCGGTCCGATCACGTTGCCCGCCTTCATCTGCACATTGCCGAGTTTTTTCAGCGGCAGCGCCTGATACCCATCCGGCCAAGCCCTTTCTCCGAATGCCCATGTGTTATCCGGGTCCCAATTCATCCCCAGGCCTTTCGTGTTCACCTTGAGCGTCATCCCCGCCAGTTCCTTCGACGTCGCCACATTGCAGCTCGACTCGTTCTCAAGCAGCAACCGGATCCCTTCCCGTTCGGCAACCTTCGCGTACTCCCCCAATTCATTTGCCAGCCGCTCCTCAAGCGCTGCTACGTTGTTCACCCGTAGAAACGCGAACACCCGCAGTTGCTTCACCTCAAGAACATGCGCCGCCCGGATCGCCAACTCAAGATCCTTCATCCGGTTGGCATACAGCGTCTGCTGCCGCTCCTCACGCTTGGTCCTTGCCTCCGCGCTCTCCACCCGCGACAACTTCAGATCACTCCCCGGCAGCCCAAACTTCAGCAGCCCCGTATTCAAAAAGCTGACTCTGAATCCCGCCCGCCGCAGATCTTCCTTCACCACCTTCAGCCGCTCCGGCTCCATGCGAAAGTAGTCTTCTGATTTGCGCGTCCGGTCTTGCGCCCGCGGTGTGCCTCGCAGTTCCACCCACTTCAACCCATACTGCCGCGCGAACTCGATCGCCTCCGCCTCACTGCCCGCAACTTCATCGGTCAATACCGCAAACCGGCTCCAATCGAGACCCCGCCCCTCGGCCAGGCCAGCGGCCGCCAGCCCCAGCATCCACTCACGCCGGTTCATCCTCAATCCCCCAGCAATTTTCCGTATGGCTTCCACGACGTCACGTTATCACAAACTGCCTTCAGACCCGCCACGATCGGCACCGCCAGCACCAGTCCAACTCCTCCCCAGATCAAGCCCCAGAACATCAACGCCACCGTTACCGCCAGCGGATTCAAGTGAACTCGCGCACCCACGATTTTCGGATACAACAGATTCAGCGCAAACAAGTGCAGCGTCCCCACCACACCGCTGATAATCAGGTACACACCGAGTTTGGAATATGCCGGCAGTGCCGCCAAAACCGGCGGCGCTAGCGCCAGTGGCAGCCCGATATACGGCACCAAACTCAGAAACCCGCTCAGCGGCCCCACCAGAAGCGGATAAGGTACCTGCAGAAGCACGAAGAAAATAGTGCTCAGGATCGCCAGAATCACTCCCAGGACAAAATTACCCGCCATGTAGGCTCTCGCAATGCTGGCCACGCTTTCCATGCTCCGCGCCGCAATGCCCCGCGAGGATCCTTCGAACATGCTCAGGAATGCCCGCTGCATGTGGTCGCTCCAACTCAGCATGAAGTACACCAAAAATGGCACAAAGCTCGCCATCAGCGTCACGCTGTAAATTGTCTCCAGCCGTTCATAAAGAAAATTCAGCAGCGGCGAGCGTTCCTGCTGGATCCTCACTTCCTGAACTGGCGCCGGCGCATTCGCCTCTGCTGCCGGCGGCATCACCGCGCGCAGCCGCCGGCCTTTCTTGGCCGCTGCGTTTGGCTGTTGATCCTGCAACCGCTTCGGCACCATCTGAGCGATACCACGCTCCAGCTCCGCCAACCGGTCAGCCGCCCCATCGATCAACTCCGAGACCCGCTGACCATAGCTGGGCAGATCATCCACCAATCCACTCGCTTGCGTAACCAGCCCCAGCGTCGAAAAATAAACCAGCAAAACAAACATCGCGCACACCAAAAAACTGGCGATCGACCGCGGTAGCTTCCATTTCATGAACCACAACACAAATGGCTGCAAGATGAACGTGATGATGATCGCGCTGATCAGCGTGACGAAGAAAGCCCGGCCGAAATAAAGCAGTGCCACCGTACAGGCAAGCGCAATAAGCCGCACCGGCATGCTGGTGGTCTGGCCTCCCGGCGCCGCCTCTGGCGGTCCATGGCCCGAATCATCTGTGGCGGAAACTGACACTCCTTTACTCGTTACTCCATACTAAAAGAGTCCACCCGATGGCTCAACTCCCTGGACGCATTCTCGCCCTCGACTTCGGCAAACGCCGCATCGGCCTCGCGCTTTCCGATTTACTCGGCTTTACGGCTCAGCCCTTGCCCACCTACAACCGCACCCGTGTTCGCGAAGACATTGCCTACCTCAGCCGCCTCGCCCGCCAACACGATGTCGCCCTGTTTGTCTTCGGCGATCCCCGCTACATGTCAGGTGATCTCTCACGGCAGTCCGAAGCGGTTCGTGACTTCGCTACTCGTCTTGAGCAGGCCACCCATCTTCCCGTTACTTTTTGGGACGAGCGCCTGACCAGTTCACAAGCCCATCGCGTCCTCGACGAATACGGCATGACTCGGCAGCAACGCAAAGGCAAGGTCGATCAACTTGCCGCCACTCTCATCCTCGAAGGCTACCTGCAATCCCTCGGCCCCGCATGAAAAAGCTGATCCTCCTGCTCGCTATCCTTCTCTTGCCGCTCATCTTCCTCTATGGCATTTACCGCCAGCCCATCCCTGCATACTCCGGCGATCGCTTCGTCGATATCCCGCGTGGCTCCTCGACCCTGCGCATCGGTGAGATCCTTGCGGCCAATGGCCTTCTGCGCAGCCCCCTTCAGGTTTGGCTCTGGCGCGCCCTGCACCCCCGCGGCCGTTTTCAGGCAGGCGAGTATCGCTTCCGCCAGGAAACCACTCTCGACGCCATCCTTTCCAAGATTGCCCGCGGTGACATCTACTATGCTCAACTCACCATCCCCGAAGGCTCCTCCCTCTTCGACATCGCCCGCATTCTCGAGCAACAGCAAATCCTCCCCGCTCGCGATTTCATCGCTGCTGCTCAGGATCCTGCCCTCATCCGCGACCTGGCCCCCGAGGCCCCTTCCCTCGAAGGTTACCTGTTTCCCAGCACCTACCGCCTCCCAAGAAAGGTCTCGGCTGCTTATCTCTGCCAGCGCTTCACTCGCCAGTTCCGTGAGGCTTGGCAATCTCTTCATTCCGCCCGCCCTCCCCATGCCGTCGTGACTCTCGCCAGCCTCGTTGAAAAAGAATCAGCCGTCGCGGACGAACGCCCGCGCATCGCCGGTCTCTTCAGCAATCGCTTACGCCTCGGCATGAAGCTCGAGTGCGATCCCACGGTCATCTATGCCGCTCTGGTCGAGAATCGCTACCGCGGCGCGATCTACAAGTCAGACCTCGCCCACCCCAGCCCCTACAACACCTACCAACATGCCGGCCTCCCGCCCGGTCCAATCGCCAACCCAGGCCTTGAGTCCCTCCGCGCTGCTCTCCAGCCCCTGTCCACCGGGGACATCTTCTTTGTCGCCCAGCCCGGCAACTCCGGTCACCACATCTTTTCTCGCACCCTCAGCGACCACAACCGCGCTGTTGCCGCCTACCGCCGTGGCCAAAAACGTTAAGTCCACCCTCGCGCGCCTCTTACCGGGCCACCCCCGCATCACCCCGGCCGTATTTGCCTCGCTCTTGGCCGCCACCGGCGCCAGTGCTTCTTATCTTCGTCGCCTCCTTCGTGAGAGCGCTGTCCCGCTTGACCCCCTTGTCGAAGGCGTCCGCCAAAGTCCCCCCGCTGAACTCGTTCGCACCCTCGCCGCCCTCGCCACCAAATATGGTTCCCACCCCGCCGCGGCACGCGCCCTCGTCCTCGAAAGCAAACGCCATTGCCTGCTCAACCTCCGCCGCTCCCCAGACAACGCCGAACGCCGCCACACCCTGCTCCATCTCAACGTCTGGCTTGAAAATCCGCCTCTCTATCCCCTCTGGGCCAGCCTCGAAAACAAAAATGCCGCTCAGCCTATCGGCCCAGCGGCATCTTCTTAATCCAGCGGTCAAGCCGGAATTCTTACATCATTTCGACCGAAGCAACCTTCAGGACTTCGCCGTCCAACTTGCCCGTTACCTTGGCCTTCAGATCTTTGTCCTTGGTGCTGGCCTTCAGCGCAGCCAAAGCTTTCGTGTTGCCTTCTTCATCGAACTTCACGAACTTGCCGTCGCTCAGCACGATTCCGAGGCCGCTCTTGGCGCAGCCCATCACACACTGCTTCGTGTGCCCAGCCAGGTCTTTCGTCTTGCAATTCGTATCGACAATCGTGCCAGTCCAGGACTCAGCAAAAATCGCCGTGCTCATCAGGGTCGCAATCGCGAACATCTTTTTCATTTGCGGTACTTCCTCCCAATCGCAAGTATATACAACTATTTTCCTATCTGACAACCCGATAAAATATTCCCGTGGCGAACAAATCCAATTTTACCGTCGAAGAATGGGATCTCCTGCGCCGTGCCCCCCTGGTCTCGGGCGCCATGATCATGGCGGCCAGCCCCAGCGGCCCGCTCGGGGTACTGAAGGAATCCGCGGCCCTTTCCCAGATGCTCCTCCATGGCCTCGAGAATGCTTCCACGGAATTGCTTCAGACCCTCAGTGCCGATTTCAAAACTCATTGGTCCATCGAGCAGATCACTCAGGACCCCGATCAGTTGCGCTCGATTGCACTAACCGCTTGCCGCGAACTCGCCACCCTGCTCCGCCACAAAGCCACCCCGGAGGAAGCCGATGAGTTCAAGGCCTGGCTCATCGAAACTGCCCGCCGCGTTGCCACCGCCGCTCGCGAAGGCGGTTTTCTCGGCTTTGGCGGTACCAATGTTACCGAGGCCGAACTTTCCGCTATCGATCAGATTGAAATCGCCCTCCGTTAACACCCCTCTTGCGGACCGCTTCGCCCCTCCGTATACTCTATTTTTCGCGCGCAATTTCGTCCCCGCGCATCCGATAAACACCAAGAGCTGTTTCTATGCTGTTACGCGACGAATCCGATCCTCTCGCTCCTCAACGGGAAGCCGCAATGTTCTACGGTTTGTTTCTCCGCGGACATTCCGCCGAGGAAATACGCCGCGACATCGATGTTCCCAAGGACACCCTCCAAAGATGGCTCGGTACGCGTCGCTATGGCGATCACTTCCGCGACAATCTCAAGCGCATCTACTCCTACCGCAAGCAGGTGCTGGCCATCTTTGATGAACTCGTGATGAATGAACGCACACGCCAACGTCTCCACTAGCTCATAATCAGGCCAGGATGACCCTCACCTGCTACGTCGTCGACGCCTTCACCGATCTGCTCTTTCACGGTAACCCCGCCGCCGTCGTCCCCCTGGATGCCTGGCTGCCCGACAGCCTTCTGCAGTCCATAGCCGCCGAGCACAACCTCGCTGAGACGGTTTACTTCGTCCCTTCTCCTGACGGCTACGAGATTCGCTGGTTTACTCCCGTTACCGAAGTCGACCTCTGCGGCCATGCCACCCTTGCCGCAGGCTTCATCATTGAGCAGTTTCTCGATCCCCTCGCCTCCTCGATTCGCTTCCTGTCCAAGTCCGGCACCCTCGGCCTCGACATCGCCGGCGGGGTTTACACCCTCGATTTCCCCTCCCGCCCCGCTTCTCCCATCCACCCCGACGAGCACCTCCTTGATGGACTCAACCTAGCCCCATCCCTTGTCCTGGCCGCCCGTGACTATCTCGCCGTCTATGATTCGGCCAGCCAAGTCCGCTCGCTTACTCCCGACATGCTCGCGCTTTCCCGAATTCATCGCTTTGCCGTCATTGCCACCGCTCCCGGCGACGAACCGGGCATCGACTTCGTCAGCCGCTTTTTCGCCCCCGCTCAGGGCGTCCCCGAAGACCCGGTCACCGGCAGCGCCCACTCCACGCTGATTCCTTACTGGGCTGCTGTCCTTGGCAAATCCCGGATGCTGGCCCGCCAGGTTTCCGCCCGGGGCGGGGAACTCCACTGTGCCCTCGCCGGTGATCGCGTGCGCATCGGCGGACGCGCTGTCCTCTACTCCAAGAGTGAAATTTACCTGCCCTCCCATTCCTGATTCCACTGCGTTAGACTCAGCAATCATGGCCAAGCTCAACCGGCGCCAGTCTCTCGAACTCTGCATCTCCCGGGGGCTTCTCTTCGGCGGTCTTTCTCAACAAAACCTTCTCTCTGCCTGGCAGGCTGCTGAGTCCACTGCCCTCAAGCCCACCCCAGCCGAGGTCCTCGGGCCTTTCTACCGGAAAGGTGCTCCCCAGCAGAATTTGCTGCGTGCCCCCGGTGACGCAGGTTTCCCCCTCAAGGTCACCGGCCGTGTTCTCAACTCCAGGGCACAACTCGTCGAGGCTGCAACCGTCGAACTCTGGCATGCCGATCACCATGGCCGTTACGACACGCGCGGCTACAAGTATCGTGCTCGCTTGAGCCCCGACGACAAAGGCTTCTACTCTGTCGATACCGTCATGCCCGGTCACTATGCCGACCGCCCCGCCCAACACATCCACTACCTCATCACCGCTCCTGGTCACAAATCCCTCATCACCCAGGCCTATTTCGCCACAGACCCCTTCTTCGAGGGCAACCCCGACAAGAACTGGAAAAAGAACGGCATCGCCGAAAGCAAGGAACTGATTCTCCCCGTCCGCCTCTATGAGGGCGGTGCAACCGCCGCCGATCCCCCCCGCGCCGAAATTACCTTCGACATCATCCTCGAGCGAGCCTGATCCCCATGCCAACTTCCCAGCGCCGCATCGCCACTGGCTGTGCTCCCACTGCCATTCACTTTACTCGCGACCACCAGCACATCGCCGCCCGTTGCCCCGATGGCAAGCTGCAAATCTATGCCCTCTCCTCCGGCAAGATGACCAGCGAGCGCGCCTTCCCTTCGACGGCGCTGTTGCTTGCCGCCGACTTCCTCTACGACAACGGCCAGATCTGGGATCTTTCCGCCAATCGCCACACTCAGCTTGCCTCCTCCCTCCCCCGGTCCGGCGCCGCCCTCTCTCCTGACCGCCGTTTTCTCGCTACTTCCAATCCCTCCGAGCGTACCGTTCGACTTTGGGATCTCAGCACTGGAAAACAATCTCACACGCTTCCCGACGGCATCGGCGGCGCTGCCCGCCTCGCCTTCTCCCCAGATGGCGAAACCGTCGTCAGCGCAAATTACGATAACGACATTCGCATCTGGCGCACCCGCTCCGGAGAACTCGTTCGCAAAATCGACGACCTCACCGGCGCCATGTTCGCCGCCACCTTCACTCCCGATGGTCGCGCCCTCATTACCGCCGGACTCGACGAAACTGTCTACGTCTGGAATACCCGCAACTTCACTCTCGAGCGTAAGCTCGAAGGCCATGGCCAAACCATCGCCTCGCTCGCGATTTCCCCCGATAGCCGCACCCTCATCACGGGCGGCTTCGATGTTCTCACTCTCAAGAATCCCGTCCGCATCGTTGTTTGGGATTTCGCCTCAGGCCGCATCACCGATACCCTGAACGCACCTCACCGCGCGGTTCAGCTCACCTTTTCCCCCGATGGCAAGTGGGCTGCTTTTCTCACCGGCGAGAAGGAAATCTCGCTGCTCGGCTTCGCCTAGGCTACATCCCCGGGTAGTACACCAGGTCGGTGGATACCGCTTCACCCCCTGCCTGCCGGATCATCGTGATCACTTGCCCCCGGTGATAACTTGCGTGGTTCACTACATGCAGCAGGATCTTGTAGCGCAACTCGCTCTTCGCCTCACCCTTGATATTGATCCAATCCAGTCGCCCCTCGATGACCGCCTCGTCTTGGGCCCGTACCCACTCCGCCATCCCATTTAACCTAGAAAAAGCGGTTGTCGGTCGACCGCATGTGCAGATTGGCTCCTAAACCCCTGATAATGGGGCGCATGGCGAAGAGCGAGAAGGAATGGGCGGCTCACCCA
>Ga0068877_10003629_pt1 | contig 12220 bp, 5 predicted proteins | sample NOAtaG_FD_66437 | JGI IMG/M metagenome (GOLD analysis project Ga0068877, IMG submission 66437) | Freshwater lake microbial communities from Lake Erie, under a cyanobacterial bloom - NOAA_Erie_Diel6S_1000h metaG | ecosystem: Environmental > Aquatic > Freshwater > Lake | place: USA: Ohio, Lake... | reverse complement strand
CTGCACCGCGGAGGCCGTGCGCCCGAGCGCGGCGGCAAGCTCGGCCGCCGACGCAGGCGCGCCGAAGTGGCTGAGCGCCTCCCACGCGGAGGAGTGCAGGAAATCGCCGAGCGTCTCGACAAGCCCGGAACGGTCGATGGGGATCGGCTCGATGTCGGGGGTGGACGCGGGGGCGGGTGCATGCGCGGATGACGCCGCGGCCGAGGGCGCGGCGGGCGCGCCCGCGCCAGCACTCACGGAAGGCGAGCCTGCGGAGTGAGCCGACGACTGTGGCTTTGATCGCGCGCGCTTGGTCACGAGGAGGGTTGTATCAGCGCCACGCAAGAGGTGTCGCGAGGGCGCAGGGAGGCGCGCAGAGTGGCGTGCGGGGGGTCATTCAGGTGGATGATGGGGTGTGGAGATCCCGACTCAACTCGCGCCACCGCCCAGAACCGAGCACTCCTCGAATCCCTCGTACAGCGACGCAAGCTGCCGGTACTTGATCCGGAACTGGCTCCGACGCTTGATCTCAGGATCATCCGTGCTCGCACCGACCAACTTCATTCCAGGATCGAGATAGACGCTGCCGGTCGCGACGGCGGCGAGGAATCGCGTGAAGTCGGTGCCTCGCCCAAGCCAGACCTTCGGTGCGTAGCGGTACTGCCGCTCAGGCGCGTCGCGTTTCTCCGCAGGCACATACACGGCCTGCGCATGCTTGCGATTCCAGAGGTTGAGCAGCGCGGCGAAGTCCCACCCAGCCGCGATCTCCCCCGTCGGTGAGACGAGTGCGATCTGGCCCGTTGCATCGGTGATCTTGCCTGTCGCCGCGTCGAACCCATCGACAAGAAGCGTCAACTTCGTGTTTCGCTCAGGAACGCCAACGAAGAAGGTCCCGCCGAAGTTCAGGCGATCTGGGCGTCCGCGCTTGTCCGTGTACCCGAACCTGCGCACGAATGCCTCAAAGCCGTCAGACCTGTAGAAACCCGAAGTCGGCTCCGGCGTGAAGAGCGTCATCGCCTTGCTCGCCGCTGGCTTCAGGTAGTTGGTCGTCTGTGCCGCCTTCACTTCCCAACCGAGGAAGTCGGGCGCGGAGTAGCCATTCTGCTTGACACCAAGTTCCGCTTCCAAGGTGTACCCGACACAGTTCGAAGCGCGACAGGGCCGCAGTTGCCCGGTGCCGTCAAGCGCATGCGAATCGATCCAGCCCTTGAGATGGATCTTCCCGAGCGCGTCGAGAAGTTGACTGGTCGTACTCCCCGTCCCTGTCGAAAGCGGAACGACCGTGAAGACACCCAGCCGCTCTGGCGACTGGCTCGACGAGATCGCAGTCGCGACGGCGCTCCCCGGCGCCCCGACCCACGCGATCACGCGACGATCGCCTGTCACGCCGAGTAGAAGCACGCGCCCTTCCATGCGTGCGTTCATCAACTCGTTCGGCGCGCCACGCGAGTCGCGCAAGAAGCCAGAAAGCCGCACCTCCGGGTACTTCGGATAGAGGATCAGCTTCGCATGCGGCGCGACGCTCGCGGTTCCATCCAACTGGAGCCACGAGAGCGAGATCGGCGCCTTCATCGTGGGCTTTCCCGCGGGGCTGCGATCGAGCTCGATCGGCCCGACAGGCAGGATGTTGGTGACATCGAAGCTTCCAGCCAGATAGGGCTGGTTCTTCGAGTTGTCGTTCGGCGAGAGCGCCTTCGCCAGCAAGCGCTCGACACCGTTCAGCCGCATCAGCTGCCGAATCGTGTCGAGACTCGGGTCCGCAATCCGTTGGTGACTCGTGGCCATCCCGTTCCCCCCTCTTCTCAGCTCGCCTTCTCCAGCATCCGCAGGGTCTTGCCGGGCTCCTGAGCGAAGACCCGCGCCTGAATCACGCGCGCGACCTCCCCTGCCACCGCTTCCGCAACAGGCGGCGCGACCGCATTGCCGAACTGCCGATACGCCTGCGTGTCCGACACGACCTGCGGGAACTCACCGTCGGCAAACCCGCGCATCCGCGCGAAGCGGCCCGTGAACCCCATCAGCCGCGAAGCCTCGCGCGGGGTCAGCCGGCGCGGGTTCTTGCGGGGCTGGGGGATCAGAATCTCGCTGCCGTCCTTGTAGTACCGAGCCGAGAGCGTGCGCGTGATGCCGTCGAGATCGGCGAGGCCGTACCCGAAGCCGTTGCCCTTCGCGGCGTGCTTGGCTGCGTAGTCGCGCAGGTACTTCCAGAGGTTGTCGGTCAGCGTGTAGCGCGGATCGACCGAGGGCTCGAGGATCTCGCGCACTGTTCGGACTCGCTCGTCCTCGTACGCCTCGGCTGACTGAAGGTCGGGCGCAGTCTCGCCGCCGAACAACTTGCGCCGCAGCGCCACGATGAACACGCGCTCGCGGTGCTGCGGCAGCCAGCCCGCAGCGTCGATCACGCGGTGATAGACGTCGTAGCCGAGCTCTTCCAGCGTGCCGCGGATCACCATCCAGGTACGGCCCTGGTCGTGGGACTTCAGGTTCTTCACATTCTCAAGAAGCAGGACGGGCGACTTCTTCTGCTCGATGATCCCCGCGAGCGTGAAGAAGAGCGTCCCCTGCGCCTCGTCCTTGAAGCCGTGCGCGCGGCCGAGGCTCTTCTTCTTGCTCACGCCCGCGATCGAGAACGGCTGGCACGGAAAGCCCGCCGCGAGCACATCGTGGTCGGGGATGTCCTTCGCGGCGACTTCGTTGATGTCACCTGCCGGCGTCTCGCCGAACCACGCGTGGTAGGTCTTCTGCGCGTTCTTGTCCCACTCGCACGACCAGACGCCGCGGCCCCCGACCGCCTCGAGCCCGAGGCGCAGGCCGCCGATACCCGCGAACAGGTCGACGAAGGTGAACGAGGCCTCCGGCCGGCTGGCGCTGGGCCGCCGCCGCGCCTCGCTTGCCGCGTGGTCGAAGAGGAGCGGCTGGTTCCCCCGCGTCCTCGCGTCCTCGAGCAATCCGATCACATACTCCCGCTGGGTCATTCTTCTCTTCTCCCGTTCCTCTTCGCACCACCGAAAGAGCTCGCTTGGCACATTGCGAACGAGCACGGACCGACGGTAGGCGTCCTGGGACATTGTGATAGCGTGATATCAGGGTTTCCCAGGGGGGTCAAGGGCAGCGCACCACCGCTGCGTACTCGCGGTCGAGCCCGATATGACGCGAGGCGTCAAGCCAGACTCGTCGGAGGCGCCACCACGCCTTGCTCTGCCTATTCGCGCAGCCTGGGCGACACCAGCCCCATTCACCGCCGCTGCCCTTTGTGCTCGTCCAGCGGGGCGATGTAGCAACGCCTACCCACAAGGCTTGCAGATCGTCACTTTGCTGATCCTCTCCACCGCATTGCCGGCCCCCTCGAGCCACCGAACTCAGGCTGGCAATGAGCGACCGCTGCTCGAGCCATTTGCCGACAATAGGCAGCCCATTCGCGACTCTTGTGGCTCGATTCTCAACTATCTGCTTTCAATCACACGCGGTTGAGGGCTATCTTGTCCAGTATAGGTGCATACACGACAAGATCCTCCCAAAGGAGATCGGCTTGAGCGACGAAGTAGGCGTGTGGGGTAAAGCAAAGAAAAAGACGCAGAATGGTCCGTCCGAGGATCGAACCGAACCATCGACGCCATCAAGAAACACAAAGGGACCGCTGACCATCGATCAGACCCGAGCCTACGAGCTCGAGTGGTGCGACCTTCGCGAGATCATCGACGAACTTAGGGGACTGCTCCCCAAGCAGCACGCGACCAAGCTGCCTGAGATGCCTGTCGCATGCCCCCCGTGGCGGTGGAAGTATGACGTGGGCGGCCTGCTTGAGTCGTTGAAGTTGCCCGACTTCGACAAGCAAGACTCGACCTACTTCACAAAGAACTTCGCGAAGGGTGTCGCGAACCAGCAGTATGTCCTGGTCTGCCTAAAGGCGCTGCTCGAGAACGGCATTGGCCCTCCGGGCCGCGAAAGCGACGTCGATTGCGCGCTCTGGATGCTGCAGAACCCGATCGATGTGACGGGAGGTTGGGGGCGTGTACGACCACAAGGCAGCGTCGAAGCGCCGATCGTCAGCGCCGAGTTGCTTGCGGAGTGGACCGCTTCTCATGGCGCAGACATCGAGCGCAGGGTCGCGAGCTACTCGAAGTCGATGTCGGGCAACTCCTGGAGCACGCGGGGGCTGCTGAGGCATCTCGGCTACCGTGTCGGGCTGCAGGGCGAGTCGCCAGCCGAACGGCACGAGATCCTCACTGGCGCGGTGCTTCTCCCCGCCCGCCTACTCCCGCAACAGCATCGTGGCAACTGGGGCGAAGCAGGCACTAGGACGCGCCTCGGCGAGATCAGGCGCATGATCACGCTGTTCCTGAACCTCGCGCAGGGCAAGTCATCAGCCAACATGGGGAAGGCCAAGCGCGAGTGGCAGAACGATCTCGACTGGCTGGCGAGGGAGTATCGGGGCTAAGCCTTCTTCGCGTCCTGTGATGCGAGCGACAAGTGGGCTCACGAATCCTCGTCACGATCCACGCGCATCGCACATCGCGACTGCACGGGACAGTGCTTGCAGATGTCGGACGCCTTCTTGTCCTCGGGCGCGAGGGGTAGCGGCACTGAATCGCTCGGCGCGACGGCCTTGGGCCAAGAAGGCTCAATCAGGCCCGCTGCCACGCGATACGCGATGCCCAACTTTTCCCGGGAAGACTGGGACCCAGCGAGCGTGAAACGCCACGCTGAGTGAGTGCCGTTCACCGTCGGCGGGATCACCCCATTCCCGAAGCTGCTCAGCCGCTCGCCAGTGGTGAGATGCCGCCACATGTCCGCCGCGAACGCCCGTGCCTCCCCGAGGTCAACCCCTGGCATCCGCGCGAGAACACCGATGGTGTTCCCACACAGCATCGCCTGCAGAAAGTCAGGCTGAAAGGCCGGCGTCGGGCCCAGCATCCACTGCAACGCGAAGCGGCGCGCACATGCGGCGGTGGACGCAACCGCCTCGCGGGGGAGCGCGTCGCGCACGCGAACGATGTCCTCGTCGGTGACCGATGCATCCCGCGCCATCGGCTGCGGGAATGCCTTCTCGGTTCTATCCCCGAGGGCTGCCTTCTCGATCGTGAGTCCACCGACACGCTCTGCGACCACCTCGAACCGTCGGCGGTCGGGGCTTGCGAGCAGCGACACCATCCCGGAAAGCGAGAGGCTCTCTCCCGCCAACTCGGCGATCCAACTGAGTGTCGTCCGACACCCTTCCGCAACGCCATCGACCGCCAGCGCGAGTAGATAGAGATCGGACAGCGCCGCGAACTCCGATCGCGCCGCGAGTATGCGTCGTGAGATCTCGAGCGCCCCGCCACCCACGAGATCGCTGCGCGAGAAGGGCCAGCCCACCGCGGGAACCACCGATGGGAATGCACCGTCGGCGAGGTTCGCGAGGTGGATGTCGGCGCCGCTCCGCTCGAAGCCAAGTGCGTCGAGCGCGCGGAGCGGCAGCACGCGCCGCGGATCGGGGGTCTGGTTGAGCGCCTCGTCCGCCTCCTCAAAGTTGGCCCCCCGGCCGAGGAGGATCGACACAACGTCGACAAGCCCGACCACATGGACACTGTTGTCGCCAGTCGAGCCCAGCCCGCGGATCGAGAATCCATCGAGTTTCGCCTGCAACTCGCGACGCTCGCTCTCGGGCCTGCCCGCGAGACCGCGCTCAAGCCAGCGCCGCAGGAACTGGCCGTGCTGCGCAAGGTCGATCCGATCGCTCGTCGCGATCTCCTCGAGCGACTCGACGATCGCCTCCAGCGCCGCCCGCACGCTTCGCGCCTGCCCCACCGAAAGGTCACCCCACGGAACGAGACGAAGCGGATTCGCGACTGCGCCCCGCACCCGCTCCATCACACCATGATGATCCTCGCGCGCCCCGAAACGCCCGACATGATCGATCACCATCCGTTCGAGCTGCCTCGCACGCTCGATCCATTCCGCAGCAAAGCGGCAACCGCGGAAGAAGGGCAACGCCTGACGGATCGCGCGTCGCGCGAGCATCTCCGCGGCCGGCTCCGCGGACGTCAGCAGGAACCCGCTCTCCACCATGTCGCGCACCGCATCGGCGGTGAGGATGAAGGACCACGATCCCGGCTGGTCGCCCGGCCGGATGCACTCGTGCAGTCGGAGAAGGAAGGCGCCAATCGGAAGTTGCGCGAGACTCGGACCAGAATCCGTATTCGTCTCGGGCAGGAGCCTGTCGCATAGTCGCGCGACCTCGCCATGGCGCGCGGCGAAGATCCGCGGCATCGGGGGCGCTTCAGCCGCGATCTCGCCCCGTCCGTCCACGCCCTGATTGGCATCCGCACGGATCCGCCCGATTTCGTGCACGAACTCGGTCGCAGTCTCGCACTTGAGGATGCGCAGCGAGGTCGCGGCGCGATCGGGGTCGATCCGACGCCCCGACAACGCTGCCTGCAGGGCCTCGCCGCCTGCGGTCAATTGCTCTGGGGATGCCAATGCCAGCCCCGGCACTGGCACGGGCATTTCCAGTGCCTCGGTGAAGAAGCGCCGCCAGCTCTCGTAGGCCGTCGACGCTCCATCGTCGTGCACGATGAACAGCTGGTCTACGAAATCCGCCTCGCGCAGCAGCTGAAACAGCGCCCACTGTGGCGGCGTGAAGAAGTAGAAGCCATGGTAGACGATCGTCCACCGCTCGCGCTTTCCGAACACATGCTCAAGCACGGTCCTGCAGTGCGCGATCACCGCCGCACGCTGGCCGGCATCAGTTGCCCATAGATCGTCACGCACCCAAGTGATTTCGGGAACCCGTTGCTCGATGACACGCCACGCACCGAGTGCGGCCTTTCCGAGCGGTGAGTGCGGCGCGACCTCTGCACTGCTGGGACTGAATCCCGCTGCGACAAGCGACTCGAGCACGCGCTGGAAGTCGCGGCGCGCATGGAGCAACACGCCCACCCGCTCGTGCTCAGCGGTGCTCGTCGTGTGATGATCACGCAGCGCGTCATCAAACAAGACCGAACGCCGCAACCGCTGTCCGCCCACGCTTGCGCGCCATGACAGGCTCAGTTCGCGCCGCGCGTCGTCGGAACCAACACCGACTCCATGACCCGGACACTGGTCGAGCGAAAACGGCCGCCCCGCGGACTGTCGTGTGAAGACCAAGAGGTCAAGGAGATTGGCGATCGAAAGCGCTGGAGCACGCTTGCCCACGAACGCCCCGCAGAGCGAGGTCGTCGCGGTCACATGACAGGCTCGCTCCCATCCAATGCCGCGTGCCGCGAGGAGCGCGCGCAGATCCCGCTCCCGCACCGACGGCATCGCCACCGACTCGAATCGACCCGTGTGCGTCATCGCCTCGCCTCCCCCGTCGCCAGAAGCGCCGACCAAGTCGCAGGCGCGGCACCCATACCGCCCTGCCTGCCATCAACAAAGACCACAAGTCGCTTTCTCGCTCGCGTCATGGCGACATAGAGCAGGCGAGTCTCCTCGCGACGAACCTCGTCGGTGTTCTGCCCGAGCGCTCCGTCCGTATCGGTGCAGTTTGCGAAGACGGTCTTGCGCTCTCGCTTCTTGGTTTCTTTGTTGTATTCCGACTCGCACCACTTCCACACCAGCCGTCGACCACTCCCGGCACGCGCGTCGGCCAACACAAACGCCTCCGACTGGATGCTCGACGGCGTACCGAACTGCGTGAACGTGTTCGGAATCACCACGAAGTCGTACTCAAGTCCCTTCGCCTTGTGTGCGGTGAGCGCGGTGACGCTTCCCTTCGGCCCCTCCTCGTCGGTTGCCCGCGGCGCGTCCTCGTTCCGATTGGTCGCGATCTGGATGCGGAGCCACTCGAGAATCCCGGAGACCGTCGCAGCACTGTCGGCAAACTGCGCATCCATCAGGGTCACGAGATGCGGCAGGTCGAGGGCGTACTGCCGCCGATCCGTCTCCTCACCGATTTCCTGGCGGGCGCAGCAGTGCGGCGTCAGTGCACGCACGCATGCCACGAACAGCGCGATGCCGGACATGCGGCGCTGAAGCCGCGAGAGCGACCGAACGCGGTCGCGCACGACCGCCAAATCCTGCATCGCCGCAGCTTCTGCGCCCTCGACGAGCTCGACCAGCCGATCGCGCCAGGCCCGCGGCGGCTCGATCTCACCGAGAAGCCATGGGGCTGGATCGACGCCGTGGATCGGCGCCTGTCCGCCACCGAAGATCCTGCCTGCCCAGCGCGACTCACAGAGCTCCAGCAACGCGGCGTCATCATCGGGGTCGAGCAACGCTTCGAGGAGCACCCGCGCCTCGCGCACCGCGGGGCTGCGAAAGAAGTCGCCGCCCACGACCAGCCCACAGTCGACGCCTTCGCTTCGAAGCTCCGCTTGCGCATCCTTCGCGTGGCTGTTCCGCCGGCAGAGGATTGCGATCGAGGCCTCGGGATCTGCCTTCCGCAACTCGTGCACAACGCGCACGAGTTCACCAGTCCACCCATCCTTGTCGCTGACCACCGTCCGGATCGCCGTGCCGATGTCTTTTCGCCCCGCGTCAGGCAGCAGCCCCTGCTTCTCGGCTTCGGGGAGCAGCCTGCCTTGCTTCCAGCGAGCGAAGTGCGATTCCATCGAGGCGAGCAGCTTGCCGTCGGTGCGGAAGTTTCTCCGAAGTTCGAGCTCGGTCAGTTGGAAACCCCCGCTGCGGCCCACCCGCGCCTTCAACGCGGTGAATGCATCGCCCGACGCCCCGCGGAACCGGTAGATGCCCTGCTTCACATCGCCGACGGTGAACATCCGCGCACCAAGTTGGTCGCGCACCGACACCAGTAGTTCGATCTGCATCGCATCGGTGTCCTGGAACTCGTCGATGAAGAGGTAGCGGAAGCCAAGCCGCGGATCAATGCCACCCTTCAGCTCGGCGACCGCACGGACCGCGGCCGGAACGAGCTGCGAAGTCCGCAGGACCTGGTCACGCACGCACTCGCGCTCAACCTCGAGCGCAACCGCCGCGATGACGCGCTCTACGATGCCCGCCGCTGCATGCTCGATCGATCCTTGCGCGCCGATGCCTTCCCCCCAATCGAGCACGCGTGCGAGCGTCTGCTGGCCACCGCCGAAACGGACGAGCGGAACGCCATTGTTTTCCAGCGCCTCCCAGACGGTTTCGACATGAGCCACCCACTGATGGATCGCCTTGGCTTGTTTTGCTTGACGCGGTCCGGCCCGATACCACGCATCGAGCTCCTTGGAGAGCGCCCGCACGAATCGGTCGCGGAGCACGAGCGTCTGCGGCGACACTCGGAACCCCGGCGACAGCCCGATGCCCGACCCGAAGCGCCGCAACAGCTCCTTCGCGAAGGTATGAATCGTCGAGATCTGCGTGCGGCTCAGCTGCGTGAGCCAACGCACCGTCGGGTGCACGCACAGCGGGCACAGGCGCTGCCGCAGGACAAGCGTGCGCGACAGTCGCTCCCGCATCTCGCGGGCGGATTCCCGTGTGAAGGTGACGAGCGCCACTTCGTCGAGTCCGAGCCTCTGGCGAGCGGGCGACTGCTCCGTCCCGCGGGTCGACTCACTCGTTGCGAGAAGAAAGACAAGACGCTCCGACATCGTCTCCGTTTTGCCCGTTCCTGCGCCCGCGGTCACAAGGACGTCGTCTGTCTGCGGCGCATGGACGACCTGATACTGGCGGAAGTTGAGACCGTCATCATCAAGGGCCGCATCGTCGATCTTGGCAAGCAGCGCCTTCTGGCGAGCTAGCACCTCCGCGTCGCCATCGACGATCCAGGCGGTGCCATCGGGGATATGCAGCGACGGATCAGCCGACCACTCGAGTAGCCGCGCCTTGCGATAGGCGCGCGTCGCATCGAGGTGCTCCTTCGGTCGGCTACGGGTGATGAGGAACAGCCGGATTCCGTACTCGAGCAGTCCGAGGGCGTCACGCAGGTCGACGCCGTCGCCACCGAGCAGCACCACCGAGTAGCGCGGACGGACAGGAATCCCGAGCTTTCGCCGCAGGACTTCGAGTCCTGCTTCGTGGTCGATCTCAATCGCGCGCGCTTGGCTCGGTGTTGCAACGGCCGCGGGGCCGCCGACTCCCGAGTCGACCGACAATGGGGTCGAACCGATGCGGACAGCGCTCTCGGACCGCTCGAAGTCCGCAGGCTCCACCGGAGGAGTCGCCTCATCCGCCGAGAGGGGCGTCGGGACCGCTTCCAAGAACTCGAGCGCGGGCACACCGAGCGTCTCCATCCGATCAACGGGCCAGGACCATTGGGCTTCGGGTGTGCCCTCGCGATTTGGTGCGACGAGCTGGCTTCCGATCCTTGCCGCCTCGGAGACACGGATCCGCAGCCACTGCCCGGTTCCACCATCACCGTGCCAGTAGACGACGATCCACACCGGGCATTGCGTCTGGCGCTCGACCTCGAGGTAGTCGCGGAAAGCGTCGAAACCAACGAGAAAGACGCGCTCGCCCGTTGCCGAGTCGGTGAACGGCCGCGAGCGGTACTTGACCTCCCAGTACTGCGACTGCCCGCTCCTCTTGGTCTGAAAGTCGGGCGCGCGAAGCGAACGCCCACCCACTTGGACAAGCGGGGCCTCGGACCTCTGCGTGTTGCCGCTCGCGTTGCAGGTTGGTTCGAGGAAGTACCCCTGCTGGGTGAGCCAACTACCGAAGGCGAGTTCGCAGCGTCGGGAGATCCGGGGCGCACCCGAGCCAAGGGCGGGCGCGGCCGCCGTCACGACGCCTGCTCCGCCGCCCGGAGCGCGCCCTCGCGCGTGGCCGCAGCCAGCTCGCGATCAAGCGCCTCGATCGTGCGCCCCATTGCATCGGGCACACGGCTGAGTCGCGAGCGCCACCATGCGACGACGGTGGCGCGGGCATCGGCGGGAAGGCCCGGCGTGATACCCCACTTCGCAAGGATCTCGGCCTCCGCCGTGAAGGTCGTTCGAAGAAGCGCGAGTCGTTCGGCATCGGCCCTGCCGAGCGACGGCGCGGGGGCGGCCGCCGGGGCTCGCCCTCCCGCAGGTCCCTGCTTCTGCGCCGTCGCGACGAGCTCCTGAAAGAGCTCGCCCGCGACTGCCTCGCCCTTGCCGTTCGGGATCGCCCAAGCCGCGCGCAGCATCCCATGCAGGCTCTCGAGGTCATGGCCCCCAGCACTAAGCTGCTTCTTCAGCTGCACCGTGGTCATGTTCGCATGAAATACCTTCATGATTTGCGGCTTTGGTGAGAACAGAATCGTATCGAAACCGGCTTTCGCCGCGCATTCCCGGGCAACAGTCCCCATGAAATGTACCGCATCCAGTTTCTGAGACAAGTTGAAGTTGGTATTCACGCGGCCTCCCCGAGGAGGATGCGTCGGTGCGCTGCGGGCGTTCGGTAGCCAATCCGCCCGATGATCCAGTGGTTGTTGAAGCGGCGGGCGAATTCGCGGAGCGCCTGGTTGAGCTCCTCGACGGTGCGGAATCGGTGCAGCCAGAGCAGCTGCGCCTTCAGGGTGCGGATGAATCGCCCAGTCTTGACACACTGGGCAGCCGTTGCCTTCAGGCTGCCGCACGAAGGACGGGCTCGACTCGATGCCGAGGGTCTTGAGTTCGTCCTGGAAGGCGTGCGAGATGAACTGGCTGCCGTGGTCGTGGCGGAGCTTGGTGCCTGCCGCGACCTCGATCTCGTACCGGCCCTTCGCGGAGTGGATCGCCTCGCGGAGGCACTCGATGGCCTCGAATCGCGTGCCTCGCCTCGCGGCGCGCACCCCGAGGCACTCGCCCGTGCAGTGGTCGATGACCACGAAGACGGCGGCGTTTCCCTCCTCGGTGAGGCAGCCGGTGGCGTCGATGGCCCACATCTCGTCGGGCGTCTTGGTCGTGATGGTGCGGTCGTGCGTCTCTGGCCCGCGCACCCCGGTCGTACGGTCGCAGGCGAGGATGCCGTGCTCGCGCATGATCCGGAGGACCCGGCGCATCGAGGTTCGGATGCCGCGCTCCTGGCGGAGCCGCGCCCGGACCTTGCGGTGGCCTTCGCCGACGAAGAGCGTGGATGCGAGGACGGCGCGGATCTCCGCGAGGATTTCATCGTCGGAGAGGCACGTCTTCGGGCCGCGCTTCGCGGGGATCCTCGGCGCACCATCCGCCAGCGCCTTGTGGCGCTGGACGGTGGCGCGGGCGAGCCGCCACGCGCGGCAGACACGCTGGATGCCGTAGGTCTTGTTCGCGGAGGGTGACATCGCCTGGCTCAAAGCGATGGCCTCCGCGGCGGAGGGCGGAGGCCGTCCTCCAGGATCTCGATCTTCTTCTCGAGG
>Ga0068877_10003625_pt1 | contig 12221 bp, 17 predicted proteins | sample NOAtaG_FD_66437 | JGI IMG/M metagenome (GOLD analysis project Ga0068877, IMG submission 66437) | Freshwater lake microbial communities from Lake Erie, under a cyanobacterial bloom - NOAA_Erie_Diel6S_1000h metaG | ecosystem: Environmental > Aquatic > Freshwater > Lake | place: USA: Ohio, Lake... | reverse complement strand
CAGCCAACGGCTTGTTTCAGGATCTCAGGTGCAGACGTGAGAAGTCGCAAGAAATCTTGACTATACTTAATAGAGTAGGAGCCATTAATGCGGCGCCGCTGGACGTAAATGACTTCGTTGTCTTGCGGCTTGATGCTGGCAAACGCACCGATAGAGTGCTTACCCTTTATCTCATCAAGCACGGGGGCAACACGCTTGGCGGCATCCCGCAGACTATCACGTTGCTCACTGCGCGTAGAAACAAACGGCGCTAAAAATGGTGCTACCGCAGCAAATGATGTAACGCTGGTTGCCGCCACGGCGCTGCCGAGAATCAGTCGATTTCCCTTGATACCGGCCTTTCCACCTATCCAGTGCGAGGCATCATAAAGCCTCTCTTTGAGGGAATCAGAAACAAGTGGAAATGTTCCGGCCCATAGCGCCGTAGCAATTGCACTGACTTCGGGTGGTATAAACCCTAGAAATTTTTTTCCGGTCCCACCAGTGTCGGAAAGACCGCGCGCAATATCGCGCGTGGCCTGCTCGGAAATGCGAAGCATCTCCTGCTCTCGGGCGGACAAATGTCTGTTCTGTTCGTAATCCAAAATAAATCCACTTCGGTTAGTGTAATTCATCTTGGATTATAACCTATTCCCTGCGCTAAAATGTGACAATTGCGTGAAACTTAATCCCCTCACCACAAACTTAAACCCCTATTTGTCACAGAATCTTCACAATTACATCTAATCAAAAATGCTAAGGTTAAGCTATGTTTGACTCGTCACAGAAACTGCTGAGCGACCCGAGGGTCAATCTCGATGGCTACCTCGCCGATCTGGCGCGGCAACGCGGGTTGTCTCAGGCACAGATTGATAAAATCCGCAAAACCATCACCGAATCTTTCGAGAAGTATAATCCGGTCGGGCTGTCCAACAGCTTTGGCAAGATCATTACGGATTTATTCAACTTACTTGTCGCCTTTTTTGGCGGCTTCAAAGACCGCTCAATTGCCGAAAATATCACGGCATTTGGTAACGGCAGTGGCCAGCGTGCCTTGACCGAAAAAGAAGCCAGCGATGCTCTGTCGGACGCCTATGTCAAATTACGTCAGGATGCCGATCCGGCGATTGCGAATCTTGCCACCGTTATCACCGGCACGCGTAAAACCGGTGAGAATATCGCTGATTACGAACAAATTCGTGTCGCCAGTCTCGGGGCAAGGATTTTCTCGGCGCTAGATATCCCCGTGCGCCCAGCCTCAGCAACGGCATCCACATCGGCGGAACCTCCGCTTGAGCCTACCGCGCCCCCGCATATTCTTCCACGCACCCCACCAACACCTGGTTACAGTATCACCGGTTAAATTTTTAATTTGCACCCGTGGCCGCCACTGCCTTATGCTGAACGCATGATACGTAACTGGAGAGTCCACGCCCTTGCGATTACGGCCATCACGGCGGTGATTTATATTCTTTTTCTTCTCATCAACCCCAAATCCTCGAAAAATGATTCAGTCACCTTCAGCGGCACACATTATGTCCAGATTAACAGTGCCAGCTTGGGATTGGATTGCAATCGGTCTCTTGATCGTGCAGTAAAGGAAGCAACAGAAAAACGCGCCAGTCTGCCGCGACAGGAACGAGATAATATCGACATCCCCGAAGCAATCCGCCGCAACAATGCCTTAAGCGCAATCAGTGAATTATGCAACGGTAAGGAGCTGTGCCAATTCCGCGTAAACCGCCAAACCATTCCGGCCAAAACCATGAAAGACTGCGACAATAAACTCGAGCTTTCCTATCGATGTTTTGAAATTGATCGATTGCATACACTGACAGTTGGTCAGGGTGATGAAGTCACGCTCGATTGCCGCGTCAAGACCCCATGAGGCGGCTGCGTCAGGCCCTTACGTCCCACTGGTGGCTATCTCCGGCATTATTGGTCGTTGCGACAGTCTCTATCTTCTCGCTTCTGGGGCAGATTTCGCATCCGCAATTATCAGAAAAAATCCAACCCCAACCAGCGCCTGCGACGATCGACTCACCTGTTGCCTTGGCGGAAAATCCGGACATCAACAACAGTCCGGTGCTTGATCTTTTTAGTCCGGATGCGGCAACACTAGCCCACGATCAATCCCGTGCACAGGTGCAAAATACCATAGAACAACTGCTCATCTTGGCAAGAATACTCGAACGTTGCGGCATGATAAACGAACAGCAACACCGACAGATGGTGGCCGCTGGCTGGCATTATGCCGCCCGCGCCAAACTGGCCGATACAACCGAAAAAATTACTACGCAATTTCAGCAACTGCAGGTCAAAGCCGAGCAGTCCTATGCCCTTCTTTATGCACAACCCGAATCCTGTGATGACCCAGCTCTACCGACACTACGCGCAGCATTACTAGCATGGCAGGCAAACGTTATGTCAGCGTCAACACTGCGTCTGAACTAAGCTCAATAGTCAGCGCCAGAAGCGCGTCTTCCTGGGCATCCTCCTCGTAACTCGTCACTTGAAAGCGCCCCTCCATCACCATACCATCAGGGTGGGTTATGCGGCAATAGGGCGACGTACCCTCAAGTGCCGCATGACGCAATATATGCTGCGCGGGATGCGAGGTGGCAACCAGATCCAGCCCAATCGTCACTTGACGCTGGCGAATCAACGTATGGCGCTGCCAGGCATCCTCCGCAATGGCTGCATCCTCCATCAGCGCCTGATCCACGCGCCAGCGATGACGCTCCACACCCTTCAGCGTCGAAAACATCAGCGGCAATGTGCCGTCACTCACTTCCACCAGCAGGCTTGTGCTTGCATAAATACTCATAGCGCCTCCTGCCCGAGCAACAGCACAATCTGCATCGTTCCGCGAATAGTCAGTGCATCGACCAGCATCTCGGTTTCCGCTTGCTGGCAACGCATGACAAGGCTTTGGGTTCCACCTACTGTCAACACCTGGCGGTGCAGCAGGGCATAAATACGATCTAAAATAATCAGGGCCTCTTTACGCCCTTTGGCGCGGCTGAATAACTCAATGGTCATTTCGCAGCGTACCGTTTCCAGTTGCGAAGCAGGCAGGTCGCGCTGGGTCCCGTCGCCAATCACCAGATAGGGGAAATTCGCCTGCTGTGGCACGACATCGTAAAGGCCCTGCACCAGCCCCATCAGCAAGCCGTCACTATGCAGCTTGCTGTAAAGGGCTTGCTGTAACTGATAAAGTGGTAAGCTCATGCTTCCCCTCCCTCATAGGCGATGAGTTCTATGGTGGTGCGCGTTATCGCAATACCGTGAATGTAGAGCGTGCTCCCCTGCCAGAGGATCCGCATCGCTTGCGTCACATCGCTGCGTTTACGCAGCGTAATCCGATAGGCAGCGCGCGCCTCGCGGTGCGCGGCAACCACCTGCTCGCGCAGGCTGCCCAGTACTGGTGTTACTTCGGCAAATGGCATAGCGATGGTTTGCCAGATTACGCTCACACCACCAAATCCGTCCTCCGTGGCAAGCGGCGCTTGGATGTCGACCTGCTCACGCAGCCGGGCGGCAAGTCCACCCTTCTCCTCACTACTCATAAGCTCATTTCCCTATAAGGATGGTAGGATTGCAGTGCGAGTGCGGGTAGTGCCGCCGCCGGACTTCGTAGATCATACATCGCCGCAAGATGCTGAAGAATGCCCTGGCGAATCAGCCCCGGTATGCTGGCCGCCGTTGCGCCATAACCGCTCTGATAGACAATCTCAAAACGATAGCCGGTGATGGGCGTCAGAATCTCAATCGCACGTTTATCAATCGACAAACGATAACCACTTGCCGATAGTACTTGCGTGCCACCCGCTTCAAGCAGGATCGTCACACTGGTAATAGATTGTACCGGCCCAAATCTCAAAGGCACTGTTTCGGGTAAATATTCCGCGAGTGTCAATTTCCAGCTCTGTGTGATGAATGATAAGCCGAGATATCGCTCTGCTGCTTCGCGTGCAGCGGTAATCATCAGTGTGATCAGTGCATCATCTGCGGAGTTATCAACGCGCAGAAACTGCTTTGCTTCCGCCAGAGTAATCGGCTCAATGGCGGGAGCAATCGTTCGTTCAATCCCATGCGTAACCCAGGTATGCATACAAAATCCTTTTCTTTCATCAGGGGGATAAAAAACAGCGGCGCCGGCAGCGATGAAATAACGCGCAAGCGCTGGTTCAACGGCAATTTTCTGGTGGCGCTCAAAATGGATAAGTCCGCGTCCGCGCCACCAGCCGATAGCGCTGCGGAGAAACAATAACAAAATCACGAAATTACATCAGTGGCGGGAGAATTTATAGTGGGCGGCCAACGAGCCAATCATCCCCATAATATTGGGAATCCGTTCATTGACGGTTTGTTTCGCCATCGACTCGGCCTTATCTTCCGTCATGCCCCAGGGCGACAGTAATTTCATATACATATTTTTCAGCCGTTCCTGAAGCGCAAGATTAGATTTCGTGCCAATCGTATTAAGTAGAATGAATGAGCCAATGTAGCACGCGCGATCAATCCCGGCGACCTTGAATTGCTGGGCATCGGTAATCGTCGGCACTTTAAACATCTGGTCGAAGAATTTCTGACCATAGACTTGCCCTACCAGACCGCCGATAAAATCGGCCCCCTGCCCCAATATCGCCGTCGCAAGTTCATCCGCACGGACACTCGGCCTGATGGTGAATCGATCGCGTTTATCTTTGTGGGTGACCAATCCAGGAAAATACCCATCCATCGCTGCTTCAATTGCATCTAACCGAGGCAGCACGATTTGACGGCTGATAAACCGAACAGCGACATCATGCGGCAAACTCAACAGATGCTTGAACCCATACGCCACGATGCCCGCGCCAATCGCCGAGGTCACCTCGGCGCCGATGCGTGCGCCCACAAGCGGGGTCAATATCGGTTGATTCATTACGTTTGTCATAACCTGTCCTGCTGCTTCTTTTGGCAGCCTTGACAGATTACCAGACTCGGGGGGTATGAAGTGTGACAGTTATGTGAATAAGCAGGCTATTTTAACTATCTTTCTTTTGCTTATCCGCCAAAGCGCGAGTCAATTCACCCGCCACATCCCCAGCACTGTTGCTATCGGGAATATCGAGCATTGCCGCATGGTTAAAGCCGTAATCCCTCTCCATACGCGCACGAACTTCGGCCGAGGGTTCACCCTCGCCAGCTTCCACAATCACCCCATATTCTTCCGGGTAAAATACGCCGCTTTCCTGAGCGGCCATGAATTCCTTGAGCTTATCAGCGCGAACCGCAACATAGGCATAAATCGGCTTGGCATCAGGGTCCTCGCCCCGCACCAGCAGCACGCAGACAGTTTTTTCTGCGAGTAACTTCTCTGAACGGCTCAGTTCGGTCATCCCATGGCCCCCACGCTCGCGCATAGTATCGAGGTCGGGCGCTCAGGTCAATAAAGGCCGCGCTGCAGCTTCAAAATCCAGAAAAAATTTTGATTCTGTCACCATATAGTCTCGGGGCGGACGCGAACGCCCGCCCCGCCAGCGCCACCTTGAACGTACCTGTGTGGGGAGAACACATGGCCGTAGCGGTCTGGTTTCAATGCGTTAGGCTGCGGTTCTCAGCAGCTTGATCGCATCGAAATTCACCACTTCACCACCCACGCGCTTGGTGGCGTAGAATCTTACAAACGGCTTGGCCGTGTAGGGGTCACGCAGCATCCGCACACCCACGCGGTCCACAATCAGATAGGCGCGTTTGAAATCTGCAATCGCAACCGACAGCGAGTTTGCAGCGACGACCGGCATATCGCTCGCAAGCACCACCGGCGCGCCCAGCAACGTATCAGGCGTCCCAGCGATCATGCCCGGCTGCCAGAGATACTGGTTGGTGGTCGCTTCTTTGAGCAGGCGCACCGCCTGCACCGTCGTACGGTGCATCAGGAAGGTGGATTGCTTGGCGTGATCGTCTTTGAGCGCGTAGTAAAGCCTGATCAAACCGTCTGCCGTAATCGCCGCAGCCGCACCGCTAGTAATCTGCTCTACCTGATTCCATGCCGTACCTGCGGTATAGGTGAGAATCCCTTTCGGGCGGGTAGTACCATCCCCGCCGATAAAGGCGGAGGCTTCCAGCCGCGCGAATCTATCCGCAATCTTCTGAGCGACCCAGGCTTCAACATTGATCGAGGCATCATCAATCAGCTTCTGTGTTGCCTGCGGCTGTGCATACATCTCATAGGTGTCAATCACCTGCTTACCAATCAGCGCAGAATTCGTTTCAATACGCGTGCCGGTTTCGGTCGTCCAGGCAGCATCCATATCGCCGGTATCCTCAATCAAATCGAGGTTATCGGTCGAAATGGTTTCCACTCGCGCCAGACTACGAATCGGCGAAGTTTCGCGGATCACCGAGATAATCAGGTCAGACATTTCCTGGGTGACGAGGAACCCGCCATCTGCATCAGAGCCCACCGAAAGCGCTTTCAGCTGCAGCTGCTCCAGCCCATGGTCAATACCCTTACGCAGATAATTGCGAAACGCCGTTTTATATTCGGACGCATCCTCAACTCCGCTTTTACCGCTGATTTCACCGCCCAGACGGCCATGCACCGTTTCGAACTGATCCATCCGGCGTTTATTCTGGTCGAGCGCATCACTAATGCGATTCAAATGCTCCAGATAAAGCGGGTCGGCATGGCCTTTGCGCTCAATCTCGCCCAAGCGGGCATCATTGACCTGTTTGAACTGTTCCCACGCATTCCCCAGCGCATGGACACGTTCCGTGACTTCTTGAAAACTCATACGATTACCTTTCATTGTTAAAAATAGATTTCTTCCAAACGTCCGAATGGGCAGTTCGAAAGAAAGGTTTTTCGCGACCGTAAAAATTAATGAAGATTTATAAAAAGTTAATTTGTATTAACTTTCCAAATATGCTACGGTCACGACAAGTTAACAGGAAATAATTGCGCCAGATGGCGGATTACTGCCGTTAACGAGGTGCTGAAAAAGATTGCCACGCATCCCTTCTCAGCTTAGGGTATGTCTCTCAGACATTCGCCCAAGAAACATAATAACAAGGCCGCAAGGCCAAACATCGGAACAAAGCATATGCAGGGTTTGCCGTTTGCTTCGGGTAAATTTCCACTTAGCACTTCCGGCTCGAATCCTGAGTTTCGAGCCCAGATTACGGACCTTGTCGGCCGCGCCTATTTCAATATTCACGGCGTCAGCATCGCGTCGGTCGATGCGTCTTGGACGTCCACCATCGTCACCGCCTGTATGCAGCTTTGCATGGAAGAAACTGCGCGGGAATTATCCTCGCGCGATCTCGTCCATCTCTTCCAAAATGTCATCCGCATTAGCAGTGAACATCAACGCGAGGCAAAGCGCCACGCGGCGATGGCGCTTAATGTTTTTTATCTCAAAGCCACTGCATTGGATTCTTCGCTTTACGAACAATCGCTTGGAGAGAATTTCCGCCGCGCAACCCCTACCGTAGTGGGTGGCTTCAATGTAGCACTTTCCGGTCGCATCAGCCGTGTACCTGCGGAATCGGACGACGCCGCCTAGCTAACAACGCTTTACCATCATCAGCGCACGGTCAATGGCGTCGGCCAATTGTATCATCGCACCACTACGAATCGCCTGCGCCTCATCAATATCCAGCAAATTACCCTTCACCACCGTCACTTTCGCGGCCGAGTTTGCGGGCATTGTCACCAGGCTGATCTCCCATAAATCGATAACCTGAAGTTTCCGCACGCCCGAATCGGGATCGCGCATCCAGCGTCCCGGTGTATAGCCGATGCTCAGTCCATTGACCGCGCCCGCCTTAAGTAAGGCATAAGCCTCCCGCGCGCGGGCAACTTCCATCAATAAAAGACCTTCAACATAAAGACCTTTTTCGTCTTCAAAAATTTTCATGAGCACGCCAATAGGTTCTTCCCATTGGTGCTGCCATAATAATTTAATCTGCCCCATACGTGAGGAAAGCGTGTTCTTGAACGCACCGCGTAGTACCATGTCGCGCTGACTGTCAATCACGTCAAATACACTAGCATAGCCGGCGAATCGTCCATTCGCATCTATCGATTTTATCTCAAGCGCCGCCGTTAATTTAGCCATGATTTGCCTCCGCCGCGCCCAGTCCGAGGAGCTTTCGCTTCTCCTCATCGCTCAGGAAATTCGCGCTGCCAATCCTTTGCCACAGCGCGTCGCGCTTAGCAGTGATTGCCGGAATCGCTTCCGCGTCGTAACCAATAGTCAGCGCGTCCGAAAACATCGGCGAAAGCCAGTTATTGAGCGCATCGACTAAATGCTGCAGGTTCGGGAGAATCGTCTGTTCCCACAGTGCCACCCGCGCTTCCTGCAGATTCGCATAGGTGTTGTCGCCCGGAATCCCCAGGATTTGCGGCGGCACACCGAAGGCGAGCGCAATATCGCGAGCACTTGAATGTTTGATGCCAATGAAATCCATGTCCTTGGGTGAGAGGCTCATCTCTCTCCATTCAAGCCCCCCTTCTAAAAGCAAGGGCCGGCCTGCGTTTGCTGCTCCCGAAAATTGCTCATCCAACTGTTGTTTGAGGCGCACATATTGCGGCTCACTCAGATGCCCAGCGCCGCCATCTGCAGCTTTAACCATCAGCGCACCGCTTGGCCGTGCGCCGTTTTGCAGCAGCGCCTGATTCCAAGCACCGCACTGATTATGCTGGTCAATACTGTAAGCTGCCGCTTCCACCGCCGACATCCCATACCAGTCATCAAGCGGATGAAAATTTTTAAGATGCAGAATACGCGATTGTCCACTGATGCGATCGACAGGAAAATCCGTCTGCTGTTGACCAGCCTGATAACGATAGGCTTTGGGCACACCCCCTATGCCTGCTATAATTGTTACCCGATCAGGGCGCAGCGCATGCAGCTCCATCGGCGCGGCCCCTTTAGGGCCAACCGCATGTAAATACGCGTTTCCGGCGATCAATTTATGGGTCACGACACTTTCAATAAACGCCGCATCTCCCTGCAGAGGATTGGGGCGCTTCAAAAGCGCCAGCAGCGGATGCTTTTCAAGAACCCGCGTGCGGCTTCGCCCGCGCTCACTTACCTGCCAGGGCACACTTGCGATTGCCGTTGCAATCATCGACACGGCACGAAACGCAATCACGTTCCGGCGATAGCCTTCTTCTGCAAAGCGCACATAATCGCGGCGCATCCAGACGGGTTGACCCGGGGCAATCATGAACGAAGTTTCCAGCGGAAACATCTTTTCTGATTTCGTCGCGTTACCCAATAGGCCAGCGGTTAGTCGCGAAATAAATCGAGCCATAACACCTGCATTGCTAATGTGAAAAAATGACGCTCTGCGTCGCATGACCGAAAAGTTGATTTCGTGAATTTGCGGGAATCCATCGCGCATTTCACGATGCTATCTACAAAAATTTCAGCCTATATTTAAGTTATAAGCGCGGCTTTATTTCCCCGGAAGTGGGGGGCAGTAAAAATTTTTCAAAATTATTTACAACCGCCGAATCCGCCCCTGACCGCCGCGTTCACGCGCACGAATCCAGTTGAGATACTGGCTGAACGCATCGACCTGATCGTCATGCGGCGCCTGAGGAAACTGGGATAACTCCATTTCAAAATCGGCAAGCCAAGTCGCATGGCGCGGCAGCGCGACTTTCCCCGCTTCGATAAGCGGTGTGATGCGAATGAGGCGCGCCAGCTTGTCGCCCTTGGGTTCAATCGCAAGCAACGGCAATTCCGTTTCTAGCCTTAAATCCTGTAGTAGCGACTGGCCACTGGCTTTATCCTCCAGTAGAATCGCTTCCGGGTGAAACGTGGCCGCGTGGCTGATAATCCGGCGCTTGAGTGCGGGATATTCAAGCCGCACCACCAACATATCAATTAAATGGTGGACGCCATCGCGCACAAAAAATGTGGCACAGGCGCTGGCGTCATTCGCCGCACCGGATTTCATCGCCGTATCCCAGGATTGCGTAATCATGCGCCTGCTTCCCAGTCGAGTGTTGTCAGCTCAAACCGCTTAAACCATTCGCGCTTTACCAGTTGTGCTTCCTCGCCCAGTGGCGCCTGCTGATATTGGGCGCTGAAATTGGCGCTGCCCAGTTCGCGCTTCACCTGCGTCAGCATCGCCGCGTCCTCACGCGCCGCGTGCAGCACTTCACCTGCCTCGCGCTTTTTCATAAATCCTCCTTGGGTAATCGTCATGCTGGTAGGCGCAATCGCGGGCAGTGCCAGCAATTCCCAACCGCCCTTGGCAAGCAGATGCCCGCTCAAATCCTCCGGATGCAGGCGCTGCATCACCACAATAATCGCGCCGCGCTTTTTATCATCAAGGCGCGTGAGAAACGTATGATCAAACCAGCGATTCGCCGCGTCACGCAAGGCACGCTGCCCGGCCTGCAGCGGGTTCATCGGATCATCCACAATCAGGATATTCCCGCCCTCACCGGTTGCAGCACCCCCGACTGAAACGGCAATACGGTGGCCACGCTTGGTGGTCACGAACTTGTCTTTCTCATTCTGATCCCGCGCCAGTTCGGTTTTCGGAAAAATCTCACGATACCAGCGCGATTCCATCACCAGCCGACAATCGAGCGAATGTTTCACGCTGAGTGACTGTGCGTAGCTCGCGGCCATAATGCGCGACTTGGGGTCATGTCCCATAAGCCATGCAGGCCACGCCACCGATACGGTGACGGATTTGAGCATCCGTGGCGGCATATTGATAATCAGTCGCTTCACTTCGCCCTTAGCGCAGGCCGCAAGATAAGCACCGATCGCGTCCAGATGCCAGTTATGTTGAAACTGAGATCCCGGCGACACTGTCGCCACAACCATCCGCAGGAAACTCTGGAAATCATCATGGGCGGCCCGGCGCAGTAATTGCCGCATCCGGTCAATTGTCATCAAATCGTCACTCATTCTTTACGGCTTTCTTAGTTATACTGACCCCCATGCAACCCAAAACCCCGATTTCCCCGGCTATTCATGTCCCTCAGGGCGCAACACCCGATCACGGGCTCGACCCGGAATATGAAAAATTCCGCACCCGCCTCGCGCTTGGGCAGAACGACGCGCGCAGCTTCTACGCCGTCACGCTCGAACTACCGCCCATCGGCAGCGATACGAAAAACTGGGCTGAATCCATTGCCTGGGCTGAGCTTGGAACACTCTCGCTGGAAGATGATATAGGCGGCTCCAGCGCCACTTCCGGCAGCGCCGACCCGCTGCAACTCTCACCTGAACTGCGCCTCAAAACCCTTTCTGTGCGACGTTTTTTCAACATCCGCACTGCTTTTGATCGCGCGCTTGAATCCGAATCTTGTTTTGACTGCGACCTACCGCGCGAGGCGCTCGAGACCGCACGACAACTCGCTAAAGACGCGCTCGCGGCCATTTTGCCAATACAGGCCTATCTCTTCATTCCACCGGATGAGCTGGCCAAAGCCCAAGCCGACGCCGAGAGAATCGCCCGCGAATTCGCCGGCGACTGCCTCAAACACGCTAGAAAAGACAGCGAGGAAGCCAAAAAATCGCTCAAATCCGGCGAAATAAAATCGAGCCTCGGTAAGCGCCTACGCAAACTTTCCGAGCGTCATGACGGGCGCTACCATATCTTCCCCTATAGTCAGCTTCATGCGCCTGAAACCGGCATCGCAACCGTCGCCATCATTGAATCGCGCCACCAGTCCATCACTGGCGACCATGGCCGCGCGCGGATGACAACCACTTAGGCAATCCCGAGTTAGTGGAATTTCGTTGATAATTCCTTACTACCGTCTCCCGCTAGTGGGGAGGTGAGCGAGCGCGAGAACAGCACCGATGCTACCATTTCATACGTGAATTACTAAAAAAAATGCAGCAAACCTGAGCGATAGCTCGAATCCGCTTGATATTAAAGGAACTTATCTTTAGAATACCGCTGAAATCAGAGGCTGGCTTACGTCGCAATGGAAGAGAAAAAACGCACATTCGTTGATCAGATTATCGCCAAAAAAGGCCATCTGATTCATAAGCTCAAAGCCAAGGATACCACAGGCCGCTGGGCCTATTACTTCCTCTTGGTGGAATCCCCGCGCGAGGCGGCGTTCCTCAAAGCCATTGAGGGGGACGGCATTATTGACCTCGAGGATTTTGGCAAGGTCGTTGCCTCCTGTTACGGCGAGGAACCGTCACAGGAAATCAAGGATTATCTGAAAGAAAAATACGGGTTTGAGGTCTGAACCTATCCGCGGC
>Ga0068877_10003618_pt1 | contig 12238 bp, 10 predicted proteins | sample NOAtaG_FD_66437 | JGI IMG/M metagenome (GOLD analysis project Ga0068877, IMG submission 66437) | Freshwater lake microbial communities from Lake Erie, under a cyanobacterial bloom - NOAA_Erie_Diel6S_1000h metaG | ecosystem: Environmental > Aquatic > Freshwater > Lake | place: USA: Ohio, Lake... | reverse complement strand
GACGAAGAACGCCCCGGCGCCGCCGATCCACTTGGGCCCCTCTTCGACCAGCTGATCGACCAGGCCTCCCATCCCGAAGCTCGCGATGTTGAGGAATGCGCGACGTGCCGGGCGGCCCTGCCCGTCGAGGTGCTCGACCCACCCCGCGTCGATCGGACGCGGCGTCGCAGCGAGCATCCGGTCGACGAGTTCGGCGACGCGATCCGAGGCGCCGCCGAGGTTCCGGGAGCCGATCGACCTGCGGAAATCTCCGCCCGTGCCCGCACTCAGCGGCGCGAGGAAGGCGCCCGGCGTGAGGGGCTCCCCGGTCGCGGAGAAGAAGCCGCCGGCGGCCTCGCTGAGGGTTCCGTCGCCGCCCACCACCACGACCCCCGGCGCACCCGAGGCGAGGGCCTCGCGCGTGAGCGGCGTGGCCTCCCTCGGCGCGCGGGTCAGCACCGTGCGGAACGGTACGCCCCGGGCGCGCAGCACGGCCTCGATCGCGGGCAAGACCCGCCCAGCGCGCCCCGCTCCAGCGCGTGGGTTGACGAGGAGGACGAGGGCGCGGCTCATGGGAGCGTGAAGGTCGCGTACTGGGTGAGGGTGACGTCGGCCTCGGCCTCCATGGGCAGTGCGAGCAGCGAGCCGACGTCGGGCGTCGCGAGGCGCACGGCGATCCGCAGCCGGCCCGGCAGTCCGAGGGCCGAGCGCGGCACCCGCGTCTCGCACGCATCACCGCCGCATGCGCTGAGATCCACCGTGAAGTGCCGGTGCGGACCGTCCTGGGAGAGCTCGCGCCACCCGATCGTGTCGCTCGCGCTGCTCGGGAAGGCCGCGCCCTCCGCGCTTCCCCACGCAAACCGCGGGCTTCGCGATGGGTCGACGAGGCTCCAACTCCGCGACAGCACGGCGTCGACCGTCCCGTCGAGATCGCCGAGCTCGGTCATGCCGAGGAGCACGCCCGGTGAGCCCGTGTCGACGTAGGCCACCACCGCGCCGCGGCACAGGCGGAGCTCGACCGCCAGGTACACGTTCGCGTCGTCCGCGAGCGCCCGGAGCGCGCTCAGCGAGCACCCCGAGAAGGCCCCGACCCCCATCGACGCGGACGACGCCAGCGTGGCCTCGGACCACTCCGGTTCGAGAAGCAGCCCGTCGACCGTGATGGCGAGGGCGCTGCCGCCGTCCGAGCTCCCGGCATCGGCTTCGGCCTCCGGCGCGTCCGAGGTCGCCGCATCGGGTCTCGGTGCATCGGGCCTCGGTGCGTCGGGCCTCGGTGCGTCGGGCCTCGGCGCGTCGAGGTCGGCGTCGAAGGACGCATCGCGCGGCGGCGCAAACGGCGGCGGCGTCGCCGGCTGGCACCCGAGGGCGAAGGGGACGGCCATCGAGGCGACGAACGCCGCGGAGTGCCACGGCGTCAGCAGGCTCCGCGCTGATGCGAGGAGGGCCTCCGTGCATCGCTCCCCGCGCGTCCACCGTGCCCGAAAGTCAGCCGCCGCAGTCCGCGGAGGAGTGGATGCGCTAGTCCGCATGGGGGATCACCTCGAAGGGTTTCGTGGGACCGTACCACCGGAGCAGGCTCACGCGAGGGCCCGCGCTCCCGGCCTCGTTGGCCTCGCCTCGACCCGCGCCGTACTCGCCCTCGTCGTACTCGATCGTGCAGTAGGTCAGGCCCGAGTCCTGACCGAGGTGCGCGATGTCGAGGTTGATCATCTTCATCCAGGTCCCCGTGTTCACGAGGACCTTGCCGCGCTCCACCTCCTGGTAGCGCGGTCCATGGCTGTGACCGACGATCAGGTAGCGCACGCCCCGGAGGCGCCGCAGCTCGCGGTGCACCGCGGCGTCGAAGCCGGCGAGCGCGAGGATGTCCTCCCGAAGCATCTGGGGCAGGTGCAGGAGGCGCTCTCGCCACGCCTTTGCGTTGAAGACCCTCCGGCGCAGGAAGTACACGCTGGAGTGCCAGAGAAAGCGCAGGACGAACATCGTGTCGAAGAGGAACGCACCGAGCAGGAAGCGTCCGAGGGGCTGGATGCGATCCACGTAGGAGCGCTCCTCCTTCGCGGGGTTCATCACATCGAGGATCCAGAGCGAACCCCAGGGCAGGTCGAGGACCTCCGTGCCGTCGCGGCGCTTGCGGAGCAGTCGCTTGTAGTCGACGCGGTGGATCCGCTCGTACTGGTGTCCGTGCCGGATCTGGATGCCGCCGGGCAGGTAGTACGTGTCCGACTCCGTGATGAAGCGGACCCGCGGGCCGAGCGTCCCTGGGGCGACGTAGCGGCGAAAGAGCGCCTGCGGTCCGGGCATGACCAAGTCGAGATCGTGGTTGCCTGGAAGCACGACGATGCTCCGTCCCGGTCGCTCGACCAGCGCCCGCAGCGCGCGCACGACCTTCGGGTGCCCTTCGAGACACTGGCGGAGCTTCTCGGTCGCGATCTCGTCGGTGATCTCTGCGGGCCAAACGCCGCCGACCTTCACCTTCAGCAGATCGAAGATGTCGCCGTTCAGCACCAGCTCGAGCTCGCCCTCGCTCCCGACCCGCGCGTCGTAGAAGGCCAGCAGGTCGGCGAGCTCGTCGTCGTGCCGAAAGTCCTCGAGGATGTTCGGCGAGCCGCGGGGCGCACCGGTCCCGAGGTGCAGGTCGGAGAGGACGAGGCGGACGAGGCGCATCCTGCCGGATCGTAGAGCCGCGCCGCCGGGTCGACGAGAAAGGCGGGATCAGAACCGAAAGCCCACCTGCACGAAGCCACGGAGCTGGTAGCCGACGGCGTCGCCCGGGTTGCCCGGACAGATGTCGGTCAGCCCCATGCAGGGCATCGTCGGGTCCCGCTGCCGGCTCATGTTGAGCAGGTTCAGTCCGACCCCCGCGCCGACCGTGAACCACTCGACGAGGTAGACGTCCAGACCGAGCGCAGCGTCGAACGACCAGCCGTACACGCTCGTGCTGCTCATCGCCGGGTTCGCGTAGTTGGCTTGGCCCTGCCACGCGTAGCCGAAACCGACCCGCGCGTAGGGCTCGATGACCGGGATGGGCAAGCGGATCGCCAGCTCCCCGCCGACGTTCCCGAGGTCGAAGTTCTGGTAGTTCGCGTAGGTCGCGCGGGCGCCGACCGAGAACACGAAGATCCGGAAGCCGAGGCCTGCTCCCACGAAGGGGCCGGTGCCGCGGACCTCCTGAAAGAGCGGCGTCCCGCCGGCGGCAGCGCTCACGAAGTTGCTGTCCGTGAACGCGACGAGGTTTGCGTCCGAGATGCCGCCCTCGACCTCGATCCAGAGGTAGTCGACGTCCCGCCCGTCGCCATCGTCCTCTTCCCCCTCTTCCCCCTCTTGCTCTCCTTCGGACGACCCGCTGCGGGCGGCCGGGGCGTCGGCGGCCGCGGGGGGCGCCGGGGCTTGGGCCGAGGCGCGGGAGGCGACGAGGAGGAGCAGGCAGAGCGCCGACCGGAGTGCGAGCATGCGGCGATTCTACGCCGCGTCGGTTCCGGATCGACCCCCGCACCGGCTCACGCGCGCGGTGCGTTGCCCTCTCCGGGGACCTCGATGTCGGTCTCGAGCAGGGGGCCATCCTCCGCGTCGCGGCCCGGGATGACGTAGCGACCTTCGAGCCAGTTCCCGAGGTCGACGAGCCTGCAACGTGGCGTGCAGAACGGTGCAGCGGCCGCCCCTTCGGGCACCACGCGGTGGCAGATCGGGCACGCGCTCATCACGTGCAGAGTACCAAGCTCCGCGGCGCCCGTCCGCACCCCCGGGTTGCCCCACCTGCCGGGGGTGCGGTAGAGCCCCGGCCCGATGGCCAAGCCGAAGAAGTTGCCCCCTCCGAGCGCCCCTTCGGGCGAGGCGCTGAGTCAGGTCCCGACCCCCCAGATCAAGTGGAACGTGATCGCGGCCATCGGCGCCGGCGTGCTGGTGGCCTGGGTGACCGCGTTCCTCCTCGTCCCGTACGTGGACTATTGGGCGGTCGGCGTCGTCGCCGTGCTGACCGTCGTCCTGATCGGTCTGGGGCTGTACGCCTGGAACTTCACCCGCAAGCAGCAGCGCCTCGTCGAGATCCTCAAGGGCGCGACCGACGACGCGGGGCGCAAGGCAGCCCTCGAGCAGCTCGCCGGGAGCGACAAGAACGATGCGATGAGCGCGGTCGCTCGTGCCCAGCTCCTGGCCCGCGAGGACCCGAAGGCCGCCATCGAGGTCCTCGAGGCGATCGACATCGACAAGGCGCCGAGCCTCTCTCAGGACGAGATCCGCGCAGTCCTCGCCCAGCTCTACCTCGTGACGGGCCGGGTCAAGGACGCGAGGCCGCTCGCCGACCGGATCAAGGTGGACGGCGCGCCCATCGCGAAGGCCCGCGCGATGTACGCCGCGGTGGTGGCCGAGACCTTCGCCCGCACCGGGGCGGCGCAGGAAGCCAAGAAGCTGCTCGAGGCCCAGCGCGCCGACGACCCCGAGGTCGCCGAGCTCGCGCCGCTGCTCTACCGGGCGCAGGTCTTCACGTTCTTCGGCACGAAGAACCGCGGCCTGGCCCGAGGCGCGATGCTCCAGCTGGCCGGACGCGACCCGAACATGCTCGGGCCCTTCCTCGTGAAGGGCTCGTCGGTCGAGATGCAGACGATGGCCCGCGAGGTCCTCTCGGAGATCGGCTTCCAGACGAAGCAGAAGATGAAGTTGCAGCGCGGTACGTGATCTCCCCGGTTGCGCCGCGGCCCGCCGTGCGCCAGTGACGAGAGACCACCCGATGACGAGCAAGCCCAAGACCGCGAAGCCCGCCGACGACGAGGCCGAGATCCTCGACGGAGAGGTGGTGGAGGACGAGCGCGGGGAGAGCGACGAGGCCGATCCCTCGGCCGAAGCCTCGGGCGAGGACGCGCCGGCCGTCGATGGCGAGGTCGTCGAGGGAGCGGAAGGTGACGAGGGGGACGAGCCGGCGTTCGAGCCGGACGCCGTGCTCGAGGGCGAGGAGGACATCGATCTCGCGAGCCTGCCGGTCTCCCCCAAGAAGGCCGCACTCGCCAAGCCGGACAAGGAAGGCGCACTCAGCCTCCGCGACCCGCTGCAGGCCTACATGCGCGACGTCCAGCGCTACCCGCTGCTCTCGCCCGAGGAGACCCAGCAGCTCGCGGTGAAGTACGTGCAGACCGGGGACGTCGAGGCGGCGCGCAAGCTCGTCGCCTCGAACCTGCGGCTCGTGGTGAAGATCGCCTTCGATTACCGCCGCGCCTACCGGAACATCCTCGACCTGATCCAGGAGGGGAACATCGGCCTGATGCAGGCGGTGAAGAAGTACGACCCGTACCGGGGCGTGAAGCTGTCGAGCTACGCGGCCTGGTGGATCCGCGCGTACATCCTCCGCTTCATCCTGAACAACTGGCGCCTCGTGAAGCTCGGGACCACGCAGGCCCAGCGCAAGCTCTTCTTCAACCTGAAGAAGGAGAAGGCCCGCCTGAGCGCCCAGGGCATCGAGCCGACGCACGAGCTCATCGCCGACCGGCTCCAGGTGACCGCCGACGAGGTGATGCACATGGATCGCCGGCTCGCCGCCGGAGAGGCCTCGCTCGACGCCCCGGTCGGCAACTCGGACGGCAAGACGACCTCCCGCATCGAGCTGCTCGCCGACGAGGCCGGGTTGGCGGCCGACGAGCAGCTCGCCCAGGGAGAGCTGAACGACCTGCTCGGCGAGAAGCTCCGGGAGTTCGGCAAGACCCTCACCGGCAAGGAGGCCATCATCTGGGCCGAGCGCCTCATGGCCGACGAGCCCAAGACGCTGCAGGAGCTCGGCCAGCACTTCGGCGTGAGCCGGGAGCGCGTGCGGCAGCTCGAGAAGCGCCTCCAGAACAAGATCCGCGCGTACCTCGAGAGCCAGGTCGAGCCGGGCGCGCTGCGGTGAGCCCGGTGAGCGATCGGGGGCGGCTCTTCCTCGTCGCGACGCCCATCGGCAACCTCGAGGACATCACGCTGCGTGCGCTGCGGGTCCTGCGCGAGGCGGACGGAATCCTCGCGGAGGACACCCGCCGCACGCTCGGGCTCTGCGCCCACCACGGCATCGCCTCGCCGGTGCGGCGGCTCGACGAGCACGCGACACCCGCGCGGATCGACGAGGTGGCCCGCGAGCTGGCTGGCGGCGCGCGCCTCGCTCTCGTCACCGACGCGGGCTCTCCGCTCGTCAGCGATCCGGGCGCGGCCCTCGTGCGGGCTGCGGCGGAGCGCGGGATTCGGGTGGAGCCGATCCCCGGTCCGAGCGCGCCGATCGCCGCCCTCGGTCTGGCAGGCTTCGGCGGCGCGTTCGAGTTCGTCGGCTTTCTGCCGCGGAGCGGCCGCGAGCGGGCCGACGCCATCGCGCGGCTCCGCGCGCAGCCGGCCAGCGTCGTGCTCTTCGAGTCGCCTCACCGGGTCGGTCCCACCCTCGCCGAGCTCGCCAGCGCGCTCGGCGCGGAGCGGCCGGCTGTCGTGTGCCGCGAACTCACGAAGCTTCACGAGGAGGCGGCGCGCGGGTCCCTGGCTTCGCTCGCTGCGCGCTTCTCGGAAGGCACCCTCGGCGAGATCACGGTGGTCATCGGCCCGGACCCGCGCGCGGGTGCGCCGGCCGCGCTCGACGCCTCGACGCTCGAGCTCGCCATCGAGCGCGGTCTCTCGGCCGGCGAGAGTGCACGCGACCTCGCCCGCGCGCTGAGCGAAGACCTCGGCCTGCCGAAGAAGGACGTGTACGAACGCATCCTCGCCCTCCGCGCGGCCCGCGGCGGACCCTGAGGCGCTGCCGCGGCCGCCACCCGCGCCGTGCTAGCGTCCCTCCGCTCCGATGCGCTGGATGTTCTCGACGCTCCTCTGGCTCGCCATCCCCTCGACCACTGCCGCGCAGGTGGCGCTGCCGCTGGCGCGGATCGACCCCGCGGAGGTTCGGATCGACGGCGCCTTGCGCGAGTGGCGCGACATCCGCCGGCTCGAGATCGGGGGCGGCGCGGACGCCGGGCTGAGCGTGTCGTTCGCTTACGCCGACGCGGGCCTCTACGTCGCCGCCGAGGTCTCGGATGACCGCTTCGTCCGAACGAGCACGCATGGCGGCGACGAGGACGTGATCGTCGTGACGCTCGCGTTTCCTCGCGGACGCAGCCTGCGCGGCATCGAACTCTGGCTCTACGCCGGCGAGAGCGGCCGGAGCCCTGCGGTCGTGACGGGCGGAGCCATCGGCGCCCGTCGGCGGAGCGAGGTGCGCGGGGCGGAGATCGTGGAGGCTCCGCGGAGCGCTGGCGGCGCCGGCGGCTATAGCCTCGAAGCCTTCGTGCCGTGGAGCGCCGTTCCCGGCAGCGAGCGGCTCGAGGAGGGACGCGGCGCCGTGCGTCTGCGCGATGTCGACGAGGCGGCGCACCCGACGGTCGAGCGGGAGCCCAGCCTCGGTCCCGTCGCGCCGCGCGATCTCTCGGCGCTGCTCCCCTTGCGGCCGGCGGGCGGCGAGGCCGCGACGATGGAGGCCTTCCTCGCGGCGCAGGGCCTCGCCGGCAGCCTGCCGAGCCACGATTTTCGCGAGGATGTGGCCGGCGACGAGCGGGTCGAGCGCATCGCGCTCGTCGAGCGCTTCGTCGTGGTGATGGGGGGCGGCTACGGCGGCGGTGCCGGCTACGGCTTTCTCGGCCTCGACGTCGAGTCGCCCGGCGACCTCCGCGACGTCGCGCTGCGCGACCTCACCGGCGACGGTCGCGAGGAGCTCACCTTCGTCGCGCGGCAGCGCGGCACCGGCGGCAGCCGCGACGTCCTCGAGGTGCTGAGCTTCGCCGGCGACTCGCCCGCGGTCGTCTTCGCCGTCGAGCTGCGCGAGGAGACCGCCGCAGGCGTCGTGGAGAGCCGCGTGCGGTTCGAGCGCGGGCGGCGCGGTCGCCCGACCGCCATCGTTGTCAGCACCGTGCCCGCACGAGGGCTCGACCCGGCGGGCTGGCGCATGGAACCGGCGAGCGACGTCGAGCCGCTCCTGCTCCCGTGGGGGCCCTTCCGCGAGCGCACGTACCGGTGGGACGGCGCCCGCTTCGCGCACGACGGCGAGCGTCCGAATCCCGACCACGCGGAGCCCGCGGCGCCAGTCTCCTCGGGCGTCGCGGCGGAAAGCGCCTCGGCGGCGTCTTCTCCTCCGCCGGGGACCGACGAACTGCTGGCTGCTTGGCGGCGCGAGGCGGGGCTTTCGCGCGGCGCGCGGCCGCGCTTCGACCTCGGCGCGAACCTCGCCGGCGATCCGACGCCCGAGCGGCTCCTCGTCCACGGCGCGCGCATGGTCGTCGTCGGGTCTGCGTTCCGCGACGGCACGGGCTGGTTCGACTTCGGCATCCCGGCGGCGAGGGACGAGGACCTGCTCGACGTCACGGTCGCCGACATCACGGGCGAGGGCCGCGCCGAGATCTTCTTCCGCATCCGGCAGACGATCGGCGAGGTGCGCCGCGAGGTCCTGATGGTCTGCCACTTCGTCCCCGACGGCTTCGAGACCCTGCTCACCCGCGAGGTGGCGCGGGAGCAGGCCGGCCAGCGCATCGAGAACGAGATCGTGACGAGCGGCGGCCGGCTCGAGATCCGTCCCGGCGCAGCGCGCGGCTGGAGCGCAGCGACCTGGCCCTTCGCGGAGAGCGCCGGCGCCGACGGTGTCGAGCCGCCGCTCTTGCCCTGGAGGGACCGCCCGCTCCGCTTCCGCCACGCGGGCGGCCGACTGGTCCCTTCGCCGTGAACGCGTCTGCCCTCCCGAGCGGGATCCTCGTGGTCGACAAGCCCGAGGGGCCGACCTCGCACGACGTCGTCGCATGGGCGCGGCGCGCGCTCGGGACGCGCACCGTCGGGCACGCAGGGACCCTCGATCCCTTCGCCTCGGGCGTGCTGGTGGTCCTCGTGGGCGAGGCGACCAAGCTGTCCGCGCACGCCACCGAGGACGACAAGCGCTACCGGGCGGAGCTCGCGCTCGGCCAGGAGACGGACACGCTCGACCGCGAGGGGAGGGTGGTGGACGAGGCGCCCGTGCCTGCCCTGGTGTTTGCGCAGGTCGAGCTGGCGCTCGCCGCGTTCGTCGGCACGCACCCGCAGGTCCCTCCCGCGTACAGCGCGCTCAAGCAGGATGGGGTCCCGCTCCACGCCCGCGCCCGACGCGGGGAGGAAGTCCTCGCGCCGGCCCGCGAGGTCACGCTGCGCGGAGCGGCCCTCGAGGCCTTCGCGCCCGACCGGGTGAACCTCCTGCTGCACACGGGCAAGGGCTACTACGTGCGCGCTCTCGGCCGCGATCTCGCGCGCGCACTGGGCACGCGGGGACACCTCGCGGCGCTGCGGCGGACCGCCAGCGGCCGCTACCGGATCGAGGACGCTCTCTGCGGTGACGCGCTCCGCCGGGCAGCGCGCGGCGACGGCGCGGCGCAGGTCGAGGTCCGCGCACGCCTCCTGCCGATTACCCCCGAGACGGTGCCCCTGCCGGCGCTCGCCGTCGGCGAGTCCGAGGCCCGCGAGCTCGGGCAGGGCAAGCGGCCTGCCGTCCCGGCCGCCGACGGCACCTACCTCGCGTTCCTCGACGAGCGCCCGGTCGCGATCGTCGAGGCGAGCGAAGGCATCCTCCGAGTCCGCCGCGGCTTTCGCTGATCAGGGAGCATCGGGCAGGCCGACATCGTCGCTCCCTGCATCGACCTCGCTGCCTGCGTCGGGCAGCGGGACATCGAAGATGGAGGCGCAGCGGCCCGCCTCGCACCGCTGATCGAGCCTGCAGCGCCGTCCGCAGCTGCCGCAGTGTTCCCGGTCGCGCAGCGTGTCGACGCAGCGGTAGGTCGTGACGCCGAGCCCGCCGGGGCAGCAGGTGTCCTCCGGGGTCCCGGCGCAGGCCCGGTCGCTGCCCCCGCACACGCACGTGCCGTTGCGGCACAGATCCGCCCTCGCCGGGTCGCACGCGTTGCCGCACGCGCCGCAGTCCTCCTCGGCGACGTCGAGGTTCGCGCAGTGCGCCTCGCGTCCGCCCGCGACCGCCGGGCAGCAGATGTCCGGCGCGCCGGTGCAGCCGATCTCGAAGCTGCCGCACGCGCACCGGCCCTCCAGGCACGCGTCGCCTCGACCGGTCGCGACGCAGTCGAGCCCACACTCGCCGCAGTTCTGCCGGTCGGTGGCGAGCCGCGCACAGGCCGGCGCGCCCTCGATGGCGCAGCATCCCTCCCCGAGCCCGCACGACAGCTCGCAGGCCGGGCCGAGATCGCGCGGCACGTCCCGCGGCGTGGGCGCATCGAAGCCCGCGTCCGAGCCTGCATCCGTGAGGGATTCGGCGGTGCAGCCGGCACAGAGAAGGAAGAGCAACAGGCCGCGCATCGTCGCTCGGCCGCCTCAGAACGAGAGGCGCAGGCTGCCGCCGAGCAGCCCGATGTCGGCGCTCAGCGTCACGTCCTGGCCCGCCGAAGCGAGGCCCTCCCCGTCGGCGTGCTCCTCGAGCCAGCGCTCGTCCTCCGCCCCCGCTGCGGTCACCGCGAGGCGGTCGCGCAGCTCGACGTAGTTCGACCAGCGTCGCTCGGCGTCGGAGGTCGAGAACAGCGTGATGGCCCCGGTCACGACCGACACGCCCGCGAGCAGGAGCATCACGTAGCTGTAGGGATCGCTCTCCCGGAATCCGAACGCTGCAAAGAGCGGAATCATCGCGGCCGCGCTCGCGATGCCCAGCGAGCCGTCCACGACCCGCCCGACCATGGCTGCATCCGAGAGCGAGTGCAGCTCGCTCTCGCGCGCGCGGAGTCGGTCTCGCGCCTCCCGGTAGCCGGTCAGCGGGGTCGGATGCAGGTAGGACACAGCGCTCTCGTGCGGCGTCACCGGGAGAAACAGCGTGAGCAGCCCCCGGGCGACGCCCACGCCGCTGATCGAAAACAGGTAGGCGGCCATCTGGTCGCCCGTCCCCGAGCTGGCGGTCAGGAAGAGCACCCCGACGGCGATCGACACGCCGCTCGACAGCAGTTGCACCACGCCGTCCACGATGTAGCCGCTGCCCCGCTGGGCGAGCGCCGCGAGGTCGCTCTCGAGCGAGCGCAGGCGGGTCGAGATCGTGCTCGGCAAGCGGAGGCCGGCTGGCGCCGAGGTACTGGGCGTCGCGAGTCCTCCATACGCCCCCGCGGGTGGGGGCGGGATCGCGACGTCCGCCGCGACTCCGGCAGGCACCCGCGCGTCCGAGGTGCCAGGGGTCGCATCCGAGGCCGCCGCGGCCCGCTCGGCCCCCGATTCGCGGGGAGGTCCACCCCACGGCGCGTCGAGGTCGCGCCCCGACTGCGCCGCCGCCGTCGCGGGCATGCCGACCGAGAGCACCGACCCCAGGAGAAGCACCGTCAGTCGTCCGAGACCCAGCGCGTCGAGTCGCATTCGCGGAGTATAGGGCGCTGCGCCCGTTCCGCAGGCGCCCTGCCTCGCCCTGCGCCGTCGCCCACAATCCTCCCCGCGCCTCCGCGAGAACGCCCGCCATGTCCGCCAAGAGTTCCGCAAAGTCCAAGTCCGCCACCTTCGTCTGCCGGGAGTGCGGCGCCACCGAGCCGCGCTGGATGGGCAAGTGTCCGACCTGCAACGCCTGGGGCACCCTCGTCGAGTTCCGGGAGGGCCGGAGCGCGCCCGGCCCGGCACGCGGCAACGTGGCCGGCGACCACGCCGGGCCGCGTCCGCTCGGGGAGGTCCCGCCCGACGCAGCCCGCCGCATCTCGACCGGCATGGGCGAGCTCGATCGGGTCCTCGGCGGCGGCGCCGTCCTCGGCGGCGTGGTGCTGCTGGGCGGGGACCCGGGCATCGGCAAGAGCACCCTGCTCATGCAGGCGCTCGCAGGTCTCGCCGGGGGCGAGCAGGGCAAGGCGCTCTACGTGACCGGCGAGGAGTCGGCAGCCCAGGTCGCGATGCGCGCGCGGCGGCTCGGCGCGGCGCTCGACCGCGTGCTGGTGCAGGCGAGCACCGAGCTCGACGACATCGAGCACGCCATCGAGACCGAGGCCCCGGTGGCGGTCGTCGTGGACTCGGTGCAGACGATCCGCTCGGCCCGCATCGAGTCGGCGGCCGGGAGCGTGGCGCAGCTCCGCGAGGTCACCGCGCGGCTCGTCGAACTCGGCAAGCGCCGCGGGCTCGCGCTTTTTCTCATCGGCCACGTGACGAAGGACGGCGCGCTCGCCGGGCCCAAGGTGCTTGAGCACCTCGTCGACTGCGTCCTCTCGTTCGAGGGTGACGCGTCCCTCGGCTTCCGGATGGTGCGGGCGACGAAGAACCGGTTCGGTCCGGCGCACGAACTGGCCGTGTTCGAGATGCTCCGCGAGGGCCTCCG
>Ga0068877_10003614_pt1 | contig 12246 bp, 9 predicted proteins | sample NOAtaG_FD_66437 | JGI IMG/M metagenome (GOLD analysis project Ga0068877, IMG submission 66437) | Freshwater lake microbial communities from Lake Erie, under a cyanobacterial bloom - NOAA_Erie_Diel6S_1000h metaG | ecosystem: Environmental > Aquatic > Freshwater > Lake | place: USA: Ohio, Lake... | reverse complement strand
CGCCCCTCTCCCTCCGCCCTCTGCCCCTCCCCCCGGCCGCGCATCACCAAAAAAACACACCCTCGGCCAAATCGCCGATCACGCGCAGCCCCACGCACCACCGCATCATCAAAAGCCCCCGCCCATCCGCCCTCAGGCCACCGGCCCTCGCGGCGTCGTCAAATCCACCGGCACATCCCCATCCAACCCCACACCCACCGGCCGCTCATAACACCCCCGCCCAGCGCAGCACGCACCAGGCTCAACCGCCCGGTCATCAGGCCCAAGCCCGTCCCCCGTCCGCGCACACACAAACACCCGCGTCGTCGAGTTCGTATCCACCAACCCAGGCCGCGCCTGCCGCTCATCCACATACATCAGCTTGTGCCGAAGCGCCCCGCACGCCGGCCGCAACGCCACCTCACGCATCGGCGCATGCTCAGACCGGTCCGACGGTGGGGGGTACGTGTCACGATCCGGGTCAAAGCTCGTCAAGTTCATCTTCATTCAGCGGCCCTCCTCGCCAGCAATCGGCAACCCCACCGCCTTCATCACCGCACGCTTCACCGCCACACCCAACAGCCCCACCTTGTACCCATTGTCCCGCATCGGCTTCGCACCCTTCCCAGCCAGCGCGCACGCCTCGCTCAGCGCCCGTTCATCCTTCGGATCAACACCCTTCAGCGCCGCACCCACCGCCGGCAGCGCCCAAGGCACCGGTGCCACCGCACCCGCCACCACCTCCGCCTTCCCGATCCGCGCACCCTCCATCTCCACCGCCACGCACGCAAAGACCAGCGGCCAATCGAACGACTGCTTCTCCTTCACCGCGTAAAACCCGCTCATCGGCCGCGCCTTCATCGTCACGTGCGTGATCAACTCACCCGCCTCCAGCGTGTGCTCGCTCGTCACGCCCTTCTCCGGCCCATGAAACAGCTTCGCGATCGGGATCTCCTTCCGATCCGCATTGCCCGCCGTGTGCACCACCGCCCCGCACACCATCAGCGCCGGCGCCATGTTCGACGGGTGCACAATGTGGCAGGGGCCAGGCGAGAAAATCGCGTGATACGCGTTCTCACCCTCCACCGCAAAGCACGTCGAGCCGCCCTTCTTCAAACAGTTGAACTGGCTGTTGCGGTAGTACCAGCACCGCGGCCGCTGCAACAGGTTCCCCGCCACCGTCGCCACATTCCGCACCGCCGGCGTCGCGGCCGAGCCCGCCGTCATCGCCACCACCGGCGCAAACTTCCGCAGCACCGCCGAGCTCGCCGCCTGCGCCAGCGTCAAACCCGCCGGAAACCGGATCACATCCCCCTTCATCTCCACCGCATCCGGCGCACCCGCCGCCGCGTCACCCTCGCCGCGCACCCCGCGCACGTCGATCAATGCATCGGGCGCAATCAGCCCCTCCTTCATCTGGTCAACCAGGTCGAGCCCGCCGCCCTTCAGCACAGGCAGCGAGAACTTCGCCTCCTTCACCGCCGAGAGCGCCTCGCCCTGATTCCGCGCACGCACATACGTAAAGCTGTTCAACGCGCACCTCCATCACCGTTCATCTTCGCCCCCGCCACACCACCCAGCGCCGCCAGCACCTTCGCCGGCGTGATCGGCAGCGATCGCACCGGCGCCCCAATCGCATTCAACACCGCGCCCGCCACCGCGCCCGCCGTCGGAATCACCGGCGGCTCGCCCAGCGAGCACACCTTCGTCTGACCCTTCGACCACAACACCGGCGTGATGTGCGGCATGTCCTTGCTCCCCAGAATCTTGTACGACTCCAGGTTCGCGTTCACCATCGCCCCCGTCACCCGATCCAGCACCCGCTGCTCAAAGAGTGCGTACGACAACCCCTGGATCACCCCGCCGATAATCTGCGACTCCGCCGTCTTCCGCGCCAGCACCCGCCCGCACGACTGCAACGCCACCACGTTGTTCAGATGGATCACACCCGTCTCGGTATCCACCGACAGGTCGACAAACTGCACGCCGTCGGAATGCCCCTTCCCCGACGTATCGACCTTCCCCGCATCGCTCCGCCCCGTGAGCGAATCCCCGGTGATCCGCTGGCACGCGTCCTTGAAGCTCATCACCCGCTGACCGCCACGCACCAGATCACCCTTCACCACATCCAACGCCGAAGCCTCAACATTCAGCTCCTTCGCGATGATCGTCAGCAGCTTGTTCTTCGCATCGAGCCCCGCCGCCCGCATCGGCGGCGCCGTGTTCGGCGCCGTCACCGACCCGCCGCTCCCCGGGCCCACCGGCAGCTTCGACGACCCAATACTGCACCGCACCGACTCCACCGCGATCCCCAGCGCCTCCGCCGCCACCACCGACATGATCGTCCGCTGACCCGTGCCGATGTCCTGCGTCCCGGTCCGCGCCTCCACCGACCCGTCGCGATAAATCACCACTTCACCTTCCGCGCGAGCGGGGAACAAACCCCACGAGCACAGCCCTACACCCATCCCGCGCCGGATCGTCCCCGTCTGAGTCCCCGTCGGCAAGCGGTTCGCCCACCCGATCAGCTTCGCCCCCGCCTTCATCATCTCCTTGTGATTCCCGCTCCGCGCCAGCCGCATCCGCAGCTCCAGCGGATCCACATTGCACGCCAGCGCCACCTCATCGATCATCAGCTCTTCCGCGAAGGCGCCCTGCGGCTTCCCCGGCGCCCGCATCGCCCTTGGGCCCCCCGCATTAAACGACACATCCGTGTGCGCCCGCCGAAGATCCCCAAAGCTGTACCGACCCGACGGCACATCACACCCGCCGCCACCGCGCGCCACACCAACCCCGCCGAACGTCAGAATCTGCCCGCCCAAAATCGTCCCGTCATTCTCAAACGCCAGCTCCGCAAACGTCATCGACGAAGGCCGGTTCCCCGTGTCCAGATGTTCTTCCTCGCGGTTGACAAACAAATAGACCGGCTTCCCCTTCGCCGCCGAGAGCCGCGCCGCGTTGAGCCCCTCTTTCCCAGGCCCGCCCAGCTTGCTGCCAAACCCGCCACCGACATACTCGCAGATCACCTCAAAGTCCGACCCCTTGAGCTTCAGCGCATCATCAAGCCCGTCGCGGAACGAAAACGTCCCCTGCGTCGAGGCGTACACCGTCGCCGAATCCCCCCGATGATCCACCACGCACCCGTGCGTCTCCAGCGATGAGTGCGTCTGCACCGGCGTGGAATACACCGCCGACAGCTTCTTCGCCGCACCATCCAAAACCCTCTTCGCGTCCTCGTTGATCGCCGGCGATTCCTTCACCGTGTCCTCGATCCGCGTCTTCACCTCCCGCCGCTTCCACTCCAGCTTCAGCGCGTTCATCGCCCGCTTCAGCGCCACCACCGACTCCGCAAGCACATACCCCATATCCCGCCCGTGATACGTCCCCTCCTTCCGGCTGATCTTCACCTCCACCACGCCCGGCATCTTCCCCACCTCCGCCGCGTTGTCGCTCACCAACTCCGCACTCCCCCACGGACAACGCACCAACGCCGCGAACAACGACCCCGGCAGGTACCGATCCCGCCCATACTTCGCCGACCCCGTCACCTTCGCCAGCGCATCCACGCGGTCCACATGGTCCGCCGCACTCGCACCCAGGTTCATCGGCCTATTCATCGTCGGCGTCGTCGTCGCCATAGCAAAGCTCCACAATCCAAAGTTCACCCACCCACCCAACCAACCAAGCACACAGTCAACCAACCCTCAACAGGCACACTCCAGCGCCGAGATCTGCTTTATTTGCTATTTGCAAATTTGCTCTTTGCCATTTGTCTCCCCAATCACCCCGCATCCGCAATCACCGCCTGACCAGAAGCCTCCAGCACCGCATTGAAAATGTTCGTATACGCCCCGCACCGGCAGATATTCCCCGCCAGCGCACTCTTGATCTCCCCAAGCGTCGGCTTCGGATTCACATTCAGCAGCGCCCGCGCCGCAATCACAAACCCCGGCGTGCAAAACCCGCACTGCAACGCATCATGCTTGATGAACGCCGCCTGCACCGCGTCCGGCTTCCCATCCGCCCCAACCAGCCCCTCCACCGTCGTCACCGCGCACCCCTGCGCATCCAGCGTCAGCATCATGCACGAGCACACCAGCTTCCCATCCACCAAAACCGAGCACGCCCCGCACGACGCACGGTCGCACACTTCCTTCGCCCCCGTCAGGTTGCAATCCACCCGCAACGTCTCCAGCAGCGTCGCCGCCGGATCGATCTTCACCTTCCGCGCCGCCCCGTTCACCGTCAGCGCCACCTCCACCATCCCGGGCCCCATCGCCCCCGCGACACCGCCGCCCGCCGCAGGCTGTTGAGCCCCCAGCGCCTCACGCCCAACCCCCGCAAGCGACGCCGCCGCCGCCGAAAGTCCCGCCGTCTTGATAAACGACCGTCTGCTCACGCCGTCCGACATAGCAAACTCCCATCTCGGCCAATCCCAACCGGCCGCATTTCACCGCGCCCTGCCCCGCCCCGCCAGTATACTGACTCCTCACCTCCGCGGTGCATCCACATTCCCCCACACCAACCGAGACCCCCATGCTCGCCACCATCGCGCAGGTCCGCACCTCTCCCATCCTCCCCATCGACCGCGCCGGCAAAACCATCCGCTCCGCCATCCTCAAACAACCCCGCTCAGGCCCCGTCCCCCTCACCACCCTCGGCCTGCAAGGCGACGACCAGGCCGACAAACGCCACCACGGCGGCATCCACCAGGCCCTCTACCTCTACCCCATCGAACACTACCTCGCCTTCCAAGCCGAACTCCGCGCTCAACCCATCGACAACCTCACCGACCTCCCCCTCGGCACCGTCGGCGAAAACCTCCTCACCCAAGGCCTCTCCGATACCGCCATCTTCCCGGGTGACATCCTCACCATCACCAATCCAACCAACACCTCGCCCCCCGTCCGCCTCATCATCACCTCCCCACGCATGCCCTGTGCAACCCTCGCCCACGTCACCAGCCCCGCCTTCGTCAAAGCCTTCTTAAACTCAGGCCGCGTCGGCTTCTACGCCCGCATCCTCTCGCCAGGCAGCATCACCCAAGGCGACCACATCTCCCTCACCCCCGCAACCAACCGCCCACTCTCCATCCGCGACCTCGCCCACACCCGCGCCGGTATCCTCCATCCCTCCGCCTCCACACTCCGCCAAACCATCGCCGTCGATGGCCTCCACCCAGAATGGAAATCCAAACTCGAATCCATCCTCGCAAAGCTCCACCCATCCGAATAAAGCCCTCCGAATGATGTCTTTCAAATGAAGATGGAACTCCCCATCCTCTCCCCACGCACCAAACCACCGGCCGCCACGCCGCCATATCCCCACGCACTCCCCGAACCGCCCCTCCATCACGCCCCGCCCCACATCCGCCACCTCATCGACTCCTTCTCCAGACCCATCCGCGACCTCCGCATCTCCATCACCGACCGCTGCAACTTCCGCTGCGTCTACTGCATGGAGCCCGACGCACGCTTCCTCCCACACACCGACCTCCTCTCCCCAGCCCACTTCGCCCGCCTCGCACAAATCTCCACATCCCTCGGCATCCGCAAAATCCGCCTCACCGGCGGCGAGCCCACCCTCCGTCCCGACCTCCCCGACATCATCCGCCTCATCCACACCTCCGCTCAACCCGACGAAATCGCCCTCACCACCAACGGCTCACTCTGCACCACCGACAACCTCCTCTCCTGGAAATCCGCCGGCCTCTCCCGCATCACCTTCTCCCTCGACGCCATCGACCAACCCCTCTTCGCCGCCACCACCCGCTCAAACTCCTCCGCCGCCGACGTCATCGCCGCCATCCGCCGCGCCCACGCCGCCGGCTTCTCACACCTCAAACTCAACGCCGTCATCGTCCGCGGGCTCAACGACTCGCAAATCCTCCCCCTCGCACACCTCGCCCTCGATCTCAACATCGCCGTCCGCTACATCGAATACATGCCCCTCGACGAAGCCCACGCCTGGAACCGTGACAAGCTCGTTCCCGCTTCCGAAATCCTCTCCACCATCCAATCCCGCTTCCCCCTCACGCCCCTCCACTCTTTAGACCCCTCCAGCACCAGCGAGAACTTCGCCTTCGCTGATCAACCACGCCACGCCCCAAACGCCTCCATCGGCGTCATCGCCCCCGTCACACGCTCCTTCTGCAACCGCTGCTCACGCCTCCGCATCACCGCCGAAGGCAAAGTCCGCCCCTGCCTCTTCTCCATCAACGAATGGTCCCTCCGCGATCTCCTCTTCAATCACCCACACACACCCGAAACCGACGCCCTCATCGCCCAACGCCTCATCGACATCTGCTGGTCCAAACAAGCCGGCCACACCATCAACGCCGACTCCTTCCAACAACCCCCACGCCCCATGTCCGCCATCGGCGGCTGACACCCTTTCACGTGCCGCTGTTTTTGGTGGCACGGCTCTCCAGAGCCGTGCATCAACCTGAAAATCGCGCCGCGTAAAACATGTGTGATCAGAGTTCAATCCTGCAAACAGGACTTCCCATTCGTGACCTGCTCCGATAGTCTGTTGACATGCTCGATTCCGACCTTAAAAAAATGACATGGCAGAATCGCATCACCCTTCCAGTTGTGGCGATCGTTGGAATGATCACCGGTATGTACCTGCCGGGACATCAACCCGCGCAGGTGATCCAGACCCCGCCGACCATTGTGGTTCTTCCGAGCCCTTCTCCATTTCCTGCACCCCATTCTCACACGCCCTCAACCGATGCTTCATCGCCAAGTTCGTTCACTCACCAGTTGGCCATCAATACGATCGCTTGGCTTGGTGCAATGAACGAAAACGGCTCTCTCGCGGCTGCCACCAACGAACAGCTCGACGGCATCCAGGCCGCACTCGACCTTGGAGAATCAATCGCGAAGGCGTTGGAATGCACTCCCCGAGAGAAAAAACTCGTATCCGATGTGCTCCAGAGTTACTCAGAACTGCTGAATCAGCCAACATCTTCGACCGAGCCGCGATGGCGCACAATCGCCCGTCGAACCGTTGAAGTTCTCAGGAAGGCGTGTAAGTAGGTATCGGCCGATTGATCAACACGACAGTTTCCGCTCTCCGCGCAACCAAAGTGCGACTGTTCGCGTGCGAGTGAACCAACGCCGATCGGATTCGCGGCCATTTCACCCATCTGTCACGGACACAAACGCGCGCAATCTCCAACCCATGGCCCGCCGACGCGCGCCATCTTCCGTCCATCCACGCAAACCCTCTTCCAACCCCTCCCCCGGCCTGAGAAACTGCGCAGCATGTCACACACGCACACCGCGCAGACCAACCAGCCCGACCGCCAGCTCATCAACCGCGCCCTCGCCCTCCTCCTCGAGTCCGACCTCCCCATCCCCCACATCGCCGCCGAGCTGGACATCACCCTTCACGACCTGCACGCGATCGTCATCTCACCCGACGCCCAGCGCGCCCTGACCGCGCTCTCCGCCCTCGCTGAACTCCGCACAACCCACCGCGCCCCGATCCTCCGTGATCAGGCCCTCTCCCGCCTCGCCGAGATCTCAAGCAGCGACTCCTCCCCGCCCGAAACCGCCCGCAAGGCCGCCGCCGCACTCCTCCGCGCCCCCCCCTCAAACGCCCCCTCACACTCCCAGCAAGCTCCGCCCAAACTCAACCGCCATCCGCGGCTTCGTCATCGCGAACCGCACCAGATCCCACGCGCCGACCTCCCCGCGCAATCCCTTCGCAACCGACTCGGGCGAAAGCCCCTTCATCACCCGCGTCACCCGGTCCCACTCATCATCCGTGAACCGCGCGATGCGCACGTTCATCCGCCACGTCAAATCAAACGCCCGCCCGTGCTTCACACGCCACCAACGTTCATACTCGCGCAGCCGCTTCGTCGCCTCAACCCCCGCATCCTCGCCGCGATCATCACGCACCAGCAGCGCCGCCGCCGCGCACGCACGCCCCGCCTCACGCCCAGCCTCGATGCAATACCGAATCCCCTCTCCAATCAACGGCAGCGCCTGCATCGCCGTATCCCCCACGCACACCACCGGCCCGAAAACACACCGCTCATTCGGCCTCTCGCTCGGCAGCACACCAACATGCTTTTCAATCACCTTCCCGCAGCGAAGCCCAAGCCGCTCCAGCCAACCGCTCACCATCAACTCATCAAGCAGCGGCCCGGGCTTCACCTTCACGTCCGGCTGCAAAACCCCTACCCCCACCCGCACCGTCCCCGCCTTCGTCGGCAACGCCCACCCGTACCCCGCCGGACAGTACTTCTTGCCTACAAGCAGCAAACACAGCCGCTGATCCTCCGAGAGATTCTCAACCTCATACTCCGCCCCCACGCCGTAGCGCACCGCCCGCTTCTGCAAAACCAGCGGCCCAGTCACCGCCCGCGCCGAGCCCGACGCATCGACAATCAACCGCGACCGCACCCGCACAACCTCATCACCATCAACCGCGCGAACTTCACTGACAAACCCGCCCTCAGGCCACGCATCAAACCCGAGCTGCTCAACTTCAAACCCGCCGAGCGCTTCGCAGCCAACAAACCGCATCCCCGCAAGAACCTCCGCCCCGCTCTGCTTTGCCAACTCCGCCAGATACTCGTACGTCGCGGTGACATCCAGCGATACGGCCGGATCCTCCGGACGCAGAACCGTGTGCGCGACTTCATTGGGCGAAGCAAACCGAGCCCCCGTCAGCGTGTGCCACAGATGCTCAGGGATGCCGAGCTCTTTCAAATGAAAAGCCCACGACCCGCCGCTGGTGCGAACGGGGTACCCGAAGCGACGATCGCGATGCACCAAGACCACACGCCCGCGCGAACCCAGCGCTCGTGCGGCCCCGTACGCCGCACTCAGCCCGGCCGGCCCGCCGCCGACAACCAGAATGTCACAGTCAACCTCGCGCATGCCGCGCGCAGTGTACCGCGTCGCGCGGACTCACGACTTGTGCTGGCTGCCGATGCCGAAGGCGATCGACACGCCCACGGCCACCCATACAAAGTCGAGGATCGAGAACTGGTACGCCACGGAGAAGTACTTGGAGATCTCCGAGAACCCGTCCGCGGTCTTGCGTTTCTCCTGCGCAACCTCAGCGGGGGACAACTCCGCGAAGGCCGCGTCGGCGATCGCCTTCGCATCGCCCGGCAGGTCGGCATAGTTCTTGTAGAACTTGAACTCGGGTCCGCTGTTCCGCCGCCCGCGACGCGTGGGGGCGCTGGGCTGCTCAGACGCGGCGATCGCCGCCGCGTTGGCGTACATCATGCCGCCGACGAGCTTGTAGTCCTCGTCGGACATGTTCGGGTCGGTCAGGCGCGACATGGTGTTGCCGAAGGTTTCGTAGACGCACCACTGCCGCGCGCCGATCACGCCGACGATGGTGAAGAGTGCGGCGATGAAACCCGTGGCGGCCCCGGCCTTGTCGCGCGCGACGATCGCAGCGCCGAGACCGGCGAGGAACCCCACGCCCACGGCACTGATGAGGAAGATGCTTCCCGTGCCGACATAGATCGCGTAGATGCCCAGCGCACCGAGGAACGCCCCGGCGCCTGCGCCGGCGATCCACAGCAGCGGGTTGGACTTGATGGCGGCGTCGTCGACTTTGCTGAAGTCCGCGCCGGGGCCGGCGACTTTGGTTTTGGATTTCTTGCCGGTTTTGATGTTCGTGCCGCAGGTGAGGCAGAGTGCGGCGTCTTTCGCCGCGGGCGAGCCGCAGCCGGGGCAGGTCACCCAGTTCGAGGCCACGGCCTGGCCAACGGACGGATCGGAGCGGAAGGAAGAAAGATCGATGCCGTCGTCGTCGGGGTTATCGAAGCCCGAGCCGGCGGGCTTGCCGGCCGTGACGGGCGCGGCGACGGCCGCGGTCTTGGGCACGGCGTTCGACTTGACGACGACCTTCGGAGCGGCGGCGGCCGCGGCGGGTTGGGCTTTGACGGTGCCGTCGGCGTTGAGCAGGCCGAGCTTGGCGAGGCAGTCTTTGCAGGCGTACTGACCCTGCGCATCGCGGACGCGCGGGCGTGCGGAGCAGTCGAGCTTGCAATGAACGCAGGTCTTCGGTGCGGGTGCGGCGGCGGCGGACATGTGGTGGGCTCCACGAGGGTTGCTGACTTCAGCCCGCTGACTATAACACACGGACGGCATTTTGAACCAATGAAGTTGCGATTGCTCGGGTTTACCCGTAGACGTTGCCGCACAAAACTGTGTGTGTGGAGAACCTGGGAAAGCACGGCGGGTATCAAGGTTGCGTGAGGGGTGAGTCCGCTCTTCGCACAGCGCGTACCCCCTGCGTAGGGGTGGGTGGTGCAGGTGAAGGTTGGGCGCGGAGCGTGCTTCAGACGGGCGCCTGAGCGTTGGGAACGGGGGCGGCGGCGGGTGTGGTGGGGGAGCAGTCCATTCGCCAGGTGGCGCGGACGGCGGCGAGGAGTTTCTCGGCGGTCTGCGCGTCGATGTTTCGGCGTTGCATGGCGTAGCGGGCGAGGGCGAGGCCGGTTTCGCCTTCTTCGAAGACAACATAGGTTGCGCCGGCGTCGCGGAGGGCTTCGCCCTCGGCGAGGTAACGTGCGCGGACGATGACTTCGACGCTGGGGTTGATCTCGCGTGCGGCGATGACGAGAGCGGCGAGGCCTTCGGGGCTGGGGTGGGTGATGATGAGGTGGCTGGCCTTGCGGAGGTTTGCTTCTTCGAGGATTGCGTGCTGGGTGGCGTCGCCGAAGAGGGCGAGGCGGTTGCTGCTGGTGAGGGATTGGACGGTGTCGACGTTCATGTCGATGACGAGGGTTTCGAAGTTGGCGTCGCGGAGCATGGCGTCGACGAGGCGGCCGACGGGGCCGTAGCCGGCGATGATGGCGTAGGGCTTGGTGGAGTCGGCGGCGGCGGCGGCGTGGAGTTTTTCGTGGGTTGCGGAGTTGACGGCGGCGGCGCGGCGGGCGTGGCGTGCGGTGAGGAGGTTGTAGAGGGAGGGGAACTTGCGGAGGGTGTTTTCGAAGCGGTCGATGGAGCGGAAGAGGAGTGGGTTGATGGTGATGGAGACGATGGCGGCGGCGACGAGGATCTGCATGGCGGATTCGGGCATGAGGTTGTGTTGGAGGGCGGCTTGGCCGACGATGAAGGAGAACTCGCCGATCTGTGCGAGGCCGAGGGCGACGGTGAGGGCGGTTCGGACGGGGTAGCCGCAGATGGCGACGATGGCGAGTGCGGCGAGGGGTTTGACGACGAGGACGACGGCGAGTGCGGCGAGGAGGAGGAGTGGTTGTTCGATGAGGAAGCGGGGGTTGAGGAGCATGCCGATGGAGACGAAGAAGATGACGGCGAAGGCGTGTCGCATGGGGAGAGCGTCGGCGGCGGCCTGGTGGCTGAGTTTGGATTGCGCGACGACCATGCCGGCGAGGAACGCGCCGAGGGCGACGGAGGTGCCGAAGAGTGCGGCGCTGCCGACGGCGATGGCGACTGAGAGGACGAGGACGGTGAGGGTGAAGAGCTCGCTGGAGCGGAGTTTGGCGATGGCGTTGAGGATCTTGGGGATGACGCGGGAGCCGATGACGAAGACGACGAGGACCATGAGGACGAGTTTGGTGAGTGCGAGGAGGACGGCGAGAGCGGGGTGGAGGTTGTTTGCGGCGTGGGTGGTTGTGGTTGTGGCGGAGGCGGGGTCGATTGGGGGCGTGATGGCGAAGAGGGGGATGAGAACGAGGAGGATGACGGTGAGGATGTCTTCGACGATGAGCCAACCGACGGCGACGTGGCCGTGGGAGGTGTTGAGCATTCCTTGGTCGAGGAGGACGCGGAGGAGGACGACGGTGGAGGCGACGGCCATGGCGATGCCGAGGGTGATGCCTGCGGAGAGGTCGAAGCCGAGGAGGGAGAAGATGATGGCGGAGGCGATGGTGGCGAGGAGGGATTGCCCGAGTGCGCCGGGGATGGCGACGTCTTTGACGGCGAGGAGGTCTTTGAGGTGGAAGTGGAGACCGACGCCGAACATGAGGAGGATGACACCGACTTCGGCGAGCTGTGAGGCGAGGTTGACGTCGCCCGTGTAGCCGGGGGTGTATGGCCCGATGACGACGCCGGCGAGGAGGTAGCCGACGATGGGGGAGAGTTTGAGTTTTTGGGTGATGAGGCCGAGGACCCAGGCGACGGCGAAAGCGGCGGCGATGGTGGTGAGGAGTGGGAGGTCGTGAACGTTGGCACCGGCGAGGGTGGTGGTAAGGTGCTGCATGGCGAAAGATGGTAGAACGTGGGGGTTGTGGGTTGATGTGTGGCGAAGTGGCGGAGTGGCGGAGTG
>Ga0068877_10003612_pt1 | contig 12247 bp, 10 predicted proteins | sample NOAtaG_FD_66437 | JGI IMG/M metagenome (GOLD analysis project Ga0068877, IMG submission 66437) | Freshwater lake microbial communities from Lake Erie, under a cyanobacterial bloom - NOAA_Erie_Diel6S_1000h metaG | ecosystem: Environmental > Aquatic > Freshwater > Lake | place: USA: Ohio, Lake... | reverse complement strand
GGCCTCCTGGCAGCTGAGGGAGGTAGGCGATTCGCCGCCGCCTTCATCGCCGCGCACATCGCCGCCTGAGCCTCACCCCTGCGCCAGCTTCAGCCGCTGCACCTTGCCCGACGGCCCGCGGGGCAGTTCGGTGACGAAGCGGAAGACGCCCGGGGTCTTGTAGCGGCCCAGCTTTTCCAGGCAGAAGGCGCGCAGGTCGGCCTCGGTGCAGGGCATGCCCTCGCGCGGCACGATGCAAGCGAGGATCTCCTGGCCGTAGTGTTTGTCGGGGATGCCCACGGCCGCGGCTTCCAGCACCGCGGGGTGCTGCAGCAGGGCCTCGTCGATTTCGCGCGGGGCGATGTTCTCGCCGCCCTTGATGATCAACTCCTTGATGCGGCCGGTGACGAAGAAGAAGCCGTCGGCGTCGCGGTGGCCCAGGTCGCCCGTGCGCAGCCAACCGTCGGGCGTGAAAGCGTCGGCGGTGGCCTTGTCGTTCTTGTAGTAGCCGCGCATCACATGCGGGCCGCGGATGACGATCTCGCCCGTGGTGCCGTCCGGAACGGGCTGCAGCGCAGCGTCCACCACGCGGGCTTCACCGCCCGAGGCGCGGCCCACGGCGCCGATCTTGCGCTGCGATGGCTCCAGCGGGTTGGAGAAGGAGGGCGCCACGGTCTCGGTCAGGCCCATGGTCTCGATCACGCCAATGCCAAAGCGCTCTTCGAAGGCTTTGAGGTGCTCGGGCGGCAAGGCAGACGAGGCCGAGCGGCAGAAGCGGATGGCGCGCGTGCGCTCGCGCATTGGCGCCTCGCCTTCCAGCAGGTAGCTGATCATCGTGGGCACCACGTTGATCCAGGTGCAGCCGCTGGCGGTGGCCTGGCCCCAAAAGGCGCCGGCCGAGAACTTGGGCGGCATGGCCAGGCTGCCACCATGAGCCAGCGGCGCCAACATGGTCACCGCAAACGCATTGATGTGGTACAGCGGCAGCACGGCCAGCACCCGGTCACCCGGCACCAGGGCGTGCTCGGCACTGATGGCCTGCGCGTTGGCCGCGAGGTTGGCTTGCGTCAGCATCACGCCCTTGGGCACGCCGGTGGTGCCGGAGGTGTACATCAGCAAGGCCAGGTCACCCGCGGAGGGTGCGTGCTGGCGTTCGCTGGGTGCCGGGCTTGATGCTGCCCGCGCAGCGTCGACAGGTTGCGACTGAGCCGCCTGCGAGCCCAGCACAGCCGCCTGCGCGTTGGGCAAGGCCTGATCATCGGGCGCCGTCACCACCAGCGTGACGGGCCTGCCCAACCCCTGCAGCACCGCCCGCACCCGCTCGGCCCACTCGGGGCTGGCGAAGACCACGCGGCAATCCGAGTGGTCCAGCACGTAGCGCATCTGCTCGGGCTGGGACAGCAGGTTCACCGGGTTGACGCACCAGCCGCCGTGCATGGCGCCCAGCAGCAGGCGCAGCGTCTGCAGGCCGTTGGGCATGACCATGGAGACCGTGTCGCCCGGCGCTGAAGCTAGCGCCCGCAGCAGGTGGGCCACGTCCAGGCATTGGGCACGCAGTTGCGCGAAGGTGATGGACTGGCTTCCATCCACGTCCTGCGCGTAGACCGCATCAGGCCAGCGCGCTGCAGCCTCCTCGATCAGTGCGTGAACGGTCTGCTCACCCACGACCGAACTTCCCAAAGAACGCGCCGAAGATCTCGTCCTCGCTGGGCACACGCTCGGCGATGGGCCGCGAGATGCGGGTGGTGTTGAGGTAGTGGCGGTAGCTCATGTTGTCCGAGAAATTGTTGCGGCCCCAGGTGCCGCAGCCCATGGACAAGGAGAAGGGCAGACCGTTGTCGAAGCTGCCGCCGGTGGCGATGCAGTGGGCCTGGTTGACGATGACGCGAGAGACCGGCAGGTGCAGGCCCAGTTGCAGCGCACGGTCTTCGCGCGCGCTGTGCAGGCCCACCGAGTGGCCGGCGCCTTGCCAGGCGTAGACCTGCTCCACGATGGCCATGGCGTGTTCGAAGTCGCGCGCCCGGTACAGCGTGAGCACAGGCGCGAGCTTCTCGCCTGAGAACGGGTGCTCGGGGCCGAAGCCGCTCTCCTCCACCAGCAGCATCGAAGGCGCCAGCGCTGCCACCTCCGCCAACCCGGCACGCTGCGCCACCACGGAGGCGTTCTGGCCCGTGGCGGCGGACGAGAGCTTGCCGTCTGGCCACATCAGCGCCTGCAGCTGCGCCTTCTGCTGCGCGCTCAGCAGCACGGCGCACTGGCCTTTCAGGGCCTGCACGGCCGCGTCGTACACGCTGTCCAGCAGCACCAGGCTGTTCTCTGAGGAGCAGCTGGTGGCGTTGTCAAAGGTCTTGGAGCGCCGCACCCGGTCGGCCACCAGCGCCAGGTCGGCCGTCTCGTCCACGATGCCGGCCACGTTGCCCGCGCCCACGCCAAAGGCCGGCGTGCCGCTGGCATAGGCTGCGCGCACATTGGCCTGCGAGCCCGTGGCCACCACCAGGTCGCACTGCCGCATGAGCGCGAGCGTGGAAGCCTTGTCCACCGGCTGGGGCAGCATCTGCACCAGGTCGCGCGGGGCGCCAATGCGGTCGAACTCGGCATGGACGAACTGCAGCAGCCGCTCGCAGGTGGACCAGCCCTTGGGCGAGGGCGCCACGATGACGGCGTTGCGGCCCTTCAGCGCGTTGATGATCTTGTTGGCCGGCGTCGCCCCGGGGTTGGTGGAGGGCGTGACCGCGCACACCACCCCCACGGGCCGCGCGATCTCCACCAGACCCTTGGCGGGGTCTTCAGCGATCACGCCCACGGACTTGGCGCCCTGCAGGTCGCGCAGCAGGCCCAGCGTCTTGCGGTGGTTCTTGCGGACCTTGTCCTCCACGTTGCCGATGCCGGTGTCCAGCACCGCCAGCTCCGCCAGTTCGCGGTTGCGGGCCGGCTCGATGATGGCCCAGCCGGCCGCGGCCACCAGTTCGTCCACCCGCGCCTGGTCGTAACCCTCGGCCACACGTTGCGCCGCGCGGGCCATTGCGACCAGGGCCGCCACGCGGGCTTCTGCTGCCTCCTGGCCCGCGGGCAAGGCCGTCGTATTCGTGCTCATCGTCGCTGCCTTCAATCCGCCTTGATGTTGGCGTCCTTGGCCAGCTTGGCCCACTTGGGCAACTCGGCGGCCACCACCTTGCCCAATGCGTCGGGCGTGCCGCCCACCGCGTCGGCGCCCTGGGCCAGCAGCCTCTCGCGGATGGTGGGCTCGGCCAGTACGGTGTTCAAGGCTCTGTTCAGACGCTCGATCACCGGGCGAGGCGTCTTCGCGGGCACGAACATGGCGTACCAGGAGTCCACCTCGAAATCGGGCTGGCCGGACTCATGCACCGTGGGCACGTCGGGGAAGGCGGGCGTCCGCTTGAGCGTGGACACCGCCAGCGCCTTCAACTTGCCCGTCTTGACGAACTGCGCCGCCGCCGGGATGGACACCCACAGCAGCGGCACCTGCCCGCCCATCACATCGGTCACGGCCGGCCCGCCACCGCGGTAGGGGATGTGCGTCATCTGCGTGCCCGTGCGCAGCTTGAACATCTCACCGGCCAGGTGCCCGGGCGAGCCGTTGCCCACGGAGGCGTACGACAAGTCTCCCGGTTTGGCCTTGGCCAGGGCGATCAACTCGGCCAGGTTGTTGGCCGGGACCTTGGGGTTGGCCACCAGGATCTGCGGCAGCGAGGCCACCAGGCCCACGGGCTCGAAGTCCTTGACGGTGTCGAAGTTCAGCTTGGGAAAGATGGCGGGGTTGATGGTGTGCGAGCTCAGGGTGAAGAGCACGGTGTAGCCGTCAGGCGCGGCCTTGGCCACCAACTCGGTGCCCACCGAGCCCCCTGCCCCGCCCTTGTTGTCGATGACCACCTGCTGCCCGAGCACAGCGCCCATGCGCTCCTGCACGATGCGCGCGATGACGTCCGTGCCGCCGCCCGGCGGGTAGGGCACCACAAAGCGCACGGGCTTGTCGGGGTAGGTCTGCGCCAGCGCCACAGTGGGCAGCGCTGCACCGGCGATCAGGGTGGCGGCGCAGGAAGCCGTGGCAGCCAGCACACGGCGGCGCTGCAGGGTCTTGGGCTGGGTCATGTCCTCGTGCATGGTCAACTCCTCTGGGATGGATGAAGGTGGGACAAGCGGTCAAGGTGACCACGGCGCATGCGCCGCGGCAGGTCAAAGCATAGAGCCCCGGAGGTCAGCGTGTGCGAAAGGCCTCACCACAAGTCCACCCGCGCCCCTTGTGAAGCCCAGCGCTTGACAAAGGACTCGAAGTCCGCCGCAGGCAAGGGGCGAGACACCAGGTAGCCCTGCACGAAGTCGCAACCCGCCTGGGCCAGCAGGGCCTGCTGGCCCGCGGTCTCCACGCCCTCGGCCACCACCTTGCAGCCCAACTCCTGGCCCACCTTGATGATGGCGGCGCACACGGCCCGCTTGGCCGGCGCGGCCTCGATGTAGTCCACCAGGGACTTGTCGATCTTCAGTGTGTCCAGCGGCAGGCGGTCCAGCTGACCGAAGCTGGAATAGCCCACCCCGAAGTCGTCCAGCGCCACGCCAAAGCCCATGCCCTTGAGCAAGGCCAGCACCTGCAGCACCTCGGGCGTGACGTTGAGAAAAGCCCCTTCAGTGATCTCCAGCACGATGCTGCCGGCAGGCACCTGCAACGCGCTGAGCGCCTGCAGGGCATCGGCCGGGTGGTCGGCACACCATTCCAGGTAAGCCGGCGGCATGTTGATGCTGATCTGGAAAGCCGGGTCCAGGGATTGCCGCCACGGCCGCACCTGCGCCACGGCACGCTCCAGCACCCAGGACGTGAGCGCCACGATCTTGCCGTAGGACTCGGCCAGCGGGATGAAGTCCGCGGGCGAGATACGGCCCTTGACGGGGTCGTTCCAGCGGATCAGCGCCTCGGCCTTGCGCAAGGGTTCGCCGCGCAGACCCACGATGGGTTGGTAGAAGAGTTCAAACTCGTTGTGCCGCATGGCCCGGTCGATGGCCTGGCTCATCTGGCCGCGGTCCACCACCGCAGTCTCCATGCGGGAGTCAAACCACACCGGCGCTGCACTGCGCAGGGTGTCGGCCATCATGAGCGCCATCTCGGCACGGCGCAGCAGTTCTGAAGCGCTGTGCCCGTCTTGCGGAAAACGCACCACCCCCAGGCGGGGCTGCAAAGGCACCGTGCGGCTGCCCATGGTCACCGGCTGCCACAACCTGGCCCACTGGGTGGCCAGCCGCTCCTGCAGGGCCAGGTCTGCGCCGCCGGGTGCACCGGGCTCCTGCAGAGGGACCCACCCTGCGAACTCCCATTTGCTCAGTCTCCCTTGCTCGCGCGCACCCAGGCTGTCGGTCAGACGTGACACCAGCAGATCCAGGAACACGCGCTGCTCGCTGGGAGCCAGGGGGGCGATGAATTCGTCCAGGCGCTCGAACTTCAGCGCCACGAGCACGGACGGGGTGGCGGCATCTGGCCCGGTCAACGCCTGCGCGAGTGCGTCCTCAAAAGCCCGGGCATTCAGCAGACCGGTCTGCGGGTCGGTGCGGGCGGCCAGGTCCCGTTCCTGGCGGGCGAGCAGCAACTCCTGGCCCAGGCCTTCAGCCATGGTGCGAAGACCCTCGGTCACACCCTGGGCCGCCTCGGCCAGCCGGCGGTTCAGCCGCGACAGGAACTGCACCACCAGCAGTGCGATCCCGGGCCCGCCAATCAGGCGCACGGCCGCGGCGGTTTCGACCTCGGTAGACCCCGCCAGCGTTGCGGCCGACGCCCCCAGAAACACGAGCGAGGCCACCAAGGCGATGTTCGGCGGAGCCGAGATGTGGACGAAGGCCACCGCCATGGCCAGGGCATACACGGCCATCTCGCCGTTGAGGGCCAGCGCGATGAGGTACGACAAGCTCAAGAGCGCCGCCACCACCAGACCTGCCCGCGCACTCACCACGGGACGGCGCCAGAAGTACACGGCCACGCCACTCAGCAGGACGACGCCGTAGACCGGCATCCAGGGGGCATTGAGGCCACCAGAACCTCGCAGATAGCTCAGCCCGGATTCCAAGGCGATGAACGCCATGATGCAGCCGATACCCGCCACCACCCAGGCCGTGGCCCGCGAGGACATCTGCGCCTGCGCCCGGTTGACGGGCTCCAACTCCTCCAACAGCACCTTGGCCTGCGCCAGCACATCCTCCTGCGGGGCAGGGTCGGTCAGCTCGGCGGGCTTGGCGTTGCGCATGGCGGCGGAGCTTAACCGCCACGGCGCTACGCCGCCGCGGCGCCAACAGCGCCACCTCGCCGGTGCGCGCTGTTGAGCCTGCTCAGCGCCCGCGCCGCCCGCGCTGAAACACTGACTCCCTACCTTGAGCAGACGCCGGGCTTTGCCGCGGCGTCATCAGGAGTTTGGCCCTCTTCAGGCCGTATCCAGTCCTTGCGGGCTTAAAGGAGCTGTCCCTTCATGATCCTTGCTGGCACCAGCGATCAGTCACTCCACCCTCCACTTCTTTCCACTGCAGGCTCGATCCGCGTTTACCTGGCGGACGGCCACCCCATCACGCTCTGGGGTTTGCAACAGCTCATCGATTCAGCGGCCCCCCGCATGAGCGTGGTGGGCTCCGCCACCACCCAGCACGCCTTGCTCAGCGACGAGGCAGCCACGCAGGCCGACGTGATCCTGCTGGACCTGGACCTGGCAGGCCCCGATGCAGCGGGCGCTTTGGGCAGCTTGAGCCAGCGCTGCCGGGGCCATGTGCTCATCCTCACCGCCACGGAAGACATGGCGCAGCAGCGCGCCGCCGTGCTGCGGGGTGCCCGGGGCATGGTGCACAAGTCCGAGCCCGCATCCACCATCCTGCACGCGATCCAGACCGTGGGCCGCGGTGAGGTCTGGCTCGACAGCAGGCTGGTCAGCCAGGTGCTGGGGCAACTCAGCCACCGCGGCTGGACGGCTGCATCCCGGCAGGCAGACCCCCAGGCCGAGCGCATTGCGAGCCTCACCGCGAGGGAGCGCGACATCGTGGCGGCCCTGGTGCAGAGCGCCGGGGCCAAGCTGCTGAGCGTGGCGCACGCCCTGCACATGAGCGAGCACACCTTGCGCAACCACCTCACCAACATCTACGCCAAGCTGGACGTGCGCGGACGGCTGGAACTGCACGTCTTTGCCACCGCCCAAGGCCTGGCAGCCACCGTACCGGCAGCGTCGGCCCCCAGGGCAGCGCACCCCGCGTACAGGACAAACCTCCTGCCCCGGCAGGTCCAAGCTCCCCCCATCTCCTGACCCCAACCTCCCTGGCGCCGGACTGGCCCGGTCCCTAGAGTCAGCTTCGAGGACATCCAGAAGAGACGCGAGTTGCTGGCCGGCGTCTGAGCAACAGGCCAGCCGGAAAGGGACCCGGCCGCATCCGGGTCCGCGGTGGGTTGACAGCCCCGAGCTGGAACCACCATGACCACAGGGAGTCTTGCATGCACGTGATTCGATTCATCCAGAAGCTGGCCCGCGACGAAGAGGGCGTGACCGCCATCGAGTACGGGCTCATCGCCGCGCTGATCGCGGTCGTGATCATCGGAGCGGTCACCACCCTTGGAACTGACGTTGCCAGCACCTTCGGCAAGGTGAGCGCCGGCTTGACCAAGTAATCCGCGACCCCGACTCGGGACGGCGTGCCTCTTGGTCCAGTACCGACCAGGAACGCCAAGCGCCCGCAGGCCCCGGCGGCCCCCAACACAACAGGGTCACCGGGGTCATCCAAACCGCTCCTCATCCCTCCAACGCACCTTGACTGGCCTGATGCCCGCATCTCTGACCTCCGCGCTGCTGCTGGCCTTGCTGCTGGGCGCCGTGTTGACAGACCTGCACGCCCGCCGCATCCCGAATGCCCTGGTGCTGGCTGGCACCACCCTGGCGCTGGCCGCTCACACGCTCAGCCTGGCAGGCTCGCACCCTCCGTTGGCCGGCCCGGCCTGGTGGGCCCCGTTGGCGGGCTTGGCCACCGGCCTGGCCGTGCTGATGCCCCTGTACCTGCTGCGCGCCATGGGTGCGGGCGACGTAAAGCTGATGGCCATGGTGGGCGCCTTCGTCGGCGCACCCACGGTGCTGATGGCAGCGCTGTACACCTTGCTGGCCGGCGGCCTGTTGTCGCTGGCCATGATGTTCGGCCAAGGCGTGGCCGCCCGCACGCTGGCCCATGTGCGCTTCATGCTCACCGACTGGGCCATGCGCCTTCGCAGCGGCCAAGGCTCCTTCACGCTGGGTGCAGCACCGCTTCAAACCACCGCCGCACGGCTGCCTTATGCCGTGGCCATCGCCGTGGGCACGGTGGCCGCGCTGGTGCAGGCGCACTGACCCTGTGCTGCGAATGTTCCGCCTCACCCCCATGACACCCCTGCCACTCCCGGCCCGGCGGCTGCGCCAGCCCCATTCGCACCCTGACACGAGGAGAACCCGATGAGATCAAGAGGACTCTGGATGCTGTTGATCGCGGCGCTGGCCGGGGTGGCGGCCGTGCTGCTGGCCGTCCGCTGGATGCAGGGCCAAGGGGCCGACCAGGGCCGCATTGCGGTGGCCAGCGCCGACATTGAGCTGGGCGGACGGATCTCCAGCGAGATGATCCGCATGACCGACTGGCCCAAGGACAGCGTGCCCCAGGGGGCCTTCAACGACCCCACCCGCCTCAACGGCCGTGTGGTGCTGGTGTCGTTCCAGCGCGGGGAGCCCTTGACCGAGGCGCGCCTGGCGCCCGTGGGCGCCAAGGGCGGCCTGTCCGCCGTGGTGCCCGAGGGCCGGCGCGCCATGACCGTGCGCGTCAACGACGTGGTGGGCGTGGCCGGCTTTGCGCTGCCGGGTACTTATGTCGACGTGATGGTGAACACCCAGGCAGAAGGCACGCAGCGCAACGACCGCGACCGCTCCATCTCCAAGATTGTGCTGGAGCGCATCCTGGTGCTGGCGGTGGCGCAGGAGGCCGACCGGGACGCCACCAAGCCCAAGGTGGTCAACGCCGTGACGCTGGAGGTCACACCAAGGGATGCCGAGGTGCTGGACCTGGCGCGCAGCGTGGGCACGCTGTCGCTGGTGCTGCGCAACCCGTCCGACCCCGTGCGCACGCCCACCGCGGGCATCACCAAGAGCGAGTTGCTGGGCACCGCCCAGGCCGAACCCGTCAAGGCGCCAGCGCCCCGGGCCGTGCAGGCCAGCAAGCCGGTGCGTGTGGTCAAGCCCGCGCCCGTCCATGTGCCCGCTGCGCCGCCACCTGAGCCCGCCGCTGCCCCGGCCACCCCCACGGCCCAGGCTGCCGCACCGCGCACGTGTGTGGAGATCGTGCGCGGCCTCGCCAAGGTCACGGAGTGCTTCTGATGCTGAACCACCCCACCCCCAACACCCCCAAGACAAGCGCCATGCAGCCACTCCCCCATCACGCTGCCACGAACGCTGCCACTAGCGTTACCACGGGCACTGGCGCCGGTACCGCCGCCAAAACCGCAGTAACCACCGCCACGACAGCCACTACCGCCGCCAGAGCCGCCCTGGGCGCCTGCCTGACCTTGCCCCTATGGGCCTGGGGCACCGCGCCCGTTGCCGCGGCGCCCAGCCCCGCCCTGTGCCAATCGGTGCAGATGGCGCCGCTGGTGGAAGTGCCCGTGGGCAAGTCCACGGTGCTGCGCCTGGCCACGCCCGCGGCGCGCATCCTGCTGGGCAACCCCGAGAACGCCCGCGCCGCCCGCCCTGCGGACGTGCCCGGAGGCCGCAAGGACGAAGGCGTCAAGGCGCCCGCCATCGACAACCGGCCCGGCGTGGCCGAGGTCGACGTGCTGCTGCTGGCCCCCACCGAGGTGGTGCTGCTGGGCAAGACCATCGGCTCGACCAATGTGGTGACGCTGGACCAGAACGGCACCTGCACCGCCTTTGACGTGGTGGTGGGCATGGATACCCGTGGCCTGGAGGCAGCGCTGGCCCGCCTGCTGCCTGGTGAGAAGGACATCAAGGTCACGCCGGCCTTTGACTCGCTGGTGCTGTCAGGTGCGGTCAGCGACAGCGAGGCCATGGCCCGCGTGGGCGAGTTGGCCCAGGCCTATGTGCGCAGCCAGGACGGCGGCGGCACGGGCGGCAGCCCACGCAGCCAGCGGGTAGTCAACATGCTGGAGGTGGGTTCCCCCCAGCAGGTGATGCTCGAGGTGAAGGTGGCCGAGGTGTCCAAGGCCCTGATCGACAAGCTGGGCGTGCAGCTGAGTGGGTCGCGCACCAACGGCAACTGGAATTACAACCTGCTGGCGGACTTCCTCAGCGGCGGCGGCGGTGTGGCCGCCCTGGCCAAGGCCACGGGCAGCCTGGGCATCACCGTGGACGCGCAGAAGGATGACGCCCTGGTCAAGGTGCTGGCCGAGCCCACCGTCATGGCCATCAGCGGCCAGACCGGCAGCTTCCTGGCTGGCGGCAAGATCTTCATCCCGGTGGCGCAGGACAACGGCACCACGGGCGGGCGCAGCATCACGCTGGAGGAGAAGGAGTTCGGCGTGTCCGTGAAGTTCACGCCCACGGTGCTGGGCAACGGGCGCATCAACCTGCGCGTGCGCCCTGAGGTCTCGGAGCTCAACCGGGAGGGCATCGGCGTGGTGGCCTCGGGTGTGAACGGCACAGCCATCCTGCCCTCCTTCACCTCGCGCCGGGCGGAGACGACGGTGCAGCTCATGGACGGCCAGAGCTTTGCCATTGGCGGGCTGATCAAGAACAACACCACCACCAGCGTCAAGGCCTTCCCCTTCCTGGGCGAGCTGCCGGTGATTGGTGCGCTGTTTCGCAGCACCGACTTCCAGACCGACCGCTCGGAGCTGGTGTTCGTGATCACGCCTCGGCTGGTCAAGCCCCTGCCCGCGGGCTACCGGCTGCCCACCGACGGCTACGCACCGCCCATCCGCAGCGAGCTGATGCTGGGTGGACGGCTGGAGCGCGCCGCCCCAGAGGGCGGCTTCGAAAAGGAGAAGCCCTGATGCGCAAGACACTTGGCATGTGCCTGGCCCTGGGGGCCGCCACCATGGGCGGTTGTGCCGCCACCACCTCGCCGGATTGGGACGCCCGCTTTGGGGCTGCCACGCGCATCCTGCAAGCGGGGCAGCTGATCGCGCCCGACGCGCCCCTGCGCAACGGGCAGCAAGTGCCCCCCACCGATGGCCGCAGCGTGATGGAGGCCCAGCAGCGGATGACCGAGAGCTACCGCAACCCGCCGCCGTCGAACGTCATCCAGATCGGTGTGGGCAGCTCCTCCGCCGCACGCTGAACGCACGAAGCCTCCGGCCTGGACCACGCCCGCCGCATGAAGCCTGCCACCCTCGCGAAGGCCTGCGCCACCCACCCACCGCGCACCGGGGCATCGCGCCAGCGCGGCGCGGTGGCCCTGGTGGTGGGCCTGCTGCTGCCCGTGCTGCTGGGCGCCGTGGGCCTGGCGCTGGACAGCGGCCACCTGTACCTGACCCGAACCGAGCTGCAGAACGCGGCCGATGCCTGCGCACTGGCCGCCAGCTACGAGCTGACCGGAGCACCTGCGATCCCGGCAGACGCCTTCAACCGTGCCGAGGCCGCCGGCCGCACCGTGGCGCGGCAGAACAAGGTGGGCTTTCAGCGGGAGGGCATTGCCGATGCCGAGGTGGAGTTGAGCTTTGGCAGCGGCCTGTCAGCGGGCAGCGGCTGGGCAGGGGCCGGTGCCGCCTCGCCCGCGGCCCGGTACGTGCGCTGCGCCGTCACGCGCAGTGACATCGCGCCCTGGTTCATGCAGGTGCTGGGTGCCGGGCCCCAGCGCGTCAACGCCCTGGCCACCGCCACCTTGTCACCGGCGCAGACCACCTGTGCCATTCCCATGGGCTTGTGCGCGCAGCCCGGTGGCTCGGCCCCGAACTTCGGCTACGTCAAGGGTGACTGGTACGGCCTGAACTTCAGCGAGACGGGCAGCAACGTGAACTACAGCGGCAACTTCCGCTGGATCGACTTCGACCCCTCGGCCACGACCCCCGGCTGCTCGGGCAGCGGGGCCCAGGAACTGTCCTGCCTGATGTCAGGCACGGGGCAGTGCAGCCTGCCGGCCCCGAACACGGGCGGGTGCTCCAGCTCGGGCAGCGCCCAGACCAGCCCCGGCTGCGTAGGCCAGAGCGGCAACATGGCCTCGATGGAGTCGGCCTACAACGCGCGCTTCGGCCTGTACAAGGGCGGCAGCGGCAACGTGCAGATCCACAGCTCCGCGCCCGACAGCACCGGCTACGCCTACGCCTGGGAGG
>Ga0068877_10003611_pt1 | contig 12248 bp, 11 predicted proteins | sample NOAtaG_FD_66437 | JGI IMG/M metagenome (GOLD analysis project Ga0068877, IMG submission 66437) | Freshwater lake microbial communities from Lake Erie, under a cyanobacterial bloom - NOAA_Erie_Diel6S_1000h metaG | ecosystem: Environmental > Aquatic > Freshwater > Lake | place: USA: Ohio, Lake... | reverse complement strand
TCATCTCCACCTGGCCGTTGGATCCGATGAAGGGGGTGACGTTGAGGATGATGCCCACGTCGTTGTAGGTGACGTTGATGATGGGGATGACATTGGCCCCGGAGGTGGCGTAGGACACGCCGCTGGGCAGGGGCACCTGCTGGCCGACCACGATACGGGCGAGCTGACCGTCCCGGGCGATGATCGACGGGCGGGAAAGCACCTGGGCCTTGCCGGAGGTGGCCATCGCCCGGAGCGTCGCCTGGAACTCCGACCCGGCAATCTGGTAGAGCCCACCGGCTCCGCCGCCGGTGGCCGACGGGGTGAGCGCCGAGCCCATCGAGGTGCCCAGGCCGTTGAGGTTGGTCGTGACATTGTTCACGCCCGAGAGGCCGAACACCGTGCCCGCGCCGCTGCTGACGTTGTTGCCGATGTTGTTCTTGGCCCACGCGCCCTCGACGCCCAGCTCGGAGCCGTTGTTCCGCTGGACCTCCATGAAGACCACCTTGATGAGGACCTGGGGCTTCGGCGAATCGAGGTTGCGGATGACGTTGCTGATCTGCAGCGCGGTGAGCGAGTCGGCGATGACCACCAGGTTGTGGGTCTGCGGATCGACCGAGATGAGCGCACTGCCCACGGTGCCGTTGTTGTTGTAGAGCCCGGAGGTCCCGGAGCCGCGGTTGCCGCCGCCGCCGAAACCACCGCCGCCGCCAAAGCCGCCGCCACCGCCGCCGAAACCGCCGAATCCACCACCGCCACCGCCGCCACGACCCTGCTGGGCCAGGGAGGAGTGGGCGAAGAGGGCCAGGCCGAACAGCACGGCAAGGAACCGGAAGGCCGGCACCGGGCCAAGGAACCGACGAAGGGGGAAACCGGGGGTTTTCATGGGGGATTCGGGTGGAAGGTCCTGGATCAGGGGGTCAGAACAGCTGTCCACCGGTGCGGCCGCCGCCGCCGCTGTTGCCGAAGGAGCCACCGCCACTGCTGCTGTTGCCCATCGTCTGGTTGTTGTTCTGCTGCCGCTGCATGAGGGCGCTGTTCTGGTTGTTGCCCGTGGTGCCGGCCCGGCCCGAGGTCGTGCTCTGGAACATGTTCTGCAGCACCTGGGCGGCCTGCTGCGGGTCCCCGTTGTTCATGCGGAAGACATGGACCTGCTGGTCGCGGTTCGACGGGACATCCAGCTCACGGACCATGCCCGCGATCTGCCCCATGAGGTCCTTGGAGGCCGTGACGATGACCGAGGAGGTGCGGGAATCGGCCACGGCCAACACCTGCTGGGCCCGCTTGATGCGGTCGTTCTGTCCGGAGGACGAGGAACCGCCCCGGCCGCCGCCGCCACCACCATTGCCGCCACCACCGCGCCCACCGAACCCGCCCATCATCGCCGCGAAGCCTCCGGCGCCGCCGAAGGGACCGCCACCGAAACGCACCGGCGCCTGGCTGCCGCCGCCAGACCCGGTGTTGCTCGGGAAGACCCCGGACAACGCCGAGGCCACGTCGGAGGGGCTGGCGTGCGTGAGGTGGAACACCCGGATCTCGGTCTCGGCCTCGGCGCTGGAGTCGATGGCCTTGATGATCTCCACCATGTGGCGGATGTTCGACTGGGTGTCGGTCATCACGATGGAATTGCCGGCGGCGTTGGCCACGAAGGTGGCCTGCGGGGAGATGAAGGAGGCGAGGTCCTTGGCCAGCTGGTCGGCCTCGACGTAGCGGATCGGGATGATCTGGGTGACGATCTCGTCGTTCTTCGGGATGAGCCTCGGGTCGTTGCTCACCTTGACCGGGATGTTCCGGCTCTTGGCGGTGGTGCGGTCGACGATGGTCAGGGTGCGGCCGTCGCGGATGGCCGCCAGGCCGTTCTTGTTGAGCACCGTGTTGAGGAAGTCCACGGCCTCATCCTGGCTCAGCGGCTTGGCACTGATGACGTTGACCGTGCCCTTGACCGGGGCCTCGAGCACGATGATGAAGCCCGCGGCCTCGCTGAGATGCTCGAGCACCTGCTCGAGGGGGGCATTGCGGAAATTCATCTGGATGCCGGGACCACCGCCGGTCGCGGGCGTCTGCACGGCCGCCTCCGGAGAGGCGGGTGCCTGGGACAGGTCGGCGGCGGGTCGGGCGGACTCCTGCGCGAGCAGGGCTCCGGTGAGGCTTCCGAGGGCCCAGGCGGTCCGCATGGCTCGTGTGGTCAAGGTCTTCATTTCATCTCCTGTTCCCGTTTCTTCAGCAACCGCTTGAGGATTTCATCGGATCCCGGGGGATCCTCGGCGGGGGTCGTCGCGGCGCCGGTGGCGGATCCGGATGAGCCGGCGGACCCCCCCCCGGTGGTGGATCCGGACGTCGCGCTCCGCGCGAAGGGTTCGCCTGCCGCCGAGGTCACCGGCTGCCAGTTGCCCTCGGAATCGCGGCGCATCCGCTGGCCCACCCGGAGCTGGACCGGCGGGCGATTGGACTCCACCAACGTCACCGACTGGGGGGTGATCGCACCGACGGTGTGGCCGGCGATGATCGCCGCTTGGGCGAGCGTCTTGCGGTACTCCGGGTCGTTGCCGTCGAAGAAGGCGAAGGTGCCGCGGGCGTAGGACATCACGCCCACCAGTCCGAACTCGGCCGCGTCGGCGGCGATCACCGGCCGGGGTTTCGGGGCCGGCCTGGAGTCACCGCGGCTGCGGGGCTGACGGTCCGGATCGAAGATGTTCCGCTCGGCGATGCGGCGGGCCAGGGATGCCGGGTCCCGTGGGGCGGCGGGGGCGTTGGTCTCGGCGGCCTGCGTCGCCGGCAGGATCACCCAGGCGGAGGTCAGCACCGCCAGGAACCACCGCATCGACCAGCAGGACGGCAGAGCCCGGGCCGACGGGAGTTGCCCGGTGCCGGCTCCCGGCTCCCCGGTGGGTTGGAGCGGAGCGGTCATGGCTTCGAAGGGGGATTGAGCACGAGGCCGTTGATCTGCAGGCCCAGGGTCAACTGCCTTCCGGTGGTGTCCCGGCTCAGCAGCTGCAGGCTGTCGAGCTTGACCGCCAGCGGGCCCTCCTCCATGCGCTGGAGGAACTGGGTGAGGCTTGCGAGGGATCCGGAGGCCTCAAGCCGACAGCGGAGCATCTGGTAGGCGGGTTCATCACCCTTCCACTGCGGCATCCGGTCGACAATCTGCGCCCCGGAGGAGCGCGCCCATTCGTCGCTGGCCCGCAACAACCGCTGCTCGGCCTGGGACGCCTCGGCTGGCAGCGCGTTGGTCCGGAGGCGATCCCACTGGCCCCTGAGGCCCGCCTCGCGCTGGACCAGGGCCCGGCCCGAGGCGACCTGGCGCCTGAGGGTGTCGATCCGCGCCGAACGTGCCGACCACAACCGCCCCAGGGGCGAGAAGACCAAGAGGTCGGCAAGGTAGAGCCCCACCGCGGCAAGGGTGACGATCGTCAGCAGGCGTTGGCGTTGGGCAGGAGTCATCGGGCCTGGCCTCCATCCCAGACGAAGCGGAGGTTGAATTGCAACGGCGACGAGCCACGGGACTGGTCATGATGCACCCGGCTGACCCCGGGCAGGGCCCCCAGCCGGGCCGTCATGGCCAGGAAGGCCGGGCTGTCGGTCGCCGTGCCGCTGCACACCACCTCGCCGGACTCGCGGATCTCGATGACCTTGGCGGTGACCGAGCCGTTCTCCGGGAAGGCGCTGGTCAGGGCCTCGAGGATCGCCAAGCCGCGGGAAGATCCGGCCGTCCAGGGACGGAACAGGCGCAGGTCCTCCTGGATGCGCTCCAGCTCGCGGACCTTGCCCGACACCGCGGCCCAGCGCGACTCGAGCAGCGCCAGTTGCACCTGCTGGACGCCGAAGGCGAGGGCGGCCGCGCCGGCTAGGCCACCGCAGACCGTCCAGGCCGTGCGCCTGGGGCCCTGGGCGTGGCGGGCCAGGAACTGCTGGAGCACCGAAGGTTTGGGCGGGAGGAATTCCAGGGTCGCCGCGACCGATCCGGTGAGCACCCGTGCGGCGATCACCGCCGAAACCTTCCGGTCGGGTGATCCTGAAACACCGGGGACGGCGAGGGCAGCGGGTTCGGTGGGCAGCGGTTCATGGGCGCATCGCACCCGGAACCCCGACAGCGCCAACCGGGCCGACAGGCCGTCGACGAGGGATCGCGCGGCAGCCAACGGTCCGTCGACCCGCACCTCGCGGAGGGTCTGGCTCCAGGGTTCCGGCAACTGGCCGAGGGTGATGCGGACCTCGCGGGCGACGCCCTCGGGCCGGGGCATGGCCTGACCCGGACCCTCATCGGTGTCGGCTTCGAAGGACCGGAGCGCCACGAGGGCACCACCCGCCGTGGCCTGCAGGGAAACCGGGCCAGGCCCCGCTCCGAACCGGAGGGTGATCATGCCTGAAACCGGGGCGGTGGCCGGCGGATGCAGCTCAACCAGGTCGGCGCCGATGCTCACCGGCTTGAGGCGTGCGGCGGCGAGCAACCGTTCCAGGGCGCCCAGTCGTGCCGGGGGCAGGGCCGCCAGGGTGGCCCATTGGGTGCCGTCGGGGCGGGGGCAGCGCGAGATCGCCAGCTGGAGCGCCGAGGCGTCAGCATGGAATCCCTTCTCGGCCTCGAGCTGGAGGAGGTCGATGGCGTCGGCCTCGGACATCGCCGGGATCTCGGTCTGGGTCACCCACAGGCTGCCGACCGGCACGGCCACCGCGCAAAGCCGTTCCCGGAGGCCGGCCTCGTCGAGCCGCGACCGAAGCTCCCGGCCCAGCGCCTCGGGATCCCCGCTGTCAAGGTCCATCGAAAGCTCGGCGTCGAACGCCCCGGACGGACGGAGGCCCTCCGGGGTTCTGCGCAGCAGCGTGCCCTCGACACGCCGCCCGTCGAAGGCCAGGCCCAGCACGGCGGAGGGCGCCTTGCGGGCCCGGAAGATCCGTTGGAGGAGAGACATCATGGGTTGCCCTGGGCCGTCAGTGGTTGTCCGTCCGCCTCGGCCAATTGGCGGCGGACACGGTCCCCCAGCGCCCAGCCCAGTCGGCTGAGATCCTGTCGGTGGATGACCTTGGGCATACCATCGCTGATGTCGAACACGAGCCTCACCCTGCGGTGCCCCCGACCCCGGGGACCCACGGCCACCACATCGGCGGCGTACTGGAAGCTCCGCGTCGTAAGGAGATCGCGGCCAGCCAAAGTGGTTACGGCCTGATGATCGCGGCCGAGCGCCGCCACGACCCAGGCGATGGAACCGAGGTTCGCTCGGTTCTGGTCCCGGTAGCGGACCAGGGTGGAGACGGCCCCCTCGGCCACCTCGGCCGACAGGCCCGCCCCGACCATGAGCGCCGTCAGGACCGTGGCGCTGGCGGTGTTCACATTGACCCGGCCATAGCTGTAGGTGTTGGTGGTGACGCTCAGCTCGGGGGCGATGCGTTCGAAGTCATCCTGGCTCAGGCCGCTGGTGAGGTAGAAGCGCAGGAGGCTCGGGAAGTTCGGAGTCGCGGCGGCGCCACCGCCGCCGCCACCGCCTCCCTGCCCGCCTCCCTGGGTGAAGCCCAGGCGCCCGAGGATCTCCCGGCTCCGCACGGTGCCGAAGGCCGAGTCGAGCAAGCCCTGGATCTGGGCCCGGGTGTTGACGTTGGTGAGCTGGGTGCCATCGGCGTGGAAATTGGGCTCCCGGCTGAACACCGTGGTGGTATCGAGCAGGCCCGGGGTCACGGACAGCGATCCACCCAGGCTCGGTTCGTCGGGGTCCAGCACGCCGTTGAGGTTCCGGTCGTCGCCATACAGGTGGTCGAGGGTGATGCCCTCCACCAGGCGCAATTCATCGACGCTCTCGAAGGGACCCCGCTTGGCCTCGTAGCCCAGGCCCGAGTAGCCGAGGCTCAGGGTGCCGTTGGTGCTCCGCCAATCGATGACCGCCGCGGCCAGCTCGGCCGTCATGCCCGGCAGCATCACCAGCGCGTTGGAGTTGGCCCGGTTGAGGTTCAGGCGCGAAGACTCGTCCTGGAGGTTGAAGACCACCTGGTTGAGCCCGGTCTCCGAGGAGGCCGGATCGCGGCCAATGATCCACACGCGGGACTCCCCGATCGGGAGCGCCTCGCAGACGAAGAGGCTGTTCGTGGCCATCACGCCATTGGTGGCGACGTTGACCAACGCCCAGCCGACGTAGCGGATCGCCCCCTCGATGGCCTGCCCGGCGGCCAGGTCGGCGGCACGGTTGGCCGACGCGCGCAGCTCCAGCCCCATGGAGGCGGCAAAGTAGAGCACCAGCGCCGTAAGCCCCGCGGTGATCCACAGCACGACGACGAGCACCGAGGCCGAGGAACGGGGGTGCGGCGACGCGCGGCGGGCGGCGCGGCTCCTGCGGACCATCCGGTGGGAAGGGCTTGGGATCATCCTCCGACGGTGCTGGTGGAGTTGGTGCGGGACTGAAGGCCCAGGGGAACCAGCAGCTCCACCGGGCCCGTGTCTGCACCCCAGGTGGGTCCGCGCTGCAGGCGGATCCGCACGGCCACGGGAAGGTTGGTCGTCGCGCCCGAGGGGTCGGTGGTATCCCACTGCGGAAGCCACTGGAGGCCGTCGAAGGCCTCGACATCGATCCGGGCCACGTCGCGGAGCAGCAGCTGGTCCTCCACCTCGGCCACCGAGAGCGAGAGCAGGTTGCGGCAGACGCCCCGGTAGAGGTCGAGGGAGCCACCGCCCGCGTCGACCGGGCTGCGCAGGCTGTAGGACACCCGCTGGACCACGCCCCACGGCTCGGTCTCGCGCAAGGACCCGGTGGTGGTGTTGAACTCCAGCGAGATCGGCCGGGAGTCGACCGTGCTCTGGAGCATGCCCGCGCGGAAGGAGCCGGAGAGGATGCCGTTGGTCTTGGGGGTGACCACCCCCTGCAGGTCGAGGCGCAGCGTGTCCAGCGTCAGCTCGAGGGGGAACGCCGACTCGACCGCGCCCGAAACGCGATCGCGCAGGCGCAGGCTGGTGAAGAGCACCTGGTTGGCCACGATCAGGATCAGGGCGGCGGCGCCGATCGAGAGGATGAGCTCGATCAGCGTGAACCCGGCCGGCGAACGCGTCGGCGTGGACGCACCGATCCCCGGACGCCTGGGCCGGCGGTTCGCGGCCGCCGGGTGGACGGTGCTCTGGAACCGGGAGGTCATCGCGTGGTGGTGGGACCAGTTCCCGGTTGCGCATCCACCGGATGGCCCAGGGTGGTGAGCCGGACCGAGGATTCCTGCCCCTGCGTCAGGAATCGCACCTCGGCGGTGAGCTGCGGCAGGGCGGGCAGCACCCAGTTCTCGCGCGTGAGGGTCCACTGGTAGTCGACCGATCCCTCGACCTGCGTCCCGCTCTGGGCGGTGGCGTTGAGGTTGGTCTGCAGCGTGTTCTCGGTGAGGATCCGCTCGGCGATGCGGGCGGCGACCGCACGGCGGACCGACGCGGTGCCTGCCCGGCCCGCCACGTGCAGGGCCTCGACCACCGCCGGGATGACGATGGCCAGGAACAACAGGGCCGCGAGGGTCTCGGCCAGCGTGTAGCCGTCGCGGCGGCGTCTAGTCGAGTGCGGTGCGGATCTCATAACGTCGGCGGTCGGAAGCCTCCACCAGCCACAGCACCGCCCCGGCGGCGTCCTCGACCCGGATGGCGTTGGGACTGTCCTCGTCGATGGTGCCGTCGGGTGCCCAGCGGATCGAGGTACCCGGCCGGGTGGTCGCGATGGCGCCTGCGGACCGCCGAAAGCCCGACGGACCCGTCAGGACCGTGGGTGTCGGCAGCCCGGTCGGCGTCTGGCCGATGAGGCGCTGCGAGCGGTCGAAGGAGACGCGGACATTCTCGTCGGGCGCGAATTCCTGCGCCTGAGGGTCGCCCGAGCGGCCGGCATCGACCCGCTCGAGGCCGTAGGCACCGGTCCCGGAATCCAGCCACAGCAGGACCGGGCGTCCCTCGGTGATCGCCCGGCTCCGTGCCGCGTGGGTCACGGCCAGGAGACGCCGGGCCTCGGACTCGATGGCCCGACCCCGCAGGAAGTCCGAGAGCCGGGGCGAAACCATGGAGACGGCCACGACGAGCAGCGCCATCACGAGGATCATCTCGATCAGCGTGAAGGCGCTCCGGGGGCGGGCCGCCCGCGACCGCGGGTCACTTGGCCGTCCAGTTTCCAAAGTCGTCCTCCGTCCCCGCCCTGCCGTCCGGTCCGATGGACGACAGGTCGAAGGAGTTGGCGTTCTGCCGGCCGGGCTGGGCGTACTGGTACTCGTTGCCCCACGGGTCCTGGGGAATCTTGTCGAGGTAGGGCCCGCGCCAGTTGCGCGCCTGCCTCGGAGCCTGGAGCAGGTCGGCCAGCGCCTTGGGGTAGCCGCCATTGTCCACCTCGTAGGCGTCGAGGGCCGTCTTGATCGAGGCGATGTCGGCGCGCGCGGCAGCCTGCCGGGCCTGTTCGCTGCGGCCCATCATCTTGGGCACCACCAGGGCGGCGAGGATGCCGATGATGGTGATGACCAGGAGCATCTCGACCAGGGTGAAGCCCCGGCGACGGCGGCGGTCGGGACCGGGGGCGGCGGGACGGCGATGGAGGGTGGGGTTCATGGAATCGTGGGCAATCACTTGATGTAGTCTTGGAGCGAGAACACCGGCAACAGCATGCCGATGAAGATGAAGCCGATGAAACCGGCGATCAGGAACAACAGCAGCGGCTCGGCCAGCGCCACGGCGGTCTTGAGGCGGCGGTCCAGCTCGCTCTCCGTGACGTTGGCGATGCGGATCAATTCAACATCGAGGCGACCGCTCTCCTCGGCGACCGAGATCATCTCCATGACCGAGCCGCTGAAGAGCGTCGGGCACTCGGCCAGGCTCTGGCCCAGCCGGCCGCCCTGCTGCACCTGCTCGATGGAGCGGGCCACCGCATCGACCAGGATCTGGTTGCCGATGGATCGACGGGCGACGTTCAGGGCCTGGACGAGCTGGACGTCCGCACCGATGAGCGTGCCGAGCATCCGGCAGAACCTCGCCATGGCGAAGCGTGCGCTGAGCGGACCCACGACCGGGGCCCGGAGCGTCAGGCCCTCCCACACGCGGCGGCCCGCCGGGGAAACGATCCACGTGCGCAGGAAGAACACGCCGAGCACCCCGCCGACCAGCACCAGCAGGCCGTAGGACCTCAGGAGATCGCTCGCGGCGATGATGATCTGCGTCACCAGCGGCAACGCGCCCTTCACGCTGGTGAAGACCTTCTGGAACTTGGGGATGAAGAACACCAACAGGACCGTGAGCACGACCAGCGCCATCACCAGCAACACGGCCGGGTAGATCATGGCCGTGAGCACCTTGGATCGCAGCTCCTTCTCACGGGCCTGGAAGTCGGCGATCTGGGCCAGCACCACGTCGAGAAACCCGCCGGCCTCGCCGGCCTCGACCATGGCGGTGTAGACCTTGGGGAAGGTCTCCGGGGAACGGGCCATCGCCTGGGCCAGCGACATGCCGTCCACCACCAGGCCGTGGATCTCCTGCCACTTGGCCGCCGCCGCCGGCGAGGAGGCCTCCTTGCCGAGGATGGTCAGTGCCCGGCTCAGGGGCACCCCCGCGGCCAGCAGGCTGGAGAGCAGCCGGGTGAAGTTCTCCAGTTCGGCGGAACTCACCGTCCGGGCACCCATCGCGAAACCCGGCAGGCCCGCTGCCTGAACCGAGCCGGCGGAGGCGCCACGCCCCGACCCCGGGCCGGCCGTCTTGCCGGAACCGCCGCCTCCCCGAGCCTCGACGACCTTCACCGGACGCAACCCCTTCGCCTCGAGCGACCGCACGGCTTCGGGCCGGCTGGCCGCCTCGGTGAGGCCCTCGGCCATGCCGCCATCCGCCTGCAAGGCGCGGTACGAGAAGGTGGGCATGGTTCAGGAGCCGCGGACGGTGGAGCCGCGGACGGTGGAGCCGGGGTTGGAGGCGCGATGGGCTGGGCCGGAGGCCGCGGGCGCAGGCTCGATGGCATCGGTGCCCGGTTCGCCCGAGGCGTCCGCGGTCGCGGCAGCGTCCGGCCTCGGCGTCTCCTTGTCGGTGGTCACCCCGAGCACCTCCTCGACCGTGGTGACGCCCTGGGCCACCAGCCGCCAGCCATCCTCGGCGAGCGTCCGCATGCCCGCCGCTCGGGCCGCTGCCCGGATCTGGTCGGTCGAGGCGCTCTCGAGGATGAGCCGACGGATGGTCTCGTCCGTGTCCATCCATTCGAAGATCGCGTGCCGGCCATGGAAGCCGGTCTGGCGGCACTCGCGGCAGCCGACGGCCCGGAAGAGCGGAACCTCCGGGGCGATCCCCATCCTGGACCGGAAGGCCCGGGCATTGGCCGAGGTGTCGGGCGCCTTGCACTTCGGGCAGAGCACGCGCACGAGGCGCTGTGCGAGGACCGCCTCGAGCGACGAGGCGACGAGGTACGGCTCGACCCCCATGTCCACCAGACGCGTCACGGCTCCGGGGGCGTCGTTGGTGTGCAGCGTGGAGAAGACGAGGTGACCCGTGAGCGAGGCCTGGACCGCGATCTGCGCGGTCTCGCGGTCGCGGATCTCGCCGATGAGGACCACGTCGGGATCGTGGCGGAGGATGGAACGCAGGCCGCGCGCGAAGGTCAGCCCCGCCTTCTCGGAGACCTGGATCTGGTTGACGCCGCGGAGCTGGTACTCGACCGGGTCCTCGATGGTGATGATCTTGCGGACCTCGTCGTTGATCTCGTTGAGCGCCGTGTAGAGCGTGGAGGTCTTGCCGCTTCCGGTTGGGCCGGTCACGAGCACGATGCCATGGGGCAGGTCGAGCACGCGCCGGAAGCACTCCAGCTCGCGCGGACCCAGCCCGATCTCCGCGAGGCCCCGCAAGGTGGAGTTCTGCCGCAGCAGGCGCATGACCACCGCCTCGCCATGCAGCATGGGGATGACCGAGACACGGATGTCCACCTCGGTGTCCTCGATGCGCACCTTGATGCGGCCGTCCTGAGGCAAGCGCTTCTCGGCGATGTTCAGGTGGCTGAGGATCTTCACCCGCGAGACGATGGCCGGCTGGAACTGCTTGAGCTGGGCGGGCAGGGGGATCTCCTGCAGCTCGCCGTCGATGCGGTACCGGATGCGGAACTCGTGCTCGAAGGGCTCGAGGTGGATGTCGGACGCCCGCAGCTCGATGGCGTCCTTGAGCACCTGGTTGACGAATCGGATGATGGACGCTTCATCCTCGGCCCCGGCGTCGAGGTTCGATTCGTCCCGGCCTTCCTCGACCACCTGGACGGACTTCTCCTCGTCAAGCGCGCCGATGGTGTCGGCACCCACCCCGAGGTTCTTCTTCATCTCGCGCAGCAGCGCCTCGCGAGGGCACAGGACGCGCTTCAGCCGCAGACCGGTCGAGGCACGCAGCGTGTCGATGCCGCGGTTGGAGAAGAGCCGGCAGGTGGCGATCTCGACCGAGCCCTGGTCGCGACGCAACGGCAGCAGCTCCTCCTTGAGGAGGATGCGGGCGGGGAACAGCGCCAGGACCTCGCGGTCGGCCTCGACGGAGTCGAGCGGCAGGAACCCGACACCATACTCGCCGGCCAGCCACTCCAGGACCTCGCGCTCCGTCGCATCGGTCGCCGACGTGCCGTCGACCGCCGGGCGTTGCGATCGCACCCGGACGAAGGATTCGGCGTCGGTCGGCGAGAGCTGCCGCTCCGCGATCATCTGATCGAGGAGCGCCCGGGTCGGTGCGGAGGGTGCGGCCATGGGGACGTGGTTGGACCGTGGGAACGGGATGCTGGCGGGGGTTGGGGCCGGGGGAAAATGGGGCCCGGGGAGGTCATCCCTCGGGAACGGCACCGGGAGGCGGCACCCGGTCATCGGCGGTTTCAGGAGATCCCTGCCGTTGGTCCGCGCGCCCCTCCCGGGGTCGTCACCCTGTGGTTCCGGTTATTTCAGCAGGCCCAGCAGCACCGCCCGGGCTTCCTGCTTCACGGACAGCAATTGGCGGAGTTCATCCTGGGCCTTCTCGAGCTGCGCCTCCTTCTGCTTCGCGGCGGCCCGGTAGGTCGCCAGCTTGGCCTTCACGTCGTCGGCCGATGCCCCGGAATCCAAGGCCGTCTGCAGGGCCTCCGCGTCCGGGTTGGGCTGGCCGAACCCTCCGCGCCCCTGACGTCCGCCACCGGGGCCGCCACCCTGGCCGCCGGGGCCGCCGGGGCCTCCAGGGCCTCCACCAAAACCACCAAACCCACGACCCATGCCCATGCGGGAGTCGTTGATCTTTTTGATGCGGGCCTCGATCAGCCCCCACTCGGCGTCATCCTTGACGGCCAGCTGCTCACGGATGCGCTCCATCATCC
>Ga0068877_10003610_pt1 | contig 12252 bp, 18 predicted proteins | sample NOAtaG_FD_66437 | JGI IMG/M metagenome (GOLD analysis project Ga0068877, IMG submission 66437) | Freshwater lake microbial communities from Lake Erie, under a cyanobacterial bloom - NOAA_Erie_Diel6S_1000h metaG | ecosystem: Environmental > Aquatic > Freshwater > Lake | place: USA: Ohio, Lake... | reverse complement strand
GCGACGGACCGATGGGCTCTTATGCTGCGCTACGTCAGCGACAAGATCGCGTCGACACTCGGCCCGTTCAGGCCTCCAACCAGCCTGCCAGCATCGGGGTAACTGCCGGATTTAGGCTGACTCACCGCAACTGTTTGAGCGGAGTTCGCGCAGCGAACGCAGCGAGTTTTGCGGTGCCCCCTCAAGTCGAGCAGCGGAGGGCAGTCGGCCCGCAGGGCCGACCGCCACACCTAGCGCTCGCACCGTGTACCGCCTGGCGCGACGCGCGATGCTGCGGACAGGGCTTCGACAGGCTCAGCCCGAACGGAGGGGGTGGGACGAACGGTCGCTGAGAGCAGACCACGATCGCCCAGCGACCCCGGCTCAGCCCTCCAGGCTGAGCACCAGCTTGCCGAAGTTCTCGCCGCTGAACAGCTTGTTCAACGTCGCCGGGAACGCATCCACACCCCCGGTGGCCACGTCTTCGCGGCTCTTCATGCGGCCGTCTTTCAGGTAGCCGGCCATCTCGGCCACGGCCAGGTGGTAGCGGTCGGCGTAGTCGAACACCACCATGCCTTCCATGCGCGCACGGTTGACGAGAAGGCTGAGGTAGTTCTTCGGCCCCTGCACCGGCGTCGTGTTGTTGTACTGGCTGATGGCGCCGCAGATGACGATGCGCGCGCGGCGGTTGATGCGCGCGAGCACGGTGTCGAGGATGTCGCCGCCGACGTTGTCGAAGTAGATGTCCACGCCCTGCGGGCAGTGCGCCTTCAGACCATCGCGCACGGCGGAGGGGCCGGCCTTGTAGTCGATGCAGGCGTCGAAGCCGAGTTCCTTGACGACCCAGTCGCATTTGGCCGCGCCGCCGGCGATGCCCACCACGCGCAGGCCCTTCAGCTTGGCCAACTGCCCCACCGTCTGGCCCACGGCGCCGGCTGCACCCGAGACGACGAGTGTTTCGCCCGCGGGCTTGGTCAGGTTCGGCAGGCCCACGTCCATGAGGCCGAAGTAGGCCGTCATGCCCGGCATGCCCAGCACGTTGAGCCATTGCGTCGGCGTGCCCAGGCGCAGGTCGATCTTCGCCAGGCCGCTGTGGCGGTCACGCTCGGGCGCCACTGTCCAGTGCGTCTGCACGCCGGTGCTGCCGCTGACGGCATCGCCCACGGCATAGCCCGGGTGGCGCGAGGCCTCGACCACGCCCACGCCGCCGGCACGCATGACCTCGCCGATGCCCACCGGCGCGATGTAGCTCTTGCCGTCGTTCATCCAGCCGCGCATGGCCGGGTCCAGGCTGATGGCTGAGACGCGCACGCGCACCTCGCCCTCGGCCAGATCGGCCAGCGGGGCATCGGAAAGGGTCCAGTTCGCCGCCGTGGGCAGGCCCACCGGGCGCGCCGCCAGCAGCACGCGGCGGTTCGTCGTGGCGAGGGTACTCATCACGGCGCCTTGGTCACCGAGGTGACAGTGAACTGGCCGTTGATGCGCTCGGCCGTGAAGCCGATGCGCTGGCCCACCGCCAGGCCGTCGAGCAGCTTGGGGTCGGACACGCGGAACACCATCGTCATGGGCGGCATGTCAAGGTTCTTGATCTCGCCGTGCTTGAGCGTGACGCGCGCCGCGGCCTTGTCGAGCTTGGTGATCTCGCCGCTGGCCGTGGGGGCCTGTGCCTGCACCACAGCCGCCGCGAGCAGCGCAGCCGTGAACGTGAGCCATTGCTTCATGAATCGTCTCCAGTGTCAGGAACCAAGAGCGGGCTTCCTACAATGGCGCCACCTTACCGCATGTCCAGCATCGCCATGGCCAGCCCCACCGACAACCCCGCCGCCAGCCACGACCTCTCGCACATCACCCCGCGCGACCAGGCCGAGATCCTGGCGCAGGCGCTGCCCTACATCCGCCGCTTCCACGGCAAGACGCTGGTCATCAAGTACGGCGGCAACGCCATGACGGACCCGGCGCTGCAGCAGGACTTCGCCGAGGACGTGGTGCTGCTCAAGCTGGTGGGCATGAACCCCATCGTCGTGCATGGCGGCGGCCCGCAGATCGACGACGCGCTGGCCAAGATCGGCAAGAAGGGCACCTTCATCCAGGGCATGCGCGTCACCGACGAAGAAACGATGGAAGTCGTCGAGTGGGTACTCGGCGGTGAGGTGCAGCAAGACATCGTCGGCCTCATCAACGCCGCCGGCGGCAAGGCCGTGGGCCTGACGGGCCGCGACGGCGGCATGATCCGCGCCCGAAAGATGAAGATGGCCGACAAGGACGACCCGAGCAAGGAGCACGACATCGGCCAGGTCGGCGAGATCACCGCCATCGACCCCAGCGTCGTCAAGGCGCTGCAGGACGACCAGTTCATCCCGGTCGTCAGCCCCATCGGCTTCGGCGAAGCCAACGAGAGCTACAACATCAACGCCGACCTCGTGGCCGCCAAGCTGGCCACGGTGCTGAAGGCCGAGAAGCTGGTGATGCTGACCAACATCCGCGGCGTGCTCAACAGGGCCGGCGAGCTGCTGACGGAGCTCACCGCGCGGCAGATCGACGAGCTCATCGCCGACGGCACCATCAGCGGCGGCATGCTGCCCAAGCTGGCCGGCGCCATCGACGCGGCCAAGAGCGGCGTCAACGCCGTGCACGTGGTCGACGGGCGGGTGCCGCATGCGATGCTGCTGGAGATCCTCACCGATCAGGCCTACGGCACGATGATCCGTTCGCACTGAGCACCCGGGCCTGCCGTGTCCTGGATCGACAAGGAACTGAAGCGCCGCGCGAAGGAGGCCGAGCCTGTCGGCCGGGCGGACACGGAGGCGCCCGACCCGGTGCGCATCATCGGCGACCTCTGGCAGCGCCTGGAGCAGGCCAATGCCGCGCTGCCCGAGGCCTTGCGGCTGAAGCTCGAGCTGGTCGAGACGCCGCCCCGCATGGGCCCGCACGTGCGCACCTGGCTGCGCGCGCCCAACGGCGCGGCGCTGGGTTTCGCGGGCGACGCCATCCGCTACACCTGGCCCGAGCGCAACGCCAGCCGCAGCCGCAACTTCTGGATCATCTGGAACGCCGATCTCGAACGGCTCGAGCTCAGCCAGCGCATCGGCTCGGCCACGCCCCCCGTGATGCGGCGCTGGCGCTTCGATGCGCGGCGCATCGAGCAGTTGCTGCAGGGCCTGGTCACCAGCCGCCAGGTCAAGCCGCGTTCGCTGCGCAAGCGGCGGCTGTGGCTGTTCTGAAGCCGCCCGGCATGGCCCGGCACGCGCACGACACCGTCTGGCTGTTCGACCTCGACGACACGCTGCACGACGCCGCCACGGCCTCGATGCCGCAACTGCACGACTCAATGAACGCCTACATCCGCGACGAGCTCGGGCTCGACGCCGAGGCTGCCACGCAGCTGCGCCGGCGCTACTGGCAGTGGTACGGCGCCACGCTGCTGGGCCTGGTGCGGCACCACGGCGTGAAGCCGGCGCACTTTCTGCACGTCACGCACCGGCTGCCGGGGCTGGAGGAGCGGGTGCGCGGACATGCCCACGACATCGCCGCGCTGGCACGGTTGCCGGGCCGCAAGTTCATCTTCACCAACGCACCGGCCGCGTACGCACGGCGCGTGCTCGAGGTGCTGGGCATCGGCCGCCTGTTCGACGGGCTCATCGCCGTGGAGGACATGGCGATGTTCGGCCACCTGCGCCCCAAGCCCGACGCACGCATGCTGCGCCACATGGCGGCGCGGCTGAAGGTGCCGCCCTCGCGCTGCGTGCTGGTGGAAGACACGTTGGTGCACCAGAAGGCCGCGCGCCGCATCGGCATGGGCACGGTGTGGATGCAGCGCTGGCTGCGCGGCTCGGTGTCGCACGTGAAGAGCGCCAACGCCCGCCGCCACCGCAAGCCGGTGTACGTGGACCGGCGCGTGCGCACGCTGCGGGCCCTGTTGCGCCGGGTCTGAACCGCCATCGCGGCGCGCCCAGGCGCCGTCCCCGCCCCGCGGCCGCGTGCATGGCGGCCGTCGGCGTGACGAAGTCGGCACCCATTCAGGGGGCCGGCCCCGAGCCGCGGGGGCCCACGCAACCTCACCTGCAGGTAACCTTTGCTAACGGTCGAGAGTTCTTCGGCCGCGCCACTCAAAGACCGTTGGGAACAAGAGCATGCATCACTTCATTCGCGCTGGCTGTGCCGCTGCCCTGCTTGCAGCCGGATTCGCCGCCCAGGCCGGGGTCGTCAAGTTCGAGGGCTGGGCCCACGGCAATGGCAACGCGGTCAGTGTCTCCAGCCCGGGCTTCAGTGGCCACGCGGGCGGGTTCGCGGTGACGCTTTCCGGGTTCTCCGGGCCGAACGCGCTGAACGGTGCCTTCGAGGCCTATTGCGTCGACCTGTACGAGTACATCAGCCTGGGCAGCTCGTACACCAACTACAACATCGTCGCGGCATCAACGATGTACAGCGCGAGCAAGCTCGCGGCGCTGACGCAGCTCGTCACCTACGTCAACAACGGCAACGTCTTCGCCAGCGCGGCCGCCGGTTCGAAGGACAACCAGTCCACGGCGCTGCAACTGGCCATCTGGAACATCGTCTACGACAGCGACAAGACGCTCGACTCCGCCCCGGGCGCCGCTTTCAGCGAACTGACCCCCACGAGCACCAGCTTTCGCAGCCCCAGCGGCGGCAGCTTCATGGGCGCGAACGCGCTGCTCAACGCCACGGCCGCGCCGGGTGGGCGCCACTACGAACTCTTCGTGCTGCAGTCCCTTGCGCCGAGCGGCCGGCAGGACCAGCTGGTCTGGCGCGTGAGCACCGTGCCGACGCCGGGCAGCCTGGCGCTGGCCGCGCTGGCCCTGGGCGTGGCCGGCTACGCCAGCCGCCGCCGCGCCTGAGTCAGCCAGCCGCGGCGTCGCGGCTGGGGTTCACGGCAGCGATGAACCCGGCCGTGGCGGCACGATGCCCAGGTCGCGCGCCACCACCACCGCCTCGGTGCGGTTGCGCGCCTGCAGCGCGCGCAGGATGGCGGCGATGTGGATCTTCACCGTGCCTTCGGTGAGGCCGAGCTCGCGGGCGATCAGCTTGTTCGGCAGGCCGCGCATCAGGCCGTGCAGCACATCGGTCTGGCGCGGCGTCAGCGCGCCGGGATCGGGGCGTGCGGGCGCGGCGCCGTTGCGGAAGTCGGCCAGGGCCTGCGGCGGCAGGTAGGTGCCGCCGGCCAGCACCAGGACCAGCGCCTGCTCGAGCCGCTCCGGTGGCTCGCTCTTGGGCACGAAGCCTGCCGCGCCAGCGGCGAGCGCCGCACGCATCACCACCGGGTCGTCGTCGCCCGACACCACCAGCAGCGTCGTCGTCGGCGAGGCCAGGCGCAAACGGCGCAGCGCCAGCGTGCCGTCCATGCCCGGCATGTGCAGGTCCACCAGCGCCAGCGGCGGGCGCTCGGCCGTGAGCAGCGCCAGGGTCTCGTCGTGGCTCGCGGCCTGCAACAGCTGCGCCTCGGGGCGCACGCGGCTCACGGTGCGCGCGAGGGCGTCGCGCACCAGCGGATGGTCGTCGGCGATCAGCACTTTCATGGGCACGGAGTGTGCGGCATCACGCCTCGGGCGCCAGCGTCTCCAGCCAGGCGCGCAGCCGGGCCGGCGACAGCGGCTTCGTCTCCACCACCGCGCCCGGCGGCAGCTGGGCGCGCAAGGCGCTCGACAGCGGCTCGGCGCTCACCCACAGCACCGGCCGCGGCCCGCCCCAGGCCTGCTGCAGGCGCGCCACGGTGGCCGGGCCGTCGTCGCCCGCCGCGTGGGCGCCCCGCAGGCGCAGGTCGGCCACCAGCGCATCGGGCGGCGCGGGCGTCACAGGAGGGAGCAGCGCGTCCTGCGCCTGCACGCCCCAGCGCGCCAGCAGGCGCAGCGTGGCATCGCGCACGGCGGCATCGTCGTCGAGCACGGCCACGCGCAGGCTCTGCAGGCTGCGTTCGGCCAAGCGCTGGGCCACCACGGCCCGCGGCGCATGGCCCGCCGGCACCAGGCCCTCGACGAAGAACACGCTGCCGCGCCCGGGCCGCGAGCGCAGCACCACGCGCAGCTGCAAGAGCGTGGCCAGGCGCCGCACGATGGCCAGGCCGAGGCCCTGGCCCGGAGTCGATGCGGAGGACGGGCCGAGCTGCTCGAATTCCTCGAACACCCGCTCCTGGTCGGCCTCGGCGATGCCGACGCCGCTGTCCCAAACCTCGATGCGCCACAGGCGCTGCCCGCTCTCCGAACGCCGCAGCCGGCAGGCCAGCAGCACGCCGCCGTCGCGGGTGTACTTGACGGCGTTGGCCAGCAGGTTGCGCAGCAGGCGCTCGAGCAGTTGCGGATCGGTCACGGTGAGGGCATCGCCGCCGTCCGGGTTGGGCGCCATGTGCAGCGCCAGGCGCAGCCCGCGGGCTTCGGCCGGCAACGCACCTTCGTCGGCCAGGCGGCGCAGAAGAGGCGCCAGCGCCACCGTGTCCCACTGCGGCACCACGGCGCCAGCGTCGATGCGCGAGACGTCCAGCGCGCCGGCCAGCAGCGCCTCCAGCGCCGCCAGCGAGCCGCGCATGCGCTCGGCGATCTCGGCCAGCTCGGCATCGCTGCGCGCCACCGGCAGCGCCTGCAGCGCGCCCAGGTACAGGCCCAGCGCGTGGGCCGGCTGGCGCAGGTCGTGGCTGGCGGTGGCCAGCCAGCGCGCCTGCGCCGCGGCACTGCGCTCGGCGGCCGCCTGCGCCTGGCTGGCCTGGGCCTGGGCCCGCAGCGCGTCGTCGCGCTCGCTGCGGAAGCGTTCGGCCAGCGCGCGCTCGCGCGCCAGGGCCCAGCGCTGGCGCCGCTGCCACAGGCGCGCCAGCAGCAGCACGAGGCCGCCCGCGGCCAGCGCGACGGCGAGCAGGAGCGACGGGGTGAGCGACGGGAAAGCGGCCTCGGCCATCAGGCGGCGGATTGTGGCGGCGTCGAAGTGGGTTGGTGTTTACCTGCAAGAAGCGGCGCCGGGCCTGCGTGCCAGAATCGCCGCGCCCCGAACGCCGCCTGCCCGCCACCGCCCTGCCACCGATGTCAGCCTTGCCCGAAGCCCTGCCACCGGAACCCGCCGCAGACGAGGCCGAGGCGCCACTGGCCGCACCCGGACGCAAGCGCCCCAAGCCCGGCGAGCGCCGCGTGCAGATCCTGCAGACGCTGGCCGAGATGCTCGAGCAGCCCGGCGCCGAACGCATCACCACCGCGGCGCTGGCCGCGAAGCTCGATGTCTCCGAGGCGGCGCTGTACCGCCACTTCGCCAGCAAGGCGCAGATGTTCGAGGGGCTGATCGAGTTCATCGAAAGCAGCGTGTTCACGCTCGTCAACCAGATCACCGAGCGCGAGACGCAGCCTGCACAGCAGGTGCGGCGCATTGCGGCCGTGCTGCTGCAGTTCGGCGAAAAGAACCCCGGCATGGTGCGCGTGATGGTCGGCGACGCGCTGGTGTTCGAGCACGAACGGCTCAATGCCCGCATGAACCAGTTCTTCGAGCGTGTCGAGAGCCAGCTGCGCCAGAGCCTGCGCGCCGTGGCCGAGGCCCAGGGCTCGACCACGCCCACGGTGGACGCGCAGGCGCTGGCCTCGGCCATCACCGCGCTCGTCATCGGCCGCTTGCAGCGTTATGCACGCAGCGGCTTCAAGCGGCTGCCGACGGAGCATCTCGACCCGGCCCTGGCGCGCCTGGTGCAGTGAGCCCGCCCGAGCACCACGCCGGCGGCGCCCGGCTGGTGCCGCTGCCCGAGCGCGCGCTGTGGCTGCCCGAGGCGGCGCTGCTGCTGGTGGCCGACGCCCACATCGGCAAGGCGCAGAGCTTTCGCCGCCTCGGCGTGCCGGTGCCCGAGGCCACGACGGCCGGCACGCTGGCGCGGCTGGATGCAGCGCTGGCGCGTTGCGCCGGCGTGCAGGGCATCGTGTTCCTCGGCGACCTGCTGCACGCCGCGCGCGGGCGCAGCGCCGAGACGCTGGCCACGGTGGCCCGCTGGCGCGAGCGCCATCCGGCACTGGCGCTCACGCTGGTGCGCGGCAACCACGACGGCCACGCCGGCGACCCGCCCGCCGACTGGCGCGTGGCCTGCGTCGACGAGCCCTGGACGGCGCCCGGCCTGCCCGGGCTGGCGCTGGCGCATCACCCCGACGTGCCGGCCGGGGCGGCGCGGCCTTATGTGCTGGCCGGCCACATCCACCCGGCCGTGGTGCTGGGCGGACGCGCGCACCAGCGCCTGCGCCTGCCCTGCTTCCATTTCGGCCCCGCGGTCGGCGTGCTGCCGGCCTTCGGCGAGTTCACCGGCATGCACGTGCTGCCCCGCGGCCCGCAAGACCGCGTCTTCGCCTGCACCGACGATGCCGTGGTGGCCCTGCCGCCCCCGTAGACTTCTGCGCCATGAGTGCCTCTGCTCCCCTGCCTTCTGCCGTCGAGGCCCTGCTCACCCGCGCCGAGTCGCTGCTGGCGCGCCTGGAACAGGTGCTGCCGCATCCCGCCACGCCGCCCGACTGGGGTGCTGCCATCGCCTGGCGCTATGTCCGCCGGGGCCAGGCGGGTGTGCTCGAACCCGTGCGCCAGGTGGCGCGCATCCGCCTGGCCGACCTGAAGGAAATCGAGCCGCAGAAAGAGCGGCTGGTGCGCAACACCGAGCAGTTCGTGGCCGGCCGCATGGCCAACAACGTGCTGCTCACCGGCGCGCGGGGCACCGGCAAGAGCAGCCTGATCAAGGCCTGCCTCAACGAGTACGCGCCGCGCGGCCTGCGCCTGGTGGAGATCGACAAGGCCGACCTGGTGGACCTGCCCGACCTCATCGCCCTGGTGGCCGGCCGGCCCGAGCGCTTCGTCGTGTTCTGCGACGACCTCAGCTTCGACGAAGGCGAGCCCGGCTACAAGGCGCTGAAGAGCGTGCTCGACGGCAGCGTGGCCGAAGCCGGCGACAACCTGCTCATCTACGCCACCAGCAACCGCCGCCACCTGCTGCCCGAGTACATGAAGGAGAACCTCAGCTACCAGCACACCGAGGACGGCGAGGTGCACCCGGGCGAGGTGGTGGAAGAGAAGATCTCGCTGTCCGAGCGCTTCGGCCTGTGGATCAGCTTCTACCCGTTCAGCCAGCCGGAGTACCTGGCCATCGTGGCGCAGTGGCTGCGCGCCTTCGGGCTGCCCGAGGCCGCCGTGGCCGCGGCGCGCGCCGAGAGCCTGGTGTGGGCGCTGGAGCGGGGCAGCCGCAGCGGGCGCGTGGCACAGCAGTTCGCACGCGACTACGCGGCACGGCATGGCTGAGCGCACGCCCCAGGATGTGGCCGTGGGGGTGCTGATCCGCCCCGACGGCGCCTTCCTCGTCACCAGCCGGCCCGCGGGCAAGGTGTACGCCGGCCACTGGGAGTTTCCGGGCGGCAAGGTCGAAGCGGGCGAGACGGTCGAGCAGGCCCTGGCCCGCGAACTGCACGAAGAGCTCGGCATCACCATCGCCGGTGCCGAGCGTTGGCAGGTGCAGATGTTCGACTACCCGCATGCCCTCGTGCGGCTGCACTTCTGCAAGGTCGTCGCCTGGGCTGGCGAGTTCGAGATGCGGGAAGGCCAGGCCATGGCCTGGCAACAACTGCCGGTGAGTGTGCGGCCGGTGCTGCCCGGCACCATCCCCGTGCTGGGGTGGTTGGCGGCCGAACGCGGCTTTGCCGGCGCCACCCACGACACGCCCGTCTGATGCATCGCGGCTAGACTGCCGTCCATCATGGACTGGCTCGACAAAGTGAAGTGGGACGCCAACGGCCTGGTGCCGGTGATCGCCCAAGAAGCAGGCAGCGGCGACGTGCTGATGTTCGCCTGGATGAACCGCGAGGCCCTGGCCGCCACGCGAGCCAGCGGCCAGGCCGTGTACTGGAGCCGCTCGCGCGGGCGGCTGTGGCACAAGGGCGAAGAGTCGGGGCACGTGCAGAAGGTGCAGGAAATCCGCATGGACTGCGACAAGGACGTCATCCTGCTGAAGGTGCAGCAACTCGGCCACGACCCCGGCGTGGCCTGCCACACCGGCCGCCACAGCTGCTTCTACCGCAAGCTCGGCCGCGACGGCGAGTGGCACAGCGTCGAGCCGGTGCTCGTCGACCCCGGCAAGATGTACAAGAAGTGAGCAAGGCCCCCGAATGAGCACGGGCAACGACACCCTGGCCCGGCTGGCGCAGGTGATTGCGCAGCGCCGCGCCGCCGGCACCCCCGATTCGAGCTACGTCGCGCGCTTGTTTTTCAAGGGCCCCGACGCCATCTTGAAGAAGATCGGCGAAGAGGCCACCGAACTGGTGATGGCCGCCAAGGACGGCGACCGCCCCCGCATCGTGGCCGAAGCCGCCGACCTGTGGTTCCACACCCTCGTGGCGCTCGAGGCCTACGGGCTGAAGCCGGCCGACGTGCTGGCTGAGCTGGAGCGGCGCGAAGGGCTGTCGGGGCTGGAAGAGTTCGCGGCCCGCAAGGCGGCCGCACGTGAAGGAGGTGAGCCGTGAACATGCCCTCGAATCCCCAGGTGGTGCTCAGCCCCGAGCGCGAAGGCTCGCTGGTCACCGTCGGGCACATCAGCTACCTGCTGCACACCATCGTGGCCGTCACGGCCGTGCTGCCGGGCACGCAGGCCAGCATCCTGCTGCTGCTCGTGTCGTTCATCCTCGATCTGGTGAAGAAGGGCGACGCCGAAGGCAGCTGGCAGGAGAGCCACTTCTCCTGGCGCATCCGCAGCGTCATCTGGGCCGCCGTGCTGTACGTGGTGACCATCCCGCTGTGGCTGCTGTTCATCGTGCCGGGCTGGATCGCCTGGGCGCTGATCTCGATCTGGTTCCTGTACCGCGTGGTGCGCGGCTGGATGAACCTCAACAGCCGCAAGGCCATGCCGCAATGAGTTCTCTGCGATGAGCGCTGACCCGAACTGCATCTTCTGCAAGATCGTCGCCGGGCAGATCCCGTGCCGCAAGGCCCATGAAGACGACGAACTGCTGGCCTTCCACGACATCAACCCCTGGGCGCCGGTGCATGTGCTGGTGATCCCCAAGCAGCACATCGCCACTCTGGCCGACGTGGGCCCCGAGCACGACGCGCTCCTGGGCCGCATGCTGGGCCTGGCGCCACGGCTGATGCGGGAGCTGGGCGTGACGGGGGGTTTCCGCACCGTCATCAACACCGGCCCCGACGGCGGGCAGGAGGTTTACCACCTCCACATGCACGTGATGGGCGGGCCACGGCCCTGGACAAAGGGTTGACATCCCCGGCCCGTAGAATTCGACATTCCCTTTCTCCCGGAGCAAGACCATGGGTTCCTTCAGCATCTGGCACTGGCTCATCGTGCTGGCCGTCGTCGTGCTGATCTTCGGCACGAAGAAGCTCCGCAACATCGGCGCCGATCTCGGTGGCGCCGTCAAGGGCTTCAAGGACGGCATCAAGTCCGGCGGCGAAGCCGCCAGCGGCAATGACGCCACCCCGCCGTCGCAACAAGTCGGCAACACCGCCCAGCGCTCGAACGCCGACACCGTCGACGTCGAAGCCAAGACCAAGGGCTGACGCCGGCGTTCATCTGAAAAGGGCGCGCCCGCGCGCGCGCACCGCATGATCGACTTCGGATTCGACAAGCTGGCCCTGATCGGCGCCGTGGCGCTGATCGTCATCGGCCCCGAGAAATTGCCCAAGGTGGCCCGCACGATGGGCCATCTGCTGGGCAAGGCGCAGCGCTACGTGTCCGACGTCAAGGCCGAGGTCAACCGCTCCATCGAGCTCGACGAGCTCAAGAAGATGAAGACCGAGTTCGAGACCGCGGCGCGCGATGTCGAGAGCAACGTGCGCAACGAGGTCAATTCGGCCACGAGCGCCTTCGAGAACGACTGGAAGTCGGTCACCTCGGGGCTCGACGGCAGCGGCGATGCCGACGGCGGCAGCTCCGGCAGCCTGGGCTACCAGCCCCCGCCGCCCGAGTACCGCCACCCGAAGAAGAACTGGCGCCTGAAGCGCGGCGCCACGCCCACCTGGTACAAAAAGCGGAACGGCGTGCGCACCAACGCGCAGTCCGGCGCCGCCCGCGTGGCCCGCTACCGGCCGCCGGGCCTGAAGCTGCGCTGATCACCCGCCTCCCATGAGCACCTCCTCAGACAAGAAGGACGAACTCGAAGGCACCGAGGCGCCCTTCGTTTCGCACCTCGTCGAGCTGCGCGACCGCCTCGTGCGGGCGCTCATCGCCGTGGTCGTGGCCTTCGCCGCGCTCGCCCTGTGGCCCGGGCCCTCGGGCCTGTACGACCTGCTGGCCGCGCCACTGGTGGCACACCTGCCCAA
>Ga0068877_10003609_pt1 | contig 12255 bp, 9 predicted proteins | sample NOAtaG_FD_66437 | JGI IMG/M metagenome (GOLD analysis project Ga0068877, IMG submission 66437) | Freshwater lake microbial communities from Lake Erie, under a cyanobacterial bloom - NOAA_Erie_Diel6S_1000h metaG | ecosystem: Environmental > Aquatic > Freshwater > Lake | place: USA: Ohio, Lake... | reverse complement strand
CATCACGAAAACAGGAAAGCAACCATGGGACACACACTCGAACAACGATGGAGGACATCGAAAGCTATGTGCAGATAGTGACCAAGCGACCGCAGCACTTATAGAAGAGCTCAAGGAACGAGGGCTTCTAGAAGACACATTGGTCCTGTGGGGTGGCGAGTTTGGAAGAACTCCCTATGCACAGAATGACGACAAAAAGAAAGATGCAAAACCTGGGCGCGATCATCACAATACTGGATTCTCAATGTTTCTGGCGGGAGGCGGAGTTCGAGGTGGCATGATGTATGGCCAGACCGACGAACTCGGAATGCATGCTGTAGAGAATCGCGTACATGTCCATGATCTTCACGCAACCATTCTTCATCTGATGGGCGTCGATCATACTCGGTTAACTTATCGCTACAGTGGTCGCGACTTCCGACTTACCGATGTCTATGGTGAGGTAGTCGAGGATATCATTCGAACGTAGGCGTCTCTAGACAATAGGTGTCCGGAATTACAGTTTTTTCTTATCCCCCGATGAATTGCGTTGCACCCCTAGCAGTGGAGTTGTTTAGCGGTAACGAAGGTTTAGGTTTAAGGTTAGGTCGATCATTTTTCTGCGTTCGATCTTTCTGCCCAACTCGAATGTTGCAGTCGCCGAATGACCTATGGACTACTCGCTTGCGACAGTTGTTCGGTCAAGAATCCTCGCAGAATTTCGCAGCCGTTATCGATCGATGTCGAGTTGATGTTGGGAAGAATAAAATGTGCATGATTGCGGCTGGGTTCAATCCAGAGATCGTGCATCGGTTGGGCCGTTTTTCGGTACTGATCGACTACCGATTCGACGCTTCGACCGCGTTCTGTGGTGTCTCGCAATAGTCTACGAAGGACACGTTCGTCTGGTGGTGCCTCGACAAAGATGCGCCACCGAAGTCGATTGCAAATTTCAGGGATGGCAAACAGCAAAATCCCTTCCACGATAAGAATAGGTTTGGGCGCAACCAGCACGGTCGATGATTTGCGCCGATGCTCTTTGAAGCAATACTCCGGGCGCTCGATACCACGACCTTGGGTCAGTTCATCTAGATGCTTGATGAACAAGCTATTGTCGATGGCGTCAGGATGATCCCAATTCTCGGACTCACGAACGACAGGAGAAATGTCTTCGGGATTATGGTAATAGTGATCATGGGCCAGGGTTGTTATGGAATCGCATAGTTCACAACTACAGAGTTTTTGCACTAAACTCGACTTGCCTGATCCCGTTCCACCTGCGATTCCTATCACCGTTACGTTCATTGTTTAAACTAGTCTCGATATTAGCGAGGAACGGCCACAGTACCGGACAAGATGTCTAACGGTGTTCTGCGATACCATATGAGGGTTGTTGCTAAGTAGGCCAAGGGTAGTACAAAGAAAACTTGCTTGAGAAGTGTCCCCCACCACAGATATCCCCCACCACAGATACTCATACCCCGCGGCGTTGCAGTAGGAGACCAAGTACACCACCAATAACAATGGCAAATAGAGAAGCACCGCACGCCAAAAGCTTCTTAGAATTCCCAAGCTTCTTCCGTCGCGTCTCATGAAACAGATGCCCGTAAAATGTTTCGTAATTCCGCCGAATGTAAACGTTGTTCGAAGGATTTGATCGCCCCGTCGAGTCTTCCGATCGAAACACTTGCCCCGTTCCATCTTGTCCTATGGCACGACATTGCAAAGACCAAAAGTGAAACGAAAAAAGTGACGTGGTAACGAGCTTACTTGAACAACGTAGCAGGATCCGCCGCCCAGAGTTTCCGAACCGCCAATAATCCGCTGACTGTACACATAACATAGGTTAATCCAAATACCAGCACGACGCGTGGAAAGGTCAGGCGCATGACGAGCCCGGTCCATTCTGCAAGAGCATAGTAGAGCCCCCAGCTAATCAACCAACCAGGGAAAAATCCAAAAACGCAAAGGTAAAATGATTGAGCCAGAATAAATCGCAGAAAATACAAAGCTCCATATCCCATCGCCTTGAGGGTTGCAAACTCCGCTAAATGATCACTGATGTCGGTGAACAGAATCTGATAGCAGATGATCACGCCGACAAACAGCCCCATCACCGTACCGATGGAGAAGATTGCACCGATGGGCGTATTCCTAGCCCAAAATCCGATTTCGCGGTCGATTAACTCCCTTCGCGTCATCACCTGGACCGCTTCACCCAACATAACCTCCAATTCATTCTTCGCTATCTCCAAGTTCTTGGGTGATTTATCTTTCAGGCGTACCAACCCTAAATCAACAGCCTCCAACGGTTTGCCCATCGGATTTCGCATCGGGAAGAAATGATCCACCCCTCGTTCCGAGACAATCAACGTACCGTCGTAAACAAAATCCGTTCCTACATCGACCCAGTCTTCAAACTCCACAGTTTTTCCCGACAATTCTGCCTCTTGTTCGCGAAGTCTCTGAATGTCTTGCTTTTCAAATCCATATTTCGGTTTGCTTCGCCGATCCACCAGAGCTTGGTTTCTATTTCGCAATAGTTTGCACTTCTCGTTCATTTCTGGAGAGAGAAACACGTCTGCATCGGAGGGGACACCAATGGTTCGAATTGAGCGGGAAACATTTCCCATGACTCGGACTTCGGACAAAGCTCGGTCGATGTACAATGGAATGGCGCGATCCACGAGGGGATGTGATTGGACTCGCTGAACAATTTGCATCCGGATTCGTTGCTCGCTAGGAACCGTGTAACGAGCGGGACTCAAGAGAATTAGATCTGCATCAATCAATCGAATGACTTGCACCGCACTATCGAAAAGTCCGTTGAGGAATCCTATCTGCATGAACATCAAAACGACGGCGAATGCAATGCCGGAAGCCCCCAGCGTTAATTTGGGAAGACTCGTTGTTGTGTTGAGCCAAGCTAAAGGTATTCGCATGCCACAAGTTTAGCGTCTTCTCAAGATTCGTGAGAGAGGTTGTGATACGCAGAAAAATCGCCAGACTGAGTGTTATGAACTCCAACGAAGACTCCAACTCCGACATCGATTCCGATCCTTCCACGAACAGAATCGAAAGCTCCGCTTCCCCAGCCGAAAAACTGCCCCTAGCCGAAAAAACAAATACTGCTCCATGGATTGGACTCGATATTGGAGGAGCGAACCTAAAGGCGGCACACTCCTCGGGCTGGTCGAATAGCATGCCGTTCCCTATGTGGAAACAACCAGAAACACTGGCGGCAGGCATCGCACAACTTCTCGAGGAAGCTCCCGCGTTTATTGGCGTGGGTGTCACTATGACGGGCGAACTTGCAGACTGCTTCGCCACTCGCTCGGAAGGCGTTCTCCGCATATTGGAGCAAACGACTCTGATCTTACCTGCCTCCATGGTTCGTATCTACGGTGTGGATGGACAATGGCGAACGCCCTCGGCTGCATCGCGAGTTCCTTGGACCGTGGCCGCTTCGAATTGGCATGCCTTGGCTCAAGTTGTTGGGGCCACCCACCCAACTGGAATGTCATTGCTGGTAGACATAGGCTCCACAACGACCGATCTTATACCGATTGTCGACGGCAATATCGCGATCGACGCGGCCACTGATTCTCAACGCCTGCAATGCGGAGCGTTGGTCTACACTGGGATCGAACGGTCTAATGTCGCTGCCATCGTACAGCGTGTACCTTTGTACGGAAGTCTATGCCCCGTGATGAACGAGTGTTTTGCAGCTTCGCGTGATGTGCATGTTTGGCTGGGCGACATGCCAGAGGACCATTCGGACTGCGACACATCCGACGGGAAACCATCGACTCGCTACGGTGCCAGGCACCGTATAGCACGCATTGTTGGAGAGGACGGATCCACGCTCGCAGACGAAGATATCGATGCGATCGCAAGCTGCATTCGCAAGGAACAGGCTAGTATGATTTCGCGAGCGATGCAACAAGTATGTGCAATGCCCCGCACCACGAAGGGAAAATCAAAATCCTCAAAACTCGCGAGCAAACGACCAGGTTCCACCTCCGGCGAAAGCTTGATACCGGATCGAATCATCGTGTGCGGACACGGCGGTTTCTTATTGGAAGATGCATTGGAAATCGCTTCCTGGAACATCCCAAAACTAGAATGGTCCAAAACGCTCGGCGAAGGCCTTTCCCGATGTGCGCCCGCGTATGCCATCGCAGTTTTGGCCCAAGAGCAGTTGGACTACCTTGCGTGAATCATTGTCTATTTTAGCAAAACGACCATCGAGGCTTTGCTATTCGGAACTAGCAATCCAATGACTTCATTAGATTCAGCCCGAATCACGGGTACCCCAAGCAAATCGCTCGACAAAACGATGGACGAATCGATACTCCAAATGACTCCGTCCGGCGCGAATCGTCCCGAATCGAGCGCGACAGAGGAATTCGGGTCGTCGCTCACCAAAACGACACTACACGGTGTCGATGGAGCAGCGGCAACATACTTTGAGGACCATAAAGCAACATCGTCTGGAAGTTGATTCGCGGGACGGAAGCGAATGATTCTGGGGTCTTGAGGCGCACTACCTGAATCTGCGATCCATTGAATCGAGGTAGGAACCCACGACAAACCAGCAATCTCAATGGAGACTGAGCCCCCTAATGCCGAATCCGGCGCAACGAGTTGTTCCTTGAGACACAGTATCGAGCCATCATCGAGCGGAAGACACCAACCTGTCAATTGACGATTCACTCGAAAACCATAGGATCGTTCTTGCCAGCGCAGAGCCATGCGTTGTGGCTGCGGAAGACGATTCTCAAGACTATTCCAAAGTTCACCGTGTCCGATGGAGGGTTGCCATTGAGTCCATTCGGGTTTGACTTCTTCGTAGAGAACGAATCGATGCCCCATATTGACTGCAGGCTCTGGAGTGTCAGGAGTTGCCATTTCGATTCCACCGGAAACAACTTGCGCCATGGAGTCCGCATCCAGTTTGATGCCCGTCAATCCAATGTTGAGCCGCCATCCACTTCGGTTCCAGAATTTGGTATTGGTGCGAACCAAGTCGCGATACTCTGGCTCGATGGCGCATCGCGCGCGCACGCTCCGCGCGTCAGTCGCTAATCCGACCTGGAGTACGTTTCCAATCTTGTACCCACGGTAGAGGATTGGTGCCCCGTTCGAGAGCCCGCCACGTGTCCCGCTGTCGAGCAGTATCTCCAATGAACCATCCTTTGCCGATGCGACCGGTGGCGATTCTAGGCCAACAAATCGACTGGCTTTCGGACCTGAAGATGGACCAGGTGCCACCGCTAGATACTTTGCGCCTAGTATGGTTTCCAGCCCGCCAACGGAATCAATCGAGAAGGTGGGACGCACAATCCAAAATTGTGTCCCCTCACGCGCCAGGGTCGAGGCATTGCGTTGTAAACGTACATGAACCAAGACTTTTTCTAACTCAGCCGAGAGTTCGACCTTTTCAACTTGCCCTACATCGATTCCATGATGCTTCAGTCGATCTTCGGGCTTGATACCATACCCGTCGAGAAACTCGATGACGATCGGTTCTCCAATAGTCTGTCGCGAGTAGAAGAATAATGCGACACTAGCTAGCGCACTGAACGCTGTTATCCACCACCATTTGGATGAGCGATCGGCATGGACGGGCACAACAACTGCGGATGGAATCGCCGGCTGGGCTACGTATTTCTCGTTTGCTTCCGATTCAATGTTCATCACGCAGACTCCCAGATGGCGTGCGGATCAAAACTCAGAGTTGCAATCAAACTAAAGGCTACGCAGAGAGAGAATGCGAAGACAGCGGGGCCAAAATGAAACTCCACTAGGCCACTCAACTTGACAAGCATCACCAAAAGAGCCAGAAGCATCACATCCATCATGCTCCATTTTCCGGCGATCTCCATCCATCGATAGGTTCGAGCTCTGTGCTTTTCATCCAAACTACAAAGCCATGTCAACTCGAGCAAGGCGATCAATTTGGTTAACGGTAGTACGATGGAAAACAGGAGAATGATACCGCCAACAAAGTAGCTACCGTGAGCAAACAGATCGAAGATCCCGCCGAGGATACTGCTTTGGTGGTAATGCCCCAACCTTTGTACTTCGAGAATAGGTAGAAGCACGGCTGCCGGAAATAAAGCTAATGCAGCTAAGGTGAAGGCTGCTACGCGCTGGCGCATCTTCTTCAGATTCGCTCGCGAAACCATCGAGGTTCTACAACGACTACAAAAAATTCTGTCCGACGGATTATGGTTAGGGATAGAGTGGACAAGTCCACAACAATGGCATGCTTTTAGTTTCATGCCACCATTATAGGGTTGTTCACCCCGTTCTGGAATCTGCGTCGCACCGACTACACAGGTACTTCCTCGAGGTTTATCCAGTCGGTCAGAGATCGATCGGGCACGGAGAGTTTCATGATTGGTGCAAATTCAGCAAATGACTCGTCGACGGCCTTCATCATCTCATCGAGGTCGATTGAAACAACCCCTGTGATCTTATCAAGTGCGGCAATAAAATCGTCCTTCTCTTCCCAAGAATTATCTCGACATGAAGGCAACAAGGAAGCGATCGCGACGCAGGCTGCATCCATTCGAGCATTCGCACCGCTCAGCAGTTCGTCGACATCTGGGTGTCGTTCGATCAAAATCGCAAACTCTTCTGGCAATCGCCAGCTTCGGCAAAGAGTTGCGGCGGCTTGTGCGTGATCCCAACCGAAAACTTCCTTTTCCAAATTCGAGAGTCTCGCTTTTTCTTCGATTCTGCGTTCAATCAATTTTTCATATTGCTGCGGTAAGGCTTTCAATAGCAATGGAATCGCCATATCCTGAAGCAACGCTGCGGCGAATAAGTCTTCCGCATTCAGCACTTTGATGGATCGCCCCAGGATACGAGCGAACACTGCGCGTCTCAAGGAGTCTTGCCAAAGGTTCTTCAAATCAAACGAGCCAAACTTCGGATTTGGAACTAGCGAGAACACTGCACTCCAGAGAGCGAAGTTCTTAATCGTTCGTACACCCACCAGTGAGATGGCTTGCTGAATCGAAGCGATCTCACGCGAAAAACCAAAGTAAGACGAATTGACAAATCTCAGGATCTGCCCCATCAACCCTACATCGGCTTCGATTGGCCGCGCATACTCGGCTGGACCGTTGCGGGAGTCCTGTGACAACTCAAGCAACTTCATCGCGCTAGTAGGTAGTGCTGGCAATTGAGCATTCGCTAGAACCTGTTCTAGATCGCGAATGTTTACTTCGGTGCTCATGCTTTTCACGTTTAATTTTACGAGGGACAGACGGTGCGTAGGAAGAATAGGACGCACAGAGACAAATGCAAACCTTGACCACAAAAAAGTGCAAAACATTTATGGAAACGTGCGAGCATTCTCGTTCGTTATGTTCCGATTAGTCCGACGGTACAGACAAACCATTTTTTTTTTAGCTTTCCATAGAATCAATGGAAGCCTCGACTGGAATGGTGGGGTAAAGGATATGGGTTGTAATAGAGGTGTGGCTTAACCACATGGAACGGTATCACCAAACCGAATGCGTTCTGATGGAACTCGTACACGTACATCAATTATCGAAAATCTATCCTGACGCATTGCAAGGTGAATACTATGCAGTAAATGGAATTTCTTTTTCCGCAAAAGCAGGCGAGATCTTTGGTTTATTAGGACCGAATGGTGCGGGGAAAACTACCGCCCTGCGCATTCTGGCAACGATCTTGAAGCCGACGACGGGAACCGCTCGCATTTTCAACTTCGACGTCGTAGCTCAACCGCACTACGTGCGCCATTCAATCGGATTCGTCTCCAACAACACGGCGATCTACGATCGCATGTCAGCTTGGGAGATGGTTGAATACTTCGGTAGGCTCTATGAAATACCTTCCGACGAGTTGAGAAAACGGATGGAAACACTTTTCGGCAAATTGCAAATGTTCGACTTTCGTGACTGTCCAGGGGCCAAGATGTCGACAGGCATGAAACAAAAGGTTTCCATCGCTAGAGCCTTGATTCATGATCCACCTATCCTGATATTTGACGAAGCATCCCTGGGACTCGATGTTCTCGTCGCGCGCTCACTCCAAAATATTGTCAAGGGACTGAGGGATGATGGGAAATGCATCATCTATTCAACACACATCATGCGTGAAGTCGAGCGACTCTGCGACCGCGTTGCCATCATGGCTAAAGGGCATATCGTGGACTCGGGCACCTTGCCAGAACTCGCTGAAAGACACGAACAAAATGACTTCGAAGAGCTGTTCTATCAGTTGATCATTCAAAGCGAGACACCTGCAACGCAATATGCTGGAGCATCGCAATGAATTGGACACATGTGAAATTAATTTTTCAACGAGAAATAAGGGATCAACTCCGTGACCGTCGCACCATGTTCACGATCTTTTTTCTCCCTCTGTTACTTTACCCGCTGATGGGTATGTTGATGTTTGAGGTGGCTCAATTCCATCGCGATGGACGCGTCACTATCGGAATTGTAGGCAGTTCTCATATTCAATCGGAACTCCCGTTACTCTCAGAAGATTCCAATGCGAAAGTCGATTGGAAAACGGTCACTCTCGACGAATCGTTGGTCTGTCGACTCGCCGAGTACGAGGCCAAACGAAAAGATTCACAAAGCGAAGCTGTCGCGAGCTCTATGCAGCAAGAGATTGAAGCGCTTCTCAAGTCGGAAAGCGTCGATGCGATCGCTATCATTCCTTCGCAATTCGCGACAGAGCCTTGGAATACACCAATAAAAGTCATTTGCAACCAACGCTGGGAACGCTCTGTGCAAGCTGCGGTTCTTTTCCAAGCTCGAATTACATCGACACATCAATCATGGATCCGTCAGAAACTGGCAGCATCTTCGGACGACGAAAAGTCCCTAGACGAACCTCAGTTAAATGTTATTGATGTCGCCCCCCCTGCAGCAAAGCGTTCGTTGATTTGGTCAAAAATCCTTCCTTTTGTAATGTTAGTCTGGGCATTGACGGGTGCCTTCTATCCGGCCATCGACTTGTGTGCTGGGGAAAAAGAACGTGGCACCCTCGAGACTCTGCTGTGTAGTCCCGCACGTCGAAGGGAAATCGTTTGGGGAAAACTATTGACTGTCATGTGCTTTAGCCTCGGCACTGCGTTACTCAATCTGTTTAGCATGTATACGACAGCACTCGTCGTCGTGAATCGATTCGCGGATTCTGGCGTTTCCCAGATGGCTGAAGCCATGGGGCCTTTGCCCATTCGATCGATGGGATGGTTGATACTACTCGTCGTTCCGATCGCGACGATGTTCAGCGCCATCGCGTTGGCAGTCGCGAGCCTAGCCAGAAGCACAAAAGAAGGCCAATACTATTTGATGCCGCTGATGCTCGTGGGGATGCCGTTGGTCATGTTGCCTATGATTCCCGGTGTGACGCTTTCGCCCGGAACCTGCATCATTCCAATTACCGGTGCTGTCTTACTTTCGAAGACATTGATGGACGGCGAGTATATGAATGCAATTCTTTACTTACCTACCGTTATCGCGGTTACCGTGTTTTGTATCCTTTTGGCAACTCGCTGGGCGATACGACAATTTGAAAGCGAAAGCGTCATGTTTCGCGATAGTGCGCGATCATCGCTCAAGCAATGGTTGCGCGATGCTTGGCGTCAACGAGGGGACACCCCGACGGCGAACGAATCATTGCTTTGCGGTCTACTAATCCTCGTCTGCCTATTCTTTGGTCGACTCTCCATGAGTACGTCTCAGTTGGCATGGGAAACGATTGTCTCGACAACCTTGGTAATCCAACTAGGCATGATGTTGGGGCCGGCATTGATCATGGCAACCATGCTGACCAAATCGGTCATTCGATCTCTGAGGCTTACTCAACCCTCTTGGGTCGATCTAGCTTCCATGGTGCTTCTCGCGGGAGCACTCCACCCGTCCTATACCGTTCTCGCAGCGGCAATCAGCAATGAATACCGATTAGGAGAAGAAACCACGAGCATGCTGCAACAGTTCGATGGGTTGCTCGCGTCGGCACCTATTGGCGGAGTCATATTGATATTGGCATTGCTACCAGCGATCAGCGAAGAACTCGTATTCCGTGGATTTCTATTCTCTGGACTGCAACGGAACAATGGTCATGTTCGCGCCATTCTGGCTACTTCGCTGCTGTTCGGTTTATCACACGGTGTGCTTCAGCAATCGATAACAGCCAGCATCATGGGGTTGCTGCTCGGTTGGATCGCTTACAAAACGGGGGGTGTCGTATGTTCCATCGTATTCCACTTTGTACACAACTCGATCTCGATGCTACTCGCTACACATGGTAGCCGTGGCGATGCAGTCCCTGTATGGATGGAATGGGCTATTAGCACAGATCAGGGACACTGGGCTTACTCTGATCTCTGGTGCACGCTCAGTGTTGGCGTTTCCATTTGCTTGATCGCTTGGTTGGCTTCGAGACAACCACAGAGTCCGGGGATGGGAAACGAGAGGTGTTCCAATGTCCTCTCACCAAACCATTCCGATGATTCTAAACGATTGCAATCATTTCTTGAAAAGTCCTAACGCAGGCCGGTATTGCCATCAAGGCCGGTATTGCCATCAAATAGTGCATTCCTGTTAAATCAGGCACGACCCAATTGCTAGCAAATTCATTGTTGTCGCACTTGGCAACTTCTGGAACGTAGGCAACTTCTTTTTGGCGATACATTGATTGTCAGGGACGACATTGAGAAACCAATTAGATGCTGGGAGCATCCGCTATGTTACAACGAAAATGGACGGCCGTTCTGGTAAGTACAGTATGGATTGCTTTCGCTACAGGCTCATCCCGAGCGGGAGATCTGTCGGGCACTTATCTCGATCCTGCATTGCAGCGCCCCGACTTTTTCTCGCATCATCTTTGGAATAGTTGGCCAGAGTATCGAGCCGTGTACAATCGACCTCGATACGTTGGCGGTCACCTCGCAGCTGTTATTGAACCATCTAGCCAAGAAGCTATGTCTTGGAAGGAAAACGTCTGCAACGGCAACTACCAAAAGTGCCGTGGGCCTTACGTTCCTCACTACTATTATTTGAAGCCGTGGGAGGCTCTGAACACCAAGGCCAGAAACGATAACAAGCCCAAGAACGACACGGTCAAGCTCGATCAAAGCGGCATGATCTCGAGTCAAACTGTCGAGTAATCGAATACAGAGATAGCAGCGTAAAGCGACGCGAGCTAGCGTTCAAAGTAAGCGGTTCGGATCTCGTCGTCATGGCTTGCCGATTCTGCTATGGCGGATTTAAAGCTAGCCGCGCTTAGCGAACAGAGCAACGAATCTTCCGTTGTGTAGACACTCGCATTCCTCGGTTGCCCGGTAATCAACGCGGCTTCTCCAAAAAAGTCGCCGGTTTGCAGAGTGGCGATTTCTTCTTCGGGAAATCCGCGTCGAACAGAGACCGCCCCTTTTCTGATCAAAAAGAATCGATCACCCGGCTCGTTTTCTTGGATGATGCGTGTGTTGGCAGGCACAAGCTCTATGGTCATTTCATCTGCGATACGGGTCAGTGTCCTCGGCGTGATCTTTTGAAACACTTTGCATTTGGCAATCATCTGCGTCAGGATCGCTGCTTCCTTCATGAGTGCATCACTGCGGATACGTCCATCGACCAAAGTAACGATTCTGTCTGCAACGTCCAGGATTCGATTGTCATGGGTTACGATCAAGATCGTAGACTTTTGTTCTGTGGCCATTTTTTGAAGCAACTCCACGACCATTCTTCCGCTGTGTTCATCCAAAGCCGCAGTTGGCTCGTCCGCCAATACGAGTTTGGGCTGATGAACCAGACCGCGCGCGATCGCAACTCGTTGTTTCTGCCCGCCGGATAGCTGTCTCGGTTTATGATGAATCCGATTCCCCAACCCGACAAGATCGAGCATATCGCGGGCCCTGGAATTCAGTTCCTTGGGATTCATTTTGGGAGTCATCAATTCCAGCGACATGCGAACGTTCTGCGTTGCCGTGAGCGACTCGAAAAGGTTGTGGGCTTGAAAGATGAAACCGATCTCGCGTCGAAATTCCATCAGTTTTGCGGGGGAAGCACCCTTTAGCGACCTTCCCAGAACCTCGAGATCGCCTTCTTGAACCGTTCGAAGCGCCCCAACTAACGTCAACAGGGTGGTTTTACCAGAGCCACTTGGCCCCGTCATTATGATGATTTCACCAGGGAACACGGTCAGGTTGTTGTCAAAGAGGATTTGCTTTCGTAATTCACCCTCGCCAAAGTAATGCTTGAGATCGTGCGCGCGTAT